>Ga0075029_100000596_pt1 | contig 20905 bp, 18 predicted proteins | sample LitLauG_LLR_2013_FD_71391 | JGI IMG/M metagenome (GOLD analysis project Ga0075029, IMG submission 71391) | Freshwater sediment microbial communities from North America - Little Laurel Run_MetaG_LLR_2013 | ecosystem: Environmental > Aquatic > Freshwater > Creek > Sediment | place: USA...
GGAGATTGCATATGAAGGTCACTTTCAAGTTTGCGGTGCTGGGCATCTTCACTCTGTCGATGCTGGCCGGCGCCGCAGCGCAATCCAATGCGCCTGACACTTTTCCTCCCTTCGAACAATGGAAAGCCGCGGTGCTCGCCGCAGATGCGCCCGCCCTGAAAGGCTTGTACAGCACCGATCCCGCCGCGAAGATGCGCATCAAGACCGTAATGCAGGACGCCGATGCCGACACCAGTTTTTGGCTCGGCCTCAAGCCGCGCAGCATGAAGGTCGAGATCGTGCGGCTGATCGTTCGTCCCGCGCGCGCGAACGTCATCTTCCGCGCCGAGGTCGTCAGCGGATTGCCCAACGGCCAAAACGTGAACGTCACCGACGATCAGACCTGGATGAAGCAGGGCGAGCAATGGCGCATGGTCTACGCGGAGCGCACCGATGCTCCGCGCCTGGCGATGCCAGCCGATATGAAGAAGGATCTCTACCCGGCGACGATCGACGCGCACGTCGAGATCAAAGAAGCGGAAGAAAAGGCGGGGAAGGAACACAAGCGCCTGCTGCTCGTCTTCGGCGCGAACTGGTGCTTCGACTGCCACGTTCTCGATCTGGCATTTCATGGCAAGGAACTCGCGCCGATCGTCGACGCGAATTATGAAGTCGTGCACGTGGACATCGGCCCGGACGGCAAGAAGAACGGCGACGTGGCCGAGCAGTTTGATGTCTCGCTGAACAAAGGCGTTCCGGTGATGGCGGTGGTTGATCCCGATGGAAAGGTCCTGGTCAGCCAGAAGAACGGTGAGGTCGAAGACGCGCGCGGATTGTCGCCAGAATACCTGGCGGAATTTCTGAACAAGTGGAAGCCGCAGGCGCGATAGAAATTACGCCGAGAGCAACTGAGTTTGGAGAAGCCTTGTCATCCTGAGCGAAGCGAAGGACCCCTGCACTCTGCCGGCAGTACCGATGCTGCCAAGTTGCAGAGGTCCTTCGCTTCGCTCAGGATGACAAACCGAACTTTATGAGTGTGACACAAGAAACTCCGTCCGTAGTCGCCAAGACCCCACCCCTTCCGCCGCGGCGCAACGGGCGCTGGTCGGGCTACACGCACCTGCTTGCGGCGCGCATGCTGGAGTTGAAGCGCGAGCCGGAGGTCGTCTTCTGGGTCTTCGTTTTCCCGCTGCTGCTGGCGCTCGGATTGGGAATCGCCTTCCGCAACAAGCCCCCTGAGGCGGCGCGAGTCGCGGTAGTGCCGGGGGAGGAGGCGCAGCACATAGTTTCGATCCTGCAAAGTTCGGCCGGGCATACTCCGATCCATGCGGATATTGTTAATCTTGCGACTGCTGAGAACGGTTTGCGTTTGGGGAAGTACGATCTGATCATAGAACCGCCGGCTGAAGGGCATGTTACCTACGACTTCGATCCTGGCCGACCCGAAAGCGCTTTCTCGCGGGACGAGGTAGACCAGGCATTGGAGTCCGCTCTTGGGCGAAAAGACATTTTCATCGCGCACTCCGTTGCTTCCTCCGAGCCCGGTTCGCGCTACATCGACTTCCTCATCCCCGGCCTGTTGGGCATGAACCTGATGAACTCCGGCATGTGGGGCATCGGATTCGCCTTGGTCGACATGCGGCAGCGCAAACTGCTCAAGCGCTTTGTGGGCACGCCCATGCGCCGCGGAGATTTTCTGCTCGCCATCATGAGCAGCCGCCTCGTGCTGATGGTCATCGAGGTTGGGCTCCTGCTCGTCTTCGGCATCTTCTTCTTCCACATGCGCGTGCTGGGCTCCATCGGGTCCATCGCCGCGGTTGCCGGCTTGGGATCGCTTACCTTTGGCGGCGTCGGCTTGCTCACGGCTAGCCGCGCCCAGAAAATCGAGAGCATCAGCGGGCTGATTAACCTTGTAATGATGCCGATGTGGATTTTCTCCGGAGTCTTCTTCTCATACGAACGATTCCCGGCGGTGATTCAGCCGCTCATCAAAGCCTTGCCGCTGACCGCCCTGAACGACGCGCTGCGCGCCAGCATCCTGGAAGGCACACCACTGCTCCAGCAATGGCCGCGCCTGCTAGTCATGATTCTCTGGGGTGGGATTTCTTTCGTGCTGGCGCTGAAGTGGTTTCGCTGGGCCTAACCTGGCTTGCTTAACCTGGCTTGCTCAACCTGGCTTGCCGAACAGGAGCCCCGACAGGGCCTCGCCGCACGTCTTGGGAGAAGTTACGAACGAGGCCATCTGCGGTGCTTGCGAATTACTTCTACTACGACTTCGCTAGCTTGGCTTGTTTCCGCACTTTAGCCCAGCGTAGCCTTTGTGCCGCGGCGATCCGCTCACGAGCGTCCTTGCTCAAGGTACGTACCTTACTCTTGAGCCGATGCCCGTTCGCGCTGCCGAGTGCATCCAGCGCCTTCCGCACGCGATCCATCTCTTTTTCGAGACGGGAATACTCTCCGCGAAGGGAGGTCACTACTTTGTTCAGGTTGTCCATTTACAACCCCCTATGGGGAATAAGGCTAGCACGGTAAGGCGGCATTAGTTGAGAAAATTAGAATCCACCAGAACATATCGTGGTTTCCGCGGCGCAATTTGGATACGGGAATCTACTGCGGCTTGGCCTCGACAAACAGGAATCCTTGTATCTTGCTCAAGTCATCCGTGTCGCGATTGAACGTAACTTCCCGCCGCGAATCGGAGTAGCGTACGTCCAGCAGCAGGAGCTTGTGGATCATGTATGCGCTGCCCTCGACGGAGTCCACAACTTCGTCGAATACCGCTCCGTAGAGGACATAGAGGTGAGAACCCCACACCATGAGCACGGGATCCTTGTCCAAAAGCGGGCCAATGATTCGGCGGGAAATATCGAGCGTACCGCCCTGAGGCAGAAAGTCAGCCGTGACCTGAATCGGCCGGCCGTCGCTCAGGAGCCACCTTCCCTGTATCTTGGAGGCAATTTCCTTCAAAGACAGAGGATCGGCTGCCAGCGCCCGATCTTCCAGGGCGGAGTTCTTCCCGCAACAGATGCTTGGGTCGTGGAACGCGATGTCGAGTGAGGTTAGCAGCACATCGCCCGAATCGCGCGAACGGGCGGCCAGCGGGGGCAATTGTGGAACCCGGAGCTCCTGGTTGGGACGATAGGTTTTGTATCCGCCTGTATCCTGACCCAAGGCTAAACCGGAAACCAGAATCAGCAGGGAAGCGCAGCAACGGAGCTTGGTCATAACCACCTCCGCTTACAGGCCGATTGTAAATCGAAGGCCTGGCGTTCGAATCAAGCTTTGCGAAACTTTACACGCCTTTGTCATCCGGGGCCTTTGTCATCCTGAGCGAAGCGAAGGACCTATGTACTCGTGTGCAGCACCGGTGCTGCCGGCAAAGTACATAGGTCCTTCGCTTCGCTCAGGATGACAAGCTTAACTCTACGCCGGCCCCACCGTCGGCAGGAACCGCGGCTTCTGCCGCGCCTTGGTCGCCTGCTCGAACGAGTAAGCCAGCTTGATCAAAGTCGGTTCGCTCCACGCGCGCCCGAAGAAAGAAATCCCCACCGGCAATCCCCACAGAGAACCCGCGGTCACATTGATATTGGGATAACCCGCCACCGCTGCGGCATTCGAACTGCCGCCCGCCACGTGATCACCGTTGACCAGATCGGTGATCCACGCCGGACCACCCGTAGGGGCCACAATCGCGTCGAGCTTGTGCTTATCCATGAGCGCGTCGATCCCTTCGATTCGCGCTAACTGATGATTCTTGGCCAGGGCGTCGACATACTCCTTCTCGGTAAGTGGTCCTTTGGCCTCAGCCTTGAGAAACAGGTCCTGCCCGAAGTAAGGCATCTCCTTGTCGAGATTACGCTCGTTGAAGTCGATGATGTCTTTCAGCGTATGCACCGGCGCGCCCGGCCCAAGCCGCGCCAGATAGGCGTTCAAGTCGGCCTTGAGTTCGTACATAAAGACGACCAACTCGGTTTCGTCAAACTTGCCGAACGTCTCAATGTCGGCGGGATCGACTAGCGTCGCGCCCTGCTGCTTCATCACGTCGAGCGCCTGCTGCATGAGCCCGTCCACTGCGTCATTGAAGCCGAAATATTTGCGCGCCACCCCGATGCGCGCGCCCTTCAGTCCGTTGGGATCGCAATACTGCGTATAGTCGGTCTGCGATTTTCCGGCGCTTGCCGCGGTGGCGGAGTCGTCGGGATCGACGCGTGTGAGCACGCCCAGCAAAATCGCGGCATCGCGAAGCGTGCGTGCCATGGGTCCAGCGCTGTCCTGGCTGTGCGAGATGGGAATGATCCCCGCTCGGCTGATCAGTCCGACAGTCGGCTTAATGCCGGCCAACCCGTTCGACGACGAGGGACAAACGATCGAGCCATCGGTCTCGCTGCCAATGCCCACGGCCGCAAGATTCGCCGAAATCCCCGCGCCGGTGCCCGAGCTCGAGCCGCAGGGATTTCTATCCAGTGCGTAAGGATTTTTCGTCAGCCCGCCGCGCCCGCTCCATCCGCTGGTCGAATGGCTGGAGCGAATATTCGCCCACTCGCTGAGATTGGTCTTGCCCAGAATCACCGCGCCTGCAGCTCGCAGCCTCTGCGCCACGGACGAATCCTTCGGTGGCTTCGACCCGACCAGCGCCAGCGATCCCGCCGTGGTCATCATGCGATCGGCCGTGTCGATGTTGTCCTTGATCAGCACTGGAACGCCATGCATCGGCCCGCGCGGGCCCTTGGCCTTGCGTTCCTCATCGAGTTTTTCCGCGATGGCCAGCGCGTCGGGATTCATCTGGATCACGCTGTTGACCGCCGGGCCGCTCTTGTCGACCTCTTCGATGCGGGCGGAATATTTTTCCACCAGCGAGCGCGCGGTGTACTTGCCGGACTTCATCCCATCCTGCAGGTCGGCGATGGTGATCTCGTCGAGTTCGAATGCTTTGACTTCGGGAGCGGGCGCAGCGTCAGTGGCCGGAGCGCGCGCCGCGCCCAGCGCAGGATACATGGCGGCAGCAGCCCCGGTGACAAGTCCAGACTTCAGAAAAGAACGGCGGGAAGGGGATAGTTTTCGAGACATGAGTTCGCGTCCTGGGAACGACAGACCAGCATCCTACCATCCCCGGAGATCAGCCACGCTTCTTCGCCCGCGCCTTGCGTTTCCGAGCAGGAGGCGCAGCCTCCGCCTCTTGCACCGGCGCCGCCTGTGTCACGGCCGTAAAGAGCAGGTGCTGATCGTCGGTGTAGGGATTGTAAGTGTCGTCCGGATACCAGGTCCCCGCGAAAAGCCCATGCTGGCGCGCGATGGTGCAGCGCTGCACATGCACGGCATCAATGAAGTCGTGCTTGATGGCAGGATTGCCCCAATCTCCGCCCCAGATGAGCCCGCTCGTGTGGGCGAGTTGCCCCAGAAACGAAAAGTCGCCTTTCCACGACGGCTCGCCCCCGACGACTTTCACGATGTCGCAGGCCAGCCCATAGCGATGAACGCCAACGGTGCGCAGCTTGGTCGCGCCCTGGTTAAACAGTTCCTGCTGGCGGGCCTGGCTGCGGTAGGTCTCGAAAATCATCAGGCTGATTCCCGTCTCCTCGGCAGCCTCGATGATCTGCTGCACCAGGGCCCGCGTCGTCGGCTCCAGCAACGCCGGGTCGGCGATGCGCTTGGTCGAGTTGAAGCGGGGATCTTTCTCAATCACATCCGTGAAGAAGTTTCCCATGCGAGCCTCCTGATGAGGTGTAGCCGAAGTTTGGTAGCGGGTCCGAATTCTCAGGCCGCCGCACCTTACCACGATCCGCTAAGCCCTGAAACAAAAGCCTGCGAATGTTTGGAAACCCGAACAGAGCGAACGATTAGGAAGCGAAGGCGGGGGTGCTAGCCAGCCCTGAGCGAAGTCGAAGGGTCTCGCTTCTTTTGCGAGACATGGGAATTTGATGTCTGGCCCATGTTGACGTGGAATAGACGATCCGTATCAGGGCACGACTTCAGGCGTGCAGTAAGACGCGTCGTTGGAACGGCTATAGCCGCTGCGGTTGTATCGACTACTCCACGGTGGTAATCTAGCTCCGTTCCGAGCCCTCTGCCGAGCGGGAGTAGTTCAGCGGTAGAACGCCAGCTTCCCAAGCTGGATGTCGCCGGTTCGATCCCGGTCTCCCGCTCCATTCTCTATTCCTTCGTCTGACCCTCCGCAAGACATTCTGGAATTCTCCTTCTATTACTTAAGTTTGCACAGAATCGGGAAATCCGTGATTGCGATCACCACGAGCCGTGATGTCCGCCATTTGCCCCGCCCCATGCTTGACCGAAGATGACCTTGGGTAAGCGGAGATGTGACCGCGGAGGCCACATCCCCTGGTGCGCCGGGCTTTCGGCCCGGCCAGGGAGGCTCCGATGAGCACGATCGACATACACGAACCAGAAATTAAGGAAAAAGAGATCAAAAAAGCGCCAGCGGCAGCCCCTGCGGCCGCGGTACTGCCGCGCCGAGAAGTGGTGATGGGTCCACCGCTTCCGCCGCGGATGATGTTCTCCGACAGCCTGCTGGATTTTGGGCCGCAGCGGAAACGTAAATTCTTCGCCACGACTACTTCTTTTGTTGTGAATATCTTAGCTGTTCTGGTGCTGCTGCTGATCCCCCTGGCCTTTACCGAGCAGTTGCCCCGGGCGCAGTTGCTCACTTTTTTGGTAGCGCCGCCACCTCCGCCTCCTCCACCTCCACCGGCAGCGGCCGAGGTGAAAACAATCGTCCGGCAGATCCAGACCGATCTGCTTTCCACCGGGCAGTTGCGCACGCCCACGAGAATTCCCACGAAGGTTCAAATGGTTAAGGAAGAAGAGGCTCCGCCACCGATGCCAGCGACGGGTGGTGTAGTGGGCGGCGTGCCCGGAGGCGTCCCAGGCGGACAACTCGGAGGTGTGATTGGCGGAATCGTCAGCGCCACGTCGAATCTTTCCGCGGTGCCGAGGCTGGTTGCCCCAACCCCGCAGCGGATCAGGATTTCTCAGGGGGTCACCAAAGGACTGTTGATCCATCGCGTGGAACCGACGTATCCGACGCTGGCCAAATCGGCTCGCGTGCAAGGGGAAGTCATCTTGAGCGCGGTCATTGATGGCAACGGAGAGATCCAGAACCTGACGTTGGTGAGCGGCCACCCCATGCTGGTGCCGTCGGCCATCGCCGCCGTCAGGCAATGGCGTTACAAACCGTACCTTTTGAATGGGCAACCGGTCGAAGTCGAAACGCAGATTACGGTGATCTTCTCACTGAGTCAGTGAGTTCGACGATTCGCCCGGGAATCCGGTTCGTGGGAGTGCAAGATATGCCTTCAGAATATACGTTTCGCGTTTCGGCCTGGTGGACGTCGGGCCGCACCGGACTGGCCAAGTGCGAGTCCTCGCCCAACACGATTCACTTCTCCGAGGCCGCCGAGTTCGGTGGCCTGGAGGGCCGCTGGACGCCGGAGCAACTGCTGCTGTGCGCCCTCGCGGGCTGCTTCACCACGACTTTCCAGGAAGTGGCGCGCAGCGCCAAATTTGAATACACCGACCTCGAAGTGGAAATCGAGGGCAGTGTCCGCCGCAGCCGCTCCGCAGGCTGCAATTTCAGCGAAATCCTGCTGCGGCCGCGACTGACCGTGCCATCTGACGATCAGCGCGAGGCCGGCATGGCGCTGCTGCGCCGGGCCAAGTTGCTGTGCATGATCTCGCGCGCCATCACGGTTCCGCAGACTCTGGAACCCACCGTCGAGGCCGGCAAAGTCCCGGTCGAGGGCTGGAGCAATCAGGATGCGGTCAAGATCGGCGTGTAACTGCGAAAGGGTAGTGGGGCTGAGAAGAGTCTCAGGGGGGTGCGTATGATGTTTTCTTACCGACTGGTTCGTCTGATCGAAGCTCACGCGGATGCGCTCGCCGCAGGCCTGGAAGAGCGCGTGCAAACCAATTCTCAGATCAGCCATTTCCGCGATCTTCCCGCGCACGAGTTGCGCGAGCGGGTCTACGAAATCTATCGCCACCTGGGCGAGTGGCTGCTGGGGAAGAACGAACTGGATATTGAGCAGCGCTATCGCGAAATCGGCATCCGCCGCGCGCAACAAAAAGTGCCGCTCAGCGAAGTGGTGCAGGCGATTGTGTTAACCAAGGAGAATCTCTGGGAGTTCCTCAAGAGCGAAGCCGTGATGGACCGCGCTGTCGAAATCATGGGCGAGCTGGAACTTCTGCAAATGCTGGAAATGTTCTTTGACCGTGCCATTTATTATGCCGCGGTGGGGTACGAAGAAGAGGCTGCGCGCGCGGCACGGGAATCCGAAGCTTTGCGGGCCAGTTAAGGGGAATGGCGATGTCGATGTCGTGGGAGATGGACTACAAACGCAGACTAAGAACCGCAGACGAGGCTCTGCAATGCGTGCAGTCGGGGATGCGGGTCTACATTCAGCCCGGCTGCGCCGAACCGGAGACGCTGGTCGAGTCGCTCATGCGGCGCGGGCCGGACGTCTATGACGTGGAAATCGTTCACATGATGACCATGGGCTGTGCGCCCTACGTCGCACCCGAGATGGCCGGGCACTTCCGCCACAATGCCATGTTCATTGGCGGCAACGTGCGCGAGGCCATCAACGCCGGTCGCGCCGACTACACACCCATCTATCTGAGCGAGATCGAAGAGCTGTTCGAAAGCGGGGCGATGCCGATCGACGTTGCTCTCATCTCGGTCTCCCCGCCAGACTCGCATGGCTTCTGCAGCTTTGGCGTGGGCGTGGACACGACGCTCACCGCCGCCAAGTGCGCCAGATTTGTGGTGGCGCAGATCAACGACAACATGCCGCGCACCTACGGCGACAGCTTCATTCATGTGAGCGATATCAGCGCGTTTGTGGAGTCCTCACGGCCCTTGTGCGCGCTGGCGAAGCCGGTCGTCACCGACCTGCAGGTCGCCATCGCGCGCAATGTGGCCAGCCTCATCGAGGATGGCGCGGTGTTGCAGACCGGCATTGGCGGCATCCCGGACGCGGTGCTTCCGCTGCTGATGGATCGGAAAGATCTCGGCGTGCACAGCGAACTGGTCTCCGACGGCGTGATCCCGTTGATTGAAGCCGGCGTCATCACCGGTGCGCGCAAGAACTTCAAGCCGCGCAAGATTATTCTGGGATTCGCCCTCGGCACCAAGCATCTGTTCGAATTCGTCGACAATAATCCGATCTTCGAGTTCCATCCCACCGCCTACACCAACGATCCCGCGTTCATCGCGCGCAACGACAGGATGGTTGCCATCAACTCCGCGCTGCAGGTCGATCTGACTGGGCAGGTCTGTTCCGACTCGATCGGCCACCAGTTCTACAGCGGGATCGGCGGCCAGGTCGACTTCGTACGCGGAGCCTCGCGCTCCAAGGGCGGCAAGCCCATTATCGCGATCTCCTCGACCGCCAAGCACGAGACCATCTCGCGCATCGTGCCCATGCTCGATCCGGCGGCGGGCGTGGTTACCTCCCGCGGATTGGTGCGCTACATCGTTACCGAGTACGGCATTGCCTATCTGCATGGCAAGACGATTCGCGAGCGGGCGAAGTCGCTCATCGAGATCGCCCACCCCAAGTTCCGCGCCGAGCTGTACGAGTACTGCGAGAAGACGAAGTGGCTGCAGCATCCCAAAGCGGCGCAGAGGTCACCCGAATATGCCTAGCCCACGCGGCAACGTCACCATCGATGTTGAGGAGTGCAAAGGATGCGGGCTGTGCGTCGAATCCTGCCCGCCGAAGTGCCTGGAACTTTCGCCGGACCTGAACCACTACGGCGTGCACGCCGCGCACTACACAGGCCAGGACTGCACCGGATGCGGCATCTGCTTCTATTGCTGTCCGGAGCCCGGGGCCATTGTCGTCTACCGGCTGGCCGCGCCGCCGAAGGTGGTCGCCACACAGGCGCAAGCAGGAGGCGAACATGCGCCAGCTCTGTAAAGGCAACGTCGCAGTGATCAAGGGCGCAGTGCTCGCCGGATGCCGCGCCTATTACGGATATCCCATCACGCCCGCGAGCGAGATCGCCGAAGCCGCCGCGCTCTATCTGCCCGAAGTCGGCGGCACATTCGTTCAGGCGGAAAGTGAAACCGCATCCATCAACATGGTCTACGGCGCAGCTTCTGCCGGACAGCGTGTCATGACCGGTTCTTCAGGGCCGGGGGTAAGCCTGATGCAGGAAGGAATTTCATATTTAGCCGGCGCGGAACTCCCGTGCGTGATCGTGGACGTGATGCGCGGCGGTCCCGGCCTGGGCAACATCGCGCCCGAGCAGAGCGATTACTTCGCCATGGTCAAGGGCGGAGGCCACGGCAACTATCGCAATCTGGTCGTCGCGCCCGCTTCGGTGCAGGAGATGGCCGATCTCACCGTCCTTGCCTTCGAGTTGGCGGACAAGTATCGCAATCCGGCGATCGTGCTGACCGACGGCTTTGTCGGCCAGATGATGGAACCGCTTGACCTCGCCTACTGCGAGATCGTCGCGCCCGAGAAACCCTGGGCGGTGAAGGGAACTGCCGAGACGCGCAAAAACATGATCAGCTCGATTTTCCTCGAGGCCGATGATTTGGAAGAGCACCAGCGCCGCATGGAGGCCAAGTACATCCGCGCACAGCAGACCGAAACCCGCTGCGAGCAGTACCGCACCGAGGATGCCGAGCTGATCGTTATCGGCTTCGGCATCGTGTCGCGCGTGCTGCGCTCGGCGGTCGACCTGGCGCGCAAGCACGGAATCAAAGTCGGCCTGTTCCGGCCGATCACGCTGTGGCCGTTCCCGGCGAAAGAGCTGGAAGCCACGGCGTTGCGGGCGGAGAGACTTCTGGTCGTCGAACTCAGCAATGGGCAGATGGTGGAAGACGTTCGCCTGAGCCTCGAAGGCCAGCGGCCCATCGAGTTCTACGGAAGGGTCGGCGGCAACGTGCCCAGCGTCGAGGAATTGCTGGCGAAGATCGAAGAGTACGCGCCAGCGGCGGTGTAAAACACGTAGCCCCGGACGCATTCGTCCGGGGGGCGCGGGCGGACGGACTCCGCTCAGGGCAGGCTGCGTCCGCCGCCACGTGGATCGAGAGGGAGCCACACATGGCAACGCACGATGTCATTCCGGAGGAGCCCAAGGTGAGCGCCGACCACTACGAAGTTGTGCACGCAAAGTCAGACGTGTTCTATCCGGAGTACGAGCGCAAGTCCGACCTCAAGCACCAGACGCACTACTGCCCCGGCTGCGGCCACGGCATCGCCCACAAACTCATCGCCGAAGCCCTCGAAGATCTGGGCGTGAAGAATGACACCATTCTGGTCAGCCCGGTCGGCTGTTCCGTGTTCGCTTATTACTATTTCGATGTGGGCAACGTGCAGGTCGCGCACGGACGTGCTCCCGCCGCCGCCACTGGCCTGAAACGCGCCTGCCCGGACAAGATGGTCATCGCCTATCAAGGGGACGGCGATCTCGCCGCCATCGGCACCGCGGAAATCGTGCACGCCGCCAATCGCGGCGAAAAAATTTCAGTGTTCTTCGTCAACAACGCGATCTATGGCATGACCGGCGGGCAGATGGCTCCAACTACACTGGTCGGCCAGCGCAGCACCACGTCGCCCTGGGGACGCCGCCCGGTCAACGAAGGCTTCCCGCTGCACATGGCGGAAATGCTTTCATCGCTGGAAGCGCCGGTCTACATCGAGCGCGTCGCGCTGTCGGACAACAAGAACATCATGAAAGCCCGCCGCGCAGTCCGCAAAGCGCTCGAACTGCAGCGCGCCGGCGCAGGCTTTACCTTCGTAGAAATTCTCTCGCCCTGCCCGACCATCTGGGGCAAAGACCCGGTCGAAGCGCGCAAGTGGGTCGCCGAGCAGATGATTCCCAACTTCCCGCTGAACGTTTTCCGCGACCGCAAGGTGGAGATTCCCAATAACAACGTGCCGCCGCACAAAACTGTCGAAGAGCTGGTCAACGGCGAGCGCAAGATTGCGGCCGAGGGCGTTGTGCCCGGCCGCCAGCATCACTTCCGCGAGATGGGCATCAAGATCGCGGGCTTCGGTGGGCAAGGCGTCCTGCTGCTTGGCCAGTTGCTCGCCGAGATGGGCATGCGCGAAGGCCTGGAAGTTAGCTGGTTGCCGTCGTATGGCCCCGAAATGCGCTCGGGCAGCGCGCACTGCCACGTCTGCCTGTCGAAAGAGCGCATCGGATCGCCCGTGATCTCGCGGCCCAACGTACTGGTTGCAATGAATGAGATCTCGCTGCGCAAATTCGCCGCGCAAGTTCTTCCCGGCGGAATCATCATCTACGGCGGCGAGAAACTCCCCCCAGACTTTAGAAATGACCTGGAAATTCCACAAGCGCAGGTCGTCTGTATTCCGGCCTCGGAGATTGCCGACAAACTCGGCTCCGCCAAAGTGGCCAACGTCGTGATGATGGGCGCGCTGCTCGAAGAAACCGAATGCCTTTCATCGGCGACTGCGATGAAAGTGCTGGAAGCGAAGGTGAAAAATCCAGCGCTGCTTGAACTCGATCGCAAAGCGCTCGACGCCGGCCGCCTCTACATCGACCACACCGTCGCGATCGGCGCGGTGACGCAGGCCGACGGCTTCGCGCAATAACCCGACCACAGCGCGGCCTCCCGATACAGGAATACGGATTGCGTTGACCCGGACTGCGCAAGAAGTTGCACCTTGACTGTTCCCTAGTCGCGGAACATAATCCGGGGTTCTGCCACGGGGGCATCGCTTCACGCGTCTCGCGGATGCTGCCAAAGCTGGGGCCCCTGTCTCTCTCGCGAGTTTGGTCCGCGAATCTCGACATCGCAACGAACGGAGAACTCCCATGACGAAAGTACGAATTGGCCTGCGAACTGGTTCTGCGCCGACCGCCAGCCGGCTGAAAGCGGCGTGCCTGATCTCGGCGTTCTGTGTGGCAGCAGTGATGGCCTCTCCAGCACAAACGTTCTCCAGCCTGGCCAGCTTCGACTACACGAACGGTGCGATCCCCCTCGGTCTTGTCCAGGGCATCGATGGAAATCTCTACGGACCGACGGACAAGGGCGGGACCGGCACGGTCAATGGCTGCAACAAGAGCTGCGGCTCCATCTTCAAAATGACACCGGCGGGTGCCTTGAGCACGGTCATTAACTTCGACGGCACCAACGGAAACGGCCCAACTGCTGTGCTGCAAGCCACCAACGGAACCTTCTACGGCACCACCAGCTACGGTGGAGCGCACGACTGCACCTCGTTCGGCTCAACCGGTGGCTGCGGCACCGCCTTCAAATTTACCGGCACCACGCTGACCACTCTTTACAACTTCTGCACCAAGACAAATTGCGCAGACGGCGCCATCCCGTGGGGCAGCATGGTGCAGGGCACGGACGGCAACTTCTACGGGACAACAGCGGCCGGTGGCACCGGGAGCTGCCCCGGAACGATCGGTCCTGGCTGCGGCACGGTGTTCAAAATGACCGCTACCGGAGCGATCACGACGCTGCACAGCTTCGTCAATACTGACGGGGCGTACCCCTACGGCTGGCTGATCCAGGCCACGAACGGCAGCTTCTACGGGACCACCAGCGCGGGCGGCGCCAATGGTTACGGCACCGTCTTTAAGATCACCTCTACCGGTACCTTCACCTCGCTGCACAGCTTCACCAGCAGCGACGGCGCTTATCCCTTCGGCGGGCTGGTGCAGGCTGCCAACGGAAATTTTTATGGGACGACCTCCGAGCTCCTCTTGAATCAGGGAGCTCCTGACTGCTCCTTGACTGGAATCGGCTATGGCACGGTGTTCCAAATGACCGCCGCCAACAAAGTCACCACGCTGCACAGTTTTGCCAATAGCGACGGCGCCTATCCTTACACCGGTCTGACGCTGGGCACCGACGGAAATTTCTATGGATCCACCGCGTGTGGCGCCACCAGTAACGTGGGCACAGCTTTCTCCATCACCCCCGGAGGTACCCTCAAAACGCTTCACATCTTCGGCGGCTCCGACGGCACGGTCCCGTTCGCCGGGCTGACGCAGGATACGAATGGCACGTTCTATGGCACGACGGTCATAGGTGGGACGGACAACGATGGCACAGTCTTTAGCGTCTCGCTGGGCCTTGCTCCCTTCGTCGAAACCAGGCCCACCTCCGGCAAAGTGGGAGCCACCGTCTACATCCTGGGCACCAGTCTCACGGGTGCGAGCAGCGTTACATTCAACGGCGTTGCAGCAACCGGTTTCAAGGTGGTTTCGAGCAGTGAAATCAAAGCTACCGTTCCCACCGGTGCGACCACAGGTACGGTTACCGTGACTACCTCTGCGGGCACGCTTAAGAGCAACATTGCTTTCCAAGTGAAGTAGCGGTTGGGCGATCCGGGATCAATGGACGGTTGGGGGAAGAGATACGTCCCCGATTCTGATTCGTGCTGCGCCCACCAGTCTCGGATACTCCGGTGTGCGGAAAGGCGACTCCGGCTCCGCGAGTTGCGTATGCTTCCTTACTTCGGCAGCACACCTTTCTGTGTGCCCCAGGGATGCACCTCCGGTTTGGCCTCGCCCGCCAGCACCAGCGGGTCCTGAGCCACGATGCCCGCCGCCTCGTCCTCCGGGGCCGTGAAGATCAGCAGATGGGTGGAATCACCGGAGCCGTCTCGGAATGGCCCACCCACGACCATCTTGCCGGAATCCCGTAGACGCTTGAGATACGCCAGATGATCCTGAAGCACCGGATCGGATCCATTGTGTTGTCGGAACTTCTCGCCTCTGCGGTAGAGGACGAGGCTATAGCTCTCCATCGGATTGGATTCGGGCGGCCGGCTGAACGTGCTCGTCGGCTGGATCCAGGTATGAAACTCGGGCGCGAGGCGGTTCGCGTGTACCGCAGGATCGGTCGCCGTCCATCGTTGCGCCTCATCCAGCGATTCGGTCTTGAGGACGAAGATTCCACGCAGCGGAGTTTCGTCAAGAAGCGGTCCGGCCACAACGAGCTTGCCTTCGTTGGCCAGCTTATGGATGTTGGCCATGTGCGCATCCTGGAGTATTTTCAAGGCGTCCGCGTCCAACTGCGGCGCATTCGCGGGCCGGTACAGCAGAACCAGTTGATAGAAGAAATACTGCTCCGGCGCGGCGGGTACGCTTTGTGAAGCCGATTGTGCCACTGCCCCTGCCAACAAGATGCTGATTGCGATCCGCATCCACAACGTAGGCGTGAATTTCACGGGCGGCCTCCTTGAGAGGTCCATGCTAACAATCAATGGCCTGCCTTGGCAGATATTCATGGGTTCTCGAACGCTCCCAACCCTCTGACAATAGATACGGTTTCCGTTTCTTCGTGACCGGAATCACATCCCCCGGTGACAGCCGCCATTCCCTAGCTGCCTCCCCAATGACATCCTGCAGTTAGGTTGTGGGAGGTGTCCCATGGCAACCGTTCAGGAAAGACCCCTGCAGAAAAATACAGAAACAGCCACAGCTGAGGCACGCACATTCGCTGTCAAGAACGTTTTATTCGCCAGCGATTTCTCTCCGATCTCCGAGGCCGCGATGCCTTACGCGGGCGCGATCTGCCGCCGTTTCGGCGGAACCCTGCACCTCGCCCACGTTCTCTCCGATGCCAGCCTTTTGATGATGACCGGCGGCGTGGACTACGTCAGCATGGGTACGATCTACGACGACGCCAATACCGAGGCCAAAGAAAAGCTGGAACAGATTGCCACGCGCTTCGAAGGCATTCCGCACCTCAACTACGTTCGTCACGGAAACGTCTGGAAGAATCTCGCCGAGATCATTGCGGCAAACAACGTAGACCTGGTGGTGGTGGGCACGCACGGCCGCACCGGCCTGGGCAAGCTGTTGCTCGGCTCGGTGGCCGAGGACATTCTGCGCCACGCGCCGTGCCCCGTGCTGACAGTCGGACCCAAAGTATCGGGCCGCGACAAGCTGCCGGCGTTTCACAACAGCCATCGCGATCTCGCTCCGCCGGAACTCGAACTCAGAAAAGTCCTGTTCGCCACCAACTTCGCCCCGAACGCAGCCGGCCTGGCGCAGATGGCGGTTGCGCTGGCCGCCGAGTTCCGCGCACAGCTCACCCTCGTGCACGTCATCGAGGACTACACGCACCTGGGCAGCCGGCCGCAACCGATCGAAGACGATCTCCGCCGCTTGCAGGAACTCGTTCCGAAATCCGCGGCTCTGCCGTATGCGACAGACAATGTGATCGAGTTTGGCTCTGCGTCGGAACGCATCCTCAAAGTCGCCGCCGACCGCGAGGCCGATCTGATTGTGCTCGGAGCGCGGCCTGCCGGAGACGCAAGCACGACGCATCTGCCCTGGTCCACGACCTACGAAGTAATGGCCCACGCCCACTGCCCGGTGCTGACGCTGCGCGGATGAAGATGAGGCGCAGCTTCGCGACTCGGGGCTGTCTTGGGTCAGCAGGAAGATCATTACCACGAAGGACACGAAGTCTCACGAAGGAACGGCATAAGAGTGAAATTCCCTTCGTGCTCCTTCGTGTCCTTCGTGGTTCAAGCTTTCGTCCTTCATCTCTAACTAGAATCAGAGTTTCGCTTCGACATACAATCGTCTTTCTGAGCCTGCCCTGATGACGGTTGTGTCCAAACCCGCTCTCCAAAGGCTGCGCATTACTTTGCGTGGAGCGGTGCAGGGAGTCGGCTTCCGTCCTTTCGTTTACCGCCTGGCGACCGAGATGTCCCTTACCGGCTGGGTGCTGAACTCTTCTTCCGGACTAAGAGTCGAGGTCGAAGGCCCGGCGCATCAGCTCAGCGAATTCGAGCGGCGACTGGAAGGCGAACGCCCGCGAGCCTCGGTGGTCACCGTCCGCGAGTCGGCGTGGATCGCCGCCGAAGGTTCCTTGCGTTTCGAAATTCTCTCGAGCGACACCGATTCGGGCAAGTCAGTGAACGTGCTGCCTGACCTCGCCACGTGCGCCGAATGCCGCGAAGAATTGTTCGATCCCGCCAACCGCCGCTTCGAATATCCCTTCACCAACTGCACCAACTGCGGACCGCGTTACACCATTGTCGTCGACATTCCGTACGACCGACCGAACACGACGATGCGCGATTTTGTCCTGTGCCCGCACTGCCGGGAGGAGTACCAGGATCCCGCCAACCGCCGTTTTCATGCCCAGCCCAATGCCTGTCCAGTGTGCGGACCGGAACTCGAGGGCACCATTGAAGATGCTCTCGAAGCGCTGGTGCAAGGCGAAATCGTGGCCCTGAAGGGCATCGGAGGATTTCAACTTCTGGTCGATGCCCGCAACGCCGCGGCAGTGGCGCGTCTTCGTGAGCGCAAGCATCGCGAGGAAAAACCCTTCGCGCTGATGATGCCATCGCTGGAAATTGCCCGGCAGTATTGCACGATCTCTCCGGCGGAGGTGCAGCTTCTGGAGTCGCAGGCCGCGCCCATTGTTCTGTTGCAGCCCAAGCCGAATACCGATATCGCGCCCAATGTGGCGCACTGCTCTCCCTATCTCGGCGTCATGCTGCCCTATTCGCCGCTGCATCATCTGCTCATGCAGGAATGCCGCTTTCCGCTGATCGCGACCAGCGGCAACCGCAGCGACGAGCCGATCTGCATCGCCAACGAGGAAGCCGCAACCCGTCTGAAAGACATTGCCGATCACTTCCTCATGCACAATCGCCCCATCGTGCGCGCTTGCGATGACTCTGTGGTCCGTCTGACTCGCGGCCGCGCCGGAGTTCTGCGGCGCGCGCGAGGCTATGCGCCGCTGGGAATCCGCGTGCGCCAGAAGCTGCCGCCGGTGCTCGCCGTCGGTGGCCATCTCAAGAACACCGTCGCCATCGGTGTGGGGCAAGATGTCTTCCTCAGCCAGCACATCGGCGACCTCGACACGCTGGAGGCGCGAGGCGCTTTCGAGAAGGCGATTGCCGATCTCTGCCGCCTCTACAGCTTTACTCCGGAACTGGTCGCCTGCGACCTGCATCCCGATTATGCGTCGACGCAATGGGCCGAGCGCTCCGGCCTGCCGCTAGTCCGCGTGCAGCATCATCAGGCGCACGTCGCGGCCTGCGCGGCGGAGAATGATTTGCAGGGTGAATATCTCGGCGTCTCCTGGGACGGCACCGGCTACGGCGTCGACGGCGCGATCTGGGGCGGAGAGTTCTTCCGCGCGGATGGAAATCAGTTCGAGCGCATCGCGCACCTGCGGCCGTTTGGCCTGCCGGGCGGCGATACCGCCGTGCGCGAAGGCTGGCGTTCAGCGGCCAGCTTGATCCTCGAGCTAGAACGCGAAGGGCGCGCCGTCCCTGATATGGGAGGAACAATCACAGGGAAACCCCGACTGGATGACCCCCAGGTCCGCTATATGCTCGACCATGGAATCAACGTGGCGGCCACGACAAGCGTAGGCCGTTTGTTCGACGCGGTGGCGGCCATCACGGGAATCGCCCACCAGAACCGCTTTGAAGGGCAGGCCGCCATGCTGCTGGAAAACGAAATTGGGGCTTTGCGGACGGAAGAGGCGTATCCTTTACCCGGCGGGGACTGGGCGGCGCTGATTGCTGCGGTATTGGCAGACAAGTGCGCTGATGTATCCGCAGCGCTGATCGCGGCCCGCTTCCACAACGCACTGGTGAGCTGGATCGTGGAAGTTGCCGCGGGCAGCAAGCTGAAGCAAGTCGTATTCAGCGGCGGCGTTTTTCAGAATCGTTATCTGACGGAACGCGCGTCGGCGGCGCTGGAGTCGCGCGGATTCCTTGTGTACACGCATCAAAAAGTCCCGCCCAACGACGGCGGCATCGCGCTAGGGCAGGCAGTCATGAGCAGCGGCTAAAGCCGCGTTGCAATTCGCTCGTAACGGCACGGCTAAAGCCGTGCCCTGATACGAATCAATCGACGGGTTTCAATACGAATCAAGCGATGGGTTCGCGTTAAGGTTGGAGTGGGGCCACAAGATTCGTATCAGGGCATGCCTTCAGGCATGCCGATGAAGCGCGAAATGATGTGCGGCTTTAGCCGCTGGGGTAAACCATGTGCCTTGCCGTTCCAGGCCGCGTAGTTGAAATCACCGACACGGGCGACATCGCCTTCCGCGTCGGCAAGGTCGACTTCGGCGGCATCCGCAAAGACATCAACCTCGCCTACACGCCCGAAGCCGAGGTCGGAAAGTACGTTCTGGTTCACGTCGGATTCGCCATCAGCGTGATCGACGAAGCTGAAGCCCAGCGCGTCTTCAAGGTGCTCGACGAAATGGGCGCGCTACAAGAGGAGCTCGGTGAAATTCCTCAGTGAATACCGCGATCAGAAAGCGGCCGAACAACTAGCGGCCGCGATCCGGCGGAAGACCACGCGTCCGTGGACGATCATGGAAATCTGCGGCGGACAGACGCATACGATCGTCAAGAGCGGCCTCGAAGATTTGCTGCCGCGCGAAATCACGCTGGTGCACGGCCCCGGTTGCCCAGTCTGCGTGACGCCGATTGAATTGATCGATAAGGCAGTCGCCATCGCGCAGCGCCCGGAAGTGATCTTCTGCTCGTTCGGCGACATGCTGCGGGTGCCCGGATCGTCAAAGAGCTTGTTCGATGTAAAGGCCGAAGGCGCCGACGTCCGCATTGTCTACTCGCCGCTCGACGCGCTGAAACTTGCGCGCAACAATCCGGATCGGCAGGTCGTCTTCTTCGCCGTGGGATTCGAAACCACCGCTCCGGCCAATGCCATGGCCGCCTGGCAGGCTGATCACGACGGCATCGAAAATTTCTCGCTCCTGGTTTCGCACGTGCTCGTGCCCCCTGCCATGGAAGCGCTGCTCTCGTCCGAGAGCTGCGTGGTGCAGGGATTTCTCGCCGCCGGCCACGTGTGCACCATCATGGGCTTCGAAGAATATGTTCCCATCGCTGAGCGTTACAAAGTGCCGATCGTAGTCACTGGATTCGAGCCGCTCGATATTCTCGACGGCATTTACATGACGGTCTGCCAGCTGGAAGAAGGCCGCCACGAAGTCGAAAACCAATACGCACGCGCCGTGCGGAGAGAAGGGAATCGTCCCGCACAGAAGACAATCGCCGAAGTATTTGAGATCAGCCCGCGCGAGTGGCGGGGCCTGGGCGAGATTCCTGCCAGCGGATTTCAGTTGCGCGGGCGTTTTCAGAAATACGACGCCAATCGCCGCTTCCCGTTTGCCGGCACGCCCGCGCACGAATCTTCGGAGTGCATCAGTGGGCTGATCCTGCAAGGCATCAAGAAACCGCATGACTGTCCAGCGTTTGCGGAGAAGTGCACGCCGGAAAATCCGCTGGGCGCTCCCATGGTATCGTCGGAAGGCGCGTGCGCGGCCTACTATCACTATGGCAGACGCCAAAACACCAGCGTTCAACCTGAACTGTCCAGTCCCGCGAGTCGCTGACGATCGCATCGTCCTCGCGCACGGCGGCGGCGGACGGCTCACGCATCAGCTCATCGAGAAAATCTTCATTCCCGCGTTTTCGAATTCCATGCTCGATCAGCGCCACGACGGCGCCGTGCTCTCGGTGAATGGATCGCGCTTGGCCTTCACCACGGATTCGTTCGTCGTGCGCCCGTTGATTTTCCCCGGCGGAAATATTGGCGATCTCGCGGTCAACGGCACTGTGAACGATCTCGCCATGTGCGGCGCGCGTCCTTTGTACCTGAGCGCAGGATTCATTCTGGAAGAAGGCTTGGAGATGGACACGCTGCGCACCGTCGTCAATTCCATGCAGAAGGCGGCAGCGAGCGCCAACGTGAAGCTGGTGACTGGCGATACGAAGGTGGTCGACAAAGGCAAAGGCGATGGCATTTTTGTAAACACATCTGGCATCGGTGTGATCGACATTGCTGGGGGTGCCCCAGGTCTCGCCGATGTTGCGAGACCTGGGAACACGCTGCCCATGATCGGTCCCGCCTCAGTCCAGCCCGGAGACGTGGTCATCGTGAGCGGCGATCTCGGCCGCCACGGCAT
>Ga0075029_100000603_pt1 | contig 20696 bp, 14 predicted proteins | sample LitLauG_LLR_2013_FD_71391 | JGI IMG/M metagenome (GOLD analysis project Ga0075029, IMG submission 71391) | Freshwater sediment microbial communities from North America - Little Laurel Run_MetaG_LLR_2013 | ecosystem: Environmental > Aquatic > Freshwater > Creek > Sediment | place: USA...
ACTTCACGCAGCGCCTGGGCAGCGGCCGCGGCGTTTGCTCTTGCGGCACCGGCGACTAATCACGGCGCTACTGAGCACTGCGAAGCCTGGATCCGGCTGTGGGCGGATCCAGGCTTTTTCTTTGCCCGCACGTTCGGACCCGCCGCCGCTCCGCTTAGTTTCTTGCGGCTAACCTTTGTGGCTAATTGTAAAGTGACGCCGGGTTCGCATACACTCCCGTCCAGCGTTGGCTGGCTGGCCCTCCTCCCCCTTCGGCCTGCAGGCGCCACTTAACAGGAGGCCTCTCCATGAAACGGCAAATACTCTTTGCCTTGGTTGTCTTTTGTCTCTGTTCGATCGGGACCATGAGCGCCCAGATCGAGCAGTATCCGTTCGGCGTCAACTACTTCGCCAACAACGGGCCTGGCGTTCCCGATCAGACGGTGCGCATCAACAACCCCGGCAGCACCAACGGGGACCTGTGCGCCATGATCTACGTCTTTGACAACAACCAGGAAATGAACGAATGCTGCGGTTGCATCACCACTCCCGACGGCCTGCGCACTCTTTCAATGCGCAGCAACCTCACCAACAATCCTCTGACCACCACCCTTCGCACCGGTGACATCAAGATCGTGTCTGCCGCAGTGAATGGTTATCCTTGTGATCCCACCCAGAACGTCGTTCCCACGGGCGGACTGAACTCATGGTCGACCCATAGCCAGAACCAGATTGCCACCGGTGGCTATCCGATCACTGAAACGGCATTCAGCTACTCGTTCCTGAGCGACGGCGAACTGGCCAGCCTGCAGGCGGACTGCTACTTCACCGTGCGCCTCGGCAGCGGCCGCGGTGTCTGCTCCTGCGGTTCGGGCGACTAACTGGTTGCAACAAACTGCGCTGTTCACCCGGCCTCCGTCCCTGACGGAGGCCATTTTTATGCCTGCGCCGCTCTAAAAATGCGTCCCTGCACGGGCCGATCCGGTGCGATCCTCAATGTGATTAATCCTTTTGGCCTAAATTAAAGGTCTAGGAAGTCGGACTAGTCAAGGTGGGTACTTGTTCCAAGTTGTAATGCTATCTACAGTTTCGGTCAGCGCCCACTGGCTGACCTCCCTCCCCACAGCCTGCAGCGCCACCTTACAGGAGGGCTTTTCCATGAAACGGCAGATCCTCATTGCCTTGGCTGTTCTGTGTCTGGCTTCGCTCGGCACCATGAGCGCTCAGATCGAACAGTATCCGTTTGGCGTCGATTACTTCGCCAATAACCTCAGCGCCGGAGCACCGGACGCAACAGTCCGCATCAACAACCCTGGCAGCACCAATGGCGATCTTTGCGCCATGATCTACGTGTTCGACAACAACCAGGAAATGAACGAATGCTGCGGTTGCATCACCACTCCCGATGGACTGCGCACCTTGTCCGTCAGGAAAGACCTCAACGGCAACCCGCTGACGGTCCTGTTGACCACCGGCGACATCAAGATCGTCTCCGCTCAGGTTAACGGCTATCCCTGCGATCCGACCTCGAACGTGGTTCCGTCCGGCGGTCTGAACAGCTGGGGCACGCACATCCAGAACAAAGTGGGCACTGGCTTCCCGATCACGGAAACCGCGTACACCTACTCGGGTCTGAGCAGCGGTGAACTGGCCAGCCTGCAGGCTGATTGCTACTTCACGCAGCGCTTGGGCAGCGGCCGCGGCGTTTGCTCTTGCGGCACCGGCGACTAATCACCACTTCACCGGACCCTGCAATTGGGGTCCGGTCTGCTTAAAGGTGGGCCGACTGGCCGGATCAAGGACAGCCGGCCCACTCAAAATCTCAACCAGCAATGCCAATCCCGGGGAGGATTCATGGCACGCAAGTCGGTTCTTACTTTGTTTATTTCTACCTTCGTCCTGGCCTGCACACCGCTTTTCGCGCAGGTCGCGCCCGTATCTCTCAACCAGCCCGCTGACGTCGTCGCCGAAGTCAACGGACACGCTCTCACCGCTGCCGAACTTGAAAAAAGTAAATCCGGCTCTCTTCTGCAGGCCCGTTACACCTATTACCAGACCGAACGCAAGGCCCTCGACGAACTCGTGGACGAGAAACTGCTGGCCCTGGCCGCAGCCGACAAACACGAAACCGTTGCCCAGCTTCTGGACAGCGAAGTCTACAAAGGCATTACCGGCCCGAGCGACGATCAGATGCAGGTCTATTACGAGGGCATGGAAAGCGAAGAACCCTACGCTTCCGTCCATGACCGGCTTTATGACCACATCCTGGACATGCGCAAGACCAAAGCGCGCGCGGCCTATGTGAAGACGCTCCGCGAAAAAGCCAACCTGCATGTCACCCTGCAGCCGCCCGTCTCCGACGTCAACACCGTGGGCGCTCCGATTGAGGGATCGAAAGATGCCCCTCTGCAGTTGATCGAGTTTGCGGACTACGAGTGCCCGTATTGCCAGAAGGTCAATCCTTCAATGCACCAGCTCAAGAAGGAATATGGCGACCGGCTGACGATCGTCTACAAGGAATTCCCGCTCCCGATGCATCATCACGCGCAGAAATCGGCTGAGGCCGCGCTGTGCGCCGGCGACCAGGGAAAATATCTGGAATTCCACGACATGCTGTTCAACACCCGCGCGCTGGAAGTTTCCGACCTGAAAAAATACGCCGCCACCCTAAACATGGACACGGCCGCATTCAATCAGTGTCTGGACAGCGGCAAGGAAGCGGCTGCGGTGGCCAAAGACTTGGAAGAAGGCAAGGCCCTGGGTCTGACCGGAACACCGAGCTTCTTCCTGAACGGCCACTATTTCCACGGAGGGATGGAGTACAGCGCCCTGCGTGAAATGGTGGAGCAACAGATCTACGCGATGCATACTTCGACTTCGCTGGCGCAGACCGCGTCTACGAAGTAAGCATCGCTTGCGCGCTTCCCCCGCGCGCAGGTGGATGCGGAAAGTGAGACCCCCAATGACGGTAACGGCAGCTCCTCTCACGGTCCATCCGCAACAAGTCCCCCCCGGAAGGCGGCGTGCGGCGCTGGTGACAGCGCCCCGCCGACCTTTCGCAGGGTTTTTCGTCGCCCTCGTGTTCGCCCTGTGCAGCCTCGGCAGACCTGCGTCCGCGCAATCAGTGTCCGTCTCGGTGAGTCCAGGATCGATCCAGGTGAAAACCGGTGCGACGCAGCAGTTCACCGCCGCAGTTAGCGGGACCCACGACCCAATTGTCATCTGGTCGCTTTCGGGAGCGGGCTGCGCCGGCATCACTTGCGGCTCCATCAACGGCGGCGGCGTCTACACCGCCCCGCAGACAGCTCCCACTCCGCCCACGGTCACTGTGACTGCAACCTCCCTTGCCGATACCACCGCGTCGGGCAGCGCGACCGTTCAACTGCAAGCTCCCGTGCCCGTCGCCGTCTCCGTGACCCCCGGCGTCACCACCGTCACACCCGGCAGCCAGCAAGTCTTCTCCGCGAGCGTTACCGGCACTACGAACACTGGCGTGTACTGGGTGGCCACCGGCGCGGGCTGTATCGCCAGCAATTGCGGAACAGTCGATTCCACGGGTATCTACACCGCTCCCACAGCGATTCCCAACCCAGCCACCGTCAGCATCACCGCGACTTCCAAAGCGGACATCACCAAGAAAGCGTCGGCGCAGGTCACCGTTGCGCCCTCCGTTGGAGTCAGTGTTGTACCGGCAAGCGTTCAGTTGCTGATCGGCAACCAGCAGCAATTTGCAGCGCAGGTTGTGGGAACCAGCAACAGCGTCGTGAACTGGTCCGTTTCCGGTCCCGGATGCAACGGCGCAGGCTGCGGCACGGTCGATAACAACGGCCTGTACACTGCCCCGGCCACCGCTCCTTCTCCAGCCAATGTAGTCGTCGCTGCGACCTCGGCTGCGGATGCGTCGAAGACCGGCGGCGCCAGCGTCACCGTGGTTTCCAGCGTCACAGTGATCGTCACGCCGACTTCGGCCCACGTAAACCCGAACTCGCAGCAGACTTTCAGCGCCAGCGTCGTCGGTACCTCGAATCAGGGCGTAACCTGGACCCTTTCCGGGGCCGGTTGCTCCGGCAGCGCCTGCGGCACGATCAGCAATGGCGGTGTATACACCGCTCCCGCCACCATTCCTAATCCGAATCTGGTCGCAGTGAAGGCGACCTCGGTCGTTGACAACACGAAATCCGGCACCGCCACGGTATATGTCGGCACTGGCTCGCCGGTGAAGGTGACGACCTCGCCCGCTTCGGCGAACGTCCCGGTTTCGCAAACGCAACAGTTCACAGCCACCGTGACCGGCGCCACCAATACCTCAGTCATCTGGAGTGTTGCCGGCCTGGGATGCGGTGGACCCGCTTGCGGCACGGTCGACTCGACCGGTCTGTATACCGCGCCTGCGATTGCGCCTTCTCCGGCGTCAGTCACGGTCACCGCGACGTCGAAGGCCGACTCAACTCGTTCCGCGTCCTCCAGTGTGGCGATTCAGTCGAACGTTAAGGTCACCCTTTCGCCCACCACATCGCAGTTATCGCCCGGACAGCACACGCAGTTCACTGCGACCGTCACGGGCAGCAACAACAAGAATGTGACGTGGTCGATGAGCAGTTCCAACTGCTCCGGCAGCGCTTGCGGATCGCTCACTTCGACCGGCCTCTACACCGCGCCGCCGTCCATCTCACAAACTCTGAACATCACCATAAAAGTCGTTCCGCAGGCCGACACCAGCAAGTCTGCGACCGCTTCGGTCACCGTGGCTTTGCCGGTTGTAGTCACCGTCCAGCCGAAGACTGCCCAGGTTGTGGTGAACGGCCAGCAGCAGTTCGTCGCATCCGCAAGCGGCACGAGCGCGCCCCTTCAGTTCAACTGGAGCGTGTCCTGCACCGGCAGTTGCGGTTCGATCGACAGCACCGGCCTCTACACCGCTCCGGCAACTGTACCCAGCGCCGCGATTACGGTCACGGCTACATCACAATCCAACTCCGCGAACTTTGGGACGGCCACGGTTACGGTCATCGCCAGTAACAACATCAAACTGAGCGGACAGTACGCGTTCCTGTTCCACGGCACGGACTCTTCCGGCCTCTTCCAGTCTGCGGGTTCATTCCTTGCGGACGGCAAGGGCAACGTCACCGGCGGCATCGAAGACATCAACCGGACCACCGGCCCGGTTTCTGATCTCGCGTTCACTGGCAAGTACACGATCGGCGCCGATGACCGCGGCGTTCTGAACCTCACCAGTTCGCAGGGCACGCGCAGCTACGCCTTCACGGTAGCGGAAAGCGGCACGCTGGCACGCTTCATCGAGACTGACGCTTCGGGCATTCGCGGCGCCGGCGTCATGAAACTGCAGAACCCGAAATACTTCAACAACGGCGCGCTGCAGGGCGGCTACACGGTCAGCCTTCTCGGTGTCGGTCCTCGCGGAGAACGGCTCGGCGCTCTGGCGGATCTGTTCCCCACCGGCGGGGGCTTCATTGCGGGCAACTCCATGGACATCAACGACGGCGGCAACACGCAGCCGACGTTCTCGCGCTTCTCCGGGGCCTACAATGTGGCGAACAACGGCCGCGGCACTCTTTCCTTCACTCTCAGTGGATTCGAGGGTGGCAGCTTCCACTTCACCATCTATGTCATCTCGGCGGGCGAGTTCTTCCTGCTCTCCACCGATACGCTGAGCTTCGAAGCTCCGTTGTGGAACGGGGACGCGCAGTTGCAGGCCGGCGCTCCCTTCACCAACGACAACTTCAACGGCGATTCCATCTTCTACCAGACCGGCTGGAACGGATCGACACCGGATGTCTGGGTCGGACGCCTGAACTACGACGGCAATGGCAACGCGGCCATGCAGTTCGACCAGAACTCGGGCGGCACCGTCACGCAGGGCAACCTGATGACCGGTTCCTACTCAACCGCACCCAACGGCCGGACCTCGCTGAGCCTGACCAACCTGAGCACGCGGCAGCCCTACCCTGCGATCATGTATGCGATTTCGCAGAATACGGCGTTCATCCTTGACGAGTCGCCCTTCGTGAACATGGGCTACCTCGAAGGTCAATCCGTCGTGGCCCCATACAGCAACTCGGACATGGTGGGCACCTTCACTTTTGCGACGACCTCGGCGACCGGGGCTACCACTCCCTTCGTCTCAGGCTCGGCAAACTTCGATGGAAATGGCCACCTGGTTGGCAATCAGGATTCAGATCTCTCTTCCGGCAAGAAGATGAATCAACTGGTGACCGGCAGCTACGCGATATCACCGGCCACCAACAACGGGCGGGGCGTCATCATGTTGAACCTGCCCACCAAAGACACCATCTCAGTGTGGCTGGCCACGTATCAGCGCGCCTATGGATTGCCTATGGGTGCAAGCGATACGGAGCCGGACGTTCTAGTGTTTGAACAGTGATCTTTCTCATGGCCTGTCGTCTAATATAAGAAGAGACAGGCCCAATCCGGGGGGATGTATGAAGCAATCTTTCGTAGTGTTTTCGTTGTGTGTCTGCACGGTGCTGCCTGCGCTTGCCAATGCGCAGGACGCTGCACCCGCTCAACCTCCAGCTCAAACTATGGTTGATTCGTCGGCCCTTCTGGCCAAGGCCACCGCGGGTGACGCTTCTGCCCAAGTCCAGGTCGGACAGGCTTATGCCGTTGGCCAGGGCATGCCGCACGACTCTTCGCAGGCGGCCAAGTGGTTTAAGAAAGCGGCCGACCAGAATAACCCGGAGGGCCAATATCGGCTCGGCGTTCTCTATGAAGTCGGACGCGGCGTTCCTCGCGATCCGGCGCAAGCCCTGAAGCTCTATACGATGGCGGCCCAGAAGGGCTATGTTCCGGCTGAATACGATCTAGCCAACGCCTATGAGATGGGACGCGGCGTTCCCAAGAACGAAGCCGAAGCTTCCAAGTGGTATCTGCAGGCGGCCCAGCATGGCAAGGTCGAAGCCATGGGAAGAGTGGCCATGCGCTACGAAAAAGGCCAGGGCGTTCCGCAGTCTTATCCAAACGCGATGAAGTGGTACCAGGCAGCCGCCGCGCAGGGTGATTCCGAGTCCCAGTTCAAGATCGGCCAACTCTACGAAAAAGGCCACGGCGTGCCGCAAAGCAACGAGCAGGCAATCGAGTGGTACAAGAAGGCCGTCGCGCAGGACAACGTCGAAGCCAGAATCGCGCTCCGCAATCTTCAGCGATAGCAGACTCGCACGCGGCGGACTCGATGATTCCGCCGCGATGCACTCCTCGCAAGGAAACTCTGTTCAAGTCTATCGCTGTGTCATTTGGAGCGAAGTGAGATTGCCCGTTTACGGGCGATCTTGCGAAGTCGAGAAACCTGCTTTTTCCTCTCGAACCGGACCCTACTGTTGAATTGTGGATTCGCCCGCGGGCGGTTTCTCCGTCACCTGCCGCGGGCTCGGCAACTGTGACCGATCCCATCCACCCCCCAACGCCTTCACCAGCGCCACCGACGCTGTCATCTCCTGCACTTGCAGATTGTTCAGCGTCTGCTCGTCGGCCAGCAGCGTGGTCTGCGCGGTCAGCACATTGATGTAAGGGTCGATGCCAGTCTGATAGCGGGCCATTTCGAGTTCCAGAAACGTCCTGGCCGAGTCGATGGCCTGTTGTTCCTGCTGCACTTCTTTGGAGAGAATCCTCACCTGCGCCAGAGCATCCTCCACCTGCTGAAATGCCGTCAGCACCGTCTGCCGGTAGCCGGCCAGGTCGGCGTTGTAAGTTGCAACATATTGCTGCACCGTCGCCCGGCGCAATCCCGCATCGAACAAGGTCTCTGAAAGCGATGTGCCAACCGACCAGAAGCGGCTGGGCCAGGAAAGCCAGTGACTGATTGCGGAGCTTTCAAAGCCGCCGGAAGCAGTCAACGTCAATGCCGGATAGTAGGCCGCATGCGCGATTCCGATCGTCGCATTCGCCTCTGCCATGGTGCGTTCGGAAGCTGCCACGTCGGGCCGGCGTTCCAATAACTCGGTAGGCACGCCCACCGGGATCGGCGGCGGGGCCGCCGTCATCGGCTTCACGGGAATAGAAAACTTCGATGCCGCTTGCCCGACCAGAACGGCGATGGCATGTTCATACTGGGCCCGCGCAATACCGACGTTGGTGGCGCCTGCCTGCGCGCTGTGCAGAGTCGTCTCCGCTTCGACCACCGCGATCTTATCGTCTACGCCGGTTTCATAGCGCACCTGGGCGAGGTCCAGCGCCTTCTGGTCCGCTTCCACGGTCTTGTCGAAGATCTGCTGCAGCATGTCCTGTCCGCGAATCTGGAAGAAGAATGTGGCCAGACTCGCCTGTTCGCTCAACCGTTCATTTTCAAGGTCGGCGGCGCTCACCTGCGCGGCATATTGCGATTGATGCACCGTGTTGCGAATCTTGCCCCACAGATCGGGCTCCCACGACGCCTCCAGCGGGAGCGCGTAGACCGTGTTCTGCAGATTTGAAGTTCCGGTCGTTCCGCCCGCGCCAAGATTGGCCGAGCTTCGATTGCGCGTGAAGGAAGGCACCGCGGTGAGAGTCGGAAAGTATTGCGCGTGGGCCTCGCGCACGACGGCGCGCGCCTCCATGAAGTTTTCAAACGCAACTCGAATATTCTGGTCGTTCACGTTCAACTGCTCTTCCAAAGCGTTCAGTTCCGGGTCGTTGTAGATCTCCCACCACTTGCCGCGCAGTTTGGCGTCCGCCGGCGCGGCCACGGTCCAGCCATCGTTCTCTTTGAACTGCGTGGGTGATTCCTTGTAGGCGCCGGCCGGTGCCTGGGGCGTCGGCGGGTGATACTTCGGCCCCACGGTGCAACCGGCAAGCATCAGGCACAGCGCGGCGCAGGCCAAACGCCGGATTGCGGCATACCTCGCAAACATTGGTCGAGTTTCACCAAGCATGTCTATCCTGCCTCCGGCGCGGGAGCGGCAAATGCCGCCCGCCGCCGCTTCTGCAGCCACAACCGCCCGCGGTCCAGCAGCAAGTACACCACCGGCGTTGTATAGAGCGTAAGCATCTGGCTCAAGATCAGTCCGCCCACAATCGTGATGCCCAGCGGCCTTCTCAACTCCGACCCCGTGCCGGTGCCGAACGCCAGCGGCAGCGCGCCGAACAGGGCGGCCATGGTCGTCATCAAAATAGGGCGAAAGCGCAGCATGCACGCCGCAAAGATCGCGTCTGCAGTGCTCATGCCTTCGTCGCGTTCGGCGATCAGAGCGAAATCGATCATCATGATCGCGTTCTTCTTCACGATTCCGATCAACAACACGATGCCGATGATGGAAATCACGTTCAGGTCGATCTTGAACAACATCAGGGCCAGCATCGCGCCCACGCTGGCCGAGGGCAGCGTCGAGATGATGGTCAACGGATGCACCAGACTCTCATACAGGATGCCCAGCACGATGTAGACGGCAAGCAAGGCAGTGGCCACCAGCACCGGCTCACTGCTGAGCGATTGCTGGTACGCCTGCAGGGTACCGGCAAAAAAGCCACGGATCGTCGACGGCGTGCCCAACCGCTGCTGCATTTGCGCGATACGCACCGTGGCATCGCTCAGCGACACACCCGGCGACAGATTGAAAGAAACCGTGACCGAAGGGAACAACCCCGTGTGATTCACCGCCAGTTGGGTGGTGCCCGACTGCGTCCCCGCCACGGTGGACAGGGGAATGTTTCCGCCGCGGCTGTTGCGCAGATAAATGTCTTTCAACCCCTGCGGGCTCGCCCAGTATTGCGGCGCGACTTCGAGCACCACGTAATACTGGTTCAGCTGGGTGTAGATGATCGAAACCGGGGCCTGGCCAAATGCGCCGTAGAGTGCTCCATTCAGCGCTTGCGATGTCAGTCCCAGCCTGGCGGCGGACGTCCGGTCGTAGGTCAGCAACTCCTGCAGGCCGCTGTTCTGCTGGTCGGAGTTTACGTCCTGTAGGCCGGGAAGTTTTTTCATCTCGCGCAGCAGGATGGGCCCCCACTTGGAGAGGTCCTCCACGTTGTCGCACTGAAGCGTGTACTGGTAGAGCGCGTTCCCGCCGCGGCCCCCGATTCGCAAATCCTGCGCCGCCTGTAGAAACGCCGACGCCGCGGGGAGACGGTTCAGTTGCGGCCGCAACCGGTTGATGACATCCGCCGCGCTGACCTTGCGCTCCGCCAGTGGCTTGAGCGAGGTGTAGATGAAGCCCGAGTTGGTCGACCCTCCGCCTCCGGTAAACGCGATCAGATTGTCCACCGCCGGGTCTTTCTTGATCACTCCCACCAGTTGGCGAATGGATTTGTCCATCGACGTGAAAGACGCGTCCTGCGGCCCTTGCAGCCCGCCCACGACCGCACCCGTGTCCTGCTGCGGGAAGAAGCCCTTCGGTATCTTGTAGATCAGCACTACGTTCAGCACGATGGTCAGCACCAGCACCGCTACCGTCGGCGCGGGGTTATCGAGTACCCAGTGCAGCGTCCTCCGGTAAAACGCCAGCATGCGGGCAAACGCCCGCTCCGTCACCTGATAAAGCCTGCCGTGTTTTTCTTCGGCATGCGGCTTTAACAGGTGGGCGCACATGGCCGGCGTAGTGCTGAGCGAAACCACCATCGAGACGATGATGGCGGTGGAGAGCGTCACCGCGAACTCACGAAACAGCCGCCCCACGATGCCCTGCATCAGCAGGATCGGGATGAACACCGCGATCAGCGACATGCTGATCGAAAACACGGTGAATCCGATTTCGCGCGCCCCTTTCAGAGCCGCTTGCAGGGGCGTCATGCCCTGTTCCAGATAACGCGCGATGTTCTCCATCACCACAATGGCGTCATCCACAACAAACCCAGTCGAGATGGTGAGCGCCATCAGCGAAAGGTTGTCAAGGCTGTAGCCGAACAAATACATCACCGCAAATGTGCCGATGAGCGACACGGGCACGGCCACGCTGGGGATCAGAGTGGCGCGCGCGTTGCGCAGAAACACGAACACGACCAGAATCACCAGCGCCACCGAGATCACCAGCGTGCGCTCCACGTCCTTGACCGACGCGCGGATGGTAGTGGTGCGGTCCAGCACAATCGTGTTCTTGATGCCCGCAGGAATCGACGCTTCCAGCGACGGCAACTGGCTGCGAATGTTGTCGACGGTTTGAATGATGTTGGCGCCCGGCTGCCGAAAAATAATCAGCATCACGGCCCGCTCGCCGTTGAGATAGCCCGCGGCGCGCACGTTCTGGACGCCGTCGCTGACGTTAGCCACATCCGCAAGTCGCACCGCGCTGCCGTTGTGGTAGCCCACTACCAGCGGCTTGAAGTCGTTGGCCGTGGAGATCTGGTCGTTGGAAATAATGTCGGCCGTGGCGACACCGTCGTACAACTGTCCTTTGGCCTGGTCGGAATTCTGGCTGCTCAGGATCGACTGGACATTGGCCAGTGACAGGCCAAAGCTGCTCAGTTGCGCCGGATTCACATCCACCCGAACCGACGGCAGCGAACTGCCGCCCACCGAGACCTGCCCCACACCCTGAATCTGCGACAACTTCTGCGACATAACGGTTGACGCCACGTCGTAGAGTTTGCCGGTATCGAACTTGTCGGAGGTCAGTCCGATGATCATGATCGGCGCATCGGCGGGATTGACTTTTCGATACGTCGGATTCGACGGCAGGTTGGCGGGCAAATAGGCGCGCGCCGCGCTGATGGCCGCTTCCACGTCACGCGCCGCGCCGTCGATGTTGCGGCTTAGTTCAAACTGGATCGTGATCGTGGTCGTCCCCAGCGAACTGGAGGAAGTCATCTCGGTCACGCCGGCGATGTGCCCCAGTTGCCGTTCGAGCGGAGTCGCCACCGACGACGCCATGATCTGCGCGCTCGCTCCCGGCAAGCCGCCGCCCACCGAAATCGTCGGGAAGTCCACTTGCGGCAGCGGCGAAACCGGCAGCACCGTGAACGCAATCGCACCGGCGATCGCAATCGCAATCGTCAGCAGAGTCGTTGCCACCGGCCGCCGGATGAAGGGCTCAGAAATATTCATGCCGGCTCCGGAGGCGCGGCATTTTCCGGCGCTCGGCCGGAGCGTGCGCGGAAGAGTTTCTGCGCGAGGCGGTCAAAGAAAATATAGATCACCGGAGTCGTATAGAGCGTGAGCGCCTGGCTCAGCAGCAGGCCGCCCACCATGGCGATGCCCAGCGGCCGGCGGATCTCCGAGCCAATCCCGCGTCCCAGCGCCAGCGGGATGCCGCCCAGCAGCGCTGCCATCGTCGTCATCATGATGGGGCGGAAGCGCAGCAGGCTGGCTTCATAAATCGCATCGGTCGCGTTCTTACCATGCTCCCGTTCCGCTTCCAGCGCAAAGTCCACCATCATGATGCCGTTCTTTTTCACGATGCCGATCAGGAGGATGATGCCGATGATCGCCACGACGCTCAGGTCCTGCCCGAACAACATCAGCGCCAGCAACGCGCCCACTCCGGCCGAGGGCAGCGTGGAAAGAATCGTGATGGGATGGATGAAGCTCTCATAGAGCACTCCCAGCACGATATACACGGTCACCAGCGCGGCCAGAATCAGCAACGCTTCGTTCGAAAGAGAATTTCGGAACGATGCCGCCGTGCCCTGGAAATCGGCCTGCACGCTTGCGGGCATGTGCATGTCACTTTTCAGTTTGTCGATCTTTGTGATCGCCGTTCCCAGGGAAGCGCCCGGCGACAGGTTGAACGAAACCGTCACTGCAGGAAATTGCCCTTGATGGTTGATGGAGAGCGCTTGCGTGGTGCGCTCGAAATGCGAAAACGCGCTCAGTGGCACCGCGCTGCCCGAAGCCGAACTGCTTGCCGTATTCGCTGTAGTCGAGCCTGACGCCGACAGCGCTCCCGTCGGCGCCGACAGCACGCCGGAAGAAGGCGTGTAGAGCACGGTCGTCGTCGCCGCATTCGACCCTGCCGACGACGAGCCGGAAGACGAGAAAGAAGAAGATGCTCCCGGCCCTGAGACTCCCGACGATGCATTGGACCGGATGTAAAGGTTGCGCAGCGCCTTCGGATCGAGCTGGAATTGCGGCTGCGCCTCCAGAATCACGTGATACTGATTGAGCTGCGTGTACATGGTGTTGATCTGGCGCTGGCCGAAGGCGTCGTACAAAGTGTTATCGACCGTTGACGGCGTGATGCCCAGCCGCGACGCCGCCACACGATCGATCACCAGCGAAACCGCCAGGCCCCCGGTCTGCTGGTCGGTCGCCACGTCTTCCAGTTCGGGCATCGCCTTCAGCTTCGCCACGAATTGATTGGTCCAGTCGTTCAGTTCGTTCGCGTCCGGATCTTCCAGCGTGTACTGGTACTGCGTGCGGCTCACTCGATCGTCCACCGTGATGTTCTGCACCGGCTGCATGTAGAGGGCGATTCCCTGGACACTTTTCAGTTTCGTCTGCAATCTGCGAATCACGTCAGCGGCGCTCAGGTCGCGCTTCGCCAGCGGTTTAAGGTTGATCGACATGCGTCCGCTGTTGAGTGTCGTATTCGTGCCGTCGGCGCCAATGAACGACGAAAGGCTCTCCACCGCCGGATCATCGAGGATCACGTTCGCCAGATCCTGTTGCTTCTGAGTCATCGCCTGAAACGAAATCGCTTCCGGCGCCTGAGAAATACCCTGGATGACGCCGGTATCCTGCACCGGGAAAAACCCCTTCGGAATGATGATGTAGAGAATCACCGTGAGCACCAAAGTGCCCAGCGCGACCAATAGGGTTGCGGTCTGATAGCGCAGCACAGTCTTCAGAGTGCGCCCGTAGAACCCGATCATGCGTTCGAACACACGCTCCGAAGCCTGATAAATGCGGCCCTTCTTCTCCTCGTCTTCGTGGCGCAGAATTCGCGCCGCCATCATCGGCGTCAGAGTCAGCGATACCACGGCAGAGAGAACAATGGTGACCGCCAGCGTGACTGCAAACTCTCGGAACAGTCGCCCCACGACATCGCCCATGAACAGCAGCGGAATCAGCACCGCGATCAGCGATACCGTCAACGACAGAATCGTGAACCCGATCTGCTCCGCCCCTTTGAGCGCCGCTTCCATCGGCGGGTCGCCCTGTTCGATGTAGCGCGAGATGTTCTCAATCATCACGATAGCGTCATCCACCACAAACCCGGTCGAGATCGTGAGGGCCATCAACGAAAGGTTGTCGAGGCTGTAACCCAGCGCGTACATCGCTCCAAACGTTCCGACCAGCGATAGCGGCACCGCCACGCTGGGAATGATCGTGGCGTAAAGGCTGCGCAGGAACAGGAAGATCACCATCACCACCAGGCCGACGGTCAGCACCAGTTCAAACTCAACGTCATCCACCGAAGCCTGGATCGAAGTGGTCAGATCGGTGAGGGTGGTGACGCGGACCGACGCCGGAAGATTGGCTTCCAGTTGCGGCAGTAGCGCCTTGATCCCCTTGACCACGTCGATGGTGTTGGCGCCCGGTTGCCGCTGCACGTTCAAAATCACTGCCGGCGTTTTGTTCATCCACGCCGCCTGCTTGTCGTTTTCAACGTCGTCCACAATATCGGCTACGTCGCTCAGCATGATGGCCGCGCCGTTCCGGTAGGCAACCACCACGTCCCGGTAGTCCTTGCTCTGGACAAGCTGGTCGTTCGCGTCGATCTGATAATTCTGCTGCGGCCCGTCGAAATTGCCCTTGGCCGCATTCACGCTGGCCTGGACCACCGCCGTGCGCAGGTCTTCGAGGTTGATGCCATACGACGACAACGCCACCGGATTCGCCCGGATGCGCACCGCCGGCTTTTGCCCGCCGCTGATGCTCACCAGTCCCACTCCGGCTAATTGCGACAGCTTCGGGGCCAGCCGCGTGTCCACCAGGTCTTCCACCTGCGAGAGCGGCACCGAATCCGATGTGATGGCCAGCGTAAGCACCGGGGCGTCGGCAGGGTTGGTCTTACTGTAAATAGGCGGCGTGGGCAGGTTGGAAGGAAGGAAACTCTGCCCGGCATTGATGGCCGACTGCACTTCCTGCTCGGCCACGTCAATATCGAGGCTCAGGTTGAACTGCAGCACGATGACCGACGTTCCACCCGAACTGGTGGAAGTCATCTGGCTCAGGCCTTGCAGTTGGCCGAATTGCCGCTCCAGCGGCGCCGTCACCGTGGTCGCCATGACCAGCGGGCTGGCCCCGGGATAGAACGTGACCACCTGGATGGTCGGATAATCCACCTGCGGCAGCGCCGAAACCGGCAACTGCTTATAGGCCACAATACCGACCAGCAGGATCGCCGCCATCAGCAGCGCGGTCGCGACGGGCCGCAGGATGAATGGGCGCGACGGACTCACGGCGCGGGGCCCCCGCTCGTGGCCGCCGGCGCCGGCGGCTTGCTGACCACAATCTTGGAATTTTCCTGCAGCTTCTCAAAGCTGCTGTTGGCGACGACTTCTCCCGGATTCAGCCCCTCGATCGCGGTATTTCCTCCGTCGGCCACACCCGGTTTCACGTTTCGCATATGCGCCGTGTCACTGGTGATGACGTAGACAAACGACGCGGGCCCGTTGTGCTGAATCGCCGACGTGGGCACCAGCGTCACTCCCGGTAGCGTGTTCACCAGCAGCCGCGCATTCACAAACTGGTTCGGAAACAAAACCTCATTCTTGTTGTCGAAACTCGCCCGCAACTTCACCGTGCCGGTCGTGGTGTCGATCTGATTGTCGACCGTCAGCAGCTTCCCGGTAGCGAGTTTGGCCGTGTTCGCCGAATCGAGTGCTTCCACCGCCAGGGTTTTTCCCTTCCGCATCTGCGCTCGCACCTGTGCGAGGCTTCCCTCGGCAATAGTGAAGACCACGGTGATCGGCTGCATCTGCGTGATCACCGCCAGCGGCGTCGTCCCATTCGCCTGCACTACGTTTCCGGGGTCCACCAGCCGCAGTCCGACCCGCCCGGTGATCGGCGCGGTGATGTGGCAGTAGCTGACCTGCACCTTGTCATAGGCCACCGTGCCCTGGTCAATCTTCACCGTGCCTTCGTCCTGTAACGCGACCTTTTCCTGATCATCGAGGGTCTGCTTGGGAATGCCGTTGCGCGCCCACGCTTCCCGATAGCGCTCCAGATCCATGCGGGCCTGTTCCAGAATGTGCGTGTCGCGGTCGAGCGCGCCCTGGGCCTGCATCAATTGCGCTTCATACTGCCGCGAATCGATTTCAATCAGCGGATCGCCCTTGTGGACCAGTTGCCCTTCTTTGTAGTGGACTTCGCGCACCAACCCGGTGACCTGGCTGGTGATGGAAGCCGTATACACCGGCGTGACCGTACCGATTGCGTTCAGATAGACGCCGATGTTCCCCTGTTTTGCTGTCGCGGTGTTGATGGTGACCGGGCCGCCTCCGCCACGGGGCGAGGGCGAGGCTTGCGAACCGCCCGAGGAATGCCACACCCACCAGAAAATAAGCCCAAAGCTCACGAGAATGACGGCCCAGACGAGCCAACGCACCCCCCGCGATTTATGCGGGCGTTCGCCGGGAGTCTCTGAGTTCGGGGAGGTTGCGGTAGGCTGGTTATCCATTCATTCGATTATTCTTGGATCAAAAGTGTCAGGCTGGTTCTTCGAGTCTTAGTTGCCCCGGCTTGCGAGTCCGTTTCCTATCAATCATCTACAGGCCGAAACCCTCGGCAAAATATACCACTCCGGCGGACCCCTTTTTCTGGGGCCATCGGCGGCCTGCCTAGCAGGCCCCTCCGCCGTTCCTGGCTCATCTATTTATCGAAACATCGTTTCTCGAGGGGCGGTGTAAAGATACGGTAATGAAGGGTAAAGCTTCGTAAGGGAGGGCCGCGATCTACCCGACGTCGGACGTCGAGAGAGCCGGACCGTGCCAGTCGAGCTTCGAGCCTAGCCAATGGACTGGGTCACTACTGGTGCCGGGAGGGGGAGTCGAACCCCCAAGACCCGAAGGTCGGCGGATTTTGAGTTCCACCAGTGAGTTCTGAACCGTTCTGAAAATTTTCTACTCTACCTGATTCTTCAAACACTTACCAGCTAATCGATTTGCTTGCCTTTGATCCAATCGGCGCCGTTCTGAGCATAGAACTACTACAGTTTTACTACAGTGCACAAGACTGTCCGTTTGTGATGTACGTGGATCTCAATGAGTGTAATCGCCTGATAACAACACTTGCCGCGTTGCCCACTACCGAAGCATGTCTGCCGAGGATACTCCACGAGCGAATTTAGTGGCAAAGGATTGCTGTTCTCCCGCCAGTCGACCCTTAGTGCGGATTCGCATAATGACTTTTTCAGGTCGCGAACGTCTTACGATTTGATGACTCTTAATGCGTCCGGAGCAGTGCATCCGAAGGGAATCTTGTACGGGATGGTCGTTGGTCTGTGGTGCGTTTTCATCGCATCATGTATGCCTGTGCAGGCCCAGAACTCCAATGTCGTCCCATCCACCGCAGACCGCGCGGCCACCTACATGGCTGAACGCGTGTCGAAGGATCATTTCAGTGGCACGGTGCTCGTTGCCAAATCCGGACACATCATCTTTCAGCAAGGGTATGGGCTAGCAAACCGCGAATGGGATGCACCGAATACCTCGAAGACCATTTTTCGCATCGCATCGATCACCAAGCAGTTCACCGCCGCGGCGATTCTCATCCTGCAGCAGGAAAACAAACTCTCGGTCCAAGAGAAAGTTTCGAAATATCTTCCCGATCTGCCCAAAGCATGGAACGCGGTCACTGTACATCAGTTGCTCACTCACACGTCGGGTATCCCAAACTACATGGATGCGCCGCGTATGGACCAGCTGGGTCGATCATCCGTTACGCCCGAACTGCTCCTCGCACTGGTACAGGACAAGCCACTCGCATTTGCTCCCGGATCAAAATGGGGATACTCCAACACAAACTACCTGCTCCTCGCGATGCTGGTCGAGAAGCTTTCTGGTGAACCCTATGAGGAATTCCTCACCGCAAAGATTCTCCAGCCACTACATCTTGGAGCAACTGGCTATGATCGGCCGGAACAGATCGTTCCTGAACGCGCATCTCCTTACATTTTCAAGGACGGAAGGTGGACCAACGCGCCTCAGCTCGACCTCAGCGTTTTATCCGGCGCCGGCGGACTGCACTCGAATGTGGAAGACCTTTTCACTTGGTTTGGCGCTCTTCAAGACGATAAGATCCTCTCCGAGGCCTCTCGCAAGGCGATGTTCTCGATCTACCCCGAAACCGCGGTAAACGGCGAATATGAGGGCTACGGAGTCATCATCGCGCAGGATGGTGAACAGCCGGTCTACATCACAACCGGCAATATCACCGGTTTCAGCAGCGCTGAGTTCGACTATCCAAAAACGGGTGTTTGCGTTATCGTCCTTTCAAACCTTGATAAAGCCCCCACGGTCGCGATGGGATCGCAGCTTGCCGGGATCATGTCGTCTCAATAGGGCCGGTCAATAATTGGCGTAACATCGCGATAGCACTCATTGGCCTCGGAATTGAGGTCTTGAGTGATAACGACTCCTTCGCTGCTATATTCACACCATGATTCTTGACACTATTCTTGGACTCGCAGGGCTAGGCGTGTCAATCTATGCCATCCGGGACAATAAGAGGCAACGCACGCAGCGTGAGAAAGCCGTCATTGCAGCGCGTTCCGTGATCGAGCGCGCCTACGGAACACTTGTCGGTATCAAGCCCGCAGTTGATACGAGTGTGCACGCCGCTATCAACGATAGTCTGGCGGCCATCAATCAAGAGCGAGAAACGCTCAAGAGTCTCTGAGGACACATGTCCCGCGATAGGGCCCGTCTCAATTGGTGAAATATCGCCATTACACTCATTGACTTGGGCCGCAGCCAGATAGCCCTACAACGAGAAAAGCGAACATATGGCGAATCTGCTAATATGCTCCGGCATGGATGAAGGCCGCAAACGCGTGATTGGAATCATGGCCGCGATTCTGGCCAGTCTCCACATGCAAACTGCTGATGATCTGTTCGGCGCACCACAAGGGAGTCCCAGGACGGACAAGTTGATTGATACGAGCATTCAATGGGCAGAGAGGATCATGCGTAAGATTGACGGCAGGTTTGGCTCGGCTGCGGACTCTACCGATTGAGTGCCAAGCTTGGACGTAGAGCCGAATCCTGGGAGCACTCGAAGAGTGCATGGACCGGCTGTAACCTGAGCGATAATCTCTTCATGTGTGGCCGCTATCGATTGTCGCGGAGAAAGCAAGTCCTCGAGGAGCGCTTCGACAGCGTTGCTGGAGACGAGGAGTGGAATCCTCGCTATAACGTCGCTCCCACTCAGCCAGTCCCGGTCATTCGGCAGAATCCCAAGGAACCTCTCCGGGAGTTGTCGCTAATCCGCTGGGGACTCGTTCCAGCTTGGGCCAAGGACTCATCTGGCGGTGCCAGGATGATTAACGCCAGGTCGGAAACGGTGTCTACCCTTCCGGCGTTCCGGGATTCGTTCAAGTCCCGCCGGTGCCTGGTTCCCGCTGACGGTTTCTATGAGTGGCAGAAGACGGGAAAAGCCAGGCAGCCTTACTGTTTTGAAGTCAATGGCGGCGAATTGTTCGCTTTTGCAGGAATCTGGGATCGCTGGAAGGACGCCAGCGGCAAGACACTGGAAACCTGCTCGATTCTGACCACGACTCCGAACGCGGTGACCTCGGCCGTGCATGACCGGATGCCAGTCATTCTTGACCCGGATAACTATGATCTGTGGCTTGATCCTAGGATGAAGGACACGGGAGCTGTGTGTGAACTGTTGAAGCCCTACGATGCTCGGTTGATGCAATGCTTTCCCGTCAGCCCTCGGGTCAACAATGTCGTAAATGACGACGAAGCATGCTCCGCGCACGTACCAATCGCGCAGACTCAAGGTTCTCTTTTCGCATAGTGCGAGTAAAGGTCATCACGCGCGGCTCTTGACCTTAAAGGGTTTGTGCCCTACGCCTCGTATCGCAATCCGCGCGCCATATTGGCTACGCAAGATCGCGTCCCCGCGAGAGCGTCGTCGTTACTGGGGTCCGGGGTGGAATCAGATGACACTGCCCTTGGCGTATAACATCCGTTTCTCGTAAGTGCAAACAATGAGGTCCTTATTGTTCTCTGTTTCGAGACGATCATAGGTCATCACAATCACTCTTTTGTCGCTCGAAAGACCAACACTTTGCCAGCGCTCTTTTCGTCGACGATTGACTTCGACTTCCTTCCGTCGTCCATATACGAGGTAGCCCCTAACTTCCTTCAGATCGTCGGTCACATTGTATGTCTCGAACATCGGAGCAAACATATCCATCAAGTCATGGAGGTGATCCTGAGACCAGCGAACCCAATCCATCACCTGCTGCTTTGCTTGGGTAAACTGTTGTGTAAATGAGTCGTCCTGTTTGAAGATTGTTTTGGCAGGAGCCTCAATCTCTACAAGTGGCTTTAGCCAACCTTTGAGGCGGCGGTACTGCCAAGAAATCTTCGCATCGTTGTCTAGGCTCTGGTATTGCCGACATCTGGCGTAGGTGGGCGTCGTAGTTTGGCAGCGCACAAAAGAGTCACAAATCACCTTGAAGCCAGGGAGCTTCGGCGGAACCTACAGTGAGTCGTTTTCCACAGAAAGGAAACCGCTTATGGGGACGCCTGCCACACGCAACTCTTTCAAAACAAAAGGCGATTTTTGGTGCCGGGAGGGGGAGTCGAACCCCCAAGACCCGAAGGTCGGCGGATTTTGAGTCCGCTGCGTCTGCCAGTTCCGCCATCCCGGCCCGAGG
>Ga0075029_100000606_pt1 | contig 20688 bp, 15 predicted proteins | sample LitLauG_LLR_2013_FD_71391 | JGI IMG/M metagenome (GOLD analysis project Ga0075029, IMG submission 71391) | Freshwater sediment microbial communities from North America - Little Laurel Run_MetaG_LLR_2013 | ecosystem: Environmental > Aquatic > Freshwater > Creek > Sediment | place: USA...
CCCAGAAGGTCGCCTCCGGCTGGGAGGACCTCGTGTTCGCCGGCGGCGTGGAGTCGATGTCGCGCGTGCCGATGGGCTCCGACGGCGGCGCCTGGGCGATGGACCCGGAGACCAACTACGACACGTACTTCATCCCGCAGGGCGTCGGCGCCGACCTGATCGCGACGATCGAGGGCTTCACCCGCGAGGACGTGGACGCATATGCCACGCGCTCACAGGAACGCGCCGCGGCGGCGTGGGACGAGGGCAAGTTCGCGAACTCCGTGATCCCGGTCACCGACCTCAACGACCACGTCGTGCTCGACAACGACGAGTTCATCCGGCGCGGCACCAGCGTCGAGACGCTCGGCAAACTCAACCCGTCATTCCAGGCGATCGGGGAGATGGGCGGCTTCGACGCCGTCGCGCTGCAGAAGTACCACTGGGTCGAGAAGATCGGCCACGTGCATACGCCCGGCAACTCCTCGGGCATCGTCGACGGGGCATCGCTCGTGACGATCGGCAACGAGAAGGTAGGTGAAGAGCTCGGGCTGACGCCGCGCGCGCGGATCCTCGCGACCGCGCTGTCCGGCGCGGACCCGACGATCATGCTGACCGGGCCCGCGCCCGCCAGCCGCAAGGCGCTCGAGAAGGCCGGCCTCACGGTCGACGACCTCGACCTGGTCGAGATCAACGAGGCGTTCGCCGCGGTCGTGCTGCGCTTCGTGCGCGACATGGGGCTCGACATGGACAAGGTCAACGTCAACGGCGGCGCGATCGCCATGGGCCACCCGCTCGGCGCGACCGGGGGAATGATCCTCGGAACGCTGATCGATGAGCTCCACCGCACCGGTGGCCGCTACGGCCTCGCGACGCTCTGCGTCGGCGGAGGAATGGGCATCGCCACGGTCATCGAGCGCATCTAGAGCCGCTCGGGACAGAACCAGAACAGAGAAAGAAAACAGATATGAGCGAGAGCACAACAATCCGCTGGGACAAGGACGACGACGGCATCGTCGTCCTCACGCTGGACGACCCCAACCAGTCCGCCAACACGATGAACGCCGCCTACGCCGCGTCGATGGCCGCGACCGTCGAGCGCCTGCAGGCCGAGAAGGACGACATCACTGGCGTCATCATCACCTCCGCGAAGAAGACCTTCTTCGCGGGCGGGGACCTGAACGACCTGCGCCTTGCGACCCCCGAGCACGCGGAGGAGATCTCCGCACAGGTGCGCGAGGGCAAGCGCCAGCTGCGGGTCCTTGAGACCCTCGGCAAACCGGTCGTCGCGGCCATCAACGGAGCAGCGCTGGGAGGGGGTCTCGAGATCACCCTCGCCACGCACCACCGCATCGCCGTGGACAGCCCCAGCGTGCAGCTCGGCTTCCCGGAGGTGCAGCTGGGCCTGCTCCCCGGCGCCGGTGGCGTCGTGCGCTCGGTGCGCATGCTCGGGATCGTCGACGCCCTGATGCAGCTGCTGATGCAGGGTCAGCGCCTTCGCCCCGCGAAGGCGAAGGAGCTGGGCCTGATCGACGAGATCGTGCCCACCAGGGAGGACCTGATCCCGGCCGCGAAGGCGTGGATCAAGGAGAACCCCGAGGCCGTCCAGCCGTGGGACGTGAAGGGCTACAAGCTCCCCGGCGGCAGCCCGTCCAACCCGAAGCTGGCGCAGAACCTGCCGGCGTTCCCGGCGAACCTGCGCAAGCAGCTGAAGGGCGCCAACTACCCGGCTCCGCACCACATCATGGCGGCGGCCGTCGAGGGCGCGCAGGTCGACTTCGACAGCGCGCTCGAGATCGAGGGCCGCTACTTCGTGGACCTCGTGACCGGCCAGGTCTCCAAGAACATGATCCAGGCGTTCTTCTTCGACATGCAGCGCGCGGGAGGCGACCGCGAGCGTCCCGCCGGCATCGAGCCGTTCGACCCGAAGAAGGTCGTCGTGCTCGGCGCGGGCATGATGGGCGCCGCGATCTCGTATGTCTGCGCGAAAGCGGGCATCGACGTGGTGCTGAAGGACGTCTCGCTCGAGGCGGCCCAGAAGGGCAAGGCCTACTCGCAGGGGCTGCTCGAGAAGGCGATCGCGAAGGGCCGCTCCACGCAGGAGAAGGCCGACGAGCTGCTCGCGCGCATCACGCCTACGGACGACCCGGCGCAGGCCGCCGGCGCCGATCTCGTGATCGAGGCGGTGTTCGAGGACCCGGCCGTCAAGGCGCAGGTCTTCGCCGAGATCGAGCCGCACCTGGCGGAGGGAGCGCTGCTTGGCTCCAACACGTCGACGCTGCCGATCACGGGCCTCGCGCAGGGAGTCAGCAGGCCCACGGAATTCATCGGCCTGCATTTCTTCAGCCCTGTCGACAAGATGCCGCTGCTGGAGATCATCAAGGGCGAGGAGACCAGCGAGGAGACCCTCTACCGCGCGCTCGATGTCGCACGCAAGATCAAGAAGACGCCGATCGTCGTAAACGACAGCCGCGGCTTCTTCACGAGCCGCGTGATCGGGACGTTCATCAACGAGGGCATCGCGATGCTCCTCGAGGGGGTCCCCGCGTCTTCGATCGAGCAGGCCTCCTCACAGGCGGGCTACCCCGCGCCGGTGCTTCAGCTCTCCGACGAGCTGAACTTCAACCTCATGCGCAAGATCCGCAAGGCCACGATCGCCGCGATCGAGGCCGAGGGCGGCACCGTCCCGGCGCACCCCTCCAACCAGGTCGTCGACCGCATGCTCGACGAGTACGACCGAGGGGGCCGTCTCGCGGGCGCAGGGTTCTACGACTACGAGGACGGCAAGCGGACCGGTCTGTGGCCGGGGCTGCGGGAGGCGTTCCCGCCGATGGATGACCCATCGGGCCTGTCGCTGAAGGACCTCGAGGAGCGGATGCTGTTCATCGAGTCGATCGAGTCCATCAGGTGCATGGACGAGGGCGTCGTCGAGTCGGTCGCCGACGCGAACATCGGCTCGATCCTCGGCATCGGCTTCCCCGGCTGGACAGGTGGGGTGCTGCAGTACATCAACGGCTATGAGGGCGGGCTGCCCGGCTTCGTGGCACGGGCACGCGAACTGGCCGCGAAGTACGGCGAGCGCTTCGAGCCGCCCGCGTCGCTTCTGGAGAAGGCCGAGCGGGGCGAGAGCTACAGCGACGAGCAGTCGCTGGTCGGCGCCGCGTAGCCGCGGCCACGGATCCGATGCGGCCGAGGGCCGGTCCCGTGGGGCCGGCCCTCGGTGTTTCAGGTGTGCAGATTTCGTGACAGTTCAGCTCGCGGCGCCGCCGATCTGCCGCGCCGGCCTCAGCGCGCCCGGATCGCGGCCTGCGCCGCGGCCACACGCGCGATCGGCACGCGGAACGGCGAGCACGAGACGTAGTCGATCCCGGAGTTGTGCAGGAAGTCGATCGAGTCCGGGTCCCCGCCATGCTCGCCGCAGACGCCCAGCCCCAGTGCGGGGTTGGCCTCTCGCCCGAGCCATGCTCCCATCCGCAGGAGGCGTCCCACTCCGGGTGTGTCGAGAGTCTCGAACGGCGAGCGGTCGAGCACCTTCACGTCGATGTAGCGGCCGAGCACCCTGCCCTCGATGTCATCGCGTGAGAAGCCGAGCGTCGTCTGCGTGAGGTCGTTGGTGCCGAACGAGAAGAAGTCGGCGTCGCGCGCGATCTCATCAGCGATCAGGCACGCGCGCGGGAGCTCGATCATCGTGCCGATCTTCGCGTTCTCCACGCCGGTCTCCGCCGCGACCCGCTCGATCAGCGTGCGGGTCACGCTCAGCTCTCGCTCATATGCGACGAGCGGCACCATCACCTCGACGTGGGCCCCATCGATGCGGGCGGCGGCGGCGAGAAGCGCTCTGACCTGCATTTCGTAGAGCTCGGGGAACAGGATCCCCAGGCGCACGCCGCGCGTGCCGAGCATCGGGTTCGTCTCCTGAAGCTGTTCGGCGCGCCTGCGCGCGTGCGACCCGGCGGGCAGGTCGCTGGGGTGGGGGAGGAACTCGTGCAGCGGCGGGTCGAGCAGCCTCACGGTCAGTGGCCTGCCGCCGATCGCGCGCAGGATCCCTTCGAAGTCCGACTCCTGCAGCGGGCGGAGCTGCTCGATCGCCTCCGCGCGCTCCTGGTCGGTCTCGGCGAGGATCACCGCCGCCATCAGCGGCTGGCGATCGCCCAGGAACATGTGCTCCGTGCGGCACAGCCCCACCCCTTCGGCCCCGAGTTCGATCGCGCGCTCGGTGTCCTCCGGCGTGTCCGCATTCGCGCGCACGCCGAGCACCCGCAGCTCGTCGCACCAGGACAGCAGCAGCTGAAACTCCGGGGTGACCCCCGGCTCGACGAGTGGAACGTCCTCGAGCGTGATGCGGCCCTGGCTGCCGTCGATCGCGATCAGGTCGCCCGGGTGCAGCACGCGCTCGCCGATCCTCACCTCCCGGGCAGCGAGGTCGACCTCGACCGCGTCGGCGCCCGTCACCGCCGGCCGGCCCATGCCGCGTGCCACGAGGGCGGCGTGACTCGCCTTGCCTCCCTCGCTGGTGAGGATCCCGCGCGCGGCGTGAAAGCCCGCGACGTCGTCGGCCTCGGTGAACGAGCGCACCAGGATCACCTGCCGGCCATCTGCCTGCGCCTGGACGGCCTCGGGGGCGCTGAGGACGATTTCGCCCTTCGCCGCGCCCGGTGACGCGGCCACGCCCGTGGCGACGACCTCATAGTTCGCGGCCGGGTCGAACGTGGGGTGCAGCAGCGCGTCGAGCGTCGTCACGTCGATCGTCTGGATCGCGGCCTCGCGATGGAGCAGTCCCTCGTGCACGGCGTCCACGGCAAAGCGCACCGCCGCCTGCGCGGGGCGCTTGGCGTTGCGCGTCTGGAGCATGTAGAGCCGCCCCTCCTGGACGGTGAACTCCGTGTCCTGCATGTCGCCGTAGTGGCGCTCGAGCTTGCGCAGGATCTCCATCAGCTGCTCGTGCACGTGGGGGAGCCAGGCCTTCAGCTCGCTGATGTCGCGCGGAGTTCGCACGCCTGACACCACGTCCTCGCCCTGCGCGTTGGTCAGGAAGTCGCCGGAGGGCTCCGGCGCGCCGGTCACCTCATCGCGAGAGAAGGCGACGCCGCTTCCGCTGCTCTCGCCGAGGTTTCCGAACACCATCTCCTGCACGTTGACCGCGGTGCCCCAGTCGTCGGGGATGCGGTTCAGGCGCCGGTAGGTGACGGCGCGCTCGCCCTGCCAGGAGTCGAACACCGCCCGGATCGCCCTCGTCAGCTGCTCGCGGGGGTCGGCGGGGAAGTCGTAGAAGCCCTGGAAGACGTAGGTGAGCTCCCGCAGCGCATCCGCGTCCAGCTCGGTGTCCAGGCGCACGCCGCGGGCCGACTTGGCGTCTGCGATCGCGCTCTCGAACCGCTCGCCCGGCACGCCCTCGACGACGTTGCCGTACATCTGCACGAACCGCCTGTATGAGTCCCACGCGAACCGCGGGTTTCCTGAGCGCTCCGCCAGACCCACGACGCTGTCGTCGTTGAGCCCGAGGTTCAGGATCGTGTCGAGCATCCCGGGCATCGACCGCCTGGCACCCGAGCGGACCGACACCAGCAGCGGGTTGGCGGCGTCGCCGAGCCGGTGGCCGGCCCGGTCCTGCAGACGCCCGAGCGCGGCGTCGACCTGCTCGGGCAGGCCCCAGGGAAGCTCGCCGCCTTTGCGCATGTATTCAACGCAGGCGCTGGTGGTGATCGTGAAACCCGCGGGCACGAGGTCGGCTCCGAGGATGTGAGTCATCTCGGCGATGCCGGCTCCCTTGCCTCCCAGCAGGTCGCGCTGGTCACGCCCGCCGTTCGCGAAGTCAACAACCCAAGAGCTCTCGCGCATCGTCCACACTCCAGTTTCTGGTGGCGCCGCGGCCGTCGGCGCGCGTGGCGGCGAACCATACCCGGGCACATCCGCACGCGCGGGTCGGGGGCCGGCGGTGCGGGAAATTCCCCAACACGGGTGCCCGTAGAATCGGTACCCTGAACCCGTGGGGCTATGCGTGAACTCCTACGTGGTACTGGGCTTCCTGAGGGTCGGGGCTCGCTCGGGATATGAGATCAAGCGCGCGGCGGACGCTTCCACGAGGTTCTTCTGGGTGCTCTCGCCGCCGCAGATCTACAGCGAGCTGAACAATCTCGAGGAGGCCGGCCTGGTCAAGGGGCACTCCGAGCCCAGGGGCGAACGCGCCCGGCGGCTGTTCGAGCTCACGGCGGCCGGCGAGGAGGCGCTCGTGGAATGGCTGAAGGAGAGCGGCCCGATGAACCTCGAGGTTCGTGACCCCGCGCTGCTGAAGCTTTTCTTCGCGGACGCGCTGCCGCCCGGCGAGATCCTCGGCCACGTGCAGGCGATGCGCCGACGCGCCGAACGGATGCTCGAGGTCTTCGAGCAGGACATCCTGCCGCTCGCCGAACAGACCGATGCCAACGGCATGCACTACCCGCTGATCACATCCAGCTTCGGCCACGGCCTCTACAAGTGGATGCTGCAGTGGAGCGTGGAGCTCGAACGCAAGCTCGCGGACACCCCGGTGCGCGCCGGCGCGCCGGAGTAGGCCTGCGCGCGGGACGCCGGCGCCGGGCCAAAGCCGATCCGATGGCGACCGAACGAATCAGCGCCGGCGCGCAGCAGTCGCTCGCGCAGGCGGCACGGCGGCTCGCGCCCGCAGCGGGAGCGCTCTCGGAGGAGATCGAGCGCGACCGCGCGTTGCCCGCGCCGCTGCTCGCCGACCTCGTCGGCGCGGGCCTGATGCGAATGTGCCTGCCGGCGTCGCTGGGGGGAGAGGAGGCCGAACCGGCCGAATTCCTGCAGGCGATCCAGGAGCTCGCGCGTGCCGATGCCGCGACGGCGTGGTGCGCGATGATCGCATCGACGACGAGTCTGCTCGGTGCATACCTGCCCGCGGAGCAGGCCGCCGAGATCTTCGACGGCGGACGCAACATCAGCGCCGGGGTGTTTGCTCCCCGCGGTCGAGCGGAGCGGCGCGGTGCCGGCTTCCTGGTGAGCGGCCGCTGGTCGTTCGTGAGCGGCGTTCAGCACAGCAGCTGGGTGATGGCAGGCTGCGTGGTCTACGACGGCGAGAGCCCTGAGCTGCTGCCGAACGGGAGCCCCGACGTGCGGCTGATGGCGATGCCCGCGGAGAGCCTTCAGGTGATCGACACCTGGTCGGTGGCGGGTCTGCGCGGCACCGGCAGCCACGACGTCAAAGCCGACGAGGAGCCCGTCGGCGCCGAGCGGTCGGTCTCGCTCTTCACCGACACACCTCGAGAGGGTGGCGCGCTGTACTCCTTTCCACTGTTTGGCCTGCTTGCGATGGGCGTCGCCGCCGTGGCGCTGGGCATCGCCCGAGGAGCGATCGACGACCTCGTGGCGCTCGCGGGAGGCAAGACCCCGACCGGGAGCCTGAAGCCGCTGGCCCAGCGCACGTCGGTGCAGGCCGACGTCTCGCGCGCCGAGGCTCGCGTGCGGGCCGCGCAGGGACTGCTCCTCGGCGAAGCACGCCGATCATGGGCGGCGGCGACGTCCGGCGAGCAGGTGACGAGCGAGCACCGCATGAGCCTGCGCCTGGCCGCCACCCACGCGATCGGCGAGGCGGCCGACGCGGTCAACCTCATGTACAACGCGGGCGGCGGAACGTCGATCTACGACAGCAGCCCGCTGCAGCGCCGCTTCCGCGATGTGCATGTCGCCACGCAGCACATGATGGTCGGCCCCGCGACGCTCGAGCTCACCGGCCGGATCCTGCTCGGCCTGCCGACCGACACGACCCAGCTCTAGGCCGCGGCCGGCGAGCGACGCGGCTAACCCGAGGCCGGCGCGCGGGCTTTCTGCGGTTCCGCTCGCCGTGATGTCCCGTCAACGTACGCATCGCTGACCAGCGCTACGCATGCCGGACGACCGGCTCGCAGCGTTCGGGAGCTCAGCAGGGCAGGCGGCTTGGACATCCGTCCATGTTTCCTGGATTTATTTGTCACACCGACTTAACGCGCAACCGGTCGCGCATCCATATCGTGCGACGCGTTGGAAGGCATAGGCGGGTAGCAACCCTCGTGCGGACAGGGGAGCAGCGGCGTTCGCGCGGGTGGGGGAACACGGGCAGGGAGGCAGGGGGTTGAAGACAAACGCAACCGGCACGGGAGCCACATAAACCATGAACGCGCACACGCTGGAGTCGGCGCCATCGACGCAACCACTTGGCGATTCGCACGATCGCAGTGGAGAAGTGACACTGGCGGACCGTGAATTCGCCACAAGGATCATCCCTCGAAGTGCGTCGGCCCGAGAGCGTGGCAGCGCGTTCCCGACGGTCAGCGTGGTCATTCCCACCCTCAACGAGGCCCTCAACCTGCCGATCGTCCTGAGCGAACTTCCCGACATCGTCGACGAGGTGGTGATCGTGGACGGGCTCTCGACCGACGACACCGTCGACGTCGCTCTGCGGCTCAGGCCGGACGCGACGATCGTGATGCAAACCGGGCGCGGCAAGGGAGATGCGCTGCGATGCGGCTTCGAGGCTGCCACGGGCGACATCCTGGTGATGATGGACGCGGACGGCTCCACAGACCCGGGGGAGATCCCTCGCTACCTCGATGCGCTGCTGGCGGGAGCGGACTTCGCGAAGGGGACGCGCTTCAGCGGCGCCGGAGGCAGCTCGGATCTGACTCGCGTGCGGACGACCGGGAACCGGATGCTCAGCGGAACGGTCAACCTGCTCTACGGGACCGGGTACACCGATCTCTGCTACGGCTACAACGCATTCTGGCGGCACTGCCTGCCGGCCATGAGCATCGACTGCTCGGGCTTTGAGATAGAGACGCTGATCAACATCCGTGTCGGCCGCGCCGGGCTAGACGTGAGGGAGATCCCGAGCTTCGAGCGCGACCGCATCCACGGGCAGAGCAACCTCCGGGCGTTCCGCGACGGTGGCCGGATCCTCAGGACGATCCTGCGCGAGCGCGTCCGCAAGGCACCCGCGCGACATCCGCACCGAGGCGAGCACGACACGCAGCTGAGCGGCGAGCTCGGTTTCGCCGGCGAGACGGTCTAGGGGGGCGACATGAAGCAGGGAACGAACTCAAATTCACAGTCGATGGCCACGCGAGGAGAGAAAATGTTGCGAAGTGTGCGAGCAATGCTTTGTGCAGGGGCGTGCGTCGCCGGCGTTGCGTTGACACCTGCCGCGGCGAGCGCGCTGCCGATCATCGACCATTTCGCACTCGACTCCTACCACGCGGGCAAAAAGAGCTTCACGCCGCCCGCCGTGAGCGCGGTGAAACTCAACGGCGGGCTGTATGTAGCGGTCGTGCAGGGTACGTTCAGCTACTACAGCGCGATCAACTACCAGGTTCCGCAGTCGCCATGGACGATCGTCTGCGGTACGCCGCTGCCAGCCCCCGAATTCGGCTCCGCGGGCGGCTCGGGCGAGGTCGGATTCGACTCCGAGTTCATCTTTGCCAGGCCGTGGCTGCCGGTTCCCTGCGCACACGCGAAACTACCGGTCAAATGGGTGAACTTCCAGATGAATCCGGGCACGGGCATATGGACCCACCCGTCGGTTCTGACGTCGGCGCCGTTGACGGCCCCGACGGCCGGGCACACCTACGAATACGCCCTGGCCAGCAGAAAAGCCCACCATGTCGCGTTCCGCCTCTATGACATCGGCACGCGCGACAACTACGGCAGCCTGAGGATCAGCCTTCGGCATGCCGTCCCGTCGGACTGCGCAGGTGGCAAGTACGCGGCCTACGGGCAGGCGAGCGAAGCGGCATGCGTGGCGGCCATCAACCCGACCGCGAAAGGCAAAGGCAAATAGACGCTGGAGCCGCCGGCGTCGTGCGCCGGCGGTCATCCTCTGAGGGCACGGGCGTGCGCGCGGGTGTCCGCGCGGCTCCCGTCGCCCGTTCCGGCCGCGCTCGCCGGATGCGGGCGACGGCGCTCGCGGCGGCAGCTGCGGCGGGGATCACGCTGTCGGCGGGTGGTGCGGCGCTCGCGGCGGTCTCCGCTTACGTGCGAATCGATCAGAGCCCGATCCTGCGAGTCCTGCGCAGCTCGGACGTCCCCAAGTACAAGAACGAAGAACTGCCGTCGGGAGCTCTCAGCCTCTCGCAGTTCGTTGCCGACGTCGAGCCGACGACCGCCGCCGCGGCGGCGGAGGCCAGAATCCTCTCCCGCGCTGGCTTCATCTCATCGGCGATAAGCGAATTCTACGGGCCGGGCAGGCTGTTCCTGAAATCCACCGTCGCGGAGCTCGGCTCGCCGGCGCTCGCGTCGGGCGCGCTGGCGGCCGACGCCGCCAATGCGGCCCGCGCCCAGGCGCCGCCCCATGATCGCGTGGCGCGTGCCGGCGATCACGCGTTCGGGCACGCGATCCTCCTCACCTTCACACCCCCGGTCGCGGGTTGGGCAGGCGGGGTGGAGGTACTGGCAGTCGCCGGGAACTACCTCTACACGCTGAAGGGAATCTCCAAGCCGGACGCCGTCAGCCGCGAAAGCATCGACAGGCTGCTCGCCAAGGTGATGTCGCACTCCTGAGCGCTCAGCGGCTCGGGTGCGGCCCGAGCGACGCGACGAGCGAGAGCACCGCGTCGGCGTGATCGTCCCACGAGCCCTCGTCGTCAAAGGAGGTGCCGCGCATGTCGGCGGCGCGCCGGATCCCGGCCGCGAGGTCAGCGGGGTCAGCGGGCCGCACGAGGACCGCGCCCGGGTAGCCGCCGGCGGCCTCGCGGAGCCCTCCGACGTCGCAGATCACCACCGGCAGGCCCGCATCCATCGTCATGTGCAACGGGCCGCTCGCCGACGAGCGCCGGTAGGGGAGTGCGAGAAGATCGGCACCCGCGAACCAGCGGGCGGCGTCGCCGTCGGAGACGTACTCGTTGACGAGCGTGATGCGATCCCTGCTCGGAGAGCTCGCGATCAGCGACAGCGGCTCGGTCCACTCTTCCCACGTCTCGCCGACAACGGTCAGCCAGTAGCCGCGCTCGGGTTCACCGGCCGCGAGCAGGTCAAACGCCCTGACGAGGTCCTCGAGGCCCTTGTAGGGGCGGATCGTGCCGAAGAAGAGGATGTTGCAAGCATCCAGGGGAGCCTCGCGCAGGGGCTCCGCGCCGGCGACGTCGTAGTGCGAGTAGGGTCCGTGCCTGACCACGCTGACGGGCCGCCGGCCGAGGTCGATGCCGTCGGCGAGTGCGGCGCGATCGAACTCCGAGTGCACGATGAAGGCGTCAGCCATCCGCATGAAGAGGTGGCCGAGCCTTTCGACATAGGCCCGCGCGGGAGCGATCTCGGCCTCGCCGGTGTCCTGGATCTCGTGAACCTCCACAATCACACGCGATCCGCGCAGGCGAGCGGCCGCGGCAAGTGCGATGTAGCTGTGCAGGACCGCGCCCGTCCACCACTGAAACAGCACGGCCTCCGGCCGCGCTCTCCACAGACGGTGCAGCGCGCGCAGGATGCTCGGGATCCAATACCAGTCGACGCCGTCGAAGACGTCCATGTCAGGCGGATAGGACTCGGCGGTCAACTGCGCGCCCACCCGTGCTCGTCCCGGGTAGAGCGCCCTCGGGATCAGCCTCCTCATCAGGATCACCGTGACGGGTACGCGCCGGCTCAGCGCGAGCGCCGCATAGCGCGTGTAATGGCTGATTCCGCTGATGAACCGTGTGCCGGAACCCACGACGAGAACGCCGTGCGCGCCGCCGGTCGGGGGTTCTGGCCTCACCGCTCGCGTGCGCGCCCGGCCCGGATCGCATCCTCGTACACGCCGAGCGTTTTCGCCACGACGCCGTCCCAGGTGTCGATTACTGCGGGCGCAGCCGGAGAGGCCGCCAGTTCGCGGATCGCGGCCGCGACATCCTCAGGGGGCGCATCGAGTGCCACCAGGCGAATCGATCCCTGCGTCTTCGTGACGAGGTCGCGGTGCGCCGGGATGTCGGAAGCCACCACGCGGGCGCCGGCGGCGAGCGCCTCGATAAACGTGACCGGCATCGCCTCGTTGCTTGACATGCTGACGTACACCGAGGTTGACCGGAACCAGCGGTGAAGGTCCTCATCCGAGACCTTCCCGAGGAAGGACACGCGGTCCTCGGCGCCCAGGTTCCGGACCTGCTCTTCAAGTGCCGGGCGGGCCCCGCCGTCGCCGGTTATCCGCAGGATGAAGTCGCCGGGTAGGCTCGCGAGCGCCGCGATCGTCTTGTCCACCTGCTTGTAGGACTCAAGGCGCCCCGCGCTCAGGATCACCGTCGCGGTCTCATCGAACGGCACCGCCGCGTCGAGCGCCTCCTGGTCGACGCCGTTCGGGATGACGACGAGGCGGGGCGCCACCTGCGGGAAGTGAGAGAGAATCAGCTTTGCCTCGGGAGGCGAGACCGCGATCGTCCTCGCCGCACGCTCGAATATCAGACGTCCGAGGCGCCTGTATGGCGGGTGCAGCAGCTTGCGAAAAGGTGAATGTCCGGTGCCGTGATAGTGAGGGGTGAAAACGAGCGTGGGCGGGGCCGCGAGAGCCGCCTGAAGCGCGGGCAATGCGTGGTAGCCGTGCGCGTGGACGACGTCGTAACTCGACGCTGAGCGCGCGAGCTCGAGCGAGAGCGCGGGGGAGAAGGCGAAGTTCCGGCTCGGGACGGGCGTCTGGAAGCGTTCGACGCTCACACCGTCCATGTCCTGCACCGACGGAAGCTCGGCGCCTGCCTCCTCATGGGTGATCACATGCACGTCGTGGCCCCGGCGCGCGAGCCGGCGTGCGATTTCGAGGATGTGCTTCTCCACGCCCCCGATCATCGGGGCGTAGTGGGCGGATACGAACGCGACGCGCAACGCGCTCAGTCGACCACGACACCGGCCGCGGTGGGCTGAGCGATCGCCTCGCGCAGCCCGTCCGCGAGTGATGTGCCGGCGCTCCAGCCGAGCAGCGAGTGCGCTCGCGTGCAGTCGCTGAGCAGGACGGGCCTGTCGGAGGGCCGCATTCGCGCAGGATCGGTCGTTATCGCCAGCTCCGTGTCCATCAGATCGGCGATCGTGCTCACCAGCGCGAACCCGTCCACGGCCTGCTCGCGCCCCAGATTGCAGCTGAGCCAGCCATGCTCCGGCGCCGCCTCCGCCAGCGCGGCCAGGCCGCGAGCTACGTCGTCGACGTAGACGTAGTCGCGCTTGGTGGTGAGGTTGCCCAGGCGCAGCTCCCGTGAGGTCGCCGCCTGCCTGATGACCGCCGGAATCAGGTGGGAATTGGTCTCGCCCGGGCCGAACACGTTGAACAGGCGGGCAATCGCGACCGGGATGCCGCTCTTGTTGTGGAACAGCTCGCCCAGCTGCTCTGACCAGCGCTTGCTGAGACCGTAGACGTCGATCGGCCCGACGGCCGAGTCATCTCCGTGCGCCGCCTCATCGGGCGCGTACACGGCGGCCGTCGACGCCAGGACGACCGCTCGCGGGGGCGTCGCGGCGCATGCGTCAAGAAGCGACTGCGTCCCGCCGACGTTGACGTCTACACACCGCTTGGGTTCCGCATCGCAAGCCGGAATGAAGTGGAGCGCCGCAAGGTGGATCACGACATCCGGATGGTGACGACTTGTGACATCTGCGACAGAGTGTGAATCGCGGATGTCAGCCTTCTCGACTGTCACCCGGTCAAGGGCCGCGCCGAGGTTCTCGGGTACCCCCAGGCTGCAGTCATCGAGAACGATGACATCGGCGGATTCCTGCTCCACGAGCATTCGAACGACCCGCGACCCGACGAATCCGAGGCCTCCGGTCACCATGATCCGGGGGTGCCTCATGGCGTTGCCCGCCAGATGCGCGTCAGCTCCGTTGACGTGTGTATCCGCTGCCTTGCGATGCGCCGAGATGCTATCAGCGTGACACCCGCAGCGCCCTGCTCAGGAGCTGCTGATAGCGTCATCGCGCACAGGAGATGAGCCGGACAAAGCCCAAGGTGGTGTACTGGAACCACTCGCCGACTCCCTACTTCGTCGAGCGCTTCAACGCCGTGGTCAGGCGTGGCGTCGTCGACCTCGAGGCCTGGTTCAACGATCGTCGTGAGCCCTCACGCAGCTGGGAGGTGAGGGAGTCCGACTGGGCGTTCCCGGCGCGTTACATCCCGGAGCGCCACCTGCTCGGATGGAGCGAGCGGATCCCCGCCGCCGAGCTCGCGCTGACGCGGCCGGATCTCCTCGTGCAGGAGTACGACCGCAGCCATCTCGCTGCCGGATTCGTTGCCGGCCGCGCCCTCGCCGGCCGCACCGCGTTCAGGGTGCTGCCGAACTTCGACGCGTGGAGCGAGCGCACCTGGTGGCGCGAGGCGGGCAAGCAGTTCGTGTTCCGCGCGGTCGACGGCGCGAAGGTTCCCGGAGCGGACGGCCGCCGCCTCGCGGAGAGCTACGGGCTACCCGCCTCGCGCATCCTCGCGGTGACCCAGTCCGTCGACGTCGCACGGCTCGGTGCGGCGCGCGAGCAGGCCCGCGGCGAGCGAGAGGCCAGGCGGGCCGAGCTCGGACTCTCAGGCTGCGTGTTCATATATGTCGGCCGGCTCTGGTCGGGGAAGGGCACCGACGACCTTCTCGACGCCTACGAGCGGCTGGCCGGCGACGGCTCCGATGTTTCGCTGCTGATGCTCGGAGACGGAGTCGACGAGGAGCGCTACCGGGCGCGTGCCGAGAGCCTGCCCCGCGTCGTCTTCGCCGGCTTCGTGCAGGCTCCGCAGCTTCCCTCCTACTACGGCCTGGCTGATGTGATGGTCTTCCCGACCCTCGGCGATCCGCACGGCCTGGTCGTGGAGGAGGCGATGGTGGCGGGACTGCCCGTGATCTGCAGCTCGTCGGCCGGCGACATCGCCGCGAGGCTTCCCGACGGGCAGGCGGGCTACATCGTGCCACCGCGGGATCCCGGCGCGCTCGAGCTGCGCATGCGTGAACTCGCCGGCGACGAGACCAGGCGCCTGCAGATGGGAAAACGTGCGGCGGAGCTCGCGAGCGCCCGCGATCACGACCGTTACGCCGAGGACTTTGAGACGTTTGTCACCACGATGCTCGCACTGCCGGCGCGCCGCACGGCGGCCGCGCTCGCGGCGTGGGCGGCCGGCCGGGCGGTCGCGCTTGCGGCCCGCGGTCACACGCCCGCGGAATTGATCGAGCCGGCGGCGCCGTGAGGACCCTGACCGGTGCTGCGCCGTGTCACACTTCGTGCATCCTGTTCACCGAGAAGGAGATATTGGCATGACTGCTGAGGCACTTGCGGGCACTGGAGTGATGCAGTCACAGGATGAGTGGGATGCACGCAACAGGGTTCTCGCCGACAGCATGAGCGGGCTGATTAACCGTTACGCGTCGGTCACGGACGTCGGCAGCGGACGCGGGATCGACGTCGGCTGTCAGAAGGGTGCTCTCACGGATGCCATGGAGAGCGCGACCGAGTTCACCTGGGCCGGCATCGACCCGACGATCGAGGAGCCCCGAAGCTCGGCCGGTGGCCTCGACCTGCTCCCGGGAACGGCCGACCAGCTTCCGTTCGAGGACGAGAGCTTCGACGTCGCCCTGTTCGCGAACGTGTACGAGCATGTGCTGCCGGGGCGCCGGGAGGCCAGCCTGACCGAGATCCGCAGGGTGCTCGCGCCCGGCGGCGTCGTCGTCGGGCAGATCCCGAACCCCTATTTCCCGGTCGAGTCACACAGCCGCCTCCCGTTCATGGGCTGGCTGCCGATGCGAGCACAGAAGGTCTACTGGAGGCTGTCGCCCGTCCCATGGGAGCACGACTTCTTCGTGGTCACGATGCGCCAGATGCGTGCGACCGCGGAGGAGCTCGGCTACCACACGATGTACGTGAGCAACTTCAACTATCCGCCCGAGGTGATCCCGAGCGCGCTGCGCACGGCGTGGCGCGCGCTCGAGCGCCCGATGCGGTTCATGCCCTGGGCGTGGCAGTTCGTGCTGCGGCGCACCGACTGAGCCGCGCTCAGTGGCCGGAGCGGCTCAGCCTGCGCAGCTCCAGGTGCCTGACCAGGGCGCCGTACGCGGATAGTCCCGCGTAGATGAGGCCGCGTGCACCCTCGAGCCAGCCGCCGAGCAGTACGTACATCCTCAGGAATGTGCGAGCGGGGTCGGTTATCAGCAGGTGCGCACGGAACGGCACGCCCCTGGCGTGCATCTGGGCCGCGGCGAACTCCGCGTAGCGGATCCGCTTGTCAAGGATGTCGCGCACCCGTTCATCTGAGAGGTGAACGAGGTCGCCGGTGAGGTACCCGGACGGACCGTCGACCGACATCGGGAGGTGGTGGTCCTGCTCGCTGAACCGGCCCTCGCCGCGCCTCACCAGCCGCAGCTGCGAACCCGGGTACATGCCCATCATGCGCATCCAGCGGCCGAGGATGTAGTTGCGGCGCGGCATCCAGTAGCCGGCGTAGCGCTCGTCGTCGTCCTCCACGACCGCGCGGATCTGTGCGCGCAGCCTTCTCGAGATCCGCTCGTCGGGGTCGAGCACGAGGATCCATCGCCGGCTCGCGGCGGCCAGCGCGATGTTCTTGTTGATCTCCAGCATCGGCTTGTTGGTCGTCCGGATCACGCGGTCTGCGCCTGCCTCGGCGACGGCGGCTGTCCCGTCCGTGCTCCCCGCGTCGACGACGACGATCTCATCGGCCAGGCCCGCGAGAGCGGCCAGGCAGTCCCTCAGCAGATCCTGCTCGTTGTGCGCGGCCATCACGACCGACAGGCCAGGCGGGGCTGCCGCCGACGGGTCCACAGGCACGCGCGGCGGGGCTGAGCGTGCGCGCCGCAGGTGCCGGGCCGCGAGCATGCGCGGAACCACCCCGCCGCTTGCCCCGAGAGGGCTGTCGGTCCCCGCGCTCATCGGGGCGAAGTCAGGGGCCCTGCGGGAGTCACCGACGGGGACAGTAACGAGAAGCCCGAGCCGCCCGCCGCTTCGCGCGCAATCGTGGCGCGCGCCGGATGCAGGTAGTAGAGGGTGTGCAGATACACCTGAGCGCGGTGCCCCCGGTACACGTTCACACGCAGCCGGCGCGAGCTCGCTCGCACCGGCCCCGTGAGGATCCGGGTGCGGCCCCCGGGGTTCAGGCGAACCCGCCAGGAGCCCGTGGGCCGTCCGTCCTGCACGGCAACGATCGTGAACGCCGTCGGCGTGTGCTCATGGCTGGCGAGGCGGATCGAGAAGCGCGGGGTGGGTCCAGCCGTGGCCGGCAGCGTCGAGAGCTCGCTGAAGGCCGGCGAGCGATTTGCGGCATGACGGGCGACGAGGATCGCGCCGGCGACGAGCGCGGCCGCGACGATCGCGAGCGCCACGTTCAGCACCAGTGCTCCCCGGGGCGACGGGGTGACGCTCGGCGCGGCTGCCTGCGCCCGATCCGCCGCGAGCGGCCGCGCCGGCCACGCCGCCGCTCCCGCAGACGCCGCGACCGTCACGAGCGCGAGCAGCGCCGCCCACTCACCGCGCCCCATGTGGCCCGGCAGGCCGTCCAGCAGGAGCCCCCCGAGCGCGGACACCACGAGGCTCCCGGCGAGCGTCCCGAGCGCGAGCTCGGCCCGGCCCAGGCCGCGCCGCGGGGAAACGAGCATCGTCAGGGCGTACCCGGGGAGCACCAGCGCCAGCACGGCGCCCGCCGCGATCCGCGGAAGAGGTGCGTCGACGAGTCCCGCGACGAGCCCGCACGCGATCGCCAGGGCGCCCGCGAGCAGCAGGTGCAGATTGCGCGGTGGGGAGATGCCGTGACTCACCTGAGCGCTCCGACGCTGTAGATCTGCTCTTTCCCGTTGTCGTAGAGACGAGAGGCGCCCACCGTGTGGTCGAACTTCCCGATGACGGCGAGCGGCATCGGCCGTTTCTGCCTGCCGGCTTCAGGTTCGCCTTTGTCGTAGTAGAAGCCCGAGGCGGGTATCCCCTCGCTGAGCGAGCGCTCGGCGAGCACGTATTCGACGCCGCCTTCGCGCAGAGCCGCGCCGACGGCCGCTTCGACGTGGCTGGGGAGCATGATCTGCCACGCGCTGACGCCGTCGAGCGGCGCATACAGCGGCCGCTCCTCGCCGTAGGCGGCGAGCCCCAGATGGTTCAGGAAGTCGCTCGCGAAGCGGCGCCCCCGCCCCAGATTCTGCGCGGCCCACTGGTCGGCGCTGATCGCCTGCGCGCTCAGTTCGTAAGGGGCGCCTCGCACCGGGCTCGTCTCGGGCAGACGTTCGGAGTACTGCCAGGAGACGGCCACGCCGCCCAGCACGACGATCGCTGCGAGCACCGCCACGCCGGCCGTCGCCGCCCAGCCGTGACGCCTGCCGCGCGCCCGCAGCGTCACGGCGCTCGTCGCCAACACGGCCGCGAGGCCGAGGAACAGGAACTCCGTCGAGCGGTTGGCTGTCTCGGCGGCGCCCCCGATGAATCGCAGCGGCAGCAGCAGCGGGTAGGCGACGGCGAGCACGAGCGGGGCGAACATCAGCGCGCGCTCGCGCCGCCGTCTCCAGATCACATAGGCGCCGAACGCGAGCCCCGCCAGCGTGAGCAGTACCGCGGCGATGCTCAGCGCCCGTTCCCACGCGGGGGCGACCTGCGTTCCGCTCTTGAACAGCGTGCGCGTCGCGCTGGCTCCCGTGATCACGTTGAAGAGCCCTTGGCCGGTGCTCGAGGCGATGCTCCCCAGATACTGCCCCGTCACGGTCGCGACCGCCGACAGCCAGACGCCGATCGCGATCAGCGCAAGCGCCGCGAGCCGGTGCGGGGAGTACTCACCGACAGCTCCGCGGCGGCGGCGCCAGAGGACTACGACGGACCACACGACGAGCACGGTGGCCAGGAAGTAGGAGGACAGGTGATGGGTGATCACGACCGCGAGGATGCTCGCGGCGGCGAGCAGCGAGATCCGGGGCGAGGACCCGGGAGCCGAGCGCCGGGCGATGAGATACAGCGTGAACACCACGAGCGGCAGCGCCAGCGACTCGTAGCTGAACTGGGCGCTCCAGTACAGGAAGTTCGGATTCGCGCCGTAGAGGAGGCAGGCGAGGCCCGCGACCCGTGCGGACCCGGACAGGCGCTCGGCGAGGAGGAAGATCGCGAGCACGAGGACGAGCCTGGCGCTGCCGATGACGAGCAGCCCAGCGGTCGAGACAGGCAGTCCTGTCAGCCTGACGAGACCCCCGGTGATGTCCCCGAGCCCTGGGTAGCGCGCCGCCTCCGGGAGCAGCGGGTTGAAGCTGAACAGCCGCCCGTTCAGGAGGTCGTCCTGGACCGAGCGAACGTGCACGAACTCGTCGGAGAACGACAGATGAACGGGGTTGTAGGTGACCTTCGCGAGGTACATACCGAGCCCGAACATCACGGCGAGCCACAGCCGCTCGCTCCGCCCCGGCGACGGCGAGCACAGGCGCGCGGCAGGTGGCGCGACGACGAGCACCAGGCCGACCCAGAACAGGGTGTGGCTCGAGCTCTCACCGCGCCTGGCGGCCGCGTCCGCTAGCGCCACGAGAAGGACACCGGCGGCCATCACGAGCGCGACTGCTCCCAGCAGGCGCGAGATCGGCGCGGGGGGGATCGAGAGCGGCCCCGCTGCCTGGCCGGAGGTGTCGCCGGCGGTTGCCGGGGCGCTGCGCCGGAACCCTCGAAGCAACCGCGGTGCTCTAGTCATCTCGCCTGCGCCGCGCTCCCTCGCCGGCGTTCGACGGGCGCCCGGGTGCGAGGTCCAGGGCGCGGGCTGGGCAGCAGGAGTCGGTCAAGTTCCCAGCGAGTCTAGTGCCAGGGACCGGTGTCCAGTTTGGCCAATCGCGCCCCGAAGACTGGACATATGGCCAGCAGCTGCCGGCCGCCCAAGCGATAGCTTGCAGTGCGATGGTGCCAACCCCCAGGCGCGTGTCGGTGCTCGTCTCCACCTACAACCGGCCCGAGTACCTGCGGCTGGCGCTGCGGAGCATCCTCGCCCAGAGCTATGACGATTTCGACGTGCTCGTCTGGAACGACGGCGGCAGCGAGATGGAGGGCATCGTGCCGGAGCTTGACGACCCGAGGGTGAGGTACCACCACCATCCGGAAAACCTGGGCGTGATGCAGGCCGTCGCCGAAGGAGTGCGGGCGACGCACGGCGAGTACATCGCACACATGGACGACGACGACGAATGGGATCCCGGGTTTCTCGCCGCCCAGGTGCGCCTGCTCGATGAGAATCCCACCGCCTCGATCGCCTTCTGCGATCACTGGATCATCGACGAGGACGGCACGATCGATGCGCGCTCGACGGAGCACAACTCTCGCCACTGGGGACGGCTCGAGCTGCGGGCCGGCCTGCACGAGCCGGCCTATGAGATAACGCTGAGCGGGACGATCCCGATGGCCTCTGCCGCCGTGATCCGGCGCTCGGACCTCGACATCGACGACGTGCCCGCCGCGATGTACTTCGCGTGGGACCTCTGGGTCGCCTACCTGGCCACCCACAACGGGCGCGGCGTCGTGTTCAACCCGGGCCGGCTCTCGCGCAAACGCCGGCACGCACAGCAGATGGGCAGTGCGGTCGCCTCGATCCGGAACCTCACCGATCTCGTGCTGGCCTACGAGAGGATGTGGGGAGAGCCCAGCTTCGACGTGGACCGCGATGCCTTGGCGGGCAGGCTCTCGGCGGCGTCGGCGAACTGGTCGATCGCGCTCCTGCGCGAGGGGGACTACGACGGCGCCGCGGCGGCGGCCCGCCGCAGCATCGAGGTGCGCCGCTCGGCGCGCGGATACGCTGCCGTGGCGGTGTCATCG
>Ga0075029_100000609_pt1 | contig 20638 bp, 20 predicted proteins | sample LitLauG_LLR_2013_FD_71391 | JGI IMG/M metagenome (GOLD analysis project Ga0075029, IMG submission 71391) | Freshwater sediment microbial communities from North America - Little Laurel Run_MetaG_LLR_2013 | ecosystem: Environmental > Aquatic > Freshwater > Creek > Sediment | place: USA...
AACCACGGCAGAGCCAGCCCCTTCTCGTTGAACACGCCATCGGTCATGTGGGCACGAACGCCGACATAGGTCAGGAGAACGCCCGTCACCATGATCGCGACGTCATACCAACGCAGTTGAAAGGTCTCCCGCATCAGGCGGGTCGAGACGAAGATGCAAGTTGCCATTCCAACCAGCAGAACCGAACTGGCGAAGAAGAGCACCGCCGATGGCCCGCGGAAATAAATCAAGGCCTCAACCGCGTAGTGCAGCGTGTAAGCGGCCCAAGCCAGCTGCCAGGCGCGGAAGTAGCTGTGCCGGTTCTGCTCATAAAGGTAAGTGAAGACGAGCAGCACCAGCAGGGCAACAGCCCCGGGTATCAGTACCTGGCCTGTGGCAAGGCTGTTCATTGGATCAGGACTTCCTCGTCCCCGTAATTGTGGCCCGGCTGGCTCTCGTGGGCCCGATTTTCTTGTTCTGCTGACAGAATCCTGTCACACCAGACAGAACGAAACAACAGGTGTCTTCCGGCAGGTTCCGCCCTGGGTACGGCGTTTGCAAAAAGTATCTTCCTATACGATGCGGTGGCGCTATAGGGATATTCTTGGGGATGGTTACCTCGGTAACGCCCAGGTAACCAGCCAAGGCACCCGCAGGCTCAAAGCCGTCCCGTCACCCGCGGCTCCGCCTAGAGCCAAAACTCCGCTCCCGTTATACTCGAACGTTATGCTTCGTGTTCGTTTTGCGCCGTCTCCCACGGGTTTTCTGCATGTTGGCAGTGCCCGAACCTTTATTTTCAACTGGCTCTATGCCCGCCGCAATGGCGGAACCATGGTCCTGCGTCTCGATGACACCGACGTCGAGCGCAACACCGACGCCAGCGTCACCTCCATTTTTGACGGGCTGAAGTGGCTCGACTTGGGCTGGGATGAGGAGTACAAGCAGTCCGAGCGTCTGGCGCTCCACCGGCAGATCGCCGACGCCATCTTCCAGAAGGGACTGGCGTACCGCGACTTTACTCCAGCCCACACCGGAGACAGTGAGAAATCGGGCGCGAACCAGACGTGGCTGTTCAATCCCAGAATGCGGGAGCTTTCGCGCGAGGAAAGCGACCGGCGCGCCGCAGCGGGAGAGACTTTCGCGCTGCGCTTCCGGGTTCCACGAGGTATTAATGAACAGGTCCGCTTCAACGATGCTGTCTATGGCGAGCAGATCAAGGCCGCAGACGACATCGAGGATTTCGCCCTGCTTCGCTCCGATGGCATGCCGACGTATCATCTTGCGTCGTGCGCCGACGATGTCGACCTCCGCATCAGCCACATCATTCGCGGGCAGGACCATCTTTCGAATACTTACAAACACGTACTGATTTTCGAAGGCGCGGGGGCGAAGCATCCGCAGTTTGCTCACCTGCCGTTGCTGGTGGCTCCGGATGGATCGAAGCTTTCCAAGCGCAAGCATGGACCGGTAGTCAGCGTCACCACCTATCGTGACGCGGGATTCTTGCCGGAGGCCTTCATAAACTTTCTATGTCTGCTCGGATGGTCTCCAAAAGACGATCGCGACAAGATGAGCCGGCAAGAGTTGATCGACGCGTTTTCGCTTGAGGGCATCAACCGCGCCAATGCCGTGGTGAATTTCAAGGAACCCGCGCCGACTCCGGATGAGACATTTGATCCCAAGGCGCTGTGGCTCAACGCCGAACATATTCGCGGCCTTTCGGTGGACGATCTGAGTGCGCGACTGCTGCCCGTTGTGCATGCGGCTGGATTGGTGGTAACTCCCGAGAAGATGCATGCCGTCACCCCGCTCATCCGCGAACGCATCAAGCTGCTGCGTGATGTGCTGACCGCCGCCGATTTCTTCTTCGTGGACGAGTTGCCGCCCTACGATCCGGCGGAACTGATTCCACAGAAGGGCGATGCCGCGATGGCGCTTAAAGTACTGACGAGAGCCCGCGAAGTTCTGCCCCAAACCGAATTCAAACACGATCCGCTGGATCAAAGTTTGCGTACTGCTGCTCAAGAATTGGATGTGAAGGCCGGCCAAATGTTCCAGCCGATCCGCGTGGCCGTTTGCGGGAGAAAGAATGCTCCGGGGCTGTTCGAAACGCTGGAAGTACTAGGAAAAGAGACTACGCTGAAGCGGATTGAGCAGGCGATCGGAAAGCTCTGAATAGCCGATGTCCGCCTAGCAAGAGGGATAGATCAGAGTCGAAGTCATCCGCGTGACCGAGGGAGTTTGGTGCTTTCGCAGACCATCCTATTTTGCCTGCTCCTACCTGGTTTCCACAGAAGGCGGGGCATTCGCAGTGGATGTCGGAATGGACTCCGATGCGGCCGACTTCCTTGAGGGATTGAAGGTCACTGGCATTCCCGCCGCACGTCTCAAAGCGATCCTGCTCACGCATTGGCATAATGATCACTCCGCGGGAGCAGCGTTCTTGCAGCGCAAGTCTGGCGCGACTGTCTACTATCATGTCGGCGATCAGCCTTTTCTAACAAGACAAACCGCGACAGCGGGTATTCGCGGCTGGCTGGGTAAACACGTTCCCGAAGAAGGCGTTCTTGTGTTATTGCGCGGACTGCTGGAGGAGGCCGCCCCCGAAGCGGTCGCCGCGAATCATCTAGTCAGTGACGGAGCAGTGGTTGAAGGATGCTTCCGAGTACTGGCCACCCCGGGCCATACAAAGGGACATGTTGCATACATCCATGAACCTACCCGAACCCTATTCTGCGGCGATGCATTGGCTGTCGTACACAATCGTCTCCGGCTCATGGCCAGAGCGGTAACTCCGGAGTTGCCAGCGGCCAGAGCTTCTGCACTGCGGTGCTTGAGCGAAGAGGCTGAGTTCATTTGCCCTGGGCACCGCGGGCCGCTGACGGAGAACATCCGTCAGGAACGTCTGCGTTTTCAGGATTACTTGGACCGCGGAGGTCGCTGGCCCTTGTTGGGCTAGACGAATTCGCAAGGTTCGATCCGCCATTCGGAGCGGAACCAATCATCACAAATCCATAGTGTGCGCGGTCACTGACCACGCGAACGCGGCAGTGTCAATCTACACGACAACGCCTGTTTTTAGCGTTCATAGGGCCTCACCTCGCCGATCGACGAGGGAGTTGAACATAAGTACCATATATGTTACCATCAGGTTTGGTTGTGGTTCTCGAGTACTGCGATCTCAGTGGCTGCAGCCCATTCGCTTCATGGTTCGATGGGCTAAATGCGATGGCTGCAGCCAAAGTCGCTGTGGCTCTTTCCCGGCTCGAACACGGGAATTTCTCGAACGTGAAGGGTGTTGGCGGCGGGGTGATGGAATACAAGATCGATTTCGGACCGGGCTATCGAATCTATTTTGGCAAAGACGGAGATCGTTTGGTAATCATGCTCGGCGGGGGCACGAAGCATAGTCAGCAGGATGACATCCGCGTCGCCCAAGCGCGATGGGCTGACTACAAGAAAAGGAAGAAATAGGAACAATGTCATTGACGCGTGAGTTCAAAGAAACCATTCAAGCGCGAGTCCGTCGCGATGCTGCGTTTCGCAAGGAGTTGTTGCGCGAAAGCATCGACAGCTTTCTTTCTGGAGACGTTGAAGCGGGCAAGAGCATACTTCGCGACTACATCAACGCCACGATCGGGTTCGCTCAACTAGCCGAGGCGACAGATCACTCCGCCAAAAGTCTGATGCGAATGCTGGGCCCCTCGGGAAATCCGCAAGCGCGGAACTTGTTCGAGATTGTCGAGTACCTGCAGCGTCGTGAACGAGTCCGCTTCAGAGTTGCCGCAGCTGCCAGGTAAGGGGCGCTCTACTTCTGATTTTCAAACTGCGATGCCCGCCCCTGGGCATCAGCCGCTTCTTTCGCCATGCCCTTATTCTGATATGCCTCAGCCAGCGCGTTCTCGTTATCAGGATCGTCTCCATTGTCGCGCTGCTTTAGAAACGATTGGATCGCGTCATCGTACCGCCCGAGTTTCCCCTGCATCAGGCCCGTGTCGTAATCGACGTTTTGATAGTGTGGATTAATCAGGGCTGTCTTCTGGTACTCCGCCAGCGCCTCGGAGTACTTGTTTTCGAAGGATGCGACGGCTGCCAATCCGAAATGCGCATCCGCGCTATTGGGATTGACCTTTAATAGCTGGTTGAACGCTTGTCGTGCCTGTTCGGGGTGTTTCTGTTCTAGTTCCGCATATCCCAGGAAATACCATCCATTGGGATCGCGTGGATCGAGCTCGACCACCCGTCGAAACTCGGCCGCTGCTTTCGCGAAATCATTCTTGATTGCATACGCGCGCGCCAGTTCGAAATGTGCTGGAAGATAGTTTGGACGCTGCTTCAGCGCCGCTTGCAACTCCACGATCGCTTGGTCGGTTTTTTTTTCGCTCAGCATGCGTTCCCCGCTAGCGGTATGCAAGGCGTAAGCGCTGGTTTGATAGAGCCACAGCGCGCCGCCCAACGCAATGACCACACCAACAACAAGCACGCCGACACGGCGCAGCGGCTGATCATGCGCCGGAGCAACCTTGGCGATCAACGCGCCGAGAATCAGTCCTGAAACCAGTCCTCCGACATGCGCAGCATTGTCCGTGCGTCCCGACATCGCTCCGAAGACGAGGTTGTATCCCGCAAAAGTGACTACGCTTCGAAGCAGGCCGGACACAGCAGACCGGGGCATCGAAAATTCGCCCAGATAGAAAGAAGAAATCAGCGCACCGGCAATTCCGAAAATTGCGCCCGAGGCTCCCGCGCTCGTGCCGACTGGATTCCACACAAGACTGGCCACGCTCGCGGACACGCCGGTGATCAGGTAAACGGCGCCGAATGTCCAATGGTCGTATACGGCTTCGGCCAGCCGCCCCAGCCCCCACAGGCACCACATGTTGAGAGCGATGTGGATGATTCCGATGTGTACAAAGACACAGGTCAGTAACCGCCACCACTCGCCTCCGATGGTGAGCGGTCCGAAATTCGCACCCCAGTGCCGCAACTCGAGAACGGTTGGGTCGGTGATCGAAACACCAGCCAATGACATGGCAATGAACACGGCCACGTTTATCCCGAAGATCGCCTGCGTGACAGCCATCGAACTCGATTGCCGCCGCACCCACGGGGCTGCCTCGACTCGCTGCACAGGAGAGTCTTCTCCGCGCTGCGCAGCTTCGTGCTGCACGCACCACTGGCAGAGCTTCTTGCCGAAACTCAGGCCGGGAAGCTGCCGTCCGCATTGAACGCAATTCGCCATTCGACATATAGAATACCAAGAGCATGAGCGCGAATAATCCACCCGCAAACAGTGACGGTGCCGCGAAACCCCCGGCAGAGCCTCGTCCCTCAAACTTCATCCGCGACGCGATTATCGAGGACCTCAAGACCAAGAAGTTCGGCGACGCAGTTATTCAGACCCGATTTCCTCCCGAGCCGAACGGTTACCTTCACATCGGCCACGCCAAGGCCATCTGCCTCGATTTCGGCCTCGCCGACGAGTTCGGCGGCAAAACGAACCTGCGTTTCGACGACACCAATCCTGAAAAAGAAGAGCAGGAATACGTCGATTCGATCATGAACAACGTTCGCTGGCTGGGCTTCGAGTGGGACCGCCTCTGCTACGCCTCGGATTATTTCGACCAGCTCTACGAATGGGCGGTCAAACTGATCAAAGATGGCAAAGCCTATGTCGACGATCTGACCGCGGATGAAATTCGGCGGCATCGCGGCACGCTCACCGAGCCGGGAAAAGAAAGCCCATATCGCAATCGCTCCGTCGAAGAGAATCTCGATCTGTTCGATCGCATGCGCAAAGGCGAGTTTCCCGACGGCTCCCGCGTGTTGCGCGCGAAGGTCGATATGTCGTCGCCGAACTTGAACATGCGCGACCCGGTCATGTACCGCATTCTGCACGCCGAGCATCACCGCACCGGCGACAAGTGGTGCATTTATCCGATGTACGACTACGCGCACGGGCAGTCCGATTCGATCGAAGGCATTACGCACTCGATGTGCACGCTCGAGTTTGAGGATCACCGGCCGCTCTACAACTGGTTCATTCAGCAGTTGGGAATTTTCCCATCGCAGCAATTTGAATTCGACCGGCTTAGCCTGACCTACACACTGCTGAGCAAACGCAAACTGCTGAAGCTAGTCCAGGAGAAGCTGGTCAGCGGATGGGACGATCCGCGCATGCCCACGCTGTCGGGCATTCGCCGCCGCGGGTACACGCCGGAGGCTATCCGAAATTTCGCCGGAGCCATCGGCGTTTCGAAGACGAACGGTACGCTGGAACTAGCGATGCTCGAACACTTCGTCCGTGAAGACCTGAACAAGCACACCCCGCGCGTGATGGCCGTGCTGCGCCCGCTGAAAGTTGTGATTGATAACTATCCCGAAGGGCAGTCGGAAGAAGTCGACGCGGTGAATAATCCCGAGGATGAAAGCGCGGGGAAGCGGAAGGTGCCATTCTCAAAGGTGCTCTACATCGAGCAGGACGATTTCAAAGAAGATCCGCCGAAACAGTATTACCGTCTGTCACCGGGCCGAGAGGTACGGCTGCGCTACGGCTATTTCATTACTGCGAAGTCGGTGGCGAAGAACGATGCAGGAGAAGTCGTCGAGGTGCACTGTACGTACGATCCGGCAACGCGTGGCGGCAATGCTCCCGATGGACGCAAAGTGAAGTCGACCATCCACTGGGTCTCAGCGGCGCACGCCCTCGACGCCGAAGTCCGCATCTACGACCGCCTGTTTACGAAAGAAGATCCAAATCAGGTGGAAGAAGGGCAGGAGTTCACGGCCAATCTGAATCCTGCATCACTGGAAGTGATTGGCGCGGCCAAACTGGAACCTGCGTTGGCAAATGCGCCCGTCCAAGGCCGGTATCAGTTCGAAAGGCTGGGATATTTCTGCGTCGATCCCGACTCAAAGCCCGGACGCCTCGTCTTCAACCGCACGGTAGCGCTCAAAGATACCTGGGCGAAAGTCGAGAAGAAGATCGAGAAAAAGTAAGAGCTAGAAGCAGGCAGGTGAAGGTGCCCCATTCAAGCCGCCTTTTGGCTTGAGTGGGGCCTAGCTATCCCACCCTTACAGCACTCTGCAAGCTTCCTCAAATTCCAGTCGCGGATTGCGCGGATAAAGCTTGCTGCGATCTCCATACCCCAGATTGCACAGAAAATTCACCTTCCACTTGCCATCTGGAAAAAACTCCGCATTCAACTTTGCCGGGTCGAAGCCGGACATCGGACCACAATCGAGCCCCAGAGATCGCGCCGCCAGCATGAAGTAGGCTCCCTGCAATGAGCTATTGCGGAAGGCATTTTCCTCGCTCAACGGCTTGTTGCCTACAAAGTAGGAACGCATATCGGCATGTGGGAAGAGTTTGGGGAGCTTGTCGTAGAATTCGGTATCCCACGCGACAATGAGCGTGACGGGCGCTGTCTTGGTTTTCTCCACGTTCAGCGGAGCCAGCGTGGGCAGAAGGCGCGCCTTTGCCGCTTCGCTCTCGACAAACACAAAGCGTGCGGGAGAAGCATTAGCACTGGTTGGACCCAGTTTGGCCAGGTCGTACGCTGCGCGCAGCGTTTCTGCGGGCACGGGCTTCGGGAGCCAAGCGTTATAAGTTCGGGCTTCGCGAAAGAGTTGGTCAAGTGCATCATTGGAGATCGTCGCGGGCTGCGCGGCGGCGTTTTGTGCAGTCATGGGTTTCTACCTCACTGGTTCCTGTTTGGTGGCAGGTATAATTTAGTAACCAGAGATAGAATAGAGACTGGCCAGAGCGAGCGCAAGAAGGCACATTCATGTCACCGAGTCACAAACATGTTCTCCCCGCCTGCATCGCAGTCCGCGAAGTGCTGAACCGCGTCGGCGATAAGTGGAGCGTCTTGATCGTCCAACTTCTCGCTGATGGTCCCAAACGTTTCAGCGAGTTGCGCCGCACCATCGAAGGCATCTCGCAGCGCATGCTGACGCTTACCCTGAAGGGATTGGAACGCGACGGCTTGGTGACTCGCACCGTCTATCCCACGATCCCGCCGCGCGTGGAATACGAATTGACCGACCTCGGCCGCACACTGCGAAAGCCGATTCAGGCTCTCGCTCAATGGGCACAGGAAAATCGGGAGCGAATTCAACAGTCCCGAAACCGGTATGACGCCAACATTCCCAAAGGCGCCCAACCGCGAATCAAGTCTTGAATTTCCACGGTCCGCCCGTGTGTACCATCCACGCATCCGTCTCCGGCGCACTGAGTACGGCGAAGGGCATCCAGAAGTAGCCTTTCTGTCCCCAGCTTTCTCCCCAACTGTTTTGCATCAGGGCGAGCTGCCTTGGCAGGTCATAGCCTAGACAGAGAGCTTCGTGACCGCCCTGTTCCTGCTCGTCCGGCTTCGGAACAGGCATCACGCCCGTCTCGGCAACGAGGTCCGACATAAACGACTCGTACACTCTGAACCCGGCCAGCACCGGCCACGGCGTTGGATCGGCCAGGCAGTGCAGAACGTCGGGCACACTTTCCACGCGGTGATACGCACCCGTCTTGTACTTGAGTGCGTTCGCAGCTTGTTCCGGCGTGGGTCGCGTGATCTGCCCCGCTACGTATGGGTAAAGAGACGCCTCACAGCAGCCGAGTGCCGTCAGCATCTGGCAGGCGGTGCGGGGCATCGCACCTTCATCGTTTGGGAAATCCCCGCTGGCCAGTAGTTCCTCCGCGTACAAGCACTGCGGGCTGAGGACCGGCGACGACTTTTCGTACTTGCGCGCGATCCATTCGCGCGCGGAAGAGAACGCGTGACCGGTGCAGCTGCCTTCCTCGCCCTGATCCTTGATCGGCCCGCCGAACTCCCGCAGATCAACCTGCTGCGGGAGTTGTGCCGTCCGCGGCGCAGCCCTGTACAGACGATCGCGCACGTCTTGAACGTCGCGCATCGCGCCGAATTTTCGGATGGTCACTGCAGGAATCCGAGTGTCATGGACCGCGCCAGCTTGGAATGCCGGAAGAGTTTCAGTTTTGGCGTTGCTGCATCGACGGCGATATTACCCGTGTGCGCGATCAGAAGGCTGTTGTAATGATCGGTGAATGTGGAAACGCTGTAAGGCGGAGCGGCTTCGAACGATTGTTTCGAAGAGGCGCTCTGGCAAGACGGGATCACCGCAGTAATGGCCTGCACCGTTCCGGCCACGAGATTTGCGAGCAGCGTGATCTTCGTCTGCGTATTCGGATCGCTGACCTGCGCCAGTTGAAGCACAAGCTGCTGATCAGCCTGATACGCGCCGATTGCCGATTGCAGTTGCTGGCAAGCTCCGGGACCGGATGCCGCCGAGGTCTTGGCGAAATCGCCAGCCAGCGTCTTGATAAGAGCGGCGTCGGCATTCACTTTTGCCGCCAACTCAGCGTTTACAGGACGACCATTGGCGATGGCAGCGATTTGCAGAATGTTAATCAACGCCGGCCCGGCCGCCGCGAGAATGGAGTCGAGCGTCGACACCCATGCGGTCGAACACCCGGTGCATAAAATTACGAGCGACAACGCGAAGACACAAGTCTTCTTCATAGGACTTTGCTCCTTATAAGTTTTGTGATGTGTTGAGCCCACTACTTCGAATCGCTGGCTGCATGTGGCGAAGGCAGCCAATGCGCCACGATGACGGCGAGCGGCGCGAAGATCGCTGCCGCCCCAGCGTGGTTAGACCAGAATGAAGCCACAGCCGGAGTCGCGGCATTCGCGAGTGAAGTGAGTAGTAGAACAACGGTCGGCAGATAAGCCGAATATTTTTTCAAGATGCACCTCCGTGAAATTCATCGTGCCTTTAGATTTGAACGATGCCGGGTTCGTATGCCGCCATTGATGAACGTTTCGTCAGGACTTCGCGACGACAGACCACCTCGTCTTCCGCCAGGCCAACGTGAACCCATCCATATTCGAGAATTAGTTGATCGAATTCGATATCCGAGCGCAGAATCGTCAGCGCTACATCCGCTGGCGCGCCGAATTCGGGGACAACAAAGTCGCATGCCAGTCCCCGACAGTGCGCGCTCCTCGACATCCCGCCCACGGACGCATTGACCAGTGGCGAACGATATCCGCTGTCCACGTAAATCGCCTTGCCGCCCAGGACTACTCGTACTTGCTCCATGGCCGCGGCTGTCCGTTTCAGGTTTTCAATCTCTTCCGGCCCCGGCGTGTTGTCCAACCCGCGCCGCGCCGCCATTTGGGAAACACACATCTCCTCGAGCGTAAAGTGTTCACTAAGTTGCATGGTTCTCCCGCCAGAATGGGAACTGCGTCTTACTGAAAGAGTTTCATGATCATGACTTCGGGACGGCAGTTGCTAGTCGCCGTGTTCGCGGGCGTGTTGATGTCAGGCGCTCCCACCCAGGTGATCGTCCCGTCGGTGATCGACCCGACGCCGGCCACCGTGTTGCTCTGGGTCCACGTCGGCGCCGCGGCTCCCGTTGTACACGTACCCGAGCATGAGGACACCTGGTAGACGTAGTGTCCGGCGTTCCCCGCCTGCGGCATGATGAGCGATCCCGGGCCCGATCCAGCCACGTAATCGGTGGAATCGTTCTTCTTCCAGTTCGGCCCGCCAACGTTGCAGCTGCCATGCACATTGTCGAGATTGCCGAACGCTCCCCAATCGTCCGAGAGGCAGGAAACATATTTCCCGGAGGGAGACTCGATACACACTCCGGAATTATTGGCATCGAAACTCCACTCCCACCCGCTGTTGACGGTTGGACCCACGCGCAGCGGGCCCGCGCCTCCGCTGATCCCCAAATAGAATTCGTCCATATACGGACAGTTAATGGTCGCGACATTATTCTGCAGTTGCGCCAGGCTCACCGAGGGATCGTAGTAGTCCTGCGACGTGATCCCCGGTGGATACGTATCGCTCGCGGAAGCATGATTCAGCGTGAAATGCGAATCGTTGCAGGGCGCTCCATTCGGCGTGAAGTTCGTGAGCGGAGTCGCCGGATTAGCGTAGGAGTTATATTGCCCGTTCTTGCCGACGAACAGACCGTTAAAACCGTCGCCAAAGTGTCCACTGCAGTCATAATGCGCCGTGGGATTGGCGGCCGGCGCATAGTTCGATGGCGTGAAGACCGCGCCGTTGGAATCCACCCAGGTTCCGGTCGCGTTTGGCGTCCCGGACAAGGTGCTGATTTCCAGCGGAAGCGTCGCGCCCGGCAGCGGCAGGATGACCACACCAGTAGCTCCGGTGCCCGTCTGTGTGACCGTATCTCCAACAACGAACGTGCTGCTGGTCAAAGCGCCGATGACGGTGTAACCGGTGATCGGAGATGGGCTAGGATAGCCGCAGAAATTGACGGCAGCAGTCCCCACCTGCCACAGATAAACGCCTTCAACTCCCGGCCCATATGTAAAGTTGTTTCCGGTCGCCAGCGCGTAACTGTCTCCGAGCGCGCTGAATGCTTCATGCAAGCTGAACGTGTCTCCCGCATGGTACGGCGGGTTAATCGTCACCGTGGCTTGCGCGCCAGCATTGTTCTGATACTTCTGGCTCTGCGTGTCCCACAGGTCGCAACGGCCGGTAGCGCCGTAGGACTTCTTCCACGACGCCACCCACCGTCCATGCTGCCCGACTACCCCTGTATCGCTGTACTCAATCGAAAACATGGTGTCATCGTTCGAGTCCGTAAATAGCCCGACGCTGCCGCCGCCGCCCCACGACGGGTTGCCATTGTACGAATTGGTCAGGCACAGGTTGGCGCCCGCGCCGGTCGTTTGGGCGAAGTCATAAAGCATAGTGTGCGCAGTCACGCTGCCCACACACGACGATGGGCAACCAGTGATCGACAACAGGCTTTGATAAATCTGATTGAGGTTGGAGCCTTCGAGGGTGTAGACCGTCGCAGGCGAAGAGTGATCGTAGATGACGGGCCCGGTCCAACTGAGTCCGCTAATCGGATGGCATGCCACGCCGTCGAAGTTCATCAGGTAGCGCGTGCCGCCATTCTGTTTCAAGATCAGACCCGAGTCATCCGGCGCCCACAGATTCGGTTCTCCGTTATCCGCGTTGCCCCAAAGCGGCCCGCCGAACATCGAGGAGTCGGTACAGCGCAAAATCGGCATCCCCCACGGCAAAGGCGTCGTCCATCTGCCCGCGCCGGTAAGGTTCCCCACTTGCTCGATCTGATATGGATTGCTGCCATTCGTCCCGCCCGGCGCAACGTTCGGCCCCCACGTCGGAATCGGGTTTGAGAGCGACAACGCCAGCGTGCTCTGATTGAAACAGGACGTGTTCAAGGAATAGGGCGGCACTCCACAGGACTGGAACTGCCCCAGGCTCGACGCACCGGAGATCGCCGTCCGACCCGAGTAGGCTGATTGCGCAACAGCAAAGTGGCCAAGCAACACGATTAAAAGCAACTTCTTCATCGACCATATCTCCATAAACCCGGGGCGATTCCGGCGCTACTCTCGGGCAACGGCCGCCCAAGTTCGCTAAACACCCCTGCCGCCGCCCGAAGATCTTGCGGCTTACACCGCCCGCGAATCGCCTTCGCTATAATGTTTGTTTGCTCTTCTCCACGTTTTGCACGGGGATTCTTGAAAGGAAACTATGCCGACTGAAGTTGTCATGCCCCAGATGGGCGAATCGATTGTCGAAGGAACCATCACCAAGTGGCTGAAAAAGCTGGGTGACAAGGTCCAGCGCGACGAACCTTTGTTCGAGATTTCTACCGACAAAGTCGATGCCGAGATTCCCGCGCCCGCCAGCGGCGTGCTGCAGGAAATCAAGGTCTCAGAAGGCAATACGGTTCAAGTGAATACCGTCGTCGGTGTCATCGGCGAAGGCAATGGTGCTTCCGCGCCTGCCCCCGCCAAAGCGGCAGCGCCTGCTCCAACTCCGGCAAAAAAAGAAGCTCCTGCTCCGCCTCCCGCCCCTGCTCCGGCGGCCGCAGCTTCTGTTTCAGAAGAGGAAGAAGACTCCGACGTCCGTTCTTCTCCATTGGTCCGCAAGCTTGCCCGCGAACACAATGTTGATCTGGCAAGAGTGACCGGCACGGGAAATGGCGGCCGAGTTACCAAGCAGGATGTCCTCGACTTCGTCGATCGCCGTTCGTCTGCTCCGGCGGCTACACCTGCTCCACGTCAAGCGCCGACTCCCGCGCCTGCTGCGATTCCTGGCGATCTCGTTCCCATGTCGCAGATGCGCAAGATCATCGCGCAGCGCATGATCGAGTCGCGCCGCACCAGCGCGCACGTCCACTGCATGTTTGAAGTGGACATGACCCGCATCGTAAATCTGCGCAACAAACTCAAGCACGGATTCGAGCAGCGCACCGGCTCCAAACTCACCTTTATGCCGTTCTTCGTGCGCGCCGCCATCATCGCGCTGCAGCAGTATCCGGTGGTGAACGCTTCGCTCGAAGGCGACAACGTCCGCTATCACAAGCATGTGAACGCGGGTATCGCCGTCGCGCTCGACTGGGGATTGATCGTTCCCGTTCTCAAGAATGCCGACGAGCTGAATTTCCTCGGCCTGCAGCGCGGTATCACCGACCTCGGAGAGCGCGCGCGCACCAAGAAGCTCATGCCGACCGACGTCGAAGGCGCGACCTTCACCATCACCAACCCCGGCCAACTGGGCGCTGTGTTTGGCTTGCCGATCATCAATCAGCCGAACGTCGCGATCCTTGGCGTGGGCGGCATCGCGAAGCAGCCCATGGTCGTCACCGACAAAGACGGCGCGGACTCCATCGCGATCCGATCCGTCGTTCATCTCACCCTGGGTTACGACCACCGCATTATTGATGGCGCGTTGGCGGACCATTTTATGGTCGTCGTGAAGAAGACGCTCGAAAACTGGAGTGAGGACGTCGGATAATGCGTACTCGATCAGCCCGCGGAACAGCTCCGCAATGCTAGCGCAACCGTGCTTGCGCAGCCGTGGAAGAGCGGCCCTTTAGGGCCGCGTAAGTCGCCTCGAATATGGGGCTTCAGCCCCGGTGGTCGCGGTCCTTATTCCCCGCGAGTTGTTTCAGCAAGTGCGTTATCGAAAGATCCGCCAGGGCCGCAGCGCGACGACCACACTGATGGTAGACGTGAATACGATCGTGATCGCCGCGATCACGATGCGGTCGTAGATTGTGCGCCGCAGGTCGTTTTTCTCCAGCGCCACCAGTCTGTTCTCCGCAAGCGTCATACGTCCGGGCTGTCCGTTACCCACGATCATGTCAATTTTGGCTTCCAGGCGCCCGAGATTGGTTAAGACCTTTTGCTGGAACTCGGTGACGGCCATTCGTACCACCACGGGCGGCACACTCGATTCGCTTTCGCTCGTTGCTTTCGAATTCATAGATTTCATAATGGATAATCCACATGCAGCGCCGTCGAATATCGTGAATACTTCGGCGGCGTGCTCCCGTCATAGCTCCTTAAGAAATAGGTTTGCGCGCGCGCATACCGCGTCAAGGTAAAACTACCGGTCGCAAACCGCCCCACAAGATTGCGATTGTTGTCCGCGCCCCACCCCGCATCGGAGTAGCGCACCTCCACACCGCCGCCCTGCCGAAGCGGATCTCCCGCATCGATGGTCACAGTGGTTGAAGTCACATTCGTGATTGCGGCGTTCGTGAGATCGGCGAGGTAGATGTTGCCGACCGCGGTTACGTCGATCGGCGTCAGAACACGCGTTTGTTTCAACTGCGCTGTGACGAACGCGAAATCGAGCGAAGGATCGGCCGCATCGACAAAGCGAATTGCGTAGAGGCAATTTTCTCCAGCAATGTCGGCAAACTGAAGATCGACCTCGCGCACAATTGCCACAAATGACGCAGACTGCGATGGCACGTCGATAGCGAGTGCGTCACCGGGGAAAATGTCCGCGGCTCCGCCGGGCAAAAACTGACTCCACGCCTGGTAATGTCCAGTCCATCCCGGGCCGGCGTCATCGAGCAAAGCTAACGCTGCGGTTTCGCAATCCGCCGACGTCCGTGGCAAAGGGATGCCGATTTCCCGCACGCCGCCGCGAACGCCATCATCCAGGCCTCGTGCGTGGGCGGCAATGCTGGCAGCGTTTATGATGCGCGCAAGGGCGTGGTTTTGGCCTCGATACGTCACCTCGATAGCCGCGTTCGCGGGAGGAATGTACTCCGGATAAAACTGCAGTGCCGGCTCGGTTGAAACATGGCACTGCGCGCCTTCGAGCAACGATCCCGTTTGCATGGTAGCCGGTGTACCCCCGTATGGTGTCACTCTCACGAGTGCATCCACCGGTAGCCAGATGTAGGTGAATGCCACCGAGCACTGCATGTTGGCGGCATTGATCAAAGCGTACGTGCAGAAGCCGGGCGCATTGGAAAGTACCCCGTCATACAAAACCGTAGCCGGCGCGACCTGCGTGGCGGGATTCGTCGGATCGATATCGTGTACGGCAAGAACGGCGCGCACATTCGCCGCCACCGTCGCTCCGCCCCGCGCCTCGCCGCTGGGGTGAGACGAAGAATGAAACACCTGTTGCATCCGATAGACTTCCGCCGGAAACAGCTGCGTCGTGAAGACATAGTGATGACCGGCCTGTGTCGCAAGCACCGTGCCGGTGACCGCTCCCCCAACCAGGGCCTGAATGTTGCAGTTGCTGCCCGAGGGAGTTACGCGGAATCCCGCTTGACAGTTCGCGATGGAGACAGTTCCCAGATAGAGCCCGCCGATCACGCCGTCGGAGGCGCCGCTGAACACAACATCGCCGTGTTCCATCACAGTGGCTCCGCCCAGTTCGATCTTTTCGATGAAGTCGATCGTCGTTTGCCCGTCGACGCCTGTTCCGCCCGCCACCTGAAGTTGCCCGCCGCTCACCGAGATTGCGTGCTGCGGATCGGTGACCATCCAGTGTGCAGGATCGAGTTCCGCATACTCCTCATCGAGGATGGTGCGGTTGTAGAGCGGGATCTTGCTGCTGCGAGTAAACGGCTTCTGGGAGAGATAGAACTTCGTCGTCAATCCATCGCCGACAAAATAATCTTTGACGTGAGCACTCGGCTCGATTTCACCGAGGATGGCCAGATCATTGACGAGCCGGTTTACGCTCTGCAATTGCAGGTTGTCAGGAGAGAAGCTCGCTGCATTCTCCGCCAGCGAATATGTGTTATTGCCTAACGGCATGAAAAACAGCTTGCCGCCGTCGTCACGGAAACAACAACGCGCCGCGAGCGCGATCTCGGCGGCAGTAGTCGACAACGGTTTTGCCGGATTGACGCTGTAATACGGAATCGGATCTCCGGCAGCAACGTTGCTCGTATCAAACCAGCCCGGCATGGCCCCTTCCACGAGTTGGCGAAAGGCGTCTCCAGCATTTCGATCCACAAACGGCGGATGCGCTGGGGGTGCCTTCTGGTCAAGCAACATCATGTCGCTCAGCGCTGCCGCATCCCACAGATACACCACGCCGCGCTCGCCCCAGCCCGCGTGCCGATAGGACGGAGTTTGCGCGATATACCCGGTGAACAGGTTCGCGCCGCCGCTCGAGGTCAGGACAACCCGCGCACCCAGCACCGGCGCCGCTCCGCCAGCCACGAGACTGAACTTGAATTCCGCGATCCTGTTCAGCTTCCGCCCAACGGTCGGCGGCTTGGTCGCGTCCACGCGCGACGTGTAGTTCTGCGGTCCAAGACCATCGAGATTGTCGATCAGTAGTTTCATGGGATTTCAATAACCCGTTTCAGAACTGGTTTTATAAGCGACTTTCAGCCGCGAAGCGGCGTAAGAATGCAGCCCACGGCGCAAGCCGTGGGTGCAAGTGGCAAACGATCAAGCCCCGTAGGGGCGCAAGACGAGTTCTCACGCACACCCTTCAGAGCCTGCCCTGAGCTTGCCGAAGGGGCGCGCAAGTCGCCTCGAATCGCACGTGTCTCTTTGATCTCAGACAACCGAAGGGGGTAGTGTGTGATTTTCCTAAGACCTGACACCTGACACCTGGACCTTCGAGACCGGTCGTCAATACACAGCCGATCCGCCAGCCGGAAAATAGCTGCGATAACAGAGCACTTGTGCTCCATCATTAACGTCGGTTGTGGGCAGGGCCGTGAACGAAGCCGGCAGCGCCCACTCTGCAATCGGCTTCTTGATCTCGATCAGGCTCTCTCGCGTCCATTCCTTCTTGGCCGTACAAGGACTCAACAACGGAAAGAAGAAACACACGCGCCCGCCGGACTCTTCTTCGGCGATGACCAAGCCAGACCACTGCTGCAGGAACGAACCGCCCTCACGGTCCACAAAGGCGACCACCTTCTGCACTGACGCACCAGTCGCTGGAACTCCGCCAGGCAAGGCCTGCGCAAGCAGCAGCGCAGTCTGCGTGATCTGCGCCACACGGCCTACATTGAACGTGACGCGGCGGATGTAGTTCGCATCCTGACGAACGTCAACCGGATTCTTCACGTACGCTGCGCTGATACCCGTGCCAACGTATCCCACTTGCTGCGCATAATCGACGTCGCAAGCCACCAGATCTCCGGGTTGAAACCCCGCGACTGCCGCACCTAAAACGAATTGTGACGCTGTCGATCCCGCTAACAACGGCACTGCCGCCCGAGGAACTCCTCCCGACCCGGCTGGAGATGCGCTCGGGTCGGTCGCCAGCACGTTCATGTGCTCCGAGCCTCCGGCGAGCGCCATCTGCAATTTTCCCCAGTCGCGGAATTGGAAATCGACGCGAGTTCCCAATCCATGGCGAGCCTGTGCCGCCACCGCGGCTTCGGGCCCGCCGATCAGACCTTCGATCTGCGAGGTGCTGGTGCGCTGGAAATTCTCAATCCATCCGAGATCGATCCAGGGAGTGGGCGGCGCATCAAGCTGGAAACCACTGTTCCGCGACGGGTCAAAGACCACCGTGGGTCCGTTCACGCGATCGACCGGAGCGAAGTAGGCGCGCGTCGTACGCGCCACCGGACGCAATCCAACGCGCGTCACGCGACCACCTCAGGCAGGAAGAAATAAACGCGCAGCTGCGCATAGCGGTCGACCCGGGCAGCGCTGGCGTTCCATTGTTGTTTCTGAATGGCGGCATCACCCGGCGCACTGCCCAGTTCCGGCGTTGTCCAGAAAATTCCAGCCCCGAGATCCGCGCTCGGAACCTGGCTGTAGTCGATCATCGCGGTGTGGGGCGGATCGCAGATACGGAGCAACTCCGTGTCCATTTCCGCGAGCATCCGTCCACGATCGACTCCCGTTCCCCCGCTGCCCTCGGAGGCGTACCAGATTCGGCAGTCGACTCCGAGCATGGGGCGCGTGCTTTCAGCGATCAGGATGTCCCCAAAGTCGAGGTAGAACGCGCCCGCCTGCGCCTCGCCGAACCGGGGCTCCAGATTTTCGCGGACCGCGATTGCCGGCACGGTAACTCCGTCGATGACCATGGTGCGTGCCGGATTCAACGCGGCAAGCCGTGCCCGCAGCGCCATATAGAAACTGTCTTTAGCTGCCTGCATATTTCTCCTGTGAGTTCAAAAGGGTTTACTGACGGCTGATAGCTGACAGCTACTAAGCCACTGCCGCGACGCGATACAAATACGCCATACCTTCCAGCCGCTCCACGAAATACCCTTCGATGTGGAAGACTTCCCCTTCGTAGACCAAGCCGAGCGCCGTCGCGAACAGCACATCCGCGGAAGCCACGCCACGTTGGCTCACCTGCTCCGCGAGCGCCGAACATCCCGCCAGCAGCTCGATTCGGCGCCGTGGGCCGTTATTTTCGGTCGGAAGTTCCCGCACGATCACGGGGCTGATCGGCGCCTGCACAACTCCCGGATCAATTAATCCCAGTCCCGCCTCAGGATCGCCCGGCATTCCAGCGGCCGGAAAAAGAAGGATCACCTGCGTGCCGCCCAAGGTGCGCAACATCGCGTCCGCCGCGCGAGCCGCGGCCGCTCCAGAAATTCCAGTCATGGTCAGCCCACTCTCTGTGCTACATACGGCGCCAGCAGCGCCTGCACGGTTTGATCGAGCAGCGAATCGGCGAAGTACATCAGCTGCATCCGATCGGGGACAATGTTCTTCTTCACGTTCAGCGCCGGTGTAGCCTGCGCGTTCTTGATCACCTGCGCGCATGCCACCTTCACGACGTCCGGAATCGTGGCGAGACCAGCGGTGTACACAATTTCCAATTCAGTAAACGCGCACCCCAGCACGTTGAGAGGCAGCGTGACTTCGCCGGTATCCGCAAATACGTCGAGATCCAGCACGTTCAAGTTGGCCCAGGTTCCGGGAATCCCGAACACCAGCGCCGCATCGTACGCGGCCTGGTCATAACCCAACTCGACCTCGCCGCGTCTCGCAGCCGCATAGCGGGCGCGCGCCGAGACAATCGCCGAAGTCGCGGGCGCAACGGCCGCCAAAGGCAGATAGGTGAGCCGCACCGGCCTCATCCCGCTCTCCATTCGCAACCGTTCCGCATATTGGCTGACCGCAAGCGTGGCTCTGCGGCAGTGCGAATCGATAATCGCGGACGCCGCCGTCACCCACGCCACATTGGTCGTGGCTTCCAGTCCGTAGAGTTCGTATTCCGATGGTTGCAAGTAATTCATGATGGCTTCCCGTCCTTATCCAGGCGTCCCACTCATCGCGAGCGCAATGAGTGGGACCCTCCCGGCGTGCGGCTAGCGATTCACTTTCACTTCGTAGTGCGCGTACGACGCGCCCTTGACCACCGGAGCCCCAAACTTCACGACGACGCTCTGCGTGGCCAGGGAATTCGGCAGTCCCAGCTTGAAGACCCGGGGATTCGGGTCGGTCAGCCAGTGGTACTCGATCATGTCCTCGCTCACGATGTAGGCGGGCAGAACAGCGGTGCCGCTTCCAGGAGTCCCGGTGTATGGCAGAGCCCATTCCGGAATCAGAGGCAGTTCGCCGGCTTGCGTGCTCAAGGTTTTCACCGTGAGCCCGCCAGTGATCTGCGCAGTTGAGAGGATGACGTTGAACTCCGTCTTCATCTCGCGATCGATAAGGTCGAGCAGCACCGGGTTCGCATAGATCGCGGTCGGGCGCACATCGTACGCCGAACTCGCCACCATCTGCGCGACCGTGCTCTTCAAACCATCCACAATGCTGGCCGATGCGCCGATCGTCACGGTGTTCCCACCCGCTTCGATCTGCCCAATCGCGCCAAAATACTGCGCCGTCGTCGGATTGCTCAGCGAAGTGTCGTTGCCGTTCCAGAGCGCCACGTCGTGCGTGCGCAGAACTCCGTCGACAGCATCGGTCAGATCCTTCGCCTGGAGATAAGCGAACTGGCTCTGCTGCGTCCCGACTTCCATATCGAACAGGTTGTAGTTGATCTGCGAGACCAGCGCCTTCAGCGGAACGCTGCGCTCCACGCGGGTTGGCGACTGCAGCGTAGGCTGAATGTTGCGCGGATCGACGAACGCCTGCGCCGCGCTAGGCGAAGCGATGGCCGTCTCTTCGAAGAAACGCGACGGATGTCCAGTGGCCGGCATCAGCTTGATGCGCTGCCCGAACACGCCGCGCCGCCGCACGATGTCCGTGATCTCCGACTGATACCGGTCGATTTCAATCGCGCCCGGCCCCAGAAAATCCGCCGCCGCATGCAAGTCCAGAAAATTTGCTTTCATTTGTTCTCCTCAATTGAGTTGTGACTGCCCGTTCTTTTCGTATTGCCCACCCGCAGATGTTCCAGCGGCCAAAGAAAAAGG
>Ga0075029_100000610_pt1 | contig 20598 bp, 20 predicted proteins | sample LitLauG_LLR_2013_FD_71391 | JGI IMG/M metagenome (GOLD analysis project Ga0075029, IMG submission 71391) | Freshwater sediment microbial communities from North America - Little Laurel Run_MetaG_LLR_2013 | ecosystem: Environmental > Aquatic > Freshwater > Creek > Sediment | place: USA...
GCCGTCAACGATCAACCACGAAGCGCTCCGAGGGGACTGCCCGGGCATTCCTATGATTTGGGAGCAATCGAGCCGGCTTCGGTAGCAGATTGACGCAAAGCAGGCGGGAATACGCGAGCAGCGCGTGCTCCCGCCCCTCAAGCGTTAGATGGTGCCCTAAGCTCAGACGGTGTTGCTCACGTCGTCACCAGACTGTCGAGGCTGCGGACTCTCGCTCCCTCACCAGGGTTTGAGGCCGTGGCCGTACCGCTCCGGGAGCGGGGACGGTCATTCCCGCTACGGTGGGGGACATCTGTACGCGTCCAGACTGCCGGTCATAGCCGCTCGGTTGGGTATCTACTCGACAATTCTCCGGACTTGCATATTTCTGATTTCTTCCTTGGATAAGAAATCCAATTGTTTCACCTCGATAGCTTTTACCGCTTCCACCGAATACCGTTTATTGATGATCGATCTCAAATCTTCCATTACTTGGGAAAGTTTCACCGAGTTCCGCTTCAAGTTATCCTGTCCATGACGATCGAATAGAAAGGCGTATGTTTCTCCAGAGATTAGTAAGTCTATAGGCATTGGAAGCAGTTTGGCCTTGTTCGCATCGACAAGAAAGGCCAACTCGGCAATCACATAGCCAGTTACCTGGGCATCGCGAATGACCGGAACGCTCATCGAATCAATCTTGAACACCTCGCCCTTCTCTTCTTCGACCTGTGGGTGGGGTGCGTCATTGAACAACCAGAGCGCCGCAAACATCGAACCGACGCAGACAAGACTGATCCAGACACCCGTGGCAATGAGCTTCAGCATCGTCCGAACCTACCTCTTGTAGATCGAGTAGGTTCCATCCGAATCGGCATTTCGATGGCATTCGGCCAGCACCTCGCTGAGTTCCTGAAGCGCGCGGATGTTGAGCTGAAGCGTCTGCAGATTGCGGCTGAGCTTGTCCCGGATGGAGGCCAGTTCGCGCAACAGACTAGGTGAGGCTTGCCGACCGGGACTGGCGGGATGGGTACCCAGTTGCAAAAGCATCATCAGCTTTCGTTGCGTAAGACCTGATAGCTCGCCCAACTGACCGGCCTTGAGAGTGGCGATTTCCTGATCCAACAGGCTGCCCAACCGGCCGAGCTGATCTGCCAGCGGGTCCAGAACGTTCGAGCCCGTACTTGTCGGGGGTCGCGTGAGCTTGCCATTGTTGGCTCGAAGAGCTCGCTCCTGCATTGGGTGATCCTGCCAATCGCTATTGCTGTCGGGAAAGCTTGGCGGCGAGCCCAAAACCGCCATGCGCCGCGACAACGTTTGCCAGCCGCTCTGCCATCATGGAGCGCCAAACCCCACCAGCAAAGCCGGATCCAAACGCGTCGCCTTCGCGCGGTAGTAACTGCTCGAATACCGTCTGGATCAAATATGCCTCGAACTTACGCGGCGCATCGAGTTGCGTTCCCGTTGGCGCCGGCGCTAACACGGTGGCCGAGTTGACCGAAGCCGCCTGCACCCGGATACCACTCGCTGGTCGATCGACCGCGACGGGGTTGGTTGCCTCAAGAGCGCTGCTGACCACGTTCCAAAGCTCCTTATTCGGCAAACGGCCAATGTGGCGCGATGACGTCGATGATGCCACCGCTGGCTTACGGCAAGCTGGTAACTGGTGCGGCCACTAGCGCAGCTTCGATGGTCTCAGCCAGTTCGATGCGGGCGGATTGTTGCTGGTACTGCGCGCAAAGCAGCGCGACACGCCGTTGCCAGGCCTCCAACAGACGCTTTCGTCGCAAGAGCTCGGCCAGCGCCTCATTTCGCTCGGCCTCCGCCGTCCGCAAATCAGCGCTGACACGATCGAGGTGGCGAGCATACAAATGCAAAAAGCGGCCATGCGTCGTAGCCATTTCAGCGAGCAGCAGCTCTTGCCGTTGCCGCAGCTCCAGAATTCGCGCATTCAATCGGATGCAGGTGGATTCGGCCCTGGCGGCTAGCTGCTGCTGCGCCACCACAACCCGCTCCGACCTGTTGATCCGCTCACGCATGTATCAGATCCTGTCGATCCAGGCAGCAAGCGCTTGGGTGAATTGATCGAAGAAGTCGGGTGCTGCTATTAGAAACAGGAGAAGTCCGAGAAATAGCAACAAGGGCTGGGCAATGAAGAACGACGGGATAACGGGAGAGACCCGATTTATCAGGGCGATGCAGAGGTTGATCAGAATCGAAACGACGACGAAGGGACTGGCCAGGCGCAGGCTGAGCAGCAGCGTTTCGCCCATGCGTCGCATGAGCATGTCGACGGCGGGTTGCATGTTCAAGGGGTCACCCGGCGGCAAGACCCGGTAAGAGTCGACCAGAACCAGCAACATACGCACATGCAGATTGGCGGCAAACAGCAAAACGGTGGCTATCATGGTAACGAGTGAGACGAATGCGGCTCCTTGCTCGCCTTCATCAGCAAGTCCCGGGCCGCCGAGACCGGCATACCCAATCGATTGCGCAATCAGAGTGGCCACGAAATGCAGTGCCTCGAACGCTATCCGGACTTGGAGCCCTAGAAACCCGCCGAGGATCAGCTCGGACATCGCGACTCGGGCAAAGGCCAACGGCTGATCGGCCGTCGGGGCGGGGATCGCGACTGCTATCAACGGCGAAATGGCGAAGCTGAAGGCGAGAGCCAAGAATAGCCTGATCTGGCTGGGCACTCGTACACTCGAGTAACCCGGCAGCAACATCAACATCGTGCCGACGCGGCAAAATATCAGTACGTTCGAAGAGACCCACTGCGGCAGGTCCTCGATCAAGACAACGTGCCCAGCGTATTTAGGGTCACACCGCGCGCGAGTTCCACGTGGGACAGCACCGGCAGGCTCGGGAACAGCCGCTCGACTACCATGCGCACGAACGGGCGGGCGTCTGGATGGGTCACGAGAACGAAGCGATGCCCCTGGTCCATATGCGAACGGATGATCGGCGACGCCTCCTTGCCGAATTGCTCGATCAGCCGAGGATCCAGATCGAATTCAATGACATCGCCCTTGGCATCGCGCTTCAGTGCTTGGTGGAATGCCAAATCCCAACGACTTCCGAGTCGCAGCACTTTCAATACGCCCCCGTCAACGAGGTCGCCGCAAATCTGTTGGGCGAGGCGAAACCGGACATGTTCGGTGATTTGCTCGGGGCGCCGGGAATGCGGCACGATCTCGCTGATCGCTTCGAGGATTACGCTCAGATTGCGGATCGAAATTCGCTCGGCCAACAGCTGCTTGAGCACGGCCTGGATGCCCGAATGCGAGATCTGTGTTGGGGAGATTTCCTCGACCAACTTTTTGTACTCTCCATCCAATTTCTCGAGCATGATCCGAAAATGCTTGTACGACAACAGTTGCGGCAGGCTCCCCATGATCACTTCGCTGACGTGGGTGAGGAGCACCGACATGTTGTTGACCGGCACGAATCCAGACCTCTTGAGTCGGTCGAGATAGGCTTCTTGGACCCAGACGGCACGCATTCCAAAAGCTGGGTCGCGAGTCTCATCGCAGGGGACTGCCGGGGCCTCGCCATCGCCAATGACGACGAGCAATTCTCCGATTCTGACCTCTCCGCGAGCTGCCATCGCTCCGTGCACACGCACTTCATAGCTTTTGGGAGGCAGCGCCATGTCGTCGCTGACCTTGATTTCCGGCACCACAACGCCGAACTGCCGCGCGAACTTCTCGCGCATCTTCTTGACCCGGTGCTCGAGCTCGCTCTGCGATGACATCATCGAAGCTGCCAGTTGTTTGCCAAGGCAGAGCTCGATGTCGTGCGTGCGCAGGGCATCCTGAACCGAATCGCGGGCGGTTTGCCGCTGCCGATCGTCCTGCGCGCTCTTGTTGCCCTCGGCGATCCGAACGAGCGCAGCCTGCTTTGGGATGTAGTAGCCGAAGAACGTTAGAATGCTACTCAGGAGGACAAACGGCAAAAGCGGTAGCCCGGGTACCAGTGCCAGAACGCCCATTACGCTGGCGGCAACGAAGAGCGCTCGCGATTGACGCCCAAGCTGGCCAAGGACATTGGTATTTGCCGCCCCTCGTGATGCCCCCTTCGATACCAGCAGACCCGCCGCGAGTGACACGATAAGAGCTGGAATTTGAGTGACGAGACCATCTCCGACCGACAGTTTGACGAAAACGTCCGCCGCGTCGCGCAACGCCAACCCGTGACGCAGCATGCCGATGACCATGCCGCCAAACATGTTGACGCCGGTGATGATCAAACCGGCGATGGCGTCTCCGCGCACAAACTTCGACGCTCCGTCCATGGCGCCGAAAAAACCACTCTCTTCCTCGAGTTCTCGTCGCCGGCGCTGTGCTTCATGCTCGTTCATAAGACCGGCTGACAGGTCCGCATCGATTGCCATCTGTTTGCCGGGAATGGCATCGAGCGTAAACCTGGCGCCAACCTCGGCGATCCGGGTGGCGCCCTTGGTTATTACCAAGAAATTGACGGTGACAATGATGATGAAGACGATCATGCCGATGAGGAAGTCGCCACCCATCACCAACTTCGAAAAGCCACCTATGACAAAGCCCGCGGCATCGGTACCTTCATTGCCATGCGACAGTATCTGACGCGTCGAAGCGATGTTTAGGGCCAACCGCAGAACGGTGGTGATGAGCAGGACGGTCGGGAAGGCCGAGAACTCCAGTGGCTGTTCGATCCATAGTGCCACCATCAAGATCAATACCGATAGGGCGATGGACAACGCCAAGCCCAGGTCGATGAGAAACGGGCTGATAGGTAAAAAGATGATCGCCAGGATGGCGACGATGACGAGTGCAAAGGCGATATCCATGCCCTTGCCGCTCTGTATGGTATTCGCCGCAATGGTGTTGGTCTGCACGTTGGATCCGTTGCTGGAACACTCGCTTCCGATGCTTGCCATCGCCGGCTTGATCGAGGCTGTGCATTGCCTCTCTCCAAACACTTAACGCTTAATCGGATACTCGATCGCTGGGGGATACCCGCCGAATTGCGCGGCTTTTTATGTAAATTTCGACGCTTCATGAACGGCGTTGGTAAGGCAAACGGAGTACCTTGCCATGGTTCGAGTTTCACACGTTGGTGATCACCGTGATAAATGAGCCATTGATGCGTTTGCAACGGCGTGCTGCGAGTGCGGGACGGGAGTTGCGTCACTTGTCTCGCACCGAGTGCCTCAGCCAAAAGCATCTTGACGGTGGATCGCCGGAACAATCCTATTGGCACCACGGCTACTATACTGCTCTTCTCGATGCCTTGCGGCTGATTGGAGAAGAGAGATTGGCCCCCGCGTCGAGCACGACGCAACATGCACAACTGGCCTACGCACCGAAAGCGCGGCTTCAGCGCAATCACCGCCTTCGAATTCGGCGCCGCTAGCCGATTTTCGACCCCATTGACTGACAGCGAGCTGGCCGACGCGCCGGCCTGGTCAGCCTCGCGCAGCCCAGCACCACCAATGTCGCGCCGATTCGATGCACGTCGAGGCGGCCATGAGGCCAACCGTCTGGGTGACAGTTCTGACCATCGCTGCCGGCACCATCCTCGGATTCGCCGCGGTTCAATATTATTCGCTTCGACTACCGGAAATACCTGAAAAGGACCGCCTTGCCTCCTTGGCTCGTATCGCAGCCAATGTCATCAAGTCGGCGGCGCCCAAAGATCGTGATGCCCACGTCAGGCTTGTTCAGGCTATTCCGCACGACAACACTGTCGAGGCTGAGTTCCGACTCGATGCCGAAACGGCCGCGCAATTCGAGGCACAGAAGCCCGGAGCGATCGAAGCATCGATCACCACCACGATGTGTTTGTCCAATCTCGGAAATGGGTTTCACCGTGGCCTGATCGTACATTCTGTGTACACTGATCCGACGGGTAAAACTCTAAGCGACTTCAATGTTGACAAGGTGGCCTGCTCAGCCTTTTTCACCGAGCACAAGGCCGAAAATTAGCCGATGAGATGCAGCCGTCCGTGATCATAGAGCATGCAGCCGGCGCTGTTGTTGCAGGATCATCGCGTAATATTGTTGCCCAAGATCATCGTAATGGAGATAGTCTTCGGCATTGATGGGGTTGGAAAAGAACGCAACTCCGATATCTTGCCGCCCGACCCAACAGATGGCTCCCGCGGTTACCGTCCGGTCGAACAATCGGATCATGACGCGGCGACCGATAGAGGGCACCAATCCGCGGGCAATCCTCAGCTTGGCGCCATGATCGGAGATGTTGACGAGTTCGGCGGCCATCACCAGCTTCGACACGCAGAGTTCGACGTGCTGTGAGGTATCGAAGCGTTGCCGGTCTCGCCTCTCGCGAAATGCCTCGGACTCTACCCGAGGCTTCGAACCAGCCAGCGGTGCTCCAGGATGAGCTACACAACGAGTACGCATCACAAGCCCTAATGCCTAGCAATCGTGAGATAAACTAGGTCATATCGATGAACTTTCGGTTATATCTGCATGATTCGCAGAGAAAAAGGCTGCGGATCGCGGGCGGGCTATCGTCGGCGCAAGGACTGCGGCGGTAAGGGACCAGGAACCGGCCTTCGTTTGGTTCGGTTCAAAAAATTCACGATCTCGGCAACCGGCCTGTAAAATTCCTGGGGAATGACCGAGTCGACCTTGGCGACGTCGTGCAACGCCCTTGCCAGCGGCTTATCCTCGATTATGGGTATCGCCAGCGACTCGGCGATTTCGCGAATTCGCAGTGCAACCAGATCCGTCCCCTTTGCCACGATCCGCGGTGCCTCACCTTCACTGCGGACATAGCGAAGAGCAACCGCGTAGTGCGTTGGATTAACGACGATAAACGAGGCGCGCGGCACTGCGGCCATCATGCGTGCCTTGGCCCGCTGACGAGCCATCGCCCGCATGCGTCCCTTCACGATCGGATCACCCTGGCTCTCACGGGCCTCGTCTTTCACCTCTTGTCGGGTCATGCGCAGGCTGGTCAGCCAGTGATGTCGAGTCCAGATAAAATCCAACCCTGCCACTGCACCCATGCCGGCTGCGACTCCGGACAAAAGCGGAATGCATAGCCCTCGTAAATGCTCCAGCAGCTGCACAGGCTCCAAGACCATCGGTTCGAGCGCGTTGGTGAATTGGTGCCGTACAGTCAGGATCGCGACAGCGCCGACAAAACTGAGCTTCAGCACCGACTTCAGAAATTCCATGAGTCCGCTGACGCCGAACAGCCTCGTCCATCCCTGGATGATAGAAATGCGCGACACATCGGGAACAAGGCGTCCCGGCGTCAACGTCATGGGCCGTTGCAGGAGGCCCCCCAAAAGGCCGGCCAACATCAGTAGCGCCAGACTCGGCAACAGCGCGGCTCCGGCCGCCCAGAGGAGAAGCCGCCCGAGTTCGATGATGTCACTCAATCGCCTGATGCGAATATCGCCGCTGTGATCGAATAGCGAGCCGAGCATATGCCCCAGCGCCTGCACCCCAGATCCGGCGGTCACGGCGACCATCAAGGTCATGCCGATGAGTGCAAAGGCCACCGGAAGCTCTCTCGATAACGGCACGTTGCCGCCATCGCGCGCATCCCGGACCTTTTTTTCGGTGGCGACTTCTGTTTTGTCCTGATCCCCGCTCATCGGGTCGACCAAACCGTCGAGCCGATTTCAGCTGGTCGGCCGGAGTGTCGCTGTCTCATTTTCGATTGTCAGCTGCCGTTGGAATCTCGATTTCTCCACGCGCGCCCATGTCCAGGGCGAGATCGCATATCGCCCGCTTCGCGCCCCTGATGTCCGAGGCCGACGGAGCGGCGCGGCTGCTAAGTTCGGCCTCGATCATGCGCCTGCCGCGCGCCGTGAGCGAAGACAGCACGAGATCTCGAACCACCGCGTCGGCTCCCTGGAGGGCAAGCACCATTTGCTCAGTCGGCACTTTATCGAAAAGCGTCGCACGCGCTTTGGTGGTCAATCGCGCAATGTCCTGGAACGTAAACAGCAGATCTCTGATTGAGCCCGCCGACTGCGGATCGGCCCGCTCGAGTTCCGACACGACCTCGGCGATCTGCTGTTCCTCGAGGCGATTGACGATACTGGCAATGCGGACATGGCGCTCCTTCCCGGTGGTAGGTGGCTCCAATTTGGCGAAGGCATCAACTACAGCCTTCTCCAATAGCTCGCGGCTCGGATCGGTCATCGCCCTAGCCTTCAGCATGTTCCTCAGCAGACTCAGTCGCAAACCCGCGGGCATGGCCTGGAGTGCTGCGGCTGCCGTTGCCGAAGATACGATCGACAAAAGCGCAGTGGCAATTGGCAGCCTTTCCTTCGCCAATAAGTCCACGAGGTCCTCGCAGCTCAGGGCATCAAGTATCTCCTTGGCCGACTTTGCCACCGGAATGGCCACGACAGGTTCATTGTCCGGCTTCAGTGGATTGAGCGTAGACTGGATGAGTCTAACCACCGTCGCGGCGGCGCCTTGCAAGCCCACCGTCGAAACCATGTCGTCAGCGAATTCCTCCACCACCGCATTGAGATCTTGCGAAGGTATCAGGCCGATCCGGCTCGCCAACTCATCCAGCCGTCGCAGATCCTCGGTTTCGAGCCTAGCCAACAGCCTGGTTGCAATCGGTTCTCCCGCCGCACAAAGAATTATCGCCGCCCTGGCCTCACGCCGGTCCGGCAGACTGGTAAGGTTGTTCGTGGTCACTCGGCCGCCTCGTCAGCGATCTGCGCCTCTCGCTCGGCTTCTACGATCTCGGTGATTTTCAAGCCAAAGCGCAGATCCTCTTCCTTGACCACCAGTTCACCGCGCGCCAAAGTTTGGCCGTTGACCTGCAATTCGACAGGATCGCCGATCCGCTGGTTTAAGTGAATTATAGTATTCTTCTCCAACGCCATGAGGCGCCCGACCGTCAGCCGCGATGACCCGAGCACGATCTTGATCGTTACGGGCAGCGCAAGGACGGCCCCAAGAGTTCCTGGCGCATCATCGGTTACCGACCCAATACCGCGACTGAGCTTCGCCGCGACCGCCGTTTGGGCTGCCGACTCATCCACGCCGTTTGCCATGGTCAATCCCATTCCACTAGTTCGCTGATGGTCGCCCTCGGCACCGAGCTCGCGTTTGGCTCGGGGGGCAGGTAAGGCCGTTTCAATGCTGACCGACAAGGCCCCGTTCGCCTGCCCCAGCCTGGCGAGGTAAAGAGGTACGCCATCATACTCTAAACGGATCAGGCAATCAGGACCGGCATCGAGACCAATCAGTTGTCCCGGCCGCAGGCTAGCGAGGCGGCCAAGGGTGAATGTCGGACCATCCAAGACGGCCTCGACGGTGACATCCGTCAGTCGAACACGGTCCTGCATGCTCGACCGCCAAGCCGGTTCCGGGATTGGAGTTGCAGCCGTTAGCGCCACCCGATGCGCCTGCGCGAAGCTTTCGACAACAGTTCGCGGCAAGCCCAGATAGATGGCGCCGCCTCCGGCTTGACCCGAAAGTTCAAGTCGTATCTGGTTGGACAACTCACCAACGATTTTGCTGTCGACCCCCTCCACGAGCCCGACAAAGCTCAAGGAGCCGAAGTCGAAGACTGCAAGCGAACGCTCCAGTGAGCGAGCCAACGCATCGAGGACGATCGAAGCCAGCGACCGTTCAATCCTTGTGAGGCTGTCAGTCCGCGCAGACTCACCGTCTGCCCCCCCGCCTCCGAAGAACGCGCTTGCGAGTTGCGACAGGGCTTCATGATCCATCGCCAGCAGCACCTTTTCGGAACCGCCGGAGCGCTCAGCAAGGGCTATGGCTCCATTCGAACCGAGCTGCGTAAGCAACGTCTGCAGATCGCTTTCGCAAGGGATCTGTCGGAGGGTCGGAGCGTGCTCGGACCATTCGATCAGCTGGGCCGCAAAAGCCTCCGCCACGCGGTCGCCGATAGCAGACAGCGCCACCACGACGTTGGCGGCACCACGCCGCGCCGCAAAGTGGCTAGCCCGCAAGGTACCAAAGGACTGTCTTTGGGCGATCATGCGGCCACCTTGATTTGCTCCTTGGCGGCCCCGCCCATAACGGTCTCCGTCTCCACCTCATCGATGCTCGGTCGGTATTTTGCCGAAATGGTTTTGCGGCCATGTTCGATCGCAATTTGCGGCATGGCGCCGTTCATGAATGCCAGCAGTGTCTGCTTGACAATGACGTACATCCTGTTGCGCTTCTCGCGCAGAATCTTGATCTTGGTAGCGATCGGTCCGAAAACACAGTAAGACAGAAAGATGCCGGCGAAGGTGCCAACCAGGGCGGAGCCGATCAAATGTCCAAGCACCTCAGGTGATTGATCGAGTGCTCCCATGGCTTTGATCACGCCAAGAACCGCAGCAACGATGCCGAGTGCAGGAAGGCCGTCCGCGATCCCGACCAGTGCGTGATATGGCTTCAGCGTGTCACGCGCGTTGGTGTGAATTTCTTCATCCATCAGCGCTTCGATTTCGTGCGTGCGCGCGTTGCCGATTAGGATCAGTCGGAAATAATCGCAAATAAAGCCGACCAATTCATGATTCTTTAGAAGACCTGGAAACGTTTGGAAAATGGGAGACTCGTTGGGGGAATCAATTTGGGCCTCGAATTCGGCGCTCGGCTTGGAGCGAAGTTCGCGCATGAGGCCGTAAAGTAGAGCCAGCACATCAAGATAGTCGCGATCCGTGGGTGCTTTGCCGAGCAGGGCCTCGACCAGCGCCTTGCCCGTTTCCACAACGTTGGCGAGCGGATTGGCACACAGAAACGTGCCGAGAGCCATGCCCATGATGATCACGAATTCCCAGGGCTGGAACAGCACCGCAACGTGACCACCCATGGCAACGAACCCACCAAGCAGGCAACCGATCGTCACAAGCAGCCCGAGTGCAATCGCCATCGCTCCGTCCCCTTGGTTTGACCAAAGCTAGCCCGCAAGACTTGTTCCAGGCTGGCATTCTCCAGTTCAGCCTCGGGTAAGGCGGCGAAGGCACCTTGGGCGATGAACCGGAGCACCGAACGCTGATGCAATCGCCGCTGTATGTCTCCCTCTCGTCCCAGTTAGCCTTGCAGCAGCGGCTGGATACCATCAGCGCGAACATCGCCAATGCGAGCACCGCTGGGTATCGCGCCGACAACGTGAACTTCGCCAGCCTGGTGACCTCGCCGCGGGCCGGCTCGGTTGCCTTTGTCGGCCAGGGCCAGCAGGTCGTCGATCGCCGGATGGGGCCACTACAGCCAACGGGTAATTCGCTGGACGTCGCAATAGAGGGCGACGGCTGGCTGGCGCTGCAGACTCCCGCCGGTGTCGCCTACTCTCGCGACGGGCGGCTCAAGCTTTCAAACAGCGGCCAGCTCGTTTCCACAACCGGCTATCCCGTGCTCGATGCCGGACGAGCGCCAATTTCGACCGACCCCAACGGTGGTCCACTGACGATTGCCCGTGACGGTATGGTCAGTCAGGCCGGCAAAAAGCTCGGGGCCATCGGTTTGTTCAATGTACCCCCGGGCCAGGATTTGGTCCGCTATGGCGACTCGGCCTTCCTCACCCATGCTGATCCGGCTCCGGTATTGGACTTTTCACGCGTTAGCATCGCGCAAGGCTTTGTCGAGCAGTCCAACGTCAACATCTCAACCGAAATGATGAATCTCATTACCGTATCGCGAGCTTTCCAGGGCGCCACGAGCGTCATCGACGAAACGCAGCGCAAGCTCGACGATGCCATCCACGTCCTTGGAGCAACAGGTCACTAGAGGCCGATGGCGTTGGAACAACAAGGCCCTCGGGACGGGTCTGGCGTCGGCGCCCTCGAGACCCTCGTACACGGGCTCGGGCCCGAAGCGCGCGCCAATTTGACCAGGTTGAGCGGTGCCGTCGTAGAACTCACACCGAACACTCTGCGTGTCGCCGGCCTCTCACGTTTCGCCAAGTTGGGCGATACCGTCCATTCTCGGGGGGAAGGCTCTGACCCGCTGGGCGAAGTCGTGCGCATCGAGCCAACGAGTCTGGTTGTCAAACCCTACGCCAGCCGACCTTCCGCAGGCATTGCCAGTCGGGTGTGGTTGCACGGACCGTTCGAGATCAACCCTTGCCTCGCTTGGCGGAGCCGGGTCATCGACGCACTCGGCCGGCCAATCGATGACGGCGGTGCCCTGCCGCCTGGCGATGGCTCGATCCCGATCTTACGGGCGCCACCGGCAGCCCTGCTGCGGCAACGGCCATCGCTCCCCCTACGCTCAGGCGTACGCGTCATCGATTTGTTCGCGCCGCTGTGTATCGGTCAGCGCATGGGTATCTTCGCGGGGTCCGGCGTCGGCAAATCCACGCTTCTAGGTATGCTCGCGCAAGCAGGCAGCTTCGACAGCATCGTCGTTGCGCTTGTAGGCGAACGAAGCCGTGAGGTTCGTGAATTCATCGAAACCTCGCTCGGCTCCAATCGGTCGCGCTGTGTGATTGTCGCCGCGACCGGCGATGAGAGCCCTATGCTGCGCCGGCTCGCGCCACTTACCGCAATGACGATCGCCGAGACTTTCCGCGACCACGGACAGAGCGTTTTGCTCGTGATCGATTCGGTCACCCGATATGCGCACGCGTGCAGGGAAATCGCCATGGCCGCCGGCGAACCGCCAGTCGCTCGCGGATATACGCCCAGCGTATTCACCGACTTACCGAAGCTGCTGGAGCGCGCCGGACCGGGCATCGAAGGCGGCGGCTCGATTACGGGACTATTCACGGTCCTCGTTGACGGCGATGACCACAACGATCCGGTTGCCGACGCTATTCGCGGCACTCTGGACGGGCACATCGTGCTTGAGCGTGCAATCGCCGACTCGGGTCGGCTGCCTGCGGTCGACCCCTTAAAGTCACTATCGAGGCTCGCCGATCGTGCACTCACAGTCGAGCAGACCGCGCTGGTTACGCTGCTACGCAAGCACATCGGCCGTTTTGAGGAGACCCGCGAACTGCGGTTGCTTGGCGGATATCAAGCCGGTCTCGACAGCGATGTCGACAAAGCAGTCACCATCGTTCCCCGATTGTACGAGTTCGTCAGTCAGCGTCCTTCTGACCCACCCTCGCAAGATGTCTTTGCGGACTTGCTGGAGAAATTAAGTCAGTCTCCTTAACTCTCATGCGACTACCCACGGTCCTCAGATGACGTAAAAGCCGGATGCTGCCGGAGCCTGCCCCGGGGACGAACTGTCAACGGGACTTTCAGAGCGGGCTTGCGCTTGATGATCGTCCGGACGCTGTTGGGATGCTTGGCCGTGCGAACTAGCACCCGAGGTCCCGTCGTGCGACGAGAACGATGGGTCGGCTTGGGAAGGAACCATGACCGGGCCGACCGTTATATCGCTCGCTGCCACTCCTGCGGCGGCAAGCGCGGTGCCCAAAATTCCAATATCCGATTTGAGTAGGCCAGCCACCTGCTCATTATCGGTAGAAAGTCGAACGCGGAGCTGACCACTCCCGCGGGTCAAGGTCGCCACAACACGCCCGAGCCCCGCCGGATTGAGCTCGATGACCAGCTCGCGAGCAGGGACATCTGGCTGGCCGAGTTTGGCGACCAGCGGCGCCGGCAAGACCGATGCGCCCACCTGTCCAGCAAGCGCGCGGGCGACTTGATGGATAACGGGTGGAGCTGGCAGAGCGGCCGGCTCCCCGCCTGCTAGAACGATAGCCGCCGGAGCAGCATCCTCCAAGCTCGTGGCTGTTCGCTTTGTTGCCCCGCCGTCGGGCGCTGGCTTGCTCCCGGAACCCGGGTCCCCGCGCTCATGTTCGATGAAAGTACCTGCCGCAACTTGCCGCGCTGTCGGTCCCACTTGCTGCGTCGTTGCCGGAGCGTTGGGATCTTCAACCGCAAGCTTCCAGGGTCCAACGCGCGCCGCCACCTTGGACGGTGGCCGAGCCGCAGCGTGATCAGTGGAAGCCGTGCCAATGCCGCTCTTGTGCTTGGTGCCGAGAGATATGGAAGGCCCCAGGCCGGCGACCGAGCTTTGGGTCGAGGCCGGCTCAGCGGGCTCCTGGTGAGCATCGCTGTTTGCCGCGCGCGTCGCTACCGGCGGCGACGGCAGCGGCAAACGCCATGTTTGCACTATAGGCATTGGCACCACCAGAGGAACCATCGTTGGCACATTGAGCGCGGCCTCCGTGGGCACTTGGCGCTGCGTCAAGTCCGAGCGGTTGGCAATTGACTTGCTTTCAGCGGTAACAGGCTTTCGATAAGCGGCCAACGGTTGCTGGACGACATCGTGCGGCGCTGCTGAACTTACTTGCCCAGGATAGGTCCGCGATAGGTCTGGCGGAGGCGCCGACGCGGAAGGCAGAGCTGCCAACGCTTGTCCCTCTGATGGTCTTCCTGGTGTCGCTGGCGGCTTGCCGACCAGTGTGGAGAACTCATCCTGTTTGCCGGCCGCGGTAACCGCTGATGGAGTACTGCGATGTCGGTTGAGGCGGCGCGCGACGAGATCGATCGACGCGCCTGAGCCGGAATTGATCATGGTGTGGCCTCCAGCAATTGGCTTGATTGCTCCAAACTGGCGTTCGCACGTTTGACCAAAGCCAAGGCATCGGCCTCCGTGATCGAACTGGGTTTCCACTCGGCTGGCTCCCGACGGGCTGGCGCATCGAGCGGTGGCGGAGAGTCGATTGGCGCTCGAATGCGCTCATCAACCGCAAGCACAGCCTGCAGCAGGCTGGCATCAAGGTTCGAAAGACGGCTCGGATCGAACCGCCTCAGTTGGGCGGTCGTATCGCCGGCGGAATTGGACAGCACAGCAACCGCGGCACCATAAAGATCTGCCCGCTCACGATCGATACTGCCCTCGGTGGCCAGGACTTTGGCGCGGGCCACCCAAACGCCGGCGATATCAGGTAAGGCACGCAGTGCCGCCTGCCTTGCCATCGCCATCGAAAGTTGAAGTTGCAGGTCGGACGCTAGGCGCGGCAATAGGCCATCAAGACCTTCCGAGATCGCAGAATGACCTGCAGTCTTAGTGCTGCACGCTGCGTCGACGACCCGGGCGATCGCATCGTCCAAATGTAGTCCGTGGGGAAATCGGGTCAGCAGCTGCCGGAGAAGCATCATTAGATCCAACGGCGCGGAACTGTGTCGGGAAAGCTCAATTTGAAGCCGCAGAGCGACCTCCTCGACGACACCGCCCGGAGCATAGAGTCGCGCCAAAGCAAAATCGCGCATGGCGTTGTCCGGGTGATCGTGGCTGAACAGCACGGCCCTCGCCAAGGCCAGGTTGCCACGTAGTGTCGGCGGCATTGCCGCAATGTTCAAGGTCGACAAGATTGCCAACGCTTCTTTGGACCGTCCCTCGACGTAGGCAAGTGACGCTTTGAGCACCGGACGCATTGCGTCGACGAACTCAGGCCGGCTGAGGATCGCGTCGCCTACCACTTGGCTTCCGCCGCTGAGCACAAATACGACAGCGGCCGAGGCATTGCGTTCTGTATGCCAAGCGGCCGCGGGTACATCGAGCAGTCTCTTACCCGTCACCTCGACCAGCAGCCGATACGGCGCGAGGGCGCTCCGCCCCTGCTGCGCAATGGAGTCTTGGGCCGCGCGCATTTCTTGCACGAGGGCGTAAGGCTGGAGCTCAGTGGATGGCGGGTCAGCCACCGCCACGGCGGGAAGGGCGACCGCCAGTAACAGGAGCGCCATCGCAACCCGCATTGCGCGATCCCGGCTCATCAGGGACTCTTGTTGCGCATCAGAATCTCGATCCGCCGATTTTCTGCGGCTAGCGGATCATCTGGCTTGAGCAGAGCTCTGTCGGCGAATCCTTCGATTTGCTCAAAGCGGGCCTCGTCGACCCCGCCTTTGACGAGAAATTCAAACGCGACATGGGCTCGATCTGTCGACAATCGCCAATTGTCATAGCTATCGGAATGATACTTGCGGGCGTCGGTATGCCCACGAACGACGATCACACCCGGGCGAAGCGCGAGCACCTGGCCAACGGCCTTCAGGGCGTCGGACATCGCTGTGTTGGGAATCGCGGACCCCACTTGGAACATGCTGAAGTCGAGTCGATCCGTCAGGCTGATCAAGACACCCTCAGGAACCGCCTTCACGTTGAGTACCGGTCCGAGTTCGCCAACGCTTGATTTCAAGGCTTTCGACAAAGCCTCGCCGATCTGCGCTGCCTGTTGTTGCGCCGCTTCCGCGGGCTTATTGCTTGTCGGGCTAGCTGCCAGCTCCTGTTCTGTCTTTGCCGGGGCCGCAGGTAACTTGGCGCCCGGCGTCGCGGCCGCCTCATCGTTCGCGGAGAGGCGCGGCGCCCGCCCGGTTGTATCTAGCCGCTTTGCCGATCGGCCGTCTGGTGCCCCCACCGCTGTCACGGTGAGACCTTCATCGTCGGCCGTCGGGACCGCCGGGGCAGCAACGAACAAACCTGCACCGGAAATGCTAGCCGCGGTACCAGCCAAGTGGTCCGAGGGCTTGGCTGCCAATTCAACCGACGGGGCCCCGGGATCAAGTTTCACGTCGATGGGGATCTCTTTGGGCTTTGCATCGCTGGCGGGTGTCTTGTCGAGCGAGCTGGCCGCATAGCGAAGTTCCTGCACTCCCCGAGGATTGCTTGTCACGTCGGCGAGTTTGATGGGGTTAAAGTAGCTTGCCACCGCCTTCTTCGTCGCTTCGTTCGATGCATTGATCAACCACATCACGAGAAAAAATGCCATCATGGCGGTCATGAAGTCGGCAAACGCGATCTTCCACGCACCGCCATGGTGGCCGTCGCCGTGATCGTCCGAGACATGCCGTACTATGACCAATTCCTTCACAGCGTGATCACTCATGAGTTCGGCTCCAAGTAGGTCTTGCGCCAATCCGACAACCTGGTCGATAAGCTTGTTTCGTCGATATTTATACAGAGCTCTACGGTCGAGGTGGCGGCTGACTCGAACTTCAAATCCGGCATTGCCTGCGCCAGTTTGTCGATTAGGATCTGCGGTCCACTGACTTTTATTTTCGTGAGCGCACCGACGTCCAATCGATGGATATCGCGGACAATTTGCCCTATCGCCTCTCGCTGGGCGGCCTCCATGACCAACGGCTTCAAAACCTCGGCGAGCCGTGATGCCAGTAACTTCTCAAGCCGGTTCAGCGACGACTGTAGCGAGTCGGCAGCAGCAAGTGCCCATTGCGTCGACTGCTCATCACTACGTTGCGCTGCCTCCGAATTCATCCGCTCTTGCGCTTGGGCGATCGTCATACTCAATCGCAGCTCGTATTCGGCCTCCAACTGAGCTCTCGCATCCCTCTCGCCGGCCTGATATCCAAGTGCTTCGCCTTGGCGATATGCCTCGGCCCGGGCGGCGGTTTGCGCGCTTTCATTGTCGAGACTGCGAATCTGCGCTGAGGCACCAACGGCGAAATTGCGGAGGCAACTTTCAATGGGAATTATATTCATCGCGGAGCGGCCCCGCGGATCCAGTCCTTCAGTATGCCGACCGCGCCGTCCTCGTCGAACTCAATGAGTTGCTCGAGCCGGCGCTGCGCACTCTGGGCCGGGAGCGTTTGGGAGTTGTCAAAATTCGAGCCGGCGAGGGCGGCCGCTCCGTCGGCAGATCCGGCGTTTGGCGAGCGCGACAGACGAGCCCTTTGCGGCGAACTATCGTCGGGCAAAGCCATGAGAGCGGGCGGCTGCAAAAGCATGCGGGTCGCCGGACGCACGCCCAGCATAATGACAAGGGCAGCGACGATCAGAACGGTCGCCGCATTGATCAGAATGCCCGCTCGCTCGCTGAAGAAGGCACCGATCCCGGCTGGCGGCGCGGCTTCGAGTTGGCTGCTCGCAGGCTGAAAGTCCACACTCATGATCTTAACGGTATCACCTCGCTGGCTCCGAATGCCGGCGGCACTCGAAACGAGGCTTTGGATCTCTTGAATCTGGGCGTTGATAGAATCCGGGGTTGCATTTGTCCCGAGGCTCTTCACCAGGCTCGCGTGGTTGATGACAATTGCGACAGATAGCGCATCGACGGTATAGCCCTTGCTGTCGATGGTATCGGTCTTGGAGCCGATTTCATAGTTGGTGACCTCTTCCTTGCGGAGAGTATCTTGACTTGATCCTTTGGAGGCTGATGGCTTCGCGGCGGACCCCGGAATGTTCTGCTCGACTGTTGTTTGCCAGCCATCACTGGTATCGCGCGAACTGCCAGTATCCTTGATTACGCGAACCGAGCGCTCGACCTTGGAGTCCGGATCGTATTTGGTCTCGTTGCTTTGGCGCCGATCAGTGTTCAACTTGACGACGACAGTGCTGCGAAAGTTGTCGAGGCCGAGATACGGGGCCAGCGTGGTTCTGATTTTGGCTTCGATCTCGTTACTGACCATTCGCTCCAATCCGAACAGGTCGGCAACTCCTGCATCTGCTGCCTCGCCGCCAGCGGCAAGGATGGTGCCGTCGGTCGTCATCACCGTTACCCGATTTATCTTCATGGTGGGGACGGCACCGGCCACCAGATGCCGGATGGTTTGGCCAAGGGCAGCGCGATCGCCACCGCCGTCGGCACGGATAACCACGCTGGCCGACGCCTCGCGCTGATCCGTATGCAATGTGTTTGGATCCGGGAGAACAAGATGGACGCGCGCCGCGCGAATTCCATCAATGAGTTGAACCGTCCGGGCGAGTTCTCCTTCGAGCGCCCGCACCCGGGTCACTTCTTGCATGAAGGAGGTCAGGCCGAGCGGCCCGAGTGCATCAAACAGCTCGTAGCCGGCACTCGGACTTTTTGGCAAACCGCGCTCGGCCAGCAGCATGCGGGCGCGGGGGGCCGATCCGACGGCGACTTGAATTGATTTCCCATCGGCACTGACGTCGAAGTTGACCCCAAGCTCTCCCAGGGCATCGCCGATACGGCTGACGTCCTGGGCGTCGAGCCCCGTGTACAGCACCTCCATACCTGGCCGCCCAAGGCTGTACGTCACCAGCAGGACGAGCGCGACGACGCTCGCCAACGACAGGCCAAGCACGATCAGCCGCCGAGGGCCGAGCGCCAACAGATTGCTCTGCAATAGACGTAGCGAGTTCATTGTGGGGCTTGCATGTGGGGCGGGGACCGATTTCGGGCCCATCCTGTTTGCACATGCTTGCGCGAGGATCACCCGGCGCGCTGGCGGGGGGTGTCCTGGCCGCTCTGTTGCCTCAGCGTAACAGGATACTGCGGGAAGCGGGACCGATTGACGGTCCCGCCCTAGGGTTTAGTCGCGACCGGTGGAATATCCGCTCCCGCCGTGATTTGCTCGGGGCCGATCTTGCCAGTCGCTTTCGACCCATCAGCCCTGCTCAGCCGAACAGCTTCAAGATCAGCTGCGAAGACTGGTTCGCGATCGATAGCGACTGCACGCCCAGCTGCTGCTGCACTTGCAGGGCCTGCAGCTTGGTCGAAGCGGCATTCATATCCGCATCGACGAGACTACCAACGCCTTCATCGATCGTCGACTTCAAGCTGGTGACGAACGACTGTTGCGAGGTGATCCGCGATTGCACCGAGCCAAGGGTCGACGCGGCCGCCGTCATGGACGAAAGCGCGCCTTCGACCTGTTTGGTCAAGGCGTTGAGGGTGGCCATGTCGCCTGCCGAATCGGTGAGGGCGGAGATATTCAGGTTTTGGATCGACACGCCAGTGCCGCCGGCCGCCGTATTGGTCGTCGTGCCGGAAGCATCGGTATAGCTGCCGCTGGTCGTGGTATCGACCTTGTCGAGGATGCCCTTTGCCCCGGCTCCACCGGTATTGGGGTCGAACAATGCGACATTCGACGTGTCGAGGCTGATTGTTCCTACCGAGATGTTGCCGGTCGAGTCGTGCGAGTAGGACGAGATGAAGCTTTTCGTCGAGTTGTAGTTTGCCGCACCGGAATCCACCGAAAGGAAGTTCTGGCCGTTAAACGATGACGTGTCGGCGATGCTCTTGAGCTGGGCCTGCAGGTTGGTAATCTGGCTCTGGATCTTCGTGCGATCGATACCCGGTTGGGTTGCGGAAGCCAAAGCATTCTTGATCTGTCCGACGACGTCTATGGCACTCGTCAGGCCATTGTTGGCGACCGACATCGAGGATGCCCCCAGCGACAGCGCGTCGGACACTGTCGAAAGCACCGAGCTGTCTTGCTTCATCGTCGTTGCAACCGACCAATAGGCCGCGTTGTCGGCGGCAGAGGAGATGCGCAAACCAGTCGAAATCTGGTTTTGCGTCATCTTCATTGACGCCATTGTTTGATTCAGAGTCTGCAATGCCGTAATTGCCGACGTGTTCGTTAGAATGCTCGACATGATGTGCCTGTTATGATGCGGGTATCTGTAGATGCCATGCCGGTGTCACCGGCATTACAGGAAAGGCATCATGCCCTTGAGGCGCGATGTTCGCGTCGACTCAACCAGTAATAGAGTAACTTATAGGCGACTTCTATTAATTTTTGGTTAACAATCTGGAACCCCCTCCGCACGGCTCTCAGCGAAAGGTCACACCATCGCCCAACTGGAGGCTTTGTCCGCCGTCGAGAGTCGCCTGCAACACACCGCCACTGAGTTGTACAGCCACGATCTTGCCGCTAATCGAGCCATCGGCCGATTGCACCGTCCGTCCGACCGCGCCGCTGGCCTGTGTCAAAGCCTGATCCGTCAGTAGGCTGTCGAG
>Ga0075029_100000616_pt1 | contig 20447 bp, 19 predicted proteins | sample LitLauG_LLR_2013_FD_71391 | JGI IMG/M metagenome (GOLD analysis project Ga0075029, IMG submission 71391) | Freshwater sediment microbial communities from North America - Little Laurel Run_MetaG_LLR_2013 | ecosystem: Environmental > Aquatic > Freshwater > Creek > Sediment | place: USA...
TCCGAAAAAGCGACCTACCCGGCCCTTTACGGACTGGCCGAGTCCAACCGTAAGGCGGACGAACTGGCGGAATCAGCCGTAGCCGAGCTAGCTCCGTTCGGAGAACGCGCAGTGCCATTGCAGGAGCTGGCCCGGTTCCTGGTGGAGCGAAAAAAGTAGTATGAAAGACTTTCTCGCTATTTCCGTCGCTGCGATCGTGGGCGCCAACCTACGCTATCTTTTAACCCGCCTGGCGATCCATGAGTTTGGATCCGCTTTCCCGTTCGGAACTCTGTTCATCAATGTGGCCGGCAGCTTTGTGGCCGGATTCTTCGTCATGTGGAGCGCGGGTCGTGCGGTCGTTGATCCGCGATGGCGGCTTCTGGTGTTGATTGGGTTTTGCGGCTCGTTCACAACTTTCTCGAGTTACGCCAACGAAACGATCGGCTTTCTCCATCGCGGACAATGGGGCCTGATGTTGGCCAATATTTTCGCGAATAATCTGCTCTGCCTGGGAAGCGTTCTGGCCGGCATGGCGCTGGCGCGGGTGCTGTAGAATCTCGACTTGGATGGCGGTTGGAATCTTGACTGACGCGGCCCCTCTCGACATTCTGGCCATCGCGGCCCACCGCGACGACGTGGAGCAGACCTGCGGCGGCACTCTGCTGAGAGCGGCACGGCGCGGCCAGCGCACCGGCATACTAGACCTCACACGCGGTGAAATGGGCACGCGCGGCACCGCTGAAGACCGCGCCCGCGAAGCCGCCGACGCTGCGCAGATTCTGGGTGCGTGCTGGCGCGATGCGCTCGATATCCCCGACGGGCGCGTGGAAAACACCTGGGAGAATCGACTGAAAGTCGCGGGGGTAATTCGAGCGACCCGGCCCCGGGTTGTGATTCTTCCCTACTGGAAGGGGCGGCATCCCGACCATTACACATGCTCGATCCTGGGATACGAAGCCTGTTTTCTAGCGGGGCTCTCGAAGCTGGACATCAGCTATCAGCTGTCAACTATCAGAAAAACCAGCGCCGACACGCCGTCCGGAGAAGCACTCTTACCGCACCGACCCTTCAAAATCATCTACGCCACTCTTTACTACGATCTGCGGCCGACGTTTGTGGTCGATATCAGCGATCAGTTCGAGGAAAAGCTGGCCTCGATTCTGGCTTATAAATCGCAGTTCAGCGATCAGGAAGCGGGCAAGGGCCTGTTCCCTGCTCATGAGGAAATTCGCGCCCGCGTGGATGCGATGGCGCGATATTACGGAATGCTGGGGGGTGTCACTCATGCCGAGCCTTTTCTACAAAAAGAAGTCGGGCTGGTCGATGATTTGCTGGCGATTCCGGTGAAATCGATTTAGGCGTTGGGCGTTCGCAAACCATCCGCGGAGGAAACTATGTTCCAGGGGAATCGCGCAGCGGCCAGCGTCGTCGCATTTGGATTTGCGCTCACTCTCGCGGCTTGCGGCGGTGGCGGATCGAGCATGCACACTCCGCCATCACTGACGATTTCGCCCCAGCATGCCGGGGTTGTGGTGGCGACGCAGACGCAGCAGTTCACCGGCACCCTGGCCGGCATGTCGAGCACGTTGAACTGGAGCGTCGATGGCGTGGCCGGGGGAAATGCGACCACAGGCACGGTCAGCCCCAGCGGCCTATATACGCCCCCAGCCATCGGCGGCACGCACATGGTCACGGTGGCCACACCGGACGGGAGCTTGCAGGCGTCGGCAACCGTGGGTGTGACCGACCTGGCGGGCGTTTTCACCTATCACAACGACCTGGCGCGCGACGGAGTGAACGCGCAGGAGTATGCGCTGACCGGTTCCACGGTCAGCACAGGTTCGTTCGGCAAACTGTTCTCCTGTGCGGTGGATGGGGCCGTCTACGCGCAGCCGCTCTGGGTCCCCTCCATGAGCATTGGCGGCGGAACGCACAATGTGATTTTCGTCGCCACGCAGCATGACAGCCTTTACGCCTTCGATGCGGACGCCAATCCCTGCGTCATGTACTGGTATGTCAACCTGCTCGACACTCTGCACGGCGGCACGGCTGGCGAAGCCTCCGTCACCTGGAATGACGTTGGGAACTGTTTTGGCGACGTGTATCCCGAAGTTGGAGTAACGGGAACACCAGTGATCGATCCAACCACCAACACGATTTATGTCGTAAGCGCGTCGGAGAGCAACGTCATGAGCTCGGGCAATTGTTCGGGATCGTCAGCCGCCTTTTTTCACCGGTTGCATGCGCTCGATCTATTCACAGGCAATGAGCAACCCAACGCGCCAGTGACGATCGCGGCCACCGTGCCGGGCACGGGTGACGGGTCGGCAGGTGGGATGATCAGCTTCGATTCTCAACTTCATCACCAGCGCGCCGGCCTCGTGCTGAGCAATGGCGTGGTCTACGTTCCGTTTTCGGCGCACGAAGACGCGACGCCCTACCACGGCTGGCTGATCGGCTACAGCGCGGCCGACGTGCAGACCCAAACGGCGGTTTTCAATACCACTCCGAACGGACTGAATGGGGCCGACGGCGGAATTTGGGGCGGCGGCGGTGCTCCGGCCGTGGACAGCGGCGGCGACATTTACGTCTCCACCGGCAACGGCGTGTTTGATGAGGCCCCTCCCCCGCCCAATGCCGACTACGGCGACAGCACGTTGAGACTGCATCCCTCGATCAGTGCCACCCCAAACGGAGCAAACTTGACCGTCGCGGGCTGGTTCACGCCGTTCAATCAACTTTCTTTCGCCCAAGGTGACGTGGACCTGGGATCGGGCGCAGGAATAGTTCTGCCCGATCAAAACTCAGGCCCGGTGCTGCATCTGTTGGTGCAGACCGGCAAAGACGGCTTCATTTATCTGATGGATCGCGACAACATGGGCCAGTACAACCCCACGGACAACAACCAGATCGTGCAAAGTTTTCAGGGGACGCAATTCGGCACCTGGGGCACGCCCGCGTTCTGGCAGAACAACCTTTACACCGGCGGCCAGGGCGACTCCGTACGCCAGTATGCATTTGATTCGTCTATGGGCATGTTCGCAACCACTCCGGTCTCCCAGTCCGCGGCGATGTTTAACTATCCCGGGACAAGTCCGGCAGTCTCGTCGCAAGGCGCATCCAACGGCATCGTCTGGGCGACTGATGTAAGCCATTATGGATATGCGAGCTCGAGTGGTTCCGGTCCGGCGGTCCTTCACGCTTACAGCGCCGCCAATCTCGCTACGGAGTATTGGAACAGCTCTCAGGGCACGGGAGACCAACCCGGCGGCGCAGTCAAGTTTGTCGTGCCGACCGTCGCAAACGGCAAAGTCTATCTCGGGACGAGGACCGAGGTAGACGTTTATGGCTTGAAGTAGTCCCGCAAGCAAAAGTTGCCGGTCAGAAGATTTTTCGGAAGATCCAGAACAGCGAGCCTGAGAGCATCATTGCAACCGGCAGGGTCAACACCCAGGCAAGCGCCAGATTGCGCAGCGTGCCCATCTGAATGCCGGAACGATTGGCCGCCATGGTGCCGGCGATTCCAGAAGACAAAACGTGAGTGGTGCTAACCGGCAGTCCGAGGCCGTCAGCCGCGCCGATCGTAGCCATGGCCGTGATCTCAGCCGCCGCTCCCTGAGCATAGGTGAGGTGTTCCTTGCCAATCTTTTCGCCTACCGTCACCACGATGCGCTTCCAGCCCACCATGGTGCCGAGTCCGAGGGCCATTGCGACAGCAACTTTCACCCAGGTAGGAATGAACCGGGTGGAGTGATCGATGTGCTTTTTGTAGTTGGCCAGCATAGCCGCATCCGCGGCAGAGAACTTGGGCTGGCCGCTTTTTTGCGTGAGCCGCAGCGCTTCGCTCACCAGATACAGGTCGTTGCGGAAATTGCGAATCCGGTCATTGGGGACGTTCTTGAGCTCTTTGTACATCGCGGTTTCGTTACTGACGTCGTTGATCAGGGTCCGCATCGCGAGCATCGTATTCGGGTTAAATTGCTTGGTACGGATGTAATTCGTGACGTCGTCGCGGGCATCGCCGATCACGGCGCTGGGGTCGATGTAGTGGTTGATTGCGTCCGCCGCCTGCCGCGAAACGGCGATGAAATCCTGCGACTCCTTGTAGGTGACCGCATGGTTTAAGGCATAAGACGTGGGCACCGTGCCGATCAGGATCAGCATGATCAGGCCCATGCCCTTCTGTCCATCATTGGAACCGTGAAAGAAGCTTACGCCAGTGCAAGTCAGGATGAGCAGGCAACGAATGTAAAAGGGCGGCGGTTCGGTGCCCTCAGGCGCGCGATACAGTTTTTCGTCCTTGATCAGCGACTTGGCGAGCAACAGCAGCAAGCCGGCGACCGCAAAGCCAACGATGGGCGACAGCAACAGCGACTTGCCGATATTGAGTGCCTGTCCCCAGTCCACACCCGATGTCCCGTTGCGGCCAGCCATCAATTGATTAGCCACGCCAACCCCGATGACGGACCCGATCAAGGTGTGAGAACTCGATGCAGGCAGGCCAAGCCACCATGTCCCGAGGTTCCAGATAATGGCCGCGACCAGCAGCGCGAAAACCATGGCGAAACCGGCCTTGCTGCCCACCTGCAGGATCAGTTCGACCGGCAACAGCGAGATGATGCCGAAGGCAACCAGCCCCGAAGAAACCATCACGCCCAGAAAATTCCAGAAGCCGGACCAGACCACCGCAATATGCGGGTCGAGCGAGTGAGTGTAGATCACCGTGGCGACTGCATTGGCGGTGTCGTGAAATCCGTTGACGAACTCAAATGCCAGGGCGACGAAGAGCGCGATGCCCAGCAGCACGAACGGCAGAACGGAACTGCTCGGCTCGCGCTGCAGGTCCGCCAGCAGGTGCGATGCGGAATAAACCAGACCGACGATAGAGACGACGCCGAAAATCAGTACGCCAATTTTGCCCGGGGACCGCGAAAGTTTAGCATCGAGAGCTGAGGCTGCTGTGGACATTGCTCGTTCCCTTTCGAAAGAATCGTTGATAGCGCGAGTCTTGAGCGGGGAGTTTAGCCGAGAAATGTTAATGCGATATTACAAAAGGGTTTGCGAACAGATTCCGGCGAGGAAAGCGTCGAACGAGCTTTACTTGCGCAGGGCCACAAGGACGCCGTCGCGAATGGGCAGGATGACGGGATAAAAATCCGGCGACGTGTACAGAGTGCGGTTCAGCTCGAGAATCGCCTTGGTCGCGGCATCGTCCGCCTTGGGATCAACCACGCGCCCACTCCACAGGACATTGTCCGCTACAAACAGCCCACCGGGGCGAAGGTGCTTGGACGCGACCCGAAAGGCCCGTGGATAGTCGGGTTTGTCGAGGTCGCAGAAAATGATGTCGAACGGTTCCTTCTGCTCGGAGAGAAACTCGATTGCGTCCCCAGTGTGAACGGTGATGCGAGCTTCCACGCCGGCACGCTGGAAGTAGGCACGCGCGCGCTCGGAGTTCTTTCGGTTTCCGTCCGTATAAACCACGCGGCCAGCATCTCCGACTGCGCGCGCCCACCAGATCGTTGAATACCCAATGGCCGAACCCATTTCGAACACGGTCTTGGCTTTATTCATGACGGCCAACTGATAGAGCACGCGTCCAACCGCCGGGCCAATTATGGGGACCTTGTGCTGAGTCGCGAATCCTTCCATCTCGGCGAGGACCTCATCTCGCGGCGGCAAAAGCGAATGAAGATAGTCATCCACTGGGCCTGACGTGATGAAGTTATAGTGTCGCCAGTCTGGTTTTGCGGTGTCATTCTCGCTCAAGTGCGCCTCCAACTTAACTAGGCCAGGGTCTTCCCAGGAGTCAGCTCTAGAATTTCCACGCCCTTTACCAGGTTTCTCAGTTGCGAGGGCGTTCCCGTGAGCACGGGGAACGTCCCGAAGTGCATCGGAATTACCGCCTTCGGCTTGAGCAGGTTGCAGGCGTATGCGGCCTCCCGCGGCGACATAACGAAACGGTCACCGATCGGCAACATTGCGAGGTCTGGAGCATAGAGCTCGCGAATGATCGCCATGTCTCCGAACACGGCCGTATCGCCGGCATGGTATATCTTGACGCCGTTGTCGAATTCGATCACATAGCCGCACGCCTCGCCACCATAGATGATCTCTTCGCCATCCTGAATGCCGCAGGAGTGGTCGGCATGCACCATGGTCACACGAACGTCGCCAACAGTCTGCGAGCCGCCCTTGTTCATCGGCGAGGTCTGCTTCGCGCCTTTTTTCTCCATCCACGCGCACAGTTCGTAAATGCCCACAACGACGGGGTTGTGCTTCTTGGCTAAATCCACCGCGTCGGCGATGTGATCGAAATGGCCGTGTGTACACAGCATCACGTCGACCTTGTTCACCTGCTTCTCTGCCTCGGGGCACATCGGGTTGCTGGCGATCCATGGGTCGATGATCAGCGTCCTGCCGGCCGGAGTTTCAATGCGAAACGTGCTGTGGCCCAGCCACGTGATTTTGATGCCTTTCAGATTCATCGGGAAATGTCGCTCCAAACGGGTTTGCCTAGTTTAATATGAAACGCCATGTCGGAACTCAAGGTACTCATTTCGAGGGAAGAGATCGCTAAGCGCGTGGCGGAACTGGGGGAGCAAATCAACCGTGACTTTGCCGGTCAATCGATCATCTTCGTCGGTGTGCTGAAAGGCGCGACGATTTTCCTGGCCGACCTCGCCCGCAATGTACAGCTCGATGCGACGTTCGACTTTATCGGTGTTTCCAGCTACGGAAACCGGCCCAGCCCCACGCAGGAATTGAAAAGCGGTTGGGACTCGACCGGTGAGGTGAAGCTCACGAAAGACGTAGATCAATCCCTGCAAGGCAAGAACGTGATCGTGGTAGAGGACATTCTCGACACCGGGCTCACTTTGACTTCGCTCAAAAAGGTGCTGGCTGCGCACCAGCCCAAGAGTCTCAAGATTGCAGCGCTGCTCGACAAGCCGTCACGGCGGAAGCTGCCGCTGGAAGGCGATTACGTCGGATTCAAAATTCCCGACGAATTTGTGGTCGGATACGGCCTGGACTACGCCGAACGGTATCGCAACCTCGCCGATATCTGCATTGTGCCCCGTGAATAGTTGTTTTTTACGCGTCTGGCGAGTTTCGGCCCCCTCCGGCACGCAACTCGGGACTGTTATCATAAGAAGATCAAATGAGTTCCGCCCTCAAGACTGGTCCATCCCCTGCCCTGGAGCCGCTGCTACTCGAAGTGGCGGACGTTCTGTCCACTTCGCTTGATCTCGAGACCACCCTGAAACGAGTGGCAGAAGTTGTGCGCAAGGTCATCGACTTCGAGATTTTTGCCATCCTTTTGCTCAACGAGAAGAGCCAGGAGCTGCGCATTCGCTTCCAGATTGGATATCCGCCGGAGATCGCTGAGCGAGGGCGAATTTTGGTTGGCCGTGGAGTTACAGGTCGCGCGGCCGAAACCCGGCAGGCCGTGCTGGTGGACGATGTCACCAAAGATCCGGAATACATCACCGCGGTGCCGAATGTCCGCTCGGAACTGGCGATTCCGCTGATTACGAAAAACCGCGTGATCGGAGTGATCGACTTGGAAGCGCGCCAGCCTGGGTATTTCACTGAGGACCACAAACGGGCGCTGACGCTGGTGGCCTCGCGCATGGCCGCCGCGATTGAGAACGCGCAGCTCTATACCCGCACCACCAAGCAGGCCCGCATTCTCGTCCTGCTGAATGAAATTTCTCGGGAGCTGACTTCGATCCTGAACGTCGACGAGTTGCTGGGCAGAATTGCCGAAATGCTGCGCCGCCTCATCGACTACCACATGTTCAGCATCCTCCTGCTGGATGAAAATGGAGACAAACTGCAACACCGGTTCTCGTTGCGGTTCCAGGAGAACATCCATCTCAAGAACGACATTCCTCTGGGCAAAGGGCTGGTTGGAGTCGCCGCGGAATCGAAGCAGGCGGTGCTGGTGGCCGACGTGAGCAAAGATGCCCGCTACATCGCCACAAACCCCGAGACGCGCTCGGAGCTTGCCGTTCCGCTGATCTACAAAGACAAAGTGATCGGCGTGCTGGACCTGGAGCATACCAAGCGCGGTTATTTCACCGACGACCATCGCCGCACCGTGACGACGCTCGCAGCGCAGGTGGCAATCGCACTTGAAAATGCGCGCCTTTATGAGCAAGTGGCGCGGCAGGAGCGGCGGCTGGAGCGGGATTTATCTCTGGCTCGCGAGTTGCAGGTGCGCCTGTTGCCGCAGACGCCTCCCATCATGGGTCATCTGGACCTGGCGGCCCGGTTCGTACCGGCACGCACCATCGGCGGCGATCTCTACGATTTCGTTCCTTACTCGCTCTCGCGGCTCGGCATTGTAATTGGCGACGTTAGCGGCAAGGGAGCGCCGGCGGCGATTTATGCCGCGCTGGTCAGCGGCATCCTACGCTCCCATGCGCCGGCGGAACCCGGAGCGGCGGAGATGCTGCGCGGGGTGAATCTTTCCCTTGCCGACCGCCGAATTGATGGCCAGTTCGTCTCCTTGATCTACGCGCTCTGGGACGACCAGGAGAAGACTCTCGTCGTCGCGAATTCAGGCCTGCCGCGGCCGATTTACGCCCACGCCACCAAACAGGGCCTCAAGACGGAAGTGATCGAGGCCACCGGTCTCCCCCTGGGCCTGTTCGACGAGGCGACTCATGACGAGCTAACGTTCCGTATGAAGCCCGGCGACATGATCGTGTTCTTCAGCGACGGCATCCTCGACGCCAGTAACAAGGCGGGGGAGTTGTTTGGCCGGGCGCAAGTCGACAAGGTCATCACGACCTGCGCCGGGCAGAACGCGAGCTGCGTCGTTGACTCCCTCTTCAAGGCCGTGACCGAGCATGCGGCGGGAGTGGAAACCTTCGACGACCAGACCGTAGTGGCGATTCGCGTGAAAGATGACACGCCCTTGGGATCGCATAAGCGCAAATGAATTTCACTCTGCCCGAGCGCGCGCCCGGTTTCGTGTGGCGCGACAAGCGCAAAACGAAGCCGTCGCTGCGTGAACTGAACTGCGAGCGCGTTTCCCTGGCTGGACTCGCGGAACAGCACGGCACTCCTCTTTACGTCTATTCCAGGGCCGCGATCCGGGAGCGACTGCATGCGTTCGGTCATGCTTTCCATGGCATCCGGCATACCATCTGTTACTCGGTAAAGGCCAATTCGAATCTGACCATCCTGCGCCTATTGGCGCGCGAAGGATGCGGCTTCGACGTTGTCTCCGGCGGTGAACTCGAGCGAGTGTTGCAGGTGAAGCCCAGCGCCGCCAGAAAGGTCGTTTTTTCCGGGGCCGGAAAATCACATGCCGAGATGGTAGCGGCGCTCCGCGCCGGCATACTCCTGTTCAACGTGGAAAGCGAGTCGGAGTTGCATGCGCTGAATGACTGCGCTGCGCGACTGGGTAAATCGGCGCCTATCGCCTTGCGGGTGAATCCGGACGTCGATGCAAAGACGCATCCTTACATATCGACCGGTCTGCACGAGCACAAGTTCGGCGTCCCGATCGAAAAAGCTTCCGAGCTTTACCGGTTGGCTGCGGGCATGTCGAATCTTTCACCGCAGGGCGTGAGCGTACACATCGGTTCCCAAATTTCCGACCCTGCTCCGTTTGGCCAGACGATGGCACGCGTCGCAGAGTTGGTGGTGAAACTACGCGCCGATGGTCACAAGATTCGCTATGTGGACGCGGGCGGAGGGCTGGCAATCGACTATCAGCAGCACGCCGACCCGGACTTCGCCAGCTATGTGGCCCGCTACGCGCGAGCCGTGACCGAAGCGCTGGACGGTCTGGGAGTGACTCTACTGCTCGAACCGGGGCGATCAATCGTAGGTCCCGCCGGAGTGATCCTGACTCGCGTTCTGTATCGGAAACAGAACGGTGCGCGCAAGTTCGTGATCGTAGACGCGGCCATGAATGACTTGATCCGGCCTGCACTCTATGGAGCACATCACGAGATTACTCCCGTCGAAGTTGCCGAAGCTGTTGAGGAGGAGACGGTTGACATCGTCGGCCCAGTCTGCGAAACCGGTGACTTTTTTGCCCGCGGCCGAACCATTCCTGCGGTGAAGGAAGGCGACCTGCTTGCCATTCTCGATACGGGAGCGTATGGCATGGTGCTGGCATCGAACTACAACACCCGGCCTCGCGCCGCGGAAGTGATGGTCAGCGGCGGCACATCGAAGATCATTCGGCGCCGCGAAACCGTGCGCGATCTCATCCGCCTGGAAAAATAACTTCGGCTACCGGTCTCCCCACTTTAGTTTGCTGCGCAGGGCCTCGAAGAAATCGGTCCCCGTGCGAAACAACTCCACCTGATGAGCTGACTTGCGGCATATGACGCGGTCGCCGTCACGCAGATCCAGTCCCGGCTGGCCGTCAAGACTCAGATAAGCGACTTCGTCGTTGCTCTTGAGCCGAATTTCGATCACCGCGGAGTCCGGGACCACCAGGGGCCGATGCGTCAGCGCATGGGGCGCAACCGGAGTGATCACAAAAGCGTTGACCGTTGGCATCAGCACCGGACCGCCCGCGGAGAGCGAGTAGGCCGTGGACCCGGTTGGGGTGGCGACGATGAGTCCGTCCGCGCGATAGCTCGAAACAAACAATCCATCGACGTGAACATCGTAATTATTGAGGCGGGCCTGGGTTGTCTTATTGACGACAGCATCGTTAAACACCAGGTAAGAACCCAGCGTCTCCTCACCACGCTGCAGGCTGCATTCGATCAGCGAACGCCGTTCGATAGCGGCGTGGCCGGCGGCGATTGCTTCCAGCACCTGATACAACGACGCCACTGGAACTTCGGTGAGGAATCCGAGTGACCCGAGATTGACTCCCAGCAATGGAACGTCCACCGACGCCGTGGCGCGCGCCGCCGCCAGCAACGTGCCATCTCCACCCAGCACCACCACCAACCCGAGGGGCTGAGAAGACATTTCTGAGCGCGGCACTATCTTGGAGCCGGAACCATACGCCGCAGTCTGCTCGTCGACTACGACGGAGTACCCATGTTTGTGGAGCCACTCGATAAGGCCGGGAACCAGCTTCCCCACTTCCGGCCTTCCCGCGCGCGAAATGATCGCCGCCGTATTCGCAGAACTTGCTTTCTTGCGCTTCATGAATGGATGAGATTGTACAGAATGCGGGGTCCCCTAGAAACCGGCCAGCAACAGATACTCTCGGTTTCCCTCTGCCCCGAGGATCGGCGATTCGAGGACGTCGGTCTTCACGCAACCGAGGCTAAGGCAGCACTGCCGGACTTTTTCTTGCGCAGCCGCCTGGGCTAGCGGATCGCGCACGATGCCGCCTTTGCCCACCAGACCCTTGCCGACTTCAAACTGCGGCTTGACAAGGACGACCATCGTGCGCCCGCCGCGTTCGGTGGGCGCTGGGAACGCGGCCGCGACGACCGGCGGAAGCACCGTCGTCGCGGAGATGAACGAGACGTCCATCACGATCAGGTCCACCACTTCTCCGACAGCTTGCGCGGTCAGGTAGCGCGCATTTGAACGCTCCAGAAGCCGCACCCGCGCGTCGTCGCGCAAGCGTACGTGCATTTGACCGTATCCCGTATCGACGGCGATGACCCTTACGGCACCATGCTGCAGCAGGCAGTCGGTAAATCCACCGGTCGATGCGCCTATGTCGAGACAGGTCTTGCCGCTCACGTCGATATTCCAGTGTTCGAGCGCGCGCTCCAGCTTTAGCCCTCCGCGGCTCACGTATTTGAGGTCCTCGGCGAGAGATCGAATTGCGCTTCCGGCGTCAACCTGCGCGCCGGCTTTATCGACTCTCTGATCGTTCACCAGCACCTTACCAGCGAGGATGAGCGCGCGGGCCCGCTCACGGGACGATGCTAACCCTCGATCGACAACGAGCTTGTCGAGACGGTGCTTCATAGCGCACTTACTTCGGTGCAAAGTGTAGAACGGATTGCAGATGAACGACTTATTACAACGCTCTCCGGCATTTCCACAGGATTTTGCACTCTGATGTTGAAAACCACAGTGGCTTGAACGCAGTGCAAACAAAAAAGCCGCCCAAAGATGGGCGGCTCGCTTCGAGCAAATGCCTATCCAGCTACTTCTTCCAGCAATTTCTGGTCAATGTCGAAGTTGGAGTGAACATTTTGCACGTCGTCATGCTCCTCGAGCGCTTCCATCAACCGGATCATGGTGTTGGCGGCTTGACCTTCAAGTTTTACGTAATTCTGCGGGATCATCGCCACGCTGGCGGAAGCCGGAGTAATCCCGGCCTTCTTCACCGCTTCCAGGACCGCCTCGTATGCCGACGGTTCGGTCAGAATCTCCCAGTTCTCACCGTCGTCGCTCAGGTCTTCCCCGCCTGCCTCAAGCACAATGTTCATCAAATCGTCTTCTTTGGCAGCGCTCTTGGGGATGATGATATCGCCCTTCTTGTGGAACATCCATGACACCGCTCCGGCCTCGGCCATATTGCCACCGTTCTTGCCGAAGGCGTGCCGGACTTCGCTGACCGTGCGGTTCCGGTTGTCGGTGTTGATGTCCAATAGAACAGCAGCACCGCCGGGACCGTAGCCTTCGAGCATGAACTCCTCGTAGACCGCACCGGGCAGTTCACCCGTGCCGCGCTGGATGGCGCGTTTTATGTTGTCGGCCGGCATGTTCTCGTTCTTTGCGGCCAGAATGGCCGTGCGCAGGCGCGGGTTGGAGTCAGGGTCGCCGCCCCCGTTCTTCGCGGCAATACCAATTTCCTTGATCAGGCGCGTAAAAATCTTGCCGCGTTTTGCGTCAAGCGCGCCCTTCTTATGCTTAATTGTGGCCCATTTTGAGTGGCCGGACATGGCTAGACCTCGTATGGATTGAACTTTGTTTGCGCAGGATTGACTTTACGGGAGCTCACACGACCCCTTAGTCACGTGCAGACAACTCTGGATTATAGCACCCGATCAGCGCCCGGGAGCCTCCCAAATCCTTACCGGACCGTTTCAGGCCCCCGTATCCAATGATCGGAGGATCGCCTGCTCGACCTGGGTCCATGCCTTCGAATGCGGATCGATAAGGTCGAAGTGCCCGGCGTCGTGGATCGCCAGCAGGTGGACGCGCTTGCCTTGCTCAACGCTCAGACCTTGCTTGGCCGCAACGTATGCGCGGCTGAAATCGACCGGCACAATATCATCGGCCGTCCCATGAATCAGCCATTGCTCGGCAGTGACTGAGACCTTCATGGGGTCGGCTTCCCGATAGTGATCAGGAACCTCAGATGGAGTTCCGCGCATGAACTCAACGACTGCATCGTTGGAGAGATGAAGTTGGTAGGCCCGCTGAAGGTCGCACACCCCAGCCAGTGAAACTACGCGCGTCACGCTGGATTCGTGCGCCGCCAGGCAGAGCGCGAGCTGCCCTCCCGCAGAATGGCCCATCACGACAAACTGGCCCGGAGCCAATCCGTATTTTTTCGCTCCCTGCTGCAGGAAGCGGTAGGCGGTACGAATGTCGTCAAAGGTGCCGGGCCATGCGCCCCCAGGGTCTCCAACGCGGCGATATTCAACATTCGCCGTGGCGATTCCGCGAGCGCTAAGCGCCGCGCACAGATGTCCGGCATGGTCGAGGTTGTATTTAGCGCGCCAGAAGCCGCCATGAATATTTAGCACGCACGGGTATGGAGACTTGCCCGTCTTCGGGACGCGCAGCTCGATAAACTGGTTCGGGTCGGAGCCATAGGTGGCCCTCAGGTCAAAAGGCGGTGGCGGCTGGCTAAGAATGTCATCTGACATCGGCGTAGTTTGATTCTAGATTCCGGCTCCCAATCTGGCCACCGGCTATTCGTAGCGCAGCGCTTCGATCGGGTCAAGATTGGCGGCACGCACGGCCGGAATCATTCCGCTGATGACTCCCACGAAGGCAAGCACGCTGATCGCAACCGCCAGTGTGCCCGGAGAAACCAGCAATCGGATGTCGCCGGCCTCGGCATGTTCGGCCATTGCGCTGTAGAGCGTCAAGCGGCCAACCGACAACGAGACAATGTAGGACAGCACAATGCCGAGTAGTCCGCCGGCGGCCGTGATCACCATAGCTTCGGCCAGAAACTGAAACAGGATGTCGCCGCGCCGCGCTCCCAGTGCCTTCTCCACACCAATTTCGCGGGTGCGCTGCGTCACCGACACCAGCATGATGTTCATCAGGCCAACTCCGCCAATCCCCAACGTCACCGTACCGATGAATGTAAGCAGGACTTTGAGCGCAAACGAGAGAATGCGAAACTGCCCCAGTTGCTTCTGTGCGTCGAAAACAAAGATTGCCCGAGGATCGGCGGGTTTGAAGTTGTGCGCCGCGCCCAGCGTTTCGCGCAGCGTGGTCTCCAGCTTGGCGTGGTCCAACCCCACGGAGTCGAGCCAGATGCCGCCCAGATAGTGAATGTCCTGCAGCGTATCCATCGAATTAAATGGGATGTAGATGGTGCGATTGATATCGCTATCGCCTTCCTGCATGCGCGGTTTCAGCACGCCGACGATCTGGAAAGTGACTCCGTCCGCGCGCACATATTCGTCCAGCGCGGGCATGCCGGAGAACAGCTTGTCACGCGCCTCGGAGCTTATCACTGCCAAAAGCGCGTGGCGCTGGTTATCGCCGTCATTGAGCAACCGGCCCTCGCCAACATCGAGGTTCCAGATTTCCTGGGCGGACGGATCGATACCCTCCACCGGAAAGCTGAACGACCGGTTGCCGTTTTGTACCTTGCAATCTTTTTCACTGAAGCGGGCGACGTGGCGGGCCAGGGGAATGTTGTTTTGCAGGAGATCAAGATCGTCATTGGTAAAGCGGATCGGTACGCCGGCCTTGTTGCCGGCGGTCTCCTGCGAAGTGCGGCCGGGAAAAACGCCGACCGCCGTTGCTCCGAAACTTTGAAAGATGTTTTCAATCGCGCGGCCAAAGCCGTTCCCGTAGGAGAGCAAGAGCACGACGGTCGCGATTCCCCAGGCCATGCCCGCCATGGTCAGCACCGTGCGTCGTAGGTCGTGGCGCATGGCGGAAACTGCCTGCTGAAAAAGGTCGCGACTCATGGTTATTCCTTGCGCAAGGCCTCTACCGGCTCCAGGGAAGCAGCGCGGTGCGCGGGATACAGCCCGGCCGCTACACCCGCCACCGAAAGCGAAGACATGGCCAGGAGGGCCGTGACCGGAACGATCCGCGGCGTGTCAAAACCGGGGGGAAGCTGGACCCCCGAGATCGCCGCCATGATCGCAGCTGCGCCGGCGACCCCGATGCCGCCACTGAATACCGTCAGAAAGGCGCCTTCCACAAAAAATTGAAACATGATGCTGCGCCGCGTGGCTCCGATGGCTTTGCGCAAGCCGATCTCTTTAGTCCGGTCCGCAACCGCAACCAGCATGATGTTGATGATGCCGATTGCGCCCAGGCCAAGCGTGACCAGTCCAACGCTGCCCAAAAACATATTCATGGCGTCAAATATCTTGCCCACGCGGTCCACGGTGGCCACCGTGTCCCACTCATCGAAAGCGTCTGGGGTCTCGGGATCGAAACCATGATTGCGGGCGATCACCTTATGCACTTCCGCCTTTGCGATTTCGTGGAGAGCACGGCTCCTGGGCTGATAGTTGATAAGGGTAATCACATCGGTTCCCTCACCGGCGTTGAGCTGGGGGAAAAACTCCCGCATCGCCTTGAAAGGCACGAAGCTGCGCAGGTTGAGGTTCATGTTGTCGCCGTGGCCAATCTGGTCCAGCACGCCGATCACTTCGAAGCGAATGCCGTTCAGCAGGATCGTGCTACCCACGGCCGGACGGCCAGGGAACAGAGTTCGGCGGACTTCCGAGCCCAGCACGATCACAGTGCGCTTTTGGGCGTCGTCCAGTTCATTGATCCAGCGGCCTTCCTTGATGGGCAAGTATCGGATTTGGGCGAGGCCGGCGGGTGCCCCAACAATCTGCCCGGCGGCCTGGTAGAAGTCGCTCACCGCGCGAATATCGCCCCGGCTGATCAAACCAAACGCCGCCCGCACGCTGGGGCACTCCCGCACAATGTCTTCGGCATCGCGGGCGGTCAAATAGTACTGCCGCAAGGCCGTGAAACTTCCCTGCACAACGGGTGCCCGTCCGGACCAGATAAACATGATATTTTCGCCGATGGAATCGAACTGCTTGCGGTTCCCTGCGCGGAACCCCTCGCCCATACCTACCAGCAGCAGCAAAGAGCCGACGCCCCAGGCGATGCCAAACATGGTCAGGAACGACCGCAGCTTGTGTGCCCACAGGCTGTGCATGGTCTGACCAAAAATGTCCAGAATCGTCCGCATCTTTAACCAGTATACGGTCCTCTGCTTGGACGGGCCTGGATCCCAAACGGCATATGCAATTTCTTTCATTAACCCGAGAAAGTAGCTTGGATCGGGCGCCGGAGTTGGTATTCTCTTTGACGGATGACCACTGTCTCTCTCAGCGACCTGTTAGGCGCCCCGGTCTATGACCCTTCGGGAGCGGCCAGCGGACGTGTGCGAGAAGTGGCGCTCTCCCCGCAGCAGGACCGTTCCCACGTAGCGTCGCTGATCGTGAAAACGAAGCAGGGTCGCAGGATTCTCCCCCTCAGCGCGGTTGCTGGAATCAACGGGGGTGTGAGGTCTGCAACCACCGCCGACAGCTGGCAGGCTGCCAACGGCGCCGAAGGCCTCTTTCTGCTCGAGCGTGATCTGCTCGACCAGCAGGTAATCGACGTCTATGGACGCAAGGTGGTTCGCGTCAACGATGTGGATTTCATCCTCGACCGGCACTCTGGCACATCTGGTCAGCCGCCAACGTTGCGCGTCCAGTCTGTTGATGTCGGGGCCAGGGGTGCGGTCCGGCGGCTGCTGAAGGGAATGGCTCCAAAACCCGCCCTGCACGCCCTTCTGCAGCGGATCCCACCTCGTAGCATTCCGTGGAACTACGTCGATCTGATCGAGACCGATCCTGCGCGCCGTGTGCGGCTGAACATTTCCCACGATGGCCTGTCGAAGCTGCATCCGGCTGATATCGCCGACATCGTCGAGGACCTCGCTCCCGACGAGCGCAAGGCCGTCTTCCAGACGCTGGATGACGAAATTGCCGCCGAAGCCCTGGAAGAAGTCGAACCCAAGGTCCAGAAGGCCATCATGGAGTCTCTGGACTCAGGACGCGCCGCCGACATCGTCACCGAAATGGACCCGGACGCGGCGGCCGACCTCCTCGGCGACCTTCCCGAAGACCGCACGGAGCAGATCCTGGTCCAGATGCAGCCGGAGGAGCGCCAGGAAGTGACGGAGCTTCTCGAACACAAGGAAGCTTCCGCTGCCGGCCGCATGACGACGCAGTATCTGGCCGTCCCGGTTACCGCCGTCGTAAGCGACGCCATCCGGGCCATGCGCGATTTTGAAGGCGGGGTGGAGTCCCTAAGCACCATCTACCTGGTCGATTCGCACGGCACCTTGGTCGGGGCCGTCCCGCTGGCGAAAATGGTGCTCGCCGAGACTTCCACTCCGTTGCTTGCGCTGACTCAGGAGCCCCTCGTCTCAAGCCACGAAGGGACCGATGAAAAAGAAGTAGCCGAACTGTTCGATAAATACAACCTGATCACCCTGCCGGTGGTGGATGACCACGACAAACTGACCGGCGTGATTACCTCCGACGACGTGATCAGCATGCTCCGCGCCAAGTTGTAGGCCGATTACGGCTTTCGGCTGCTCCCCCTTAAAATCGGCATTTCCTTCTAGCCAGACTTGAGTGATGCGTTTATTCTGATGAATCGCTCAGGCTGACTTGCCGAGACTATGGCCGCGAATCGCACCGATGATGAAATTCCTGAGACGCTGGAAGATCCGGATTCTGCTGTTCCTCGCCGTCGTGGGGCCGGGCTTCATCACCGCGAACGTCGATAATGATGCCGGCGGCATCCTTACATATTCCTCGGCCGGCGCCCAGTACGGACATCTCCTGCTCTGGACCATGATTCCGGTCACGCTCGCCCTGATCGTGGTGCAGGAGATGTGCGCGCGCATGGGCGCGGTCACGGGCAAGGGATTGAGCGATTTGGTACGCGAAGAATTCGGCTTCCGTATCACGTTTTTCATGATGCTCGGAATCCTCATCACCAATTTCGGCAACGTGGTGACCGAGTTCATCGGCATCGCCACCAGCCTGGAACTTTTCGGATTGTCGCGGTTTATCACCGTGCCGGTGTGCGCCGTGATCGTGTGGTGGATCATCGTGAAAGGCCAGTACAAGAGCGTCGAGAAGGTTTTCCTGGCCGCGTCCTTCTTCTATATCACCTACATCTTCGCCGGCTTTCTCGCCCATCCGCTGTGGAGGGAGGCCGCGATTGCGACGGTAAAGCCCCCTGATTTCAAGGCCTTCAAGGACCAGGCCTACCTTTACATGGTGATCGGAGTCATCGGAACCACGATCGCGCCCTGGATGCAGTTTTACCTGCAAGCATCAGTCGTGGAAAAGGGCGTGACCGCGCGCGGGTTGCGGGCCTCGCGCCTCGATGTGATTGCAGGATGCATCTTCACCGATGTGGTTGCGTGGTTCATCATTGTCGCGTGCGCAGCGACGCTCTACGTGCACAACTATCGCGACATCAAGTATGCCGCCGATGCCGCGCAGGCTTTGCGGCCACTCGCCGGGGATTACGCCTACATTTTGTTTGCTGTGGGATTGTTTAACGCCTCCCTGTTCGCGGCTTCCATTTTGCCGCTCTCCACGGCCTACACGGTGTGCGAAGGATTGGGATTTGAGTCTGGCGTCGATCTTAAATTTTCGGAGGCCCCGGTCTTCTATTGGCTGTACACCTTGCTCATCGCCGCAGGCGCGGCGGTGGTGATGATCCCGGGACTGCCGCTTATTAAGATCGCCGTTCTCTCTCAGGTCGTGAACGGAATCGTGCTGCCCTTTGTGTTGATCTTCATGCTTCTGCTTATCAACAAGAAAGACCTGATGGGCGAACACGTGAACACTCGCGGTTTCAATGTGGTTGCGTGGGCCACGACCGTGGTGATGATTGGATTGACAGTCGCGTGGTTTTGGACGCTTCGCGGGTCGTAGCAATGCTTAAAGCAGTTTTCCTGCCGCCAAGTCCCTGACGATGGTCACGTCAGCTTCCAGAAAATCGAACTGCGGCAACTCCTGCGGCATCACCCAGCGCATGTCGTTGAAGATTCGGTTTTCCAGCGTGCCGCGATATTCGAGCACCAGAAAGAACCTCAACTCGACCTTGCCGCCGTTCGGATATTCGTGTTCGAAACAGGCGACTTCGTTGCCAACCGTCGCCTGAATGCCCAGTTCCTCTTCCAGTTCGCGCTGCATGGCGTCGCGAGGCTGCTCTCCTTCTTCAATCTTGCCACCGGGAAACTCCCACTTCATTGGCATGGTCTGGTGGCGGGTACGCTGGCAGACCAGCAGCTTGCCATGCTCGACGATCAGCGCCGCTACGACCCGCTTCATAGGCTAGTCCGAGCGGTAGCAAGGGAAAAACAATGGCCGTCGCCGCGCTCTCGGCAATCTTAAACCAGAGTCGGCGACGATTGGGCCGCCATTCTGCGAACCCCACTCGGGAGCGGGAACAACTCAGGGTGAATGCACCCCGCCAGCGCTTCGAGCCCTCGTAGAAGCGACGGCGAGGGAGTATTCAGGTACTCGTCTGGTATGCAGAAAACCGAACCAGTGCGGACCGCCCCAACGTTCTCCCAATGCCGTTGCACGGTGATCTTCTCCAGTGGCACCCGGTTCCCTGCCCCACACCACGCGGCAATCACGACATCAGGATTAAGCCGTGCGACCTCTCCGCATTCAATCTGGCGACCGGACTGGCCAAGAAACTGTCCACCTGCCGCTTCCACCAGTTCGGCCACCCAGGGCTGGGAGGCGATCAGCGGTTTCCCCCACTCTTCGCAAAACACCCGCGGACGTGGCAGTCCGAGCGTATACGACCGGACAGCTTCGATTCGCGATTGCATCGAAGCAATCAACTCTGATCCCTGCTGCGAAATTCCCACAACGCCAGCGATACTTGCGATGTCTCCGTAAATGTCTTCCAGGGTGCACGGCGAAAGAGCCAGCAGCCTCACGCCAGCGCGGAGGATTTCACTGATGGCTTTTCCCTGGTAGGGCACGGCGGCGATGACCATGTCCGGGCGCGCCGAAACAATCGCGGCGGCGTCGGCGGTCCAGGAATCGTTCAGAATCACCACGCCTTGCTTTGTCATGGAAGGCGCGACCGCCGCGCAATACTTCGTGCACGCTACAATGCGCTCCTGCAGGCCCAGCGCGCACAGAATTTCAGTCGCACTGGGTTGCAGACAAGCGATTCGGCGTGGAGTGTGGTCGCTAGTCATCAAGTGAGGTTGCGGCGGCGGGAACCCGTCGCGGCTGGCCGCATAACGCGACCGACAAGGCTTCGAGCGCTAATGCGACCGCATGGGTCGCGGCCTGCGGCACTCC
>Ga0075029_100000619_pt1 | contig 20402 bp, 23 predicted proteins | sample LitLauG_LLR_2013_FD_71391 | JGI IMG/M metagenome (GOLD analysis project Ga0075029, IMG submission 71391) | Freshwater sediment microbial communities from North America - Little Laurel Run_MetaG_LLR_2013 | ecosystem: Environmental > Aquatic > Freshwater > Creek > Sediment | place: USA...
ATTCCCGACCGTTCGCCCCGGCCACCACGCCCGGGTCTCCACCTCGTTCGACGGATTCGCGGCCGTCTTCACGTCGTCGTTGCCGGCCTCGGCTTCGACGACGTTCATGCCCTACGGCATGGCGCTGCACGGGACGCTGACGGTCGAGAGCGGGTCGACGACGTGGACCTTGCCTCGACCCAACGCCGTCGCCAACGTCGTGATCAACGACCTGTGTCTCATCCGCTTCGATCACGAGCGAAACCCGGCCGTCATGATCGAGGGGTTCACCGGCGGCGCGCACTGCTGCGAGGAGCCGGTGATCTACGTTCATCGGTCGTCGCCCGATGGCTACGTCAAGGTCGTGGATATGACCAACACGCACTTCAACAGTCCGGTCCGCTTCGACATCAACGACGGTTTTGTGCCGACGACGCTCGGCGGTCGCGTCTTCTTGTTGACCCAGGATGATCACTTCGCCTACACCTTCGGCTGCTACGCCTGCACGCCGATGCCCTTGCGGCTGGACTCGGTGAGCTTGAAGGGTCTGCGTGACGTCACCTCATCGCACCCGAGTGTCATCGCGGCTCAGGCCGCGCAACTCTGGAAGGCCGTGGCGCCGGCGGAGCGAAACGGCACCGGCGGGCCCTTCGGCCTTCTGGCGGCGTGGACGGCGGACGAATGCGTCCTCGGACGCGGTGCGCAGGCCTGGTCCCAGGTGCTGCGCCTGCGCTCCGAAGGGGTCCTCTCTAACGCCAAGTATCACGCCGCGACGTCACTACACGGTTCGTTCACCGCCCAGCTCCGCAGCTTCCTCCCGAAGAACGGCTACTGCGTGGGCCAGCTGCTCTAGGCGGTGAGCGTCGCCGTCTCGCGCCTGCGCCACGGTCGCCGGCGCGTACTCAGTCCTTGGGAGTTCGGGCCTTCTTGTGCGCGACGTGCAGTTCCTCGAGGGTGACGTTGCGCTTGTAGCCGTTGTGGTCCGGGTGATGCTTGGGGCACGCGAGGTACGGCGTGCCGTCGACCTTGCGCCCGAGCCGGGCACAGCCCTTCACGTGGCAGTTGTGGTGTCGCCAGGTGGCGACGATGCCGACGACGATGGTCGCCTCGCCCAGGTCCGACCCGAAACCGCTCCAGAACGCGTAGTAGGGACCCGCCTCGTTGACCGTCCCGGAATGGACCTCGAACCAGTGGAAGTAGAAGTTGCGCCAGATGGCGAAGATCACGGCGATCACGATGACCACGCCGAGCGCGACGCCCAGCTTCACGATCGTCGGGATCCCTTCGTACACCTGCGCGAGCCCCACTTCCTCACTGTCGAGCTGCGCGGCGACGGCGTTGGGATCGGTGGTGGCGGGGGCGCTGTGCGCCGTGTCGTCATTCATGATGTCCCCCAGAACTGGCCATGGTCGTCACATCATGGTAGGCGCTGTCTCGGCGCGACTGGCCCCTCGAGCGCCGTTGGTTCAGGCCACCGCGACGTGCAGTCGTGCGGCCGCGAGCGCGCTGACGCGAAACAGGCGTTCGCGCACCGAGCCCGCGGACACCCACGACCGGCTGTCCCACTGCGCGCCGGCGAGCGAGTCGCCCGCGTACAGGACCTGGGCGAAGCGCAGGTTACGGTACCTCGCCACGGCGAGGAACGCCGAGGACTCCATGTCCACCATCGAGCAGTCCTCGTCGATCCGTCGCGTCACGCGGCTTCGCGTCTCGCGAAAGAAGGCGTCCGTCGTCCACGTGCGCCCGACGAAGTAGCCCACCTCGTTCTGGTCGAGCACCTCGCACATCACGCGAACCCCGAGCGGGTCGGCGTCGATGATCCGTCCTGGCGCGGCGTAGTGGAAGCTCGTGCCCTCGTCGCGCAACGCCGACGAGACGACCATCACGTGACCGAGCGCCAGTTCATCCACGAGAGCGCCCGCACCGCCGCACGCCACGAAGGTCGTGACGCCGAGCGCCGTCATCTCCTCGACGAAGCCCGCCGCCAGGGGAGCACCGACGCCGGGATGGACCACGCAGACCGTCCCTTCGTCGGTGTCGAACTCGTAGACCGGGTTGCGACCGATCTCACTGCGCAAGACGTACGCCGTGCGCAGGACCCCTTCGTTGGCGAGACGCTCGAGCAACTCATTGAAGAAGCACAGCACGGCGACGGGCGCGAGCTTGACGTCGCCGGGGTGGATCATGTGCGCCTCGAGGACGCCGGGTTCTGCCAGGTCGTCTTCGGTGAGCGCCAGGTCCACTCCGCGAACCTAGTTCGCGTGGGGGTGGGCCGCCTGCAGCCAGGCGAGCACCGGCACGATGGCGTTGATGTCGCCGCGCACCTTGATGCGGCCTTCGCGCAGCGCGGTCGCACTGTCGAGCACGCCGCCGACCATGGCGCCGGCATCGGCGAAGGAGAGCCGCACGATGGCGTCGGCCGCGAGGTGGTCGCCGGGTTGCACCGTCGCCCCGTCGTTGGCCAGGGTGAAGGTCACTGCGTGCGGTCCCGAGCTCGGGGCGTCGGGGAACTCCAGCACCACGCGGAACACCCGGTCGTCCCCCTCGAACGGCACGGGTCCGGCCGAGGCGAGGGTCGCGTTCAGCGCGTCGAACCAGTCGCTGGAGAGGAAGTCCGCCACGTCCTAGGGAGCCGGCTGGACGGCCGCCTCGGTAGCGGACTTCTTGGAGCGTCGGGCGATCTTGCGACCGAGCCACGCCACGGGGTCGTAGTGCGCGTCGACGACGCGCTCCTTCAGCGGGATGATCGCGTTGTCGGTGATGTGGATGTGCTCAGGGCAGACCTCGGTGCAGCACTTGGTGATGTTGCAGTAGCCCAGGCCCATCTCCTCGCGGATCAGGTCGCGTCGGTCGTTCTGGTCCAGGGGATGCATCTCGAGCTCCGCGTAGCGGATGAAGAATCGCGGTCCGGCGTAGTGCTGCTTGTTGTCCTCGTGGTCGCGGATCACGTGACAGACGTCCTGGCACATGAAGCACTCGATGCACTTGCGGAACTCCTGGCCGCGCTCGACGTCCTCTTGGAACATCCGGTAGCCGCCCTCGGGCATCGGCGGTGGGAGCAGGGCTGGAACCTTCTCGGCCATGGCGAAGTTGAACGAGACGTCGGTCACCAGGTCGCGGATGATGGGGAACGTCTTCATCGGCGTCACGGTCACGGGACCCTCGGGCAGGTCGTCCATGCGCGTCATGCACATGAGCCGGGGCTTGCCGTTGATCTCCGCGGCGCACGAGCCGCACTTGCCGGCCTTGCAGTTCCATCGACACGCCAGGTCGGGTGCCTCGGTGGCCTGGATCCGGTGGATCACGTCGAGTACGACCTCGCCCTCGTTCTGCTCCAAGGTGTAGTGCTCGAAGTCGCCGCCGGTCGCGTCGCCGCGCCACACTCGCATCGTCACGTCAGCCATTACTTCGCCTCCTCCAGCAGTGCCTTCAACTCCGCGGGCATCTCCAGCAGCGGGGACTCGCTCGCGGTGATCGGGCTGTCCCAGTTGCCGCCCTCACTGGTGAGCGCGAAGTTGAACTTCGCGAACTCCGGATCGGCCGCGGGGAAGTCCTCTCGGGTGTGACCGCCGCGCGACTCCTTGCGCAGCGACGCGGCGAGCGCCGTGCTGCGCGAGACCGTGAGCATGCTGGGCAAGTCCGTCGCGAGGTTCCAGCCGGGGTTGTAGGCCCGACCGCCCTTGACCTGGATGTTCTTCACCCGTTCGACGAACTCGTCGAGCTTGCCCTTCGCCTCCTCGAGCTCGGGGCCAGTTCGGATGATGCCGACGAGCGACTGCATCATCTCTTGGAGGTCGCGCTGGATGTCGTAGGGGTTCTCGCCCGACGCACGATCGAAGGGCGCCAGGGCCTCGGCCACGGCCCCTTCGACCTCGGCCATGTCGAACGAGCCGGGTCCCTCGCCGGACTCGATGTAGTCGGCCGCCCCCATGCCCGCTCGACGCCCGAACACGACGAGGTCCGACAGGGAGTTACCGCCCAGTCGGTTGGCGCCGTGCATGCCGCCGGCGGCCTCGCCGGCCGCGAAGAGTCCCGCGACCGCGGTCGCGGCGCTGTCCGCCTCGACCTGCACGCCGCCCATGATGTAGTGGCAGGTCGGACCGATCTCCATTGATTCGCGCGTGATGTCCACGCCCGCGAGCTCCATGAACTGGTGGTACATCGACGGCAGGCGACGACGGATGAACTCCGCCGAGCGGCGCGAGGCGATGTCGAGGTAGACGCCACCGTGCGGCGTGCCGCGGCCGGCCTTCACCTCGGTGTTGATCGCGCGCGCCACCTCGTCACGGGGAAGCAGTTCGGGCGGTCGTCGGCCAGCGGTGTGGTCGTCGTACCACTTGTCGGCCTCCTCCTCGGAGTCGGCGGTCTCGGCGCGGAACATGTCGGCGACGTAGTTGAACATGAAGCGCTTGCCCTCGGAGTTGCGCAGCACCCCGCCGTCGCCGCGCACACCTTCGGTGACGAGGAGTCCGCGCACGCTGAGCGGCCAAACCATGCCCGTCGGGTGGAACTGGATGCACTCCATGTCGATCAACTTCGCGCCCGCCCACAGGGCCATGGCGTGCCCGTCGCCGGTGCCCTCCCACGAGTTCGAGGTGAACTTCCAGGACTTGCCGACGCCGCCGGTGGCGATGATCACGGCCTTGGCGGCGAACGTCACGAACTCCCCGGTCGGACGCCAGTACGCGACGCAACCGGCGATCCTTCCATCGCTGTCGTGGACCAGCTTGAGGACCTTGCACTCCATGAACACGTCGGTGCCCATCGAGACGACCTTCTGCTGGAGGGTTCGGATCAGTTCGAGCCCCGTGCGGTCGCCGACGTGCGCGAGGCGCGCGTAGCGGTGGCCGCCGAAGTCGCGCTGGAGGATCTTGCCGTCAGGGGTCCGGTCGAACAACGCCCCCCACTGCTCGAGTTCCCAGACGCGCTGGGGGGACTCCTTCGCGTGCAGTTCGGCCATGCGGTAGTTGTTGAGGTACTTGCCGCCGCGCATGGTGTCGCGGAAATGGACCATCCAGTTGTCCTCTTCGTAGACGTTGCCCATCGCCGCGGCCATGCCGCCCTCGGCCATGACCGTGTGCGCCTTGCCGAGGAGTGATTTGGTGATGATGCCGACCTTCAGGCCGCGCTGCTTCGCTTCGATGGCGGCGCGCAGTCCCGCGCCACCGGCGCCGATGATCAGTACGTCGTAGTCGTGATGTTCGTAGGGTGAGTCGGTCACTGGAGTCCCTCGTTCTAGAAGATTTTGTAGTCGGTGAGTGCGCCCGAGGCGACGAGTCGGACGTAGACGTCGGTCAGCGCCACGAAGATGAGTGAGGCCCAGGCGAAGTTCATGTGCCGCGCGTTGAGCGGCGTCAGGAGCTTCCAGAAGCGGTAGCGGATCGGGTGCGCCTTGAAGCTCTTCACCTGGCCACCGCACAGGTGGCGACACGCGTGACAGCTGAGCGAGTACAGCCACAGCAAGGTGGCGTTGACGCACAGCACGAGGGTCCCGACGCTCACCGCCACGCCGCCGCCGTTCTGGCGGAACGCGTCGATCGCGTCGTAGGTCAAGAGGGAGTTGAAGATCAGGCCCGCGTAGAAGAAGTAGCGGTGCAGGTTCTGCATGATGAGCGGGAAGCGCGTCTCGCCGGAGTACGAAGCGTGGGCGTCACTGACCGCGCACGCCGGCGGCGACCACCAGAAGGCCCGGTAGTAGCTACGTCGGTAGTAGTAGCACGTGAGGCGAAAACCCAAGGGGAAGATGAGGATCAACAGCGCCGGCGACAATGTCCAGCCGCTGAACGCGAAGCCGATCTTCGATCCGGGCACGCACGTGGAGGCCAGGCACGGCGAATAGAAGGGGCTGACCAGGTGCACGGGTGAGGCGACGAAGTAGTTCTTGTTCTGGAACGCCGCCCAGGTCGAGTAGATGATGAAGGCGGTGAGCACCGAGACGGTGACGACCGGCTGGAGCCACCAGCGATCTTGACGAAGGTGTGCGACGTCGGGACCACCCCTCGTTCCTCCCAGTACCACCTTCGTCGAACTCTCCACTGCGGTCACATCGTCTCCTTGCTGCGAACGGCGATTCTGAGTGCTTCGTCAATACTAGGCAGCATTGGTCAGCCCACTTTTCGACTCGCGCGGACCAAAGCCCCTACTTTCGCGGCGTGGCGAAGCGGGGCGCGCCGATCCGTTTGTGTCGGCCTTCGCCATTAAAGATGGCGACGATGGTGCGAGCCAGGAGTTCGCACAGATTGTCGCCATCGAGTATCGAGATGGAGACCCGGCGGCTTAGACGTGGCCGCCGCGACGGCCTTCTGCGGTGCCGCCGAGCAAGGCCCACACGACGAGCGCGAGACCCGGCACCAGGAACCAGATGCCAAAGACGAGTGCCAGCACGACGAAGAACGCCCCCATGCCGAGAGTGAAGGGCCAGATCGAGGTCCCCGGGAAGGAGCCCACGACGCCGGCGCCTTCGGCCTGGGTCGCGTAGGGGTTGTCCTCGGGGCGCGCCTTCATACGCCGACTCCACCAGTAGTAGTAGCCGCCGGGCAGGAAGCACAGGAGCATGCCCGCGAACATCATGACGCCGCCGGCGTTCTCGAGGCTCCAGTTCCAATAGACCGCGCACATGATGCCAAAGAAGAGACCGAGGCTGAGCAGGACCTTCGCTTCTACCTTCATGGAACCTTCACCTCGTCAGCGTGAACCGCGGTGTCGTGCTGGCCGTGGGCCAGTGACTTGTGCTCGGGGTGGTTGTAGTCCCACGTCGGGCGCTCCGAACGGATCTGGGGCAAGCGGTAGAAGTTGTGGTGCGGCGGCGGCGAAGTGGTGAACCACTCGAGCGTCTGAGCGTCCCACGGGTTGTCACCCGCCGGATACTTCTTCCAACTGACGATGACGTTGATGACGAACAAGATGGTAGAGATGCCTATCAACGCAGCGCCCAGGGAACTCCAGTCGTTGAGCGCCTTCCACTGGGGGTTGTTGGGGTACACCGCGATGCGTCGCGGCATGCCCAAGAGCCCGAGGATGTACTGGGGAACGGTGAAGACCTGCGTGCCGATAAACAAGAACCAGAATTGGATCTTGCCGATCCGCTCGTTGAGGAGATAGCCCGTGATCTTCGGGCCCCAGTAGTAGAGCCCGCCCATGCCACCGAGGACGAGCGCCATCACCACCGAGTGGAAGTGCGCGACGACGAAGTAGGTGTCGTGGGTGAAGAAGTCGAGCGGGGGGCTGGCGAGGTAGATGCCGGTCAGGCCACCGACGAGGAACGTCACCAGGAAGCCCAACGCCATCAACATGGCGGTGGAGAACCAGACCTCCCCTCGCCACATGGTGCCGATCCAGTTGAAGATCTTGATACCGGTCGGCACCGCGATCAAGAGGCTCATGATCGAGAAGAAGGGCAGGAGGACGACACCGGTCGTGAACATGTGGTGCGCCCAGACGCCCAGCGAGAGGGCCGCGATCGACAAGGTCGCGAACACCATGCCCTTGTAACCAAAGACCGGCTTGCGAGAGAACACCGCGATGATCTCGGTGACCATGCCGAAGAACGGCAGCGCCAGAATGTAGACCTCCGGATGGCCCCAGAACCAGAAGATGTGCTGCCAGAGCACGGGGACACCTCCCCCGGCGACGGAGTAGATGTGCGTGCCGAAGTGACGGTCGCAGTAGAGCATGACGAGCCCGGCGGTCAAGACGGGGAAGGCCAGCAGGATCAAGATGCCGGTGACCAACATGTTCCACGTGAAGATCGGCATGCGGAACATCGTCATGCCCGGCGCTCGCAGGTAGAAGATCGTCGCGGTGAGATTGACGCCCGTGAAGATGGCCGAGAAGCCCGTCAGGAGCAGTCCCCCGATCCAGAGGTCGGCTCCGGCCCCGGGGGTGTTGATCGAGTTCGACAACGGCGCGTAGGCGACCCACCCGAAGTTGGCCGCGCCGCCCGCGGTGAAGAAGCCGAGCAGCATGGTGATCGCACCGGTCAGGTACAACCAGTACGAGAGCGCGTTGAGCCGCGGGAACGCCATGTCCGGCGCCCCGATCTGGATCGGCACGATGATGTTCGCCAGTCCTCCGAAGGCGAAGGGGCCCGCGAAGAGGTAGATCATCACCGATCCGTGCATCGTGAAGAGTTCGTTGTACTGGGCGAGCGAGACCAGTGAGGAATTCGGACTTGCGAGCTGACCACGGATGATCTCAGCGAAGAGGCCGCCGATCACGAGCATCAGCACTGACGTGACGGTGTAGGAGAGACCGATGATCTTGTGGTCGGTGGTGGTCATCCACTTGAGGATGCCGGTGGGGCCGTGGTGCTCGTCGTGAGCGTGGTCCTCGGCCGGGGCCGTCGCTGGCGGGTTCACGACGTCGGTCATCAGTTAACTCCGTTGCTGGCGGTGGACTTGGACTTGACGTGCGTCGACGTCTGTTGCTGCGTGGCGGTCTGGGATGCCTGGGCGGCGGCGGGGTTCGCATTGCTCGCCAGCCACGCCGTGTAGTCACTCATCGACACGACCTTGACCTTGAAGACCATCAACGAGTGGTACAGGCCGCACAGCTGGGTGCACTGGCCCTGAAAGGTGCCCAGCGAGACGGCGCGAATCGTGAACTGGTTCAACACGCCGGGCAGCGCATAGCGAGAGAAGTTGAACTCCTTGACGTAGAAGCCATGGATGACGTCGGTCGACGTGAGGTTGATGTGCACGTCGGTGTTGACCGGAATGACCATGGTCGGGTCGGCGGTGGTCTGTCCGACGACGACCGTCGAGGTACCCGGGTACGAGAACTTCCATCCCCACTGGAAGGCGTTGACGTCGACGATGACGTTGGTCTTGGGGTTGGCCAGTTCCTTGTTCTCCACCACGACGGTGGCGGCGAAGAGGCCGAAGACGACGAGGATCGGCACGACCGTGTAGAGAATCTCCAGCGGCAGGTGGTACTGGCTCTGGGTTGGGATGTTGTCGCCTTTTCGTCGGTAGCGCAGCACCGCGTAGAGGATCAACAAGCAGACGAAGCCACCGATGACGACCGCCCCGATAGAAAAGCCCTGCCAGAGATGGAAGACGGACTTCGAGCTGGACGTGACGCCTTTTCCGGCACCGAAGGTGGGCACGGTGCATCCCGAGAGAGCGATCGCGGCGAGTGGGAGTGCAACGATACGTCGCAAAACGCGCCATCGGCGTGCACGTACGGTTGCACCCTGTGGGGGCAGGGCAGGTGATTCCACGACACGACACTACTCACTTTTCCAACTCTGCTGGCTCGAGAAAGTTGGGAAAGTCCTTATCTCCACTGGAGTTGTCGGATTTCGTGGAGGCCGTCGGCGGCGACGTTGCGCCTACGCCAACGTGGTGCTCGACGCCAGCATCGCGGGACTACTTGTCGGAGTCAGGCGCCTTGGTCTCGGCGGTGTCCGACGGCTTCGATCCCGATTCGTCGCTCGTCTTGGCCGACTTCAGACCCTTCTCGAATTCGGTCTTGGCTGAACCCAGGTTGCGAGCCAGTTTGGGAATGGCTGCACCGCCAAAGATGAGTACCGCCACCACGATGACAACGATCAAGAGATCGGGCCCGAAAATTTCGCCTAAGAACACTGCCTTCTCCTTTGACGTGCCTATCGACACAGTAGTGCTCCGACGGTTCAATCATCGGGGCGCCCAGTTTCCGTATGGTTATTCGCTTCGACAAGAATGTCCGGATGTCGAAGTTCGCCAAGGAGACGGTCCGCGACTCACTGAGCGTGGCCCTCACCGTCGGCGCCTACGGCGTCGCCTTCGGCGCAGCGGGCGTGGCCGCCGGCTTCTCGGTCCTCCAGACCTGCCTTTTCTCGCTCTTGACCTTCACCGGAGCGAGCCAGTTCGCCGCGGTCGGCGTCGTCGCGTCGGGTGGGGCGCCCCTCAGCGCCGTGGCCGCCGCCACCATGCTCGGAACGCGAAACGCCCTCTACGGAATCCAGATGGCGCCGCTCGTGCGGGTGAAGGGACTGCGCCGATTGGCGGCGGCCCACCTCACCATCGATGAGTCGACCGGCGTCGCGCTCTCGCAGGCCGCGCGCGGTACCGACGCCATGCGCGCGGGCTTCTGGCTCACCGGAACCGGTGTGTTCCTGTTTTGGAACCTCTTCACGTTGCTGGGGGCGCTGGGAGCCAAGGCGCTCGGCAGTCCGGCGTCGTGGGGACTCGACGCCGCCGTCCCGGCGGCCTTCCTCGGACTGCTGTGGCCGCGCCTCGAGACGTGGTTCTTGCGCTCGGTAGCGCTCGCGTCCATGGTCTTCGCACTCGTGATCACTTCCTGGCTGCCCGCGGGTCTGCCGATCATCGCGAGCGCGTCTGTCGCGATCCTCCTGGGGTGGTCCAAACGATGAGCACCTTCGCCACCTGGGTCGTCTTGATCGCCACGAGCCTGTTGTGCTTCGCCATCAAGTTGCTGGGTCACGCGGTTCCCGAGCGATGGCTGTCCAACGCACGACTGCAGCGCATCAACGCACTGATACCCATCTCATTGCTCAGTGCGCTCGTGGTCGCACAGGGTTTCGTCGTGCGTACCCACGTGGTGCTCGACCACCGGGCGGCGGGACTGGCGGCCGCCCTCGCGGCGCTGTTCGCGAAGGCGCCGTTCCCCGTCGTCGTGATCGCGGCCGCCGCGACCTCAGCGGCTATCTACCACCTGCACTAGCCCGCGAGCGCCACACCCAATACGAGCGCGCCGATCGACGCCAGCGCGCCGATGCCGGCGAACATGCCTCGGCTCTTGGGTGACGTGGCCCTGGTGTGCAGGAAGGCACCGAGCCCGGCTGCGACCACCAAGACCATCTTGACGCCAAAGACCGCGTTCCACGCGCCGGTCGCGTGAGCGTGGTCCACGGCGAGGTAGTTCCACACGCCGGTCACGATGAGCAGCCAGAACGCCGGCCAGCTCAGGCGCCCGAACGCGCTGGCGATCTGTCGCGGGGCGCTGTCACCCATACCGCGCACCGTGGGCAACAGGCCCGCGACGACGAGCTGTCCGCCCACCCAGACGCAGGCTGCCAGCACGTGCAAGGTGAGCCGAAGGATCGTGACACCGCCGGCAAGCGTCGGTTGATCCGCGGCGAGGAGGTGCACTACTTGCCCTGCCAGTTCGGCTCACGCTTCTCGGCGAAGGCGACGGCACCCTCAATGGCGTCGGAACTCTGGAAGACCTTCGACGTCGCTTCGGCGTTGAGCTTCCACGCTTGCGCCTCGGTCAGGTCGAGCGACGCCTTGATGATCTCTTTCGAGGTGCGCACGGCGAGCGGCGCGTTCTTCGCGATTCGCTCGGCCAGCGCGATGGCCGTGTCGAGCACCTGGTCGCCGGGCACCACGTGGTTCACCAGCCCCAATTCGTAGGCGCGCTGCGCGTCGATCGGATCAGCCGTGAGGGCCAGTTCGTAGGCGACGGCGAGGGGCACGAGCTTGGGCAGGCGAATCACTCCGCCCGCCGCGGCCACCAAGCCGCGTGACGCTTCGGGGATGCCGAACTTCGCGTGGTCCGCGGCGATCACCATGTCGCAGCTGATCATTATCTCGAACCCCCCGGCGAGGGCGGAGCCGTTGGCCGCGGCGATGATGGGCTTGGGGAACTCGCGCTGCGTGATGCCGCCGAAGCCCTGCTCGGTACTGGGGAACTCGCCCGAGGCGAACGCCTTGAGGTCCATGCCAGCGGAGAAGGCCTTGTCGCCGGCGGCGGTGAGCACCACGACCCAGACGTCGTCATCGGACTCGCAGTCGTCGAGGGCTTCGCCCAGCGCGACCGCGGTGGCGCGATTGATCGCATTGCGCGCCTCGGGGCGATTGATCGTCAGTATCTCGACGTGACCACGCCGTTCGCGCAGAACTTCTTCAGCCATTGGATCTCCTTCACCAGACCGTGGGTTGCGGTCACGACGCTAGTGGAGTTCACCACGGGGCGTGCGTGCGAAACTGGCGCGATGGACGAGCGACCCCGCCTGCTGGTGACCCTCGAGGGATACGCCGTCGAGGGTGGGATGGACCGTCCCTACGAACCGGCCACCTGCTACCGACCCACCATCGCGCTCGGTCGCCACGAAGGACCCGGTGACGGTACGGGGCTGTGGCGCGACTACGAGGCTGTGCTCGACCTCGTTCCCGGTTTCGGCTTCGACGGGGTGCGACTCAGCGTCGAGTGGGCGAGGATCGAGCCTCGAAGGGGCGAAGTCGACGGCGCGGCCCTCGACCGCTACGCGCTCGCCGTGAGCCACGCGCTCGCGATGGGGCTCGACGTCACACTCGTGCTGGTCGACGCGGCGTGGCCCGCCTGGCTCGGTCTTGAAGCGTGGCTCCTGCCCTGGGTGGTGCCGGTGATGATCGAGCACTCGCGCCGGGTCGTTGCTCACCTGAACGGCCTGGACGTCGGCGTGCTTGGTTTCAGCGATCCCGAGCGACTGGTGTCGGGTGGCTTCGTGGACGCGACGGCGCCACCGTGGCGCACCGGCGCCAGCGCCGACGCGCGAAGCGCCCGTTCGCAGCTGGCGACGATCGAGGGCGCCCTCGAGCACGACGACCTGGTGGGTCCCAAGCTCGTGCGCTCGCATCGATGTATCTCGCTCGATCAATCAGTCGACGCCATCGTCGCGGCCAGGGCGACCAGCGACGTCGGCGAACTGTACGTTCGCTCGATGCTGCGAGGCACGGGACCCACTGCAGCGCCACGGGGACTGATCGTCAAGCGTGATGGCGTCTGGGTCAACGACGCGAGCGCGGAGTTACTCGACGCCCTTCGCTGACTCCTCGCCCGGGTGTTCGCGCAACCACGAGGCCTCTTCATCGCGCTCTCGTCGCTTGCGTCGAAAGTGAAGGACGGTGACGACGGCGATGATGAGGACCAAGAGGGTGATGCCGGCCCAACTCGAATATTTCTCCACCTTGTTGAGGGCTCCGCCGGCGAAGTAGCCGAGCAACGTGTAGCCGATGCCCCAGATGAGTCCTCCGAGGGCGTTGGCGAACAGGAAGCGTCGGTAGTGCATCTTGCTCATGCCCGCGAGACCGGGCATCACCGCTCGCAAGAAAGCGGTGAAGCGACCGACGAAGACGTACAGCGGACCGCGGCGTTGGAGTCCTTCGAGGGCGCGTTCGAGCGACGCCCTCCGATGTCGAATCACCGGCAGCGTCAGGAGCTGCTCACCGAATCGATTGCCAATGGCGTAGCCGACGGAGTCACCGACGATCGCCGACGCCACGACGAGTAGGCACAAGACGCCGACGTTGATCCGTCCTTGACTCGCCACGACGCCCGCCACGATCACCGCGGTCTCTCCCGGGAGGACGAAGCCGATGAACAGCGCCGCCTCACCGAAGACGAGGAGCGCCACGAGCGCGAACACCAGCGCACTGGGCAGATGCTTTATCTCGTTCAGCAGGTACGAGACGACGGAGGCGTTGATCATCCCTCCATCATGATTGATAAAAATTCGCTAAGACCGAACGCTTCCAGATAAATCGCGTCCGGGCCTGTGCGACGATGTGTGGGTGACCCCCCCGGCTTCTCGTCCAGTTCATCGCGCACCGGCGCGTCGTCCCGTGCGAGAGCGCCGACTGCCCTTTGGTGCGCCGGTTCGAGCGTGGGCGCTCGCCGAGTGGGCCCTGGTGCCGCTTCGACTCTTCCTGGGATTCACCTTCGTGTTCGCGGGCCTGCAGAAGTTGGCCAACCCGAACTTCTTCAACGCGCAGAGTCCGATCTCGATCCAGAACCAGCTGATCGCCTCGGTGCGGCTCAGTCCGGTCCACTCGATCTTGAGCCACTTCGTGCAGTTCGCCAAGCCCCTCGGCGTGATCATCGCCTTCGCCGAGGTGGCGATCGGCGTCGGAGCGCTGCTCGGTCTCTGGACCCGCGTCGCCGCGATCGGTGGCGCCGTCTTGTCCTTCAGCCTCTTCTTGACCGTCAGCTTCCACGCGGCGCCGTACTACACCGGCGCGGACATCCTCTTCTTCTTCGCGTGGATGCCGTTCATCGTGGCGGGAAGCGGCACTCGCCTCTCGCTCGACGCGCTCATCGCCAACCGGGCGGCCCGCGAGATGGGCGCCCCCGCTCCTGGCTTGGTGGCGATCCCCTTCGCCAAGGTCCAGACGCTGTGCGGCTTCTACACCAAGGGGAAGTGTGGCGCGCGTCGCGGCCTGCCCTGTGACGACGCCGTGTGCCCGGTGCTCGTTGGCGACCGGGCACCGATAGCGACGCGCGTCACCATTGACGCGGTGGACCGACGTGCGGTCGTTCTCGGCGCCGCGACCGCCGCGGCCGTCGGCACGTCCGCCCTGATCCTCGGTGGCGTCGCCGCCGAAGCCGGCCGGTTGATCGGAGGAGCGCCGACGCCAAAGAAGACGACGGGCCAGCTGAGCGGCACCGGCACCACCGTGCCCTCGACCGGGTCGACCACGCCGCCCTCGAACACGCCGACGACCAAGCCATCGGGAGGCGTCTCGGGCACGCTGCTCGGCCCGGCCAAGGACGTGCCGACGGGCCAGGCCGCGACGTTCACCATCCCCTCGTCGGGCGATCCGGGCATCGTCGTGCATCCCTCGGGGGGTGGCTACCTGGCCTACGACGCGGTCTGTCCTCACGCCGGCTGCACGGTGAGCTACTACGCCGCGAACGACGTGCTGGTCTGTCCGTGTCACGGTTCGCAGTTCCAAGTAAACACTGGGGCGGTTATCAACGGACCCGCGCCGCACGGACTCGCCAAGCTCAAAGTGGTCGAAGGGACCGACGGTAACCTCTACTTGCAATGAGTGATGATCGCCGACGAGTGCTCGTCATCGAAGATGACGTCGATCTCGCCCGGGCGCTCGCAGATCTCCTCCAAGACGACGGCTTCATCGTCGCGCAACGTCACGACGGCGAGGCGGGCTTCGCCGAGGCGCTGCGAGGCTCGTACCAGGTCATCGTGCTCGACGTCATGTTGCCGAAGCGAAATGGCTTCAGCGTGTGCCAGGACCTGCGAAGCGCCGGTGTCGAGACGCCACTCCTGATGCTGACCGCCAAGGACGGTGAACTCGACGAGGTCGAGGGACTCGAGGTCGGCGCCGACGACTTCTTGCGTAAGCCGTTCGAGAACTCGGTGCTCGTGGCGCGCATCCACGCGCTGCTTCGTCGCCACGAACGCGGCCGTCCCCAGAAGCTCGTGGTCGGTGCCGTCTCGCTCGATCCCATGCGCCGTCACGTGCGCGCGCACGACCGAGACGTCACTTTGACACCTCGTGAATTCGCACTGTTGGAGTTCCTGATGAGCCACGCGGGCCAGTCCTTGGCCAAGTCCGAGATCTTGAACGCGGTGTGGGGCCCTGACTTCGACGGCGACCCGAACATCGTCGAGGTGTACATTGGCTACCTCCGCCGCAAGATCGACCTGATGCCGCTGCCGTCGGTGATTCGCACGGTGCGCGGCGTGGGCTACTGCGTGCGCGAGAACTGATGCGCATCGAGCGCCAGCTCTCGATTCGAGCTCGCCTCACCTTGTTCTTCGAATTGGCCATCGCGGTGATCCTCGCCTTCCTCGGCGTCGCCCTCGTGAGCCTGGTGCACCACTCCCTCGAGACCCAGGCGAGAAGTCAGATCCAAGGTGAGATCGTCCAGACCCAGGAGCGACTGTCGTCATCGAAGGCATCGATCAAGAATCATGAGGTGCTGCTCGCGATGCAGGGCGACGTCGTGCTGCAGGTCACCAATCTCACGGGGACGAAGGTCTGGGCGGCGAGCACGGCCATCGCGAACGCTCCGGTGCTGGCCCACCAAGTCGTCGATCCCACGGCCGTCGACGGTTTGGGCGTGCAACTCACGTCGGCGCCGGCGGCGAGGTCCTACGTCGGCGAGGTCTCCTCGGGCGTGAGTGGACCGATCAACACAGCTCGCGGTCCCGGGCTGATCTTCGGCTTCGTGTACGGGGGAGGGATCTCGCACAGCGTCAACGTGTTGCTCGCGAGCATCCTGCTGTCGTTCCCACTGCTCTTGTTCATCTCGGGCGGACTCATCTGGCTCGGCATCGGCCTCGCGCTGGCGCCGGTCGAGGCCATCCGACGTCGGGTGGACGCGATCGCCGCCCAAGACCTCACCCAGCGCGTTCCGCTCACCGGAGGCGATGACGAGATCGCACGGATGGCCCGGACCGTGAACGCGATGCTCGACCGGCTCGAATCGTCATCGCAGTTCCAACAGGAGTTCGTCTCGAACGTCAGCCATGAACTGCGCAGTCCCCTCACGACGCTGCTCGCGACGACCGAGCGGGCGGCGTCGGATCCGACCAAGGCCAACTGGCCCGAAGTGGTCGACGTGGTGATGCGAGAGGGTCGGCGTCTCGACCTGCTGATCGACGACCTCTTCTGGCTCGCGCGTCACGATGAACAACAGGTCGAGACGCAGCGCACCGACGTGGACCTCGACGACCTCTTGTTCGAAGAGGCGCAGCGCGTCCGATCCATGTCCGACCTGAACGTCGACACGTCCGCGGTGCAGCCCACGAGGGTCACCGGTGATCCGGCGATGCTCAAGCGCATGATCCGCAACGTCGTGGACAACGCGTCGCGCTACGCGTCGGGCGAGCTGCGATTCGATTCGCACTACGAAGGCGACGAGGCCGTCGTGCGCGTCGCCGATGACGGTGAGGGCATTGACGTCGAGGCGAGTGCTCGGCTCTTCGAGCGTTTCGTACGCGCCGACCCCGCGCGCAGCCGTCATTCCGGCGGGACGGGGCTGGGCCTCGCCATCGTCGCCGAGATCGTCAGCCATCACGGCGGAACCGCCCGATTCGTCCACGTGGCGACGGGCACGACGATCGAACTGCGGGTCCGTCGCGACGGGCAGCGCCTCGGCTCTTGAACTGGCGCTCGAAGCCGATACAGGCTCTAGTCTCGTTGCCATGAACTCAGTGCAACTCGCCGACCAGGTCGCCACCCCCATCCAGATCATCGGCTTGTCCTTCTACTTCGACGCACCGACGCGCGAGAGGGCGAAGTCGTTGGGTCTCAACAGCTTCGAGTTCTACGGGCTCGGACGAGGCGGCACGCTCGGCGACGTCGATGCCGAGGTGGTGATCGAGGCGTTCACGTTCTTCCACCCTCGCTCGGTCGAGCGCATGTGGACGCTCGCCAAGACCAAGGCGGATCCGGTGGCGACCGCCGCCCAGTACCAAGAGGCGGCCTACGCCTTCGCCGACCGGACCTTTGGCGCGATCGATCGTGACGTGCTCGCCGCGTTCGCGCAAGCGGCTTTCAAGGTCGTCGCGGGCGTGGAGGGCGGGCGCCACCTGCTCGTCGATGGCTACAAGAAGTTCGACACCCCCTCCGATCCGGTGCACGCCGCCTACCTCGGGGCGATCATGCTTCGAGAACTCCGAGGCTGCGTGCACATCGACGCCGTCGGTGAGGTCGGCCTCGACCCCGTCGAAGCGATCTACCTCGAGGATCCGAACCTCTTCAAGCTGCACGGCTACGAGGAGGACGAGATCCCGGTGACCACGCCCGACATCGAGGCGAAGAAGATCGATGCCGAAGTGCTGACCTCGGCGAAGATGGCTGTCTACTTCGACGTTCTGGACGACGACGAACGAGACGGCGTGGCCACTGGCGCCGCCGCGATGTTCGCCGCCCTCAGCCAACCCGTCGCCGCCACGAGGTAGCCCTCCTTGGCCAGGCCGCTTCGTGTGCGCATCGCGAGGGGTCCCGTCCTGGCCCTGTTGGTGACGGTCGCCACGGTCGAGATCGTCTGGACCATTTATCTGGGCCTCCGTCTGCCTCGCCACTACGTGGCGAATCATTGGGACCTGGCGTGGGTGGGTCTGGACGTCGGCGAGATCGCAATGATGTTCTTGACCGCGTGGGCGGCGTGGCGACGGCGAGCGGTCTTCATCTTGTTCGCTTGCGTGTCCGCAACTCTCTTCTTGGTCGACGCCTGGTTCGACGTGACGACGGCGCGCCGCGGTGACGTGTGGCAGAGCGGCGTCCTGGCGGCCGTGTGGGAGGTGCCGCTCGCGATGGCGTTGTACTGGCTGGCGGCACGAGCGACACGCAGACTTTCGCTACTGGGAGGCGAGCGCAGTGGGGACGAGTCAGTCGGAACAGCGCGTTCGCTTCGCGCGCAGACCGGGTTCGATGAGGACGATGTGCACTGAAGTCAGCGTCGGTGGCGTCGACGAGGTGCGTCACGAGGTCGAAGAGCAAGAGCAAAATGGCGCGTCGTCCCTGCGGCGAGCGAGCTGATCGTGGTGATTTCTATGCCGTCGGCGTCGCCTCGACGGTGTTCTGGATTGACGAGGCGCGTTTGGGTATTTAGTCCCTCCGAGCGTTTCGAGTGCGGCTGCTAGAAACGTGGGTATGAAAATTGCGCTCTATAAGGAGTCCCGCGCGGGCGAAACACGGGTCGCCCTCACGCCAGACGCCGTGAAGGCCCTCGTCAGCGACGGCTGGGACGTGCTGGTGCAGCGCGGCGCCGGCGAGCGGGCCCACTTCATCGATGACGCCTATCGCAGTGTGGGGGCGTCGGTCGTCGACGCGCCGTCGGGCGACGTCAACCTTCGTGTCAACCCGCCCACGCTCGACGAGGTCGCCAACCTTCCCGAGGGTTCGCTCCACCTCTCGTTCTTGTCGCCCTTGCTCGCGCTCGACGTGGTTCGCGCGCTCAACGAACGGCGGATCACGGTCCTCTCCTTCGACCTTTTGCCGCGCATCTCGCGCGCGCAGTACATGGACGCGCTGTCGTCGCAGGCGACGGTGTCGGGTTACCGTGCCGCACTTGCCGGCGCGCAGCACTTCGACCGCTTCTTCCCGCTGCTCACCACGGCCGCGGGTACCATCCGTCCCGCCAAGGTGTTGATCATGGGCGTGGGCGTCGCCGGCCTGCAGGCGATCGCCACGGCCAAGCGGCTCGGCGCGAAGGTCCGGGCCTACGACGTGCGCTCCGCCGCCAAGGAGGAGGCCGAGTCCGCCGGCGCGGTCTTCGTGAAGATCGACGTGACCGCGGACGCGGCCGGCGGGTACGCGCGTGAGCTGACCGACGACGAGCGAGCCGCCCAGCAGGCCGCCCTGGTGAGCGAGGTCGCCAACGCCGATATCGTGATCACCACCGCCGCCGTGCCGGGGCGCAAGTCGCCCATCCTGGTGACGACCGCCATGGTCGAGGCGATGGGCGAAGGTTCGCTCGTGATCGACATGGCCGCCGACGGTGGCGGCAACTGCGAGCTGACCAAGGTCGGCGAAACGGTCGAGTATCACGGCGTGCGAATCCTCGGCATGTCGAATCCGCCGGCCCAGATGGGTGCGAGCGCGAGTTTCATGTTCGCCAACAACGTCTTGAAGCTCCTCGCGCTCTTCGGCGCGAAGGGCCAGCTCGAGCCCGACTGGAGCGACGAGGTCGTCATCGGCGTCACGGTGGCGCGCGACGGCGAGGTCAACCACGCCGCCACGGCCGACGCGCTTGGCGTGGCCCACGTGGCCATCACCCCCGAAGTGAAGGAGAACGCTTGATGGGCAATGCCCTGCTGCAGTACGCGACGGTGTTGATGTTGTCGATCTTCGTCGGCATCGAGATCATCGCCAAGGTGCCGAGCATCCTGCACACGCCGCTGATGAGCGGCTCGAACGCCATTCACGGCGTGATCCTCGTGGGATCGATGCTGGTCCTGGGGGGAGCCGACACGAATCTCCAAGAGGTGCTCGGCTTCCTCGCGGTCATCCTGGCGACGATGAACGTCGTCGGTGGCTTCGTGGTGACCGACCGCATGCTCGAGATGTTCAAGCCCAAGACGGCCAAGGCCAAGGCGACGTCGAGTGACGAGGTGGCCCAGTGAGTCGCGGAACGCTGATCGACCTCCTGTACCTCTTCTCGGCGACGACGTTCGTCCTCGCCCTGAAGGGCCTGGGGAGCCCCAAGCGTGCCCGACAGGGCAACATGGTGGCGGCGTTCGGCATGTTGGTGGCGATCGTGGCGACGTTCTTCAAGTACGTCGACGGGCACGCACTCCATCACATCTGGCTGATCCTGCTCGCGATGTTCATCGGTTTCATCGTGGCGGTGCCGACCGCTCGCTTCATCAAGATGACCGCGATGCCCCAGTTGGTGGCGATCTTTAACGGCGTGGGCGGCGGCGCCGCGGCGCTCGTGTCCATCACCGAATTCGTCCACATCAAGTCCTCGCACCCCGCGACCTACGTGACGCTCGAGGTCCTGCTCGGCGTGCTGATCGGCACGTTCTCCTTCGCCGGCTCGGCCATTGCCTTCGCGAAACTGCAGGAACTGATGACGGGTCGACCCATCACCTACCCGGGTCAACAGGCCATCAACGCCATCGTCGGTCTCGGTGCGGCGACCCTCATCGTGATCATCTTGGTCACCGCGTCGACGCCGCTGCTGTGGATCTTGCTCGCGCTCGCCTTCGTGCTCGGCGTCATCTTCGTGTTGCCCATCGG
>Ga0075029_100000623_pt1 | contig 20379 bp, 15 predicted proteins | sample LitLauG_LLR_2013_FD_71391 | JGI IMG/M metagenome (GOLD analysis project Ga0075029, IMG submission 71391) | Freshwater sediment microbial communities from North America - Little Laurel Run_MetaG_LLR_2013 | ecosystem: Environmental > Aquatic > Freshwater > Creek > Sediment | place: USA...
GCCAGATACGACGTTGTGAATTCGTGTGCCATTGAGTGTTTGCTAAAGGCGAATCCCCTGGCTTATGCCAGGGGCTGTGACGACCGTTGTATAGCCCCGTCCCGCGAGGGCGGGGCTGCCATGCTGCTTATATTGTCCCGCCATTTCAGCGCGCGGGGGCGCCGCCGCGTCCGCCCTGCCGGGGCTCCGCTTTCCCCGCGTCCAGGTGATTCCAGTTCAGGATCGCGTTGAACGCCAGGAAATACGTCCCCTGCGTCTGCCATCGCCAGAAAGGACGCAGCGCGAACATCACAATGTGCCCTTTGCCGGACGCCACGTCCACGGCCAGCGCGCGATTCGCGAGCGCCTGGCCTCCCGAGAGAGTGCCGCTCAACAGCATATCGTTCGCATTCGCGGGGAACTGCATGACGACGCGTGGGCGCGATTCGTCCATCGCAATGCCGAACGCGCGCGCCTGCTGACGCATCATGGCTTGCGTCTCCGCTTCGCTCGGCGCTGCCGGACCCGCGGCCACCGGCGTATCGTCGTACTTGGAAATCTGCACCGGCACCGCATTGGGCGTCACGTTCTGGCCCAACGGCGAACCGCCGCGTCCGCCGCCGAATCCACCAAAGCCTCCGCCGCCGGCCATCAGCACCGGATCCTGGTTGAAGTACACCGGAATGTCCTTCTGATCGTAGCCGTACGCAATCGGACTCTTTTTATCGGTGAACGTTCCGCGCAAAATCGACCCGCGCGCGAACAACGCCGCAGGATGCTCCACCGTGACGCCACTTGTCAATCCGTAGTCGGCGAGGAACGCCGCAGTCGAGCCCTCGGAGATCAGCGTCCCGCCTTCCTGCACGAACTTCGCAAGCTCGGCGACGCCTTCGATGCCCATGCCTCCGCGGATGTCGTCGCTTTCGTCGATCGCGCCCAGGTTCGGCGTCAGGTCGGTCTTCTTATACGGCACCGGATCGGGCCCGGTCTTCGGCACGCCCGTCAAATAGGACTGCGAACTGCCGCCGACGTGCGGGAAAATAATCACGTCATATTTCGCCCGCAGATTGCCGTCGCGCAGCTTCTGATCGGCGAAATAAGTGTACGGCACGCTGTAGGTATCCAGCGCCGCGCGCACCCAGCCTTCATCCTGCGTGCGCTGCCACGTATGGACGTAGCCGATGCGCGGAATATCCAGCGAATGCATCTTCACCGCCGGCGCCGACCCGACCGCCATGGCGTTGATGCCCAGTTCCTTCAACAGCGGGTCGATCTTCGCGCGATCGGCGTTTTCAATCACGAACGCCCCAGCGTGGAACTTGCGGCCTGCGATCTCGAAGTCATCTTCGGCGGCGCTCATGGCCACGTCCTTTAGCTTGAAGCGGAAGGCCATCAGAGCGTTGTCCGTCGTGTGATCCACCACCAGCGTCGTTCCGCCCACGCCGTCGACGCCTCCCGGCGCCCTCACATCCGCCGTCACCATCGTGAGCGGCGCTGAGTACACGGCTTTATCGGTCACCGGAACCAGCTTCACATTGCGCATGTACTGCATCGTCCAACCGGTGTCGTCGTACGGCGCAGGATTCGCCACGGGATAATTCTGCACGCTGAAATACATGTCGGCGAGCGTGTGATACGGCTGATCGGCGCGAATCACATAATCGCCCTCATTCAGCCCGAAGCTGCCTGCCACGAACTTGCCGCTGACCTTGTGAATCTCCAGGCCCTGATGCCGCAGATCGTTCACCACGTCCGCCACTTCGCCCCGCCGCCTCTGATCCGAAGGCAGCACCCACGCGTACGTCGGACCGTTCGTGCCCTTCTCAATGGCGCGCTTGGTTTTCAGGTAGTAATTCTCAAGATACAGCTCTTTATCTTTGGCCACCTTGTTCATCGCCAGCAGCAACGCCGATTCCTGAATGTTGGTGTTGTTGCGCGGTCCCCATTTAATCGACGGCAGCGGAGGATTCGGCCGGAACCACTCCCGGCTCGTCGCCGTCGGCTGCAGACGCAGATTTTCGTTGATGTCCGGACCATAGCTCTGAACTTCATAGAAGCGCCCGAACGAGTTGTGCGTCAGCGCGATCCAGAACAGATAATTCGGCACCCATCCGTCATAGAAGCCGTAGGTGAACACGCCGGGGACGCCTCGCTTGGCCATCTCCATCACCTCGGTTTCGGCCAGCAGCCACCATTCGTCGATGGCCACCGGATCCAGCGCCGCGTTATACGGGCCCGTGCCGGTGGAGACATATAAATACGATTGGGCTTCGTGCAGATCGTGGAACACCGTCGGGTGCCATTCCAGCACGCCGCTCGTCAGGTTCTGCGTCAGCTTCAAGTATTGGCCCATGCCGTCGCGATTGTTATCGTGCTGGACATACTTGCCCCAATACATCAGCGGCGGCCGAGCCTTCCCGGTCTTCTTGCCGTAATAATACGTGTCCACCTGCTTTTCGCGGCCGTCCACTTCCACCACTGGAGTAATAAAGATGATCGAGTTATTGCGAATCTGCTGAATAAACGGCGTCTCTTCCACGATCAGCCGGTAGGCGAGCTCAATCAGCATCTCCGGCCCGCCAGTTTCGGGCGAATGGATGCCGCTGGTAGCCCAGTAAATCGGCTTGGCGGTCTTGATAATTTCGCGCGCCTGTGCCTCGGTGGTCTTGCGCGGATCGCCGAGGGCGGCCAGCATGCCTTTGTATTTATCGAGCGACTTGATGGTCGCTTCATCGGCGATGGCCAGCACCACCTGATCGCGCCCTTCCTCGGACTTGCCCACCACCCAGAACTTGGCGCGCGGCGACACGCGTGCCAGCTCCTGGTAATAGCGTTCGATGTCCTTGGCATAGGTCAGCTCGCCCGGAGTCCCGGGGATGCGTCCGAAGAACTTCAGTGGCGACGGCACCTTGTCGGACGCGGGCATGTGATCCACCAGTTCGGTGGTGATGCGCGGGTCCTGCAGATACTGCTTGATCAGCTTCGTGTACTCTTCGTCAAGCTTCTGCGGCGCACTCTGCGCGAAGGAAACAGCGGCAAACGCCGCAAGGAGGGGAAGCACGGTAAATCTCATAGGCTTTGGTGAGTCAGGATATCAGATCAAGGCGTTGAGAGCGCCGCCTTGGTTACTTCAGGCCAGTTTGCGCCGCAGTAAATCGAGCGCGGCTTGCGTCGCGAACGTGCGGATGCGGGCTCGGTCGCCGGGGAGGGTTAGCTTGCGGGCGTCGGAACCATCGGGGCCTGCGACGCCGATGAACACCGTGCCCACCGGCGCTCCGGTGGAGCTTTCCGGGCCCGCTTCGCCGGTGATGGAGAGCGCGTACGTCGCCCCGGTGCGCTGGCGCGCGCCTTCGGCCATGGCTTTGGCGGCGGCTTCGCTCACAGAGGTATGTTCGGCAAGCAGCGCGGCGTCGATGCCCAGCAGCTTTTCCTTCATTGAATCGGAATAGACCAAAAAGCCGCCTACGAAGTAGTTCGAACTACCGGCGACCGAGGTGATGCGCTGGCCCAACTGGCCTCCAGTGCAGCTTTCGGCGACGGCAAGCGTGGCCTTTTTCGCGACGAGCATTTGGCCGACGACCACTTCCAAAGGATCGCCATTGCGGGAATAAATGCGGTCGCCGAGCAGCGCTTCAATCGGCGGGCCGACTTCGTTGAGCAGTGCTTCGGCTTCTTCCGCCGTCGAGCAGCGGGCGCGCAAGTGAACCTGAATGTCGCTGGGCGCGGCCAGAATGGTGGTCACCGGATTTTCGTACTTCGTATACACCGGTGCGATGAGCTGGTCCAGATCCGATTCGCCCATGCCGGCCACGCGGTAGAAGCGCGTGCGGATCACCTGTGCGGGCAGACCCTTTTCCAGGCGTGGCAGGCAGTGATTCAGGAACATCGGCTTCATCTCATGCGGGGGGCCGGGCAGCAGCATGACCACGCGCCCCTCATGTTCCAGCCACTGGCCAGCGGCGGTGCCATTGGGATTCTCAAGAGGCTCCGCGCCTTCCACAAGGTAGGCCTGGCGCAGATTGATCTCCGCCATTTTGCGATTGAAGCTGCGGAAGCGCGCGGCGATGGCGTCGCGCAGATCGTCGCTGAAAATCAGAGGGCGCCCGGTGGCGGCGGAGACGGCATCGCGCGTCAGATCGTCTTCGGTGGGCCCGAGGCCTCCGGTAAGGATCACGATTTCGACGCGGTCAAGCGCTTCTTTGATGGATGCCGTCAGCAGTTCGCGATGGTCGCCGACAATCATCTTGCGCCGCACTTCCACGCCGAGTGCGTTCAGTTGATCGGTGATGAAAAGCGAGTTGGTATCGACGCGCTGGACGCCGAGCAGTTCTGTGCCGACCGCGATGATTTCCGCTTCCATGTTCTAGTGGGCCCTTTCCATCCCGTAAAATCCTACAGACGGGCATCCTGGAGCGAAGGGGACAGCCCGCTGTGTCCACCGGTCAGGTTCTGTTGAGCCAGCGGCATTTGTGGATTGGGGACACAATAGGCTGTCCCCTTCACCGCGCCCACTAAGGCATTTTGCGGCCTTCAATGCCGCAATCGACGCGATAGATGGAATTGTTGGTGGCCAGAATCATGGCCTTCGAGGGCGCAAAGGCGACGCCGACGATAGCAGGACCGGAGAGGAACAGCTCCGCTTTGGCGTCGGGCGTGATGCGCACCACGCCGCGGCGTCCTTCAAACGAAGACGCGACGTAGAGATTGCCTTTGGCGTCGAATGCCAGGCCCTGCGGACGGCCCAGGCCGCGATAGAACGTCTCAACGTGCCCGTCCGGCGTGATGCGGTGCACGGTATCGAAGCTGGACGTGGTGGGTCCGGTGACGTACAAGCAATGATCGGGGCCAAACGCCAGGTGATAGGCGGCGATGGACGGCTCCATGGTGGCGAAGACGTAAATCTGGCGCTCCCGGCTGATCTTGAAAATTGTGCCGCTGCGGTCGCCGACGTAGAGAAAATCGTCCTTATCGAAAGCGATGCCGGTGGCGACACCCATGCCTTCCACGTACACAGAAAGGTTGCCGGACGGCGAAATCTGGTAGACAAATCCTTCATGGCGACTGGAGGCGTAGAGGACGCCGTCTGAATCCATGGCGAGGCCGCTGGCATTCATCAGATCGGAAACCAGGGGCTTCACGTGATGATGCGAATCTATCTTATAAATCGACACCGGCGTTTTCTGCCCCGGCGATCCGCTGAAGGTGGTGTAGATGTTGCCGTGGCGGTCCACCACGGGGTTCGAGATCGGGTGCAGGCTGTCGGCCACCAGGATGCCAATGTCGCATTTATAAGGCGACTCGCCGATCTTCAATTCGCCGGCCGGCGCGCCATCGGGCACCCGCGCGATGACGAACGAATCGGAGCCAATGACGATGGACGCGTTCAGCTCGCCGAATTTCACGTGCGGACGCGCGGCTCCGGCCAGGCCTTTGCCTCGAATTTGAAATTCGCCTCCGGGGATGGCCGCGGCGGGGGACACTTCCGAAATCTGCGGGCGGTCTTGGGATTTACGAAATGCCATAGAGAAACTTGCTAATTAAATTGTTCCACCCGGCGAGGTACAACACAAGCGCCGCGTAGACGCCGGCCATCACGTCGTCCATCACAATGCCCGTTCCGCCGGGTAAACCCTCCAGTTGTCGCACCGGCCAAGGCTTCCAGATATCGAACAGGCGGAATAAGATGAACGCCAGGATCCAGGCCCACGGCGAATAGATGCTGGCGCCGGCCAGAGCGATCCATTGTCCGACCACTTCGTCGATCACCACGATCTGCGGGTCCTTTTTGCCGGTTTGCAGAGCGGTGCTTCCGGCGGACCAAATGGCGGGGGCGAGGACTGCCGAGGCGAGCGCCGCGAAAAACCACGGGGGTTGATGCCGCAAAGGCCATGCGACGAGAAGCGCGCCCAGCGATCCAGCGGTGCCCGGTCCTTTAGGCGCGTAGCCGCATCCGAACCAGGTGGCCAGCAACAGGGCGAAGCGCTTCAATCTTCCTCGTCTTCTTCCAGATGGACGCGGTCCGCAGGCGAGGAGATCACGTACTTTTCCATCGCCCAATTGCCCAGATCGATGGTGCGGCAGCGTTCGCTGCAAAAGGGCATCTCAGGATTATCCATGGCCACTTGTTTTTTGCAAATGGGACAAATCATACCAATGAAATTTGTAGCAAATCTTGCTTGCTCTTGGAAGCGGGCGCATCGACGAGCTCGCCCGTCAGGTCGTAATCGTGCGCCTCGGTGACGCGCAGGGTGCGGAATTCGCCGGATCTCAAGGGATGCTCGCCGGGGTCGGAAATGTAGCAGACGCCGTCGATTTCCGGAGCCTGGGTGGAAAGCCGCGCCTGCCAGATCAGCTCGGAATCGGCGGAGGGGCCTTCGATCAAGACGCGCAGTTCACGGCCGATCAGCGCGCGGTTGCGCTTACGCGAAATTTTCTTCTGGATCGACATGAGGTGGCGCTTGCGGTTGTAAATGGTCCTGGCGTCCACTTTGCCGTCCAGCGCAAAGCTCTTGCTGGAGTCTTCATCGGAGTACGAAAACACGCCCAGGCGGTCGAATTTCGCCGCTTCGACAAACTGGCACAGCGTTTCGAAATCTTTTTCCGTCTCGCCCGGGAATCCGGCGATCATGCTGGTTCTTATGGCGACGCCGGGAATGGTCGCGCGGATGCGTTCCAGCAGCTTGAGGAAGATATCGCCATTCGCGCCGCGCTTCATGCGCTTCAGCACGTCGGCGCTGGCGTGCTGCAGAGGCATATCGATGTACTTCACCAGCGAATCGTGCTGCGCGATCGTATCAAGCAGCTTCTGCGTCACCTTATTCGGATAGCAATAGAGAAAACGAACCCACTTTTCGTGCGCAGTTTCAATCTCAGCCAGACGAGCCAGCAGCGTGGCGAGGCCGTCCTTCATGCCGAAGTCTTCGCCGTAGCATGTTGTGTCCTGGCCGATCAGGTTGATCTCGCGCACGCCCTGCGAAAACAGGCGCGTCGCCTCGTTGATGACGGATTCGAAGCGGCGGCTGCGGAACTTGCCGCGATACTGCGGAATCACGCAAAAGGTGCAGGGATGGTCGCACCCTTCGGCGATCTTGATGTAGGCGAAATGCTTGGGGGTCGCCAGAACGCGCGGCGTGGCGTCATGATACAGGTACGCGTCGAGAGGATTATCGGCGGGCTTCAGGCCTTCGCACAGCGCCGTGATGCTCGCCAGTTCGTTGGTGCCGATCACCGCGTCCACTTCCGGCATGTCTTTCCGGATGTCGTTGCGGTAGCGCTCTACAAGGCATCCGGCGACGATCAGGCGCTGCGCGCGGCCGGTTTTCTTGTACTCCGCCATTTCGAGGATCGTGTCCACGGATTCCTGCTTGGCTGGATCGATGAAGCTGCAGGTGTTGACGACAATCACGTCGGCGTCGGAAGGATGGGGCGTCAGCTCATGCCCTCCGGCGACAAGCTGGCCCATCATCACCTCTGTATCGACAAGGTTCTTCGGGCATCCAAGGCTGACAAAACCGATTTTCAAAGCTTAGGTTTCCTTGCGGGAGGGCTGTTTCCATGATAGCGCAGAGTAGTATCCTCGTAGGCGTGAGATCCATTCAACTTGTCGCCCCACGCACCCTCGAAGAACGTGCCATGCCGCAGGAGCGCGACCCTGGCTACGGTGAAATTACCGTCAAAATCCGCGCCGTTGGAATTTGCGGCAGCGACCTCCACTGGTATTTGGACGGACGCATCGGCGAAGTCCCCGCCTATTATCCCCGGGTGCCGGGTCACGAACCGGCGGGCGAAGTGGTGGCCGTCGGCAAGGGTGTCCATAACTTCGCCGTTGGCGATCCTGTGGTGGTCGAGCCCAGCCTTACCTGCGGACACTGCGAATATTGCTTGAAAGGCCAGCACAACAACTGCATCCACTGCGTATTTCTGGGCGGATGCCAGGCCGATGGGTCGCTGCGCGAATACATGACGCTGCCGGCGGGCAACGCCACCAAGTTTCCCAAGGCGTTCGACTACGTCAAAGCCACGCTCGCGGAGCCTCTGGCAGTGATGATGCACATGTTGGAGCTGGTCGATATTCACATGGGGGACACAGTGTGCGTCACCGGCAGCGGACCCATCGGCATGCTGGCGGCAGCGACCGCGAAGGCTGCGGGAGCGAGCCGTGTCTTTATCGCCGATAAGCTGTCGTATCGCCTCAAAATCGCGCAGCAGATGGGCGCTGATGTGACCATCGACACGACCACCGACAAGCTGATCGATTCGATCCTCGACGCTACGCGCGGCCGCGGCGTGGATAAAACCATCGAATGCGCGGGTGCGAGCGAAACCGTGAACGCGGCGATCCGTATGACGCGGCCCGGGGGCACGGTGATGCTGATCGGCCTGCTGAGTGAGCTGTATCCGAAAATCGATATACACTCCGCGATGCTCAAGGAACTGCGCATCCAGACGCTAAAGCGATCGAACCATCGCGCGCAGGAAGCGTTGGACATGATGTCGACAGGCCGCATCCCGACGGCGCTGCTGACGCACACGCTGCCCTTGGAGCAGACGCCCAAAGCATTCGAGATGATGACGCATTACACGGACGGCGTAGGGAAAGTTGTGGTCGAAATCAAATGAAGGCTTTGGCGGTCGATTTGGGCGCCACCAGCGGGCGCGTGATGTTGGGCGAGGTGGAGCGCGGCGAGTTGGTGCTGGAAGAGCTGCATCGCTTTTCCAACACACCGGTGCAGTTACCCACCGGCCTGTATTGGGACACACTGCGGCTGTTTCACGAGATTCGCCGCGGCCTTTCCGTCGCCGGGCGCGAACAGAAACTGAAGATCGATTCGATCGGCGTGGACACGTGGGGCGTGGATTTCGCGCTGCTGGGCGAGGACGGCGCGCTGGTGGACAATCCGCGCCACTACCGGGACGCGCGCAACGAGGGAATGATGGAACAGGCCTTCGCCGCCGCGCCGAAGGAGGAAATCTTCGAGTCCACGGGCGTCCAGTTCATGCGCATCAACTCACTGTACCAGTGGTACGCGATGAAACTGGCGGGCGCGCCGGCGCTGAAGGTCGCCAAGCGTCTGCTGTTCATGCCGGACCTATTCAATTACTGGCTGACGGGTGTGGCTCGCGCCGAACGCACCATCGCCAGCACGTCGCAGTTTTATAACCCGCGCCAGAAGGTGTTTGCGGTGGAGGTCCTGAAAAAACTCGGGCTGGACGCCTCGATTTTGAGCGATCTAGCCGATCCGGGAACGAAGCTCGGCCCGCTGCTGGACGAAGTGGCGTGGTTCACGGGACTGGGTCCGGTGCCGGTGTACGCAAGCGGCGGCCACGATACCGCCGACGCCGTGGTGGCTGTTCCCGCTTCAGGGAGCGACTGGTGTTATATCAGCAGCGGCACGTGGTCGTTAATGGGTGTGGAACTGGACGAGCCTGTGATCGACCCCGCGACGCTGGCCGAAAATTTCACCAATGAAGCGGGGGCCGGGGGCAAGATTCGGTTCCTCAAAAATATCGCTGGCATGTGGCTGCTGGAAGAATGCCGCGCGGCGTGGGCCTTGGAAGGCCACAACTTTACCTACGACGAATTGATGGAGAGTGCCGCGGCGGCCAAGCCTCGCGTTGCCACCATCGATCCCGACGCGTTCATCGAACCCGGCCACATGCCGGCGCGCATCGCCGAATATTGCCAAAGCACAGGCCAGCCCGCGCCGGAGGATCCGGGCCAGGTGACGCGCGTCATCCTCGAAAGCCTGGCGGAGCGCTACAAGCAGGTACTGGCCAGCATCGAAAAACTCACAGGCCGCAAGATTCGGACGATCCACATCGTCGGTGGAGGATCGCAGAATCGACTGCTAAATCAACTGGTGGCGAACGTCACCGGACGGATGGTCGCCGCGGGTCCGGTGGAGGCGACGGCCATCGGCAACGTTCTGATCCAGGCCATGGGCGCGGGCGTGGTGAAAGATCTGGAAGAAGCGAGGGCAATCGTGGCCGCGTCGTTCCCGGTGGAAGAGTTCCATCCGTCCAGGGGCGCCAGCGGCCGGTAGTGGTCCTGGACTGGCAACGATTCAGGCTGCGGGAAAGTTTTTTACAGCGGTTGGCAGGCGGAACCGCCTGCCCTACCACGTCTTCCGCAGGTTCGATGGTTCAAAATAAGAAGCCCGCGATAAGTTCTGCGATCTTGCGGGTTTTTTCCGGACGCGGAGGCGTGATGCGGATGGTGAACGCCTGATTGCGCACACGGCCGACGACGGAATCGCCGCACTCCGAGGCCTCGTTGCCAATCCCTGTGAGCGACTGCCCCTTGCAGGCCACGAACTCTCTCGGAGACTTCAGTGTTTGAACCTCGACGGTCAGCGACGCGCCGTCTTTGCGCGCGAACACGCACGAGGTGGGCTTCACGGAAACCAGAGGGCCCCCGGCCGTGGCTTCACTCAGCCAAGGACACTGATCCGCCGCCGCGGCGATCAGCGGCAGCGCGAGGAACGGCGCGAGCCGCATGTCAGGCTCCCTTCGCCTTGGCGGGTATGAGCACTTCCTTCTTCAGGATTTTGCCGCCTTCTTCGATCGTGTAGAGATGATTCGCGTCCAGATCGGCGATGCGGTCCACCTGCCCGCTGAGCCACTTGATCTCGACGTAATCGACTTTCTTCGCCTGATCCAGGCCGAAGTGCATGCGCAGGTCGTTCTGCGAAAAATAGCTGCCGCCGCTGCGCAGTTCGTCCATTTGCGAAAGAGGTTTCGCCGCCGCGGGATTCGTCTTCGCCACCACCGTCACCCGCGTACCGATACCGGTACGGTTTGATTTGACGCCGCGCAGCTTGATCTTGATCCAGTTGCGGTTCAGCGTCGAATCGCAGCGCAGTAGTTGCGGAATCGCGTTCATGCAGTTCACCGCGATGTCCAGATCACCGTCGTTATCGTAATCGCCAAAGGCGCAGCCGCGCGCCGGAGCGTCCTCCATAATGCCCGGTCCGCCCTTTTCCGTCACCTCTTCGAACTTGCCGTTCTGCAGATTACGGTAGAGATACTTGTGCTCGGCGTATTTCAAATCGGCGTTGGATTTATCCACCTCGGGATAGACGTGGCCGTTCGACATCAGCACGTCCAGCCAGCCGTCGTTGTCCATGTCGAAAAATCCGACGCCCCAGCCGAGCAGTCGCGTATTGACGCCCAGGCCGCTGGGATAGGTGCGGTCCTCAAACGTCGCGTCGCCTAAATTCGTGTACAGCGAATCGGTGTCGCCGGCGAAGTTGGTCTTCACCACGTCCAGGTTGCCGTCGCGATTGTAATCGCCGATGGACACGCCCATGCCCGCCTGCGGCTTGCCTTCGGGCGATAGCGCCGCGCCGGATTCGATGGCGATATCTTTGAACGTGCCGTCTTTTTGATTCTGATAAAGCGTCGCGGTGGTGGAATCGTTGGCGACGTAGATATCGGGCCAGCCGTCGTTGTCCAGATCGGACGCGGCGACGCTCAGCCCATAGGTGCCGGTGGTGTTCCACATGCCGGATTTTTCGCTGACGTCGCTAAACGTGCCGTTGCCGTTGTTGCGATAGAGCAGATTTTTCCCGCCGCGCAGGCCCGGAGGTCCACACGCCACCAGCATCCCTTTATACGTGCATGGACCGGCCTCCGGCGGAGGGGCGGTCTTCAAATCCAGATCGACGTAATTGGCCACAAACAGGTCCAGGTTGCCGTCGCGATCATAATCGACGAACGTGCAGCCGGTGTTCCAGCGGATTTTCGGACCCGCCTGCCATAGGCCCGCCTGTTTCGTGACGTCGGCAAACGTGCCGTCGCCGCGATTTTTATAGAGCGCGTTCTGGCCGTAGTAGGTGACGAACAGATCGTCATAGCCGTCGTTATCGTAATCGCCGACGCAGCACGCCTGGCCCCATCCGGTGCGAAGTTCCAGGCCGGAGCCCTTTGTCACGTCGGTAAACGTGCCGTCGCGATTGTTTTTGAACAGGCGGCAGTGCGGCTCCTTGCCGGCGGCGAATCCTTCCAGACGCCAGCCATTCACCAGAAACACGTCGAGCCAGCCGTCCTGGTCGTAGTCGTAAAATGCCAGGCCGCAGCCGGTGGTCTCAAGAAGATACTTGTTCTTCCCGACACCGCCGTAAATCGTCTCGACGGCCAGGCCCGCTTGCTTCACCACGTCGACGAAGCTGACACCGAGGGGTGTGCCTTCGATCGGCGATTTCGGCCCTGGGGCGGCTGGGCGAGGCTTGGCGTCGAATTTACGCTCGGTCGGTCCGGGATTTTGCGCCAGCGCGACGAGATCGGCGAACGGCAGAACCAGCGCCGTCTTGCTCAGAGAGCGGATAAACCGCCGGCGGGAGTTCATGGTTGGGCTCCGCCGGGAGCGGCAGGGGCAGGAAGATCGGTATGCATGTGCCAGGGCACGCTTTCTATGGAAATTTCAGGATGCTTACGCAGGAATTCCAGCGAATAGGTCGGCGCTCCGGGATCCACCTGCTTGGTGGCGAACTGCGCCGCCTGCGCCGCGGCTTTGTCCTTCATCCCCATGCGGCGGTAGAGCACCGCCAGGTTGTAATGCGCCGCCAGATCGTCGGGATCGATCTTTTGCAGCGCCTCGAACTGTTCCAGCGCCTCCGCGTACTCGTGCCGCTGATAATAAGCGATGCCCAGCTCGCGGCGCGGATCGCGCGCCTGCGGGAACTGGATCACCACGCGCTGCAGGTCGGCCAGCTCTTCGTCGAAATGCGCCTCGCGGCGCTCCACCAGCGCCAGGTAATAGAGCGCCCGCGCATTGTTCGGAACCAGTTCCAGCGCCTGTTCCAGGCTTGGCCGCGCTTCCGAGTATTTTTCCCACTCGATGAAATTTAAGCCCAGATTAATGAAGCCGTCGGCGTAATCGGGACGCAGCTTTACGACTTGCTCGAAGGCGTGCTTCGCTTCGGCGTACTGCAATTGATCGATATAGGCGATGCCGAGGTTGTTCCAGCGCATCCAGTCGGGATTGTCTTTGGGATCAGGCGGGCCTGCGGGATTTTCACCAAGGTTCAGCGTCCGCGTCCTCGCGCCGAGCTCAACGATCGGGTACGCCGGATGGTCGGGACCGAAAATGTTGTTCAAATAACTCTGGCGCAGATGGCGGTAATTCAGTTTCGCCGTCATCTTGAGCGGACCCTTCAAACCCGGCGGGATTTTGAATTCGTATCGCACCAGCGCCGAACGGCCCGACTGAATCGTGTTGTCGTAAGCGACGGAATGGATCAGCCAGACTTTATGGTCATCGACAAAGACGCCGTCCGTATCTACCGGACGATTGGTGAACGAATGCGCGCGCGTGTCGATGGAACCGTCGGGGTTCAAGAATCCGCTGTGATAAATGTCTTTGCCGTCAGAATCGGAGACGGTGAACTCCACCCACGGCTCGTAGAGGTCGCGCACTTCCGGGAATAGCGAGTGGCCCACCATCTTGTTCTGGATCACTACCATCGCCTGCACCGTTTCGCCGGCGGCGAGCGAGAACGCCTCGGAACCCAACGGCGCGACGGTCTGCTCGCCTTTCTTGATGCCGAACAAATCGATGTTGACGTAATTGCCCGACTTCAGGAACTCCTCCGTCTTCTGCAACTGCTCTTTGAAGCCGTAATAATAGGGCACCGCGGTATTGCCCGCGGGCCAGCGATGCGAGGCGAACGTGCCGTGCTTCGCGCCCTGATCCTCCAGCGTCAGCTTTGCGCGTTTCATATGGCAGTCCTGGCAGGTCTGGAATCCGGCGGTATAAAACGTCAGCGGATTGCGCTGCGAAAACTTCGAATTCTGCCATTCATCGTAGGCCGTGAACGCGCGGATAAACTTGTAGTCGTTCAAAGGATTCGGCAGATTCGCCTTGTGGCACGCCGCGCAGAATTCCGGGGTGCGGTAAAAGTCCTTCATCACCGCGCGCGAATGCCGGTCGGGATGCTGCGTGATCTCTTCATCGGGAACCATGCCGTAAATAGGCTTGCCCGCTTCGTCCACCATCACCGATGGGACGCCGAGGGCGAAGCCTCCGTTGCCGGTGGTGGACTTCACCCGTTGAATCGCATGGCATGTCGTACAGGTGAGGCCGTCCTCGTCGAAGCTGCGGTCGACATTGGCGTTCTGCGTCAATGCCCCGGCCAGCACGCCCACGGGATTGTGGCAGCTATCGCAATGGCGCGTAAATTCGATGCCTTTGGTGCGCAGCAGAATGTTTACGCTCTGCCGGTAGAAAGGCGTGCGGAACGAATTGGAATGAACCGCTTGGCGCCATTGCGCGTAGGCTTCCTGGTGGCACTTGCCGCAGTAGGTGGCGGGAAGAAACGCGTCGGGCGAAATGAAGTCGGCGTTGGCAGCCTCAAGATTGCCGGGCATCGCGACCAGGCCTTGTCCGAAGCGGAAGTTGTATCCGGGGCGGACGGTGCCCGCGTAATCGTCCTGCGGAAACGCCTTAACCACAGGAATCACGCAAACCCCAACCAGTGCAGCGATCACGGCCGCACCGAAGCCCTTCCTGAACTGCATAACCTTCAGTATATCGCCGGAACCGCATGTTACAGTATGAAATCAAGTTCCGGAGCATCGTTATGAATCGCCGCCGTCTCATCGTTCTGGCCTGTGTTGGCATTGCCGCGCTGGCCCTGTATGCGCAGCAGACCTCCGGCCAATATCCTGGCTCACTGCTGGCGGGATTGGTCTGGCGCGACGTCGGGCCTCTGCGCGGGGGACGCACTTACGGCGTTGCTGGCCACGCGGATCAGCCCGACACGTTCTATATGGGATCGGTCGGCGGAGGCCTGTTTAAGACCGAAAATTCCGGCCGCACATGGATTCCCATATCCGATGAAGGCATCCCGATCGGCTCCATTGGAGCCATTGCGGTCGCGCCGTCCGATGCCAACATCGTCTACGTCGGCACGGGCGAGCCTGACATCCGCAGCCAGCATTCTTATGGCATCGGCATGTACAAATCGACGGACGCCGGCAAGACATGGAAGCACATCGGCCTCGAAAAGACCATGCATATCGGCCGGGTGATGGTGGACCCGAAGGATGCCAACCGCGTGTATGTGGCCGCGCTGGGCGATATCTATTCCGCCAGCCCGGATCGCGGCTTGTACCGCTCGCTCGACGGAGGCGTGACGTGGAAGAAAATCCTCAACAACACGTCTGACCCGAACAACGTCGGCGCCATCGACGTGGCCATCGACATGGGCGCGCCGAAGACGATCTACGCGTCGCTATGGGGCACGCGGCGTCCGCCATGGTCGGTCTATGCGCCGTCGAATCTGCCCGGCGGAGGTTTGTTCAAATCGACGGACGGCGGCGACACTTGGAAGCCTTTGACCGAGGGCCTGCCCATCGATCAATTTGTCGGCAAGATCGGTATCGCGGTTTCGGTCAGCAATCCAAAGCGACTGTGGGCCGTGGTGGATAATCTGGGCGCAGGCGTGGCTCCGGCGCGCGGCGGACGAGGCGCGGGGCAGCCCACTCCGAAAGGCGGCGTTTTCATCTCTGACGACGCGGGCGCGACGTGGCGGCTGGTGAACAACGAAAATCGCCTGTGGGGACGTGGCTGGTACTTCGGCGGCATTGCCATTGATCCGAAAAATCCCGACCGCGCGTACGTGATCAACACCGCGACTTATATGACCACCGACGCGGGCAAAACGTTCGTGCCGATTAAAGGCGCACCGGGCGGCGACGATTATCACCAGATGTGGGTGAATCCCAAGGATGGCAATCGCATGGTGCTGTCGAGCGATCAGGGCACCGTCGTCAGCGTGGACGGAGGCAAAAGCTGGAGCACCTGGTACAACCAGCCGACGGCGCAGGTTTACCACGTGGCTGCGGATAATCGTTTCCCCTACTGGCTCTACGGCGCGCAGCAGGATTCCGGAGGCGTAGGCGTCAGCACATGGTCTCGAGAAGGGGTGCTGAGCTTCCGCAACTGGGAGCCGACCTGCCTCGCCGGTGAAAGCAACACTGTGCTGCCCGATCCCGAGGACGGCAACATTCTCTATGGCAGCGGCAATGGCAAGTGCGATCAGAATTTGAACATCGCCCTGCCGGGCCAGGGCGCGCTTCCACCTGACGACCCCGACGATCTGAACCGCAAGACCTGGACGCTGCCGCAAGTGTTTTCCGAAGCTGATAAGGCGCTCTATTATGCGAATCAGTTTGTGATGCGCTCCCGCGACAAGGGCAAGACGTGGGAAAAAATCAGCCCCGATCTGGCGCGCCTGAATCCGCCCAAGCCAGCCAATCTGGACGCGGTTACGGTGAAAGACATCGACCAGCCGATGACCGCGCGTTTCGGCGTGGTGTACACGCTGGGCCCGTCGCCCATTGCTGCAAATACGGTGTGGGCCGGAACCGACGACGGCCTGATCCACGTCACGCGCGACGACGGCAAGACCTGGCAGAACATCACGCCTCCCGCGATGACTCCGTGGAGCAAGGTGTCGCAGATCGAGGCGAGCCACTTCGACGTCGAGACGGCCTATGCGTCAGTGGACCGCCATCGCCTCTCGGACATGAAACCGTATCTTTATCGCACGCACGATGGCGGCAAATCCTGGCAGAACGTCGTGAAAGGTATTCCAGAGGGCGCCTACGTCAATTCGGTGAAGGAAGATCCAAAGGCCAAGGGCCTGCTCTACGCGGCCACGGAGTTGCGCGTCTACGTTTCGTTCAACGACGGCGAAATGTGGCAGCCCCTGCAGAACAACATGCCTGTGATTTCGGCGCGCGACATTGTCGTTCACGGAGACGACCTGGCTGTCGCGACGCATGGCCGCGGATTTTGGGTCCTGGACCAGATGCCGGCGCTGCGCGAGATTGCGGCGAAGGGCGCGCAGATTGCCAGCTCGACGGCATACCTATTCAAACCTGGCGACGCTCTGGCGATCCGCAGCGGCAGCATGAACGGCACGCCTCTCCCGCATGAGGAGCCGCAGTTGTTAAATCCTCCCGCTGGCGTAGTCGCGTATTACTGGCTGAAGACGCCTCCTTCGCAGCCACTGAAGATTGAGTTGTTGGACGCGCGCGGCGCAACCCGCGCCTGTCTCGCCAGTGACACGCCGGCGCGTCCGGTGGATACGGAGGCCATCAACGTCCAGGCCATCTGGGAGCAGCCCGTGCAGCCTCCGTCAACAGCAGCGGGGCTGCATCGCGTCGCTCTCGGCGCAACCGCGGGCCGAGGCGGCGGATTCGGACGCGGCGCAGCTGCCGCTCCGGTTCAAGATGCCTGCACGGGCGCGGTTCAAGCCACCCCGACAGCGGGTCGCGGTGGAGGCCGTGGCGGACGCGGCGGCGCGGGCGGTTTGCAACCTGGCGATTTCACGGTCCGCCTGACGGTGGACGGCCAGACTTACACGCAGCCGGTGACGGTGAAACCCGACCCGCGCGGCGTGCCCGCGGGCGCGAATTAGTTTTGTCGCTTTGGCGAATCAGTTCAGCACCAGCAAAATAAACGCCGATTCCATGGAGCTCGACAGAGCCCCCAGCGTCAAGCCGGTCGCCGTGAATGCCACCGACGGCGCGTCGTTCGTCAGGCTCAGATTTGAGAACACGTAATTGCCGGGGCCCAACATGGGCGACGCGGACAGCGAAAGCATTGCGCTGGGCGGAATCGTAAACGTTCCGGCAGCGGCTGGCACGAAGCAGGTGACATTCGCGCCCTTGGTATAGGTAGAGTCCGACGCGCCGGCGACGCGGATCTCGACGATGCTGCCGGCGGTGCCTCCCGCCCAGGTCACTGTCAGTCCGCTCGCGCGGCTGACGGTGGCATAAATGTTCGTCGTATTCGTCGTCGGAGAGGTCAAGGTAGTCGGGGGGGGGATGGTGAAGTTCTGGCTGAACCCACCCGCGCCGGAACCGCCGGGAGCGCTCACCGTATAGGCGCCTGGAATCAGAAACACGCCGCCGCCGATGTTGAGCGGGCCGTCGAACTCGCCCGGCAGGGACACGGGAATCAGGGCCGTGCCCGCGGGTCCGGACACGGTGATGCTCCTGCCCACATCCAGCGTTGACACGGCGGAAACAGGCAGGTTGGCGGAGTTCACCCCGGAGTTGTTCGTCAGGGATTCGTAGACCATGCAGGTACCCGCCGCGGGTTGATCGAAGTAGGAAGCGACGAACGGCTGAATGGAGGGCAGGATCGAGAACTGCAGGAATTCCGCGCTGCCTTCGTCTTTATAGACCACCGTTCCGCCGCTGGACATCATCGAATAGAGGCGCTCCAGCCGGATCATGCCGAATTGCACCGGCGCGCTGCTGAGGCTGATTTGCTGGATCGCGGAGGAGGGGACCAACGCCGTCGAGGATGTGCAATTGCGGCTGCCGTTGGCCACCGGAATGACAACGTTATGCGTGATCACTCCGCCGACGGTTAGCGCCAGCGGCACAGCGCATCCGGTGGGAACACTCGCCGGAACGACAAACACAACTTGGTCCTCGCCGATGCAGCAGCCTGAACGGCCAATGTAGGCTGGCGCGATTTTCACTCCACCCAGCCATACCGTCACCGGCGTGTTGGCCATGTTGCCGGGCTGCGGCCCGGATTGGTCGGGTAAAGGCACGGGACCCAGCCCCGTGGCCCATACCGTGAGCGTATCGCCAGGATTCGCGGCGCCGCATGCTGTGCTGGGCCCTCCGCAATTGGCGGCCTTCACGGCGGAGACCAGGCTGTAATCGGGATACGTGACGATCCCCGCGCCGTTGCCATCCGAAGAGATGGTGAACACGCCTGGGTTCGACGCAACGACGCTGATGTTCACCACTGCGCTGGTCTGGTTGTTGTAGGTCACGGTCAGCTTGGCCGTCGGGCTGATGGGCGTCGCCGACGGCAGAAGCGCATTAATCTGGCTGAAGGAGCTGTAATACATCAGCGCGGCAACCGTGCTTCCGCCCGAGGTGATGCTGACCGAGCTCCCGGCCAGGGTTGTGGTTTGAAATGCATTGGTGGCCACCACGCCGTTGATCGGCCCGAGGTTGCCTCCTTGAATCACAAAAATCGACCCCTGTGCGATGCCATAGCTGGGCAAGCCGCTGGGAACGTAGCTCGCGCCATTGACCACCGCGGAAATGGAGGGGGGTTGCGCCACGGCGATTCCCGCCACAAGCGCAAGAGAAATACCAAGCAGACGAGTCATACGACCTCCGCTGGCTAAATTTTACGCTTGCTTCGGACGCATGGCGCAAAATTGATCCATTAGTATGTTTCCACTATTGCCGACGTGCCCCGGAATCCGTAAAGTGTGCCTCATGTCCATGAAGCCGCCAATGAAGCCAATGTTCCTGCCCGGCGTCGAGGCCAACCCACAGCCGGGGCCTTTTGCCGAGTCCATCCGCGTGGCGCAGGCTGCCGGTAAGGAATATCCGCAAATCTGGCACATGTTCGCGTTCCTCCCCCAGGCGACGGAACACCTGGCGCGCTTTACGCAGGAAATCATGCATGGCGAATCGCCTCTCACGCCGGGCCTGCGCGAGTTGATCGCGGCCTACGCGTCTCATCAGAACGATTGCCCGTTTTGACTGAAGTCGCACGCCGCGGTCGCGGCGGAATTCTTGGGCAGTGAAGAACTGGTGCGCGGCGTTTTGGAAAATCTGGAAACTTCGGCGCTGCCGGAAAATGAAAAAGCCTTGCTGCGCTTCGTCGCCAGGGTGAATCGCGAGTCTCCTAGCATCACGCCCGACGACATGCAACCTCTCTACGCCGCCGGCTGGGACGACCGGGCGATTTACTTCGCCATCACGGTTTGCGCGCTGTTCAATTTTTATAATCGTTGGATCGACGCGTCGGGCGTCCACGCCCTGTCGGACGAAGCGCATCGCGAAGGCGGCCGCCGGACCAAGGCCCACGGCTACGCGCGGAAGTAATACTATCGTTGACATGAAGCGATTCATTTTTGCCCTCGGCCTCAGCGTAGTGGCGATGGCACAACACGTTCCTTTTTCCAGCTACGACGCCAAGGCAAAGGAACTGATTGGGCGCATGACGCTCGACGAAAAAATCGGCCAGATGACGCAGGCCGATTCGGATTACTTAAAGGACCCCTCTGACGTAGCGAAGCTGTTCCTCGGCTCAGTCCTCAGCGGAGGCAATTCCGACCCGAAAGACGGCAATAGCCGCGAGGCGTGGACCAGAATGGTGACCACGTTCGAGGCGGAGGCGCTGAAGACCCGCCTCAAGATCCCGATTCTCTACGGTGTGGACGCCGTGCATGGGCATAACAACATATTGGGTGCGGTGGTGTTTCCGCACAACATCGGCCTGGGCGCGACGCGCGACGCGGCGTTGGTGGAAAAAATCGGCCGCATCACGGCGGAAGAGGTGCGCGCCACGGGAATCCAGTGGGCCTTTGCGCCCTGCGTCACCGTCCCCCAGGACGTGCGCTGGGGACG
>Ga0075029_100000625_pt1 | contig 20370 bp, 20 predicted proteins | sample LitLauG_LLR_2013_FD_71391 | JGI IMG/M metagenome (GOLD analysis project Ga0075029, IMG submission 71391) | Freshwater sediment microbial communities from North America - Little Laurel Run_MetaG_LLR_2013 | ecosystem: Environmental > Aquatic > Freshwater > Creek > Sediment | place: USA...
GAGGACGCCAGTGCCGCAGGCAGCCGGACTTTCAGAGGCTCCAGCGTGATTTCTTTCTGCAGCTTGCGAAAGGCGGCGTCGTTCATGCGAATCCCACCGAGATTGAAGCTTACAATTACGTCTTCGGGATTCCCGTCGTCATCCAGCTCCGCGGCCTGAAAAGCGTAGACGTGAAACGGTCCCGCCTGCGGCTCCATGAACTTGCGCGCCCGCTTGTTGCACGACGACATCCGGTCGCTCTCATTCAGCGCCTCGGAAATCATGATTTGGTGCTCGCCATCCATCAGGTACAACGGCGCCGACTCCTGCAACGTGATGCCCACGCCCAATTCCAGTTGCGGCAGGTCCGCGCGCTGCATCAGTTCGTTATAGCCGCGCACCAGTTCGATAATCTCCCGCGCCAACACGCACATCCGGCTCACCGCGAGGCCCGGCTCGCCTTCGCGCTCCAGAATGGCAAGAATGATTGCGTCGCCTTCCAGAAAAACTTTCTGCGCGCCATATTTTTCCAGCAGCTTGTTCACTGGATCATAAAAATTCAAGCTGAAGTACGACGCCGGATTCAGCCCCTTCTCCATCATGGTTCGGGTCACCCGCGTCGAGTCGCGCACGTCCGCCTTCAAGACCACATGGCGCAGCACGCGCTCGGAGTCCGCCGCACCCTGCTCTTCGGGAAGCAGAAACTCATACAGAGTTCCGTTCACCCGCGACAGCTCCTGCAGGCGCTCGTTGGTGATGAGGTTCACGGAATCGAGCGCGCCGTTTAAAGTCTCCAGCCGCCGCAGATCGCGATGGTAGTGGAAAAAATCTCCCATGAACCGCGCTGCGACTTTCGCCCGCTCAGCGCCGCGGCAACTCGCCACTTTTGCCACCGCTGCGTACAAACTGTTGGGGGAAAGCTTGCCAAATTCCTGAATCATGCGCTCGACGCGATCGCATTCCGCGCGGTCAATCAGCGCATTCTTCAACTGCTGCGGATTGATCCTGGTTGCATACTCGCCCAGCAATGGCACCACGTGATAGGACGCAATGACGTTCTCCATCACGCGCTCATCTTCGAGCAGCCGCACCCAGGCAGCCAGCCGGTCCTGCTGGGCCGCGCCTTCTGCGGAGTCTTCCGGCGTCCCCGTGCCCACCAGCAGCCGCGCATTTTCCGGAACATTGATCCACGCATCGATCGCCTCAGCGGTGACTTCCTCGCCATACAGCGAGCGCAAATAAGCCGAGAACACCTCCCGCATGCGGGGATAGCGGTCAGGATCGCGATCCCAGTTGCCCAACATCACATAGTGCTCGGCGCACAGGAAGTCATCACGCCCGTCCTCGGAAAACAGCATGCGGTTCAGAAACAGCGGATAGGTGAAATAACTCCCTGCGGTCGTCTCCTCGCCAAACAGCGACCGGCGCGTGCGCGCCAGCGTGCTCTTTTCCACTTCGCGCAGCGTCTCGAAAATTTCCTGCCCGGTCTTGCGCAGAATGATCTTCTTCCGTACCTGAAACGCAGCCAGCCGCTCGCGATATTCATGCGCCTTCAACTGCCGCATGTTGTCGTAGCTCTTGATCGTGACCCGGCAGCGCTCCAGCACCTGCGCAAACTGCTGCTGCATCTCGGTGCGCAGAAACTTCGTCACCGCCAGCCGCGCCAGTACATCGACGGAGATTTTGTATTCTTTTTTCGCGCGATTGAGCGAGGCCACCAGCAGATCGGTAAGCACGGACTTCCATTCCGCAGGATCGTTCTTCGGACGCGCCGTCTTTCCCGCCTGATTCCGCATCCACGCAGGCCCCTGCGAGCCTTGCGGCGCCTCCGCCGAAAGCACTCCCTCAAGTTCCCCGTGGCGCGCAATTAAGCGCGCAATCTGCGCCCGCGCGGCCTCCGCAAAACGGCCGCTCAGCACCACATCGTGACGAAGGTTATCGACGCCCAGGCTAAGCCCTTCGAGAGAAATAAATGGAGTCGAAGAAGCCAGCTCCGGCAGCGCCGTTTTCTCCGGCGCAGCGCCCAATCGGAAGATAGGAAGTCTCGGCATTCGGGGCAGAATTTATCGGAAGTCGCTGATTACACAACTACATATCGAGGCTAGCATGGAGGATGATTGGCCTAAAGTTACTGTGGTTACTCGAAAGCCTGTGACCGACGCGATCGTGCGGCCATTAATCCTCACGCGACAAGCGAAGCGCGGTACGCTTCATTGCTAGAATGATGGGGTTCCAGCTTCCGCTGACCGTATAGGAGGCCTCATGCGCCGCCGCGAATTTCTGATCCGCTCGGCCACTGCTGCCGGCATCGCCTGGCTCACTCCAAAATCCATTTTCACTACCCTGGCCGAAACGTCGTTGTCTACGAAGTTCGCCGCCTTCGACACGGTCACGCTGGGCTCGACCGGCATTCAGACCAGCCGCCTCGCCATGGGCACCGGCACGGTCGGCTCCGGACATCACTCGCACCAGACCGCCCTCGGCGTCAAAGGCCTCTCCGACCTCCTGCTCAACGGATACGATCACGGTCTGCGCTTTTTCGACTCGGCCGATTCCTACGGAAGCCATCCTCATGTGGCCGAGGCGCTGAAGCATGTGCCGCGCGACAAAGTCACCGTGCTTACCAAGACCTTTTCGCGCGACCCCGCGGGCGCGCGCGCCGACATCGAGCGCTTTCGCCGCGAACTCGGTATCGATCACATTGACATCTGCCTCATGCACTGCGTCACCGAGGGCGATTGGACCGAGCGCTATCGCGGCGTGATGGATGTGCTCTCCGAAGCCAAGCAGAAAGGAATCATCCGCGCCCACGGCTGCTCCTGCCACACGATTGATGCGCTGCGCGCCGCGGCCAAGTCGCCGTGGGTCGAAGTTGATCTGGCGCGCATCAATCCCATCGGCGCTTACATGGACTCCGATCCCGCCACGGTGGTCGGAGTTCTGAAACAAATGAAAGCTGCAGGCAAGGCGGTGGTCGGAATGAAAATTCTCGGACAGGGTGACTTGCGCAACCGTCAGGATGAGGCGATCAAGTACGCACTGTCGCTTGGCCTGCTCGATGCGTTCACCATTGGCGCGGAGAGCAAAGCGGAGCAGGAAGATCTGATTCGGAGGATTGCAGCCGCTTAGGGATTGGTCAACTATGAAATCTATAATTTCGCGAACTGTGGGTGTGCTTGCCGTCTTTGTAACAATATCGTTTAGCCTGCCTGCAATCGCCCGAGCGCAAGCCTTCAGTTTCTCTCCTGATTCGCGTTTTATTTTGCCCGCCTCGTCCGGAAAGGAGCTTCTAACTCAATGCTCTCGTCAGGTACCAACGGCAGTTGTCGAATATTGGCAACCTTCCGCCAGTGAGATCGCCGAGGTTGAATCTTCGTTGGAGACCTATCTTGTGTCGCGCGAAAAGGAAGGGAAAGCCATCCCCCCGAAAGGATCTGGCTACCGTCGCCAATATGTGGGGTTTGTTGCTCGCGTGGGCGCAAATCACAAAACCGAGCGCTTTATTTATGGGAACTTTTATCCCTACACGTTACCCGAGGCTGAGCTGAAATCCGAGAGTTCCCGGCCCGTCATGGTTTGCGACGGAGGACCTGCCTTCTGGGGAATTGTTTATCGGCTCTCAACAAAAACATTCGAGCAGATAGCCTTCAACGGGCGAGCCTAGGAATATCCGGACCCAGAAAAGCCCTCACTGCCCAGCGCTCTTCATCCGCGCAGCCTCAAACTCATCGCCGCGCTGCCATTGAACAAGTGCCGGCAAGCTCGCCGCTTCCCATCCCAGCGCAAATCCGAAGCGCGCCATCGCGGAGTCGCCGACAAAGTCCATCTCCGGGCGGTACTCGTCGCTGGGCTGGTGATAGTGCTTCTCGACGTACTCCCGCTCCTGGTCCACGCCCCACGACTCGGGATGGCCTTTGTACTTCATCCCCTCATTGATCGAGAACGAAGGGATGCCCACGCGCGCCATGCTGAAGTGATCGGAGCGATAGAAGTGTCCGGCCTCGGGCCGCGCGTCTGGACGAATCGCCAGGCGGAAGTCCTTAGCCATCGACTGCACTTCGGGATAAAACGTCGTCCGCTCCGCGCCTGAAACTTCCACTTCCTCCGGCGCGCCCAGCGGCTTCACGTCGTCATAGTTGAGATCGAGAGAAATCTTCCCTGCAGGCAGCGGCGGATGTTTGCCCAGATATTCCGATCCCAGCAATCCCTGCTCTTCCGCTGTAACTGCGGCAAACAGGATCGAGCGCCGCGGACGTTGCGACGCCGCTCCGTAGGCGCGCGCCAGCTCCAGCAGAATGCCGCATCCGGTTGCATTGTCTGCAGCGCCGTTGAAAATGTTGTCGCCCGGCATGTCGGCGCGGATGCCGAAGTGATCGTAGTGCGCGGTGTACAGCACGGCCTCACTTGCCAACTGCCGGTCCGCACCGGGCAGCATCGCGAGCACATTGTTCGATTCGAAGTTGCGCAGCTTACTCACCATGTGCGCCTTCAACTTCGCGCCCATACTCACAGGATGAAAGTCGCGCGCTTGCGCGTAGCGCATCATCTCGTCGAGATTCATTCCCGCAGCCGCCGCCAGCCGCTTCGCCGCATCCAGATGAATCCACGAAGCCACATGCAACGCCGGCCCTTCGACCTTCAGCGCCGCCCGCTCGCCCGAATTCGAGTTCCGCACCACTTCCCAGGGATAGCTCGCCATCTGCGGCTGATGGACCAGAATCACTCCCACCGCGCCCTTGCGCGCGGCCTCTTCATACTTGTAGGTCCAGCGCCCGTAGTAGGTAAGCGCCTTGCCTTTGAAGAATTTCGGATCGTCCGACGGCGGCTCGTTCACCAGCATCAGCAGCACCTTGCCGCGAACGTCCGCGCCCTTGTAGTCGTCCCAGTTGTACTCTGGCGCCTCGATGCCGTAGCCGACGTACACAATTTCCGCATCCACGTCCGACAGCGGCTGCTGGCTGAGATCGTAGGCGACGTATTCGTCGAGCGGCTTCAACGTCATCGCCTCGCCCTGCTTAGGCACGAGCGAAAACTGCGTTTCGGCGGACGTAGTGATGCCAACCAGCGGAACTTTCTGCATGAAGGTGCCGTGATCGCCCGCCGGCTTGAGCCCGTATTCGGCAAACTGGGTGGCAATGTATTCGGCCGCTAAATCGCCGCCACGCTGCCCGGTACCGCGACCCTCCAGCAAATCGTGCGACAAATAGCGCACATGCCAGCGAATGTGGTCGGGCGATATGGTTTCCAGCGCGGCAAAGGCCGCTCCGGGCAGGCGAACCGAGGCGACGGTCTTGTCCTTCCCTCGTCCGGCCGCACCTTCTGGCCAGGCGGGCGAACTCAAGCACACCACCAGACACGCGGATATGATTCGTTTCATCATCGCTGGCATAACGCAGTTCGTCGCAAGAATGCAGCTTGTTCGCAGAACTGTCCTAAGCAGTTGTCTTAGAAAATTGTAAAGGATAGCCCGCCGTTAGCCCTGCGGGAAGTAGGACAGTCGACGCACGAGAGTGCATCGACCGAATGGACTTCCTCTGTGAACCTCTGTGCCCTCTGTGGTCAGGTTTGGATTCAGTCCGCCAGACCGGCGGACTAGTTCTTTGACCCTCAACCAGCGCGGAAGTCGCGCACATCCTCCCCAGGCTGAAACACCGCGGCAGGCGCGGTTTTACCGGCCTCGGCCATCTTACGGTTGATCTGCTCGAAATCGGCCTTTAACCATCCCACGCTTGAGATTTCAATTTCCCCATCCTGCGCGATCCAAAACACCGTCGGCACGTTGGTCAGCCCATAGGCATTCGACACGGGATACTTATGCGTGTCGTCGAGTAGCACGGGGAAGGTCACGCCAAATTCCTTGTTGAACGCCGCCGTATCCTTGGCAGTATTTTGCGAGACGCCAACCAGCTTGACGACACCATGCCCATACGCCTTGTAGAGCCGCTCCAGAAACGGCAGGGCATACTGGCACGTCGGACACGACACCTTGAAAAACGCCAGGACCACCGGCCCGTGCGCGAGTTCTTCGCTCAGCGAGAACCGCTTCCCATCCAAAGTCTTCAGTTCAAACTCTGGAGCCTTCGTTCCGGTCGATAACGCAGCCATCTTCCCTCCTGCTAAATAGTAGATGATTTCGCTTTCTATTTCGGACCATGGCCAGCAATGAATTCCGCCTTCCGCAAAATCTTCCGAGCCAACCCCGTAAGCGCTAACCGTCCCAGGCGCTCGACTGAAATCCATTCTCCTCTAGCATCCGATGCCACCGCCCGACGCCAAACCCGCACTGTATAGTCTGTCACCGTGATCGAGTGTTTAAGCGTCAGGCATCCTTCGGGTGTGACATTGGGCTTGGCTCTTGGGTGGCGCAGCGCTTTCAGCGCTGCGATCTCCCCCGCTCCATTAGACGGAGACGGGGCCTTAGCCCCCGAGGGAATCTCCGGCAACTCCCACATCCCGGCCATCAACCGCGCGTCCGGCGCCCGCTGCACCAGAAACACTGCTCCATCGCGCGCATCCAGCGCGTAATGAATCTCCCGCTTCTTCTGCCGGGCCATCTTGGCCGCACTGGCCATCTCACCGCGAGTCGCGCATAACTCCACCACCGGACACGTCAGGCAAACTGGCGCGCGCGGGGTGCACACCGTCGCTCCCAACTCCATCATCGCCTGATTAAAATCTCCCGGACGTTCGCGATCCAACAGCCGCTCCGCCTCTGACCACAACTCTTCGCCCGCCAGCCGCCTCCCCGAGATCCGCTGCAGCACGCGCTCGACATTTCCATCCACCACCGCGACCGGCACGTCAAACGCAATGCTGGCCATCGCCGCGGCGGTGTATCGCCCGATTCCCGGCAGTTCGCGCCAACCCTCGGCAGTCGAGGGAAACTTCCCGCCCAACTCCCGCACGATCACCTTCGCCGCCGCATGCAGCATGCGCGCCCGCCGGTAATATCCCAGCCCGCTCCACGCCGCCAGAACAGACGCCTCACGCGCCCCAGCCAACTTCTGCACCGTCGGAAACCGCCGCAGAAACTGGTGATAGTGCTCAATCACCGCCGCCACCCGCGTCTGCTGCAGCATGATCTCCGACAGCCACACGCGATAGGGATCGCGGCTTTCCCGCCAAGGCAGATCGCGAGCATGCGCGTCATACCAGGCGAGCAGTTGCGCGCGAAACGGGTCGTTCCGAAAGCCGGAAGGCAAGTCCCCAGTGGTGCGAGAGTCTGGCATATTCTGGTCCGCAGCTTTATGAAAGATCCCGCACCCGATTGTCGGCGAGTGGGACGCTTAAGTCATACATTCGTTTGAATCATTCTCGCCAGGATCTTTCTTGAGCCTCCGCGCAGGCTCGTCGCCGGGCTGAGCCTGTTACGGATTCGGGACAATAAGATTTTCACACCACAGCCAAGGATAAGGTTCGTTAACATCCCACTCCACCCGCTCTCGTCTCCGAAGAACCACAGATTCGATTCCATTGGAGGACCTATGCAAATCGCACGCTGGCTGCAGCTTCGCTGCCTGCCGATCTTGACGCTCGGCTTTGTTCTCGCCGTTTCCCTTAGTTCACCGACACAACTCCACGCCCAAAAAGGATATAACGCAGTGTGCACCTCCTCCACTCCGCCGACTAACGCAGCCTGCTCTCTCAGCGCACTCGACGCCAGTCAATATACGGGTAGCACAATTTGCCAACAGATTTACTCGGCACTGAGCTACCTGAGTACCTTACATTCCCCGAACCCGAACCCCGGCGCGGTCGTGGACGCACGCAGCATCACGTCTGGCTTGACCTGCTCCGCCGCAAACGAAACTCCGTGGACAAGCGGGAGTAGTGTGGTAACGACTCCGGCGATAATCCTGTTGCCTGCGGGCTTGATCACGATTAGCACGGGATGGATCATTCCAGACCGTACCAGGGTGTTCGGAGAAGGCGAGCGCAGCAACCCCGGCGCGGCACACGGTCCCGGAACTCAGATTGTAGCTGCGTCAGGTTTTACCGGGACGATGATCTCGCTCGGTGGAGCGAACCTTTATCCCAACAGCTCGACGGTCTATCCCTGTGGAGGATTGAGTGGCATCTGCTTTGGAGTTTCCATTTCGGATGTCATGATCAATGGAAACTTCCAAAATGTCGTGGGCATCGCCAACACCAGTTCCCAAGAATTGAGTTATGCGAACAACATAAACCTCTACGGCATTCTCGGGACCGGATTGTCAGTGACCACGACCCAGGCTCAGAACTCCGGTCCATACTCGAACCTGGTCTGTAACCCGGGTCCGAGCGGCAGCGGATTTACCAGTACGACCACGTGCGTCGACATCAATAACACCGGCGATTTGCGCGGCATCCACGGGCTCACCGCTACCGTTGGCAGCGATTCGGTTTGTCCGGGATCGACGTGCCCCACTGCCGCCATATACCTGGACTCCAGCAGCACCACCATCGAGGACGCTCACTTCGAAGGATTCGCCAACGGTATTCTGGTGGGCTCGGTGGCAACCGCAAAGGGCGACGTGATTTTCAACGTAAGCGGTGGGGGGTCTACGTTGACGGGGCCCACTACCAACGTAATTGAAATTGGCAGCAACACCAGCGACTTGAGCATCATGGGCGTGACCGCGGGCACAAACCCCACTTCGCCGAATCCGAACAGCATTTACGACACCTTGAACAGTCCGACGCTCACCCTCACCGATGCGCATGTGGCTCTGTACGCGATCGGGGAGCCGGTTGGTTCCTATGGGTATTCACGTTTCACCACCAGCGCAACCGGCGTTGTTCCGACCTGGGGTGGCGGAGGTGGTGCACCGTCAGGATCGTGTAAAGTAGGGAGCTTATACTCGAACACCGCGGGTGCCAGTTCTTCGTCCACTCTCTACCTTTGTGCTTTGGTTTCGGGGTCGCCCGCCTGGGTCGCCCACTAAGAACCAATGCGCTGGCACGCTCTGTTGCACGACCGTATCGCAAGCGTGTCGATTGTCGGCCCAGCTTCGCTGTCGAAGCTGGGTCCCAGCTCATTTCAGCATTGACCCTCCGCATCCGATCACGCCATAATCACTGAGCCTGGCATCCGCAACCACAGCGTGAGCCTGTTCACGCCTTTCGATCGAGAGGAGCTCCATGAACGACTTCAACCGCAAGGTGGAAGACGCCTCGACGCGCGTCAGCCAGAAGATCGGCGACGCCGCCGAGCAACTGGAAAAAGAAATCCCGGAGTTCCTGAAGTATCTCAACGACGAAGTCGTTCCCGCCGTGCGTGGCCATTCCTCGAAGGCCCTGCGTACGGCCTCGCAGAAGCTCGCCGAATTCGCCGACTACATGGACCAGAACCGGCCAAAGTAGTGCCTGACCCCCAACAGGAAATCGCCCAGAGGCCGCCACACCGCACTCGCGCCAGAGCCACCCTGCTGCTGCTGATGATCGTCTTCGCCGCAGCCTGCGGACATCCCAAGCAAGTGCACGTGAACGTTCCGCCCCCGCCTCCTCCAGCAGCCGAATCACCGGCTCCACGTGCAACGGCTCCGCCAGAAAATCCTGCGGCGAAGGCCGCAGAAGAACCTGGGCCCAGCATTCCCGCCGATGCCAAGCCCATCGCCATCGAAACCGGACTCGCCAGCTGGTACGGCCCGCCTTACCACAATCGCCGCGGATCAAACGGCGAAGTCTACAACATGCACGCCATGACCGCGGCCCACCGCACGTTCCCACTGGGATCGATCGTGCGCGTCTCCAACCTCAAGACCGGACACTCCGCGCTCGTCCGCATCACCGATCGCGGTCCGTTCATTCCCGGTCGCATTCTCGATCTTTCTCTGGCTGCCGCACACAAACTCGACGTATGGCAGCCCGGCGTCGCCGAAGTCCGCGTCGAGCTGATGGAGTCTCCCGCACCCGTCGAATCAGGGGGAAAATGGGCCGTGCAAATCGGCGGATTCCCCGACCAGCCCGTCGCCGCTAAACTCGCCGATCAACTTACCCGCCGCTACCACACTGCCAAGGTTCTCTGCTTTTCAAGCCCTGCCGGAGATTGGTGGATCCGCATCCGCGTCCTCGACGACGACCGCACCCGCGCCCAACAACTGGCCGCCGAAACGGAAACAACCGAAGGCGCGGTGTTTGTGGTGCGACTCGACTAGTTTGGTGGGGCGGGCTGAGCGAGGCAGAGATGCGGTCAGGCGAGATATTTGAAGACGAGCCAAGTTGCGGCCACGCATCCCAAAAGAAGCAGCAGCAAGACGATGACCGTCTTCCGTTCGTTTTGCGGCGCAGGCGGAGTAATCCCGATCGAGAGCAGCGTTCCTCTCATGAATGCAATCAGGAACTTCAAGTTGCGACCTCGTCCAATAAGCATGACATCTGCAAGGTACGACGAGCAATAGGCCTGCTGACATATGGTCTCGGGCAGTGCTATTGTGCTCTGCAGTGAAGCCTCAATCAGGGAATGTGAATTTATGACCGATGCAACTTCCAGCTGCCTCTTCTGCCGCATCATTCGTGGAGAAATTCCCGCCAAGAAGATTCACGAAGACGATCACGTCTTCGCCTTTGAAGACATCAACCCGCAAGCACCCACGCACGTGCTCATCATTCCCAAACGACATTTCGCGGGACTGAAAGAGGCCGAAGCCGCCGACGCCGAATTGATCGGCCGCTGCCATCTCGCCGCCGCCCAGATCGCCCGCCAGCGCAACATCGAGCAGGGATACCGCACCGTCCTCAACGTTGGCCCCGGCGCCGGACAATCCGTCTTCCACCTCCACGTCCATCTCCTCGGCGGCCGCAATCTTGCCTGGCCCCCGGGATAGGTTCGCGTCAGAGTAATCCAGCCCCGCATGGGGCGAAATGAGATAGCCCGGCACGTGAGTGCCGGGTAGAGCCGAACAACCGAGCGAGTCCCGAAGGGACGGCACTAGCCTGAGGTACACTCCCTTACATGCTCGTCAAGATTCTCGGCTCGGCCGCCGGCGGAGGATTTCCCCAATGGAATTGCGCCTGCCCCAACTGCAGCGCCCTGCGCGCCGGAACCTTCCGGGGCAAGGCGCGCACCCAAACGCAAGTCGCCATCAGCGCCGATTCTGAAAGCTGGTTCCTGCTCGGAGCCTCTCCTGATCTGCGCGCGCAAATCGAAGCCACTCCCGAACTACATCCGCGTAAGAGCGACAACGGCATCCGCCAATCGCCCATCGCGGGAGCCGTGCTCGCCAACGCCGACATCGACCACGTCCTCGGCCTGCTCCTGCTGCGCGAACTGCATCCTTTCCGGGTGCATTGCACCAAATCCGTTCGCCGCATTCTGACCAAAGACAACTCCATGTTCGCCATGCTGCAGCGCGTTCCTGATCAGGTGACCTGGAATGAATTCACGGCCGCAACATCGTTCCCGCTGCTGAACGCAGCCGGCGAACCATCCGGCTTGCGCTGTCTCCCGCTCCCGCTGGGGAACCACTATCCCGCGTACGTTTCCCCGCCCCGCCGCTCGCAGTTGGCGATGTTCGAAGCCTCGCAAGGCTTCATCCTCGAATCCCCCTCGGGACAACGCCTGGCTTACATGCCCGCGGTTCCGGGACTCGAACCCGGCCTGTTCAAGCTGCTCGATTCCGCCGACGTTCTTCTCTTCGACGGGACTTTCTGGAGCGACGACGAACTCATCCGCATTCAAGGCTCCGGACAAACCGCCCGTGAGATGGGACACGTTCCAGTCTCGTCACCCGAAGGCAGCCTCAGCAAGTTGGCGCAGCTGCGCCATCCACGTAAAATCTATCTGCACATCAACAACACCAACCCCATGCTGAATGAGGCTGGCCCCGAGTACGCCCAGGTGCGCGAGTCTGGCTGGGAAATCGCGGAGGATGGATGGCAGTTCGAAATATAGAGGAAAGCGCGAGCCTGCTCTCGCTCGATGCATTGCGCGCGCAGTTGCGCGCCGTGGGCGAAGAACGCTATCACCACAAGCACCCGTTCCATCAGATGATGCATGAAGGCCGCCTCAACCGCGGCCAGTTGCAGGCGTGGGCGCTGAACCGCTACTACTACCAGAGCATCATCCCCATCAAGGATTCGATCATTCTCTCGCGCGGCCCCGATCCGCTCTTTCGCCGCGCCTGGCGCAAGCGCGTCGTCGATCACGACGGCGACGCTACCAGCGAAGGCGGAATCAAGCGCTGGCTGAAACTCGCCGAGGCCACCGGACTCAACGCCGATCAGGTTCGCGCGAGCAAAGGCATTCTTCCCGCAACCCGCTTCGCGGTGAACGAATATCTCAACATCGTGCGCAGCCGCAGCCTGCTCGAAGCGGTCGCCTCGTCACTGACGGAATTGTTCTCGCCCGAGTTGATTACCTTGCGCGTGGAGAAGCTGCGCCAGCATTATCCCTGGCTTTCGGGCGGGCTGGATTACTTCGAAGCTCGCATGTATCAAGCGCCGGAAGACTCGCGATTCGCTGTAGCCTATGTGCACGAAAATGCCAAGACGCGAGCCGAGCAGGAACTCGCCATCCAGGCTCTGCGCGACAAGTGCGACATTCTCTGGGCGCAACTTGACGCCCTCTATTTCGCCTACGTGCAGCCAGGATGGCCGCCTCCGGGCGCATTCCGCATCAGCGAAGAGGGACTGTAATTGTGGCCGCGCCGTCAGATTCGAGCCAACCGCGCCTGGCCACCGGATGCCGATGGGGCGGCACCGAAGAGAATCGCGTGATCCTCTATCCCGAGGGCGCGATTAAGCTACAAGGTACCGGACGTCAAATCCTCGAACGCTGCGACGGCCAGCGCACCTTCGGCCAGATCCTCGAGGACTTAGAAAAAGAGTTCGGCACTACCGACCCGGAGAAGATTCGCGGCGATATCAGCGCATTTCTCGAGCAATTACAGCGTAAACGCATCGTGGATTACTAGGCGAGTTTCAACTGCGATGCTATAGTGTCATAAGGTAACACCTCGGAGCACCGATGCCGAAACCTTCCACAACCAGCTTGAAGCTCGATCTTGAGGTCAAAAAACGCGTGCAGCGCCTGGCCGCGGCGCGGCGCCGGTCGCCTCATTGGCTGATGCGCGAAGCTATCGAGGAATACGTGGACCGCGAAGAGAAGCGCGAGCGCATGCGGCAAGATGCGCTGGCTGCCTGGGATCATTATCAGGCGACGGGACTGCACGTCACAGCCGAAGAGGCCGACAACTGGCTGGCCAAGCTCGAACTGGGTAAACACGCTGGTCCTCCCAAATGCCGCGTCTGAAGTGGGCCCAACCGGCCTTGCTGGATGTGGCTCGCCTGCATGACTTCCTCGCACCCAAGAGCCGGGATGCCGCCAAGCGCGCCGTGAAGGCAATCAGGCAAGGAGTAAGATCGCTGGCCAAGCACCCGGAGATGGGCCGGCCGGTGGAAGAAATGCCGCCCGAGTTCCGCGAATGGGTGATTGAATTCGGACATGGAGCGTACATCGCTCTGTATCACTACGACGGCAAAGAGATCGTAATATTGGCGGTTCGCCACGGACGCGAAGCAGGATACTGAACGCATCCCTCGATAAAGCCACATGGCCAACGAAACAGACCGTCAGGCGGGGAGTCTAGGGAAAGGGCGGCTTTCCAACCCTCTCGCTCTCATCGCCGAAGTCACGCACCGATGCCCGCTGCACTGCGTCTATTGCTCCAATCCACTGGAACTAGCGGAAACGAAAGCGGAGCTCTCGACCGAAGACTGGACCAGCGTCTTCCAGCAAGCCGGCAAGCTCGGCGTGTTGCACGCGCATTTCACCGGCGGTGAACCGCTGGCGCGACCCGATTTGACCGAGTTGATCGCTTCCGCGCGCGCCGCTGGACTCTATACCAACTTAATCACCTCCGGCATTGGGCTTAACGAAGATCGCCTGCAAGCTCTCGTCGCCGCGGGCCTCGACCACATCCAGATCAGCTTTCAGGATTCGCGAGAAGAAGCCGCCAACTGGATTGCCGGGGCCAAAGCGCACGCGCACAAGATCGAACTCGCGCGCGCCATCAAGCGATACAAAATAGCCTTCACGGTCAATCTGGTCGTGCACCGGCAGAATCTTGACCACCTCGAAGAGATGATCGCATTCATCGAGCAACTCCATCCCGAGCGCGTCGAAATCGCGCACGCCCAATACTACGGATGGGCCCTGGCGAATCGCGCCGCTCTCCTGCCTACGCACGCCCAGCTTGAAAAGGCGGTCGCGATCGTCGCCGCAGCCGAAGACCGGCTTGCCGGACGCATGCGCATCGATTCCGTCGTCCCCGACTACTACGCGAAATATCCCAAGGCCTGCATGGGCGGCTGGGGACAAAAATTGATGCTCATCAATCCATCCGGGAAAGCTCTTCCCTGTCACGCGGCGGAAGTGTTGCCCGGCCTGTCATTTGAGAATGTGCGCGAAACGACGCTGGAATGGATCTGGAAAGAATCGCCGTCCTTCAACCAATTTCGCGGCGAATCGTGGATGCAAGAACCCTGCCGCACCTGCGAGCGGCGCATCGAAGATTTCGGCGGGTGCCGCTGCCAGGCCTTCCTGCTGGCTGGAGATGCCGCCGCAACCGATCCCGCCTGCTCGCTTGCGCCCACTCACAATCGCGTCGAAGCTGCCGTGCAGCAAGCGAATGCTAACGCGGCGCCCGCTAAACCAGCGGCCGGATCTTTCGTGAAATTGCAGGAACTCTCAACCGGCCTCTGGCGCTACCGTACGAACCCCGAATAGATCCGCTTCACCAGCGCACGCCCATCGTAATCGGCCGCATGTCAGTCGTGATGCCATTCGCCGAACCGTGGATGAAACGAAATTCGCCGTACACCTCCACATTGCCGCGAACCTTCCGCGCCAGGCCAAACCCGAAGTTGTAACCGTATTCGTTCTGGCTCTCATGCAGAAACTTCCCGTTCACGGGCAGGTTGAGACCGTAGCACGATCCCCACCAGGTAAAAAACGTATCGCAACCCGATCCCGGAATTGCCGTCGAAGAATCCAACTTGCCCGAGCGATGGATAAAGGTCGGCCCAAAGACGATATAGCCGCTCCACAGATTCGACGCCGGAATGTTGATGATGGGATCCAGCATTAGCGAGTAGGCATGGTTGGTCGCGCCCGGCGCCTGCGCCAGTCGCAGCGCCGAGTCGCGCAGCGGCAGGTTGTCGAACTGGAAGTCGAGGCGGAAACCGAAATAAGGGCTGTAATTGCGCGCCACGCCGGCCGCTGCGACTCCGCCACCACCGCGGACAAAGGTCTTGGTCGTTCCGCTGGTCAGGGCTGCGCCGCCGCCTACGTTGAAGTTCCAGTTCTTGTATTCCTTCGGCTTGGCCCTGCGCCCCGGCAAGGTATCTTCCGGTTGCTGGCTGCTCGACTGCGGATTGCCCGCCGGCGGCTGCGTCTGGGTCTGCTGGCCGCTCTGCTGATCGGCCGGTGGAGTTGAGGACTGTTGCGCGTTGAGGGCTGCGCTCGCTGCCAGGGTGATCACCAGGATTGTCATCACCTCAGCGCACCTGGCGGGAAACGCCGCGAACTTTCGAATCATTCATTCTCCTAAATTGCACTCGCAGGAAGGCACCATATTATCAACTTTGATGCACACTGCGCCTGTATGGCCGTCTGCCGGTAGTGGCTCAGTTTGGTTTTCTCCGCGACCTCTGCGGATTTTCTTCGCGTACTCTGCGGTTCAAGCGTTCTGATTTGACAGGGAAAACGAGAGCTTTTGACCGCAGAGTACGCGGAGAACCGCTCGCTGAGGCCGCCGAGAAATTCAAATTGAGCCACTACCCGTCTGCCACGGCGTTTTCGAGTTCACGAAATGCGTGCGCGGCCCGTATCATAGGGGATTCATTCTCTGTTCGAGACTTGCCCGATGCCGACATCGCCCGCCAAGACCATACCCGCAAACTCGACGCCGCCCGGGTGTCGCGTCGCGCTGTTCGGCTTCGGTACGGTTGGACGGGCCGTTGCAAAAATTCTCTGCGAGGGCCACCAATCACTTCGCCTGACTCACATCTGCAACCGCAATGTAGAACGCAAAAAGCAGCCGTGGGTTCCGAGCGATGTCGTCTGGACCGACGACGTCCAATCGGTGCTCAACTCCGACGTGCACATCGTAATCGAGCTCATCGGCGGACTGACAACGGCTGACCAAATCGTGCGCGGCGCGTTGCAGGCCGGAAAATCTGTAGTCACTGCGAACAAGCAACTGATCGCTCGCCACGGCCCCGATCTTTTGCAATTGGCGGCAACGAATGGATGCCAGCTGGAATTCGGCGCCTCGGTCGCCGGTGGCGTTCCCGTCCTTCCCGCACTTCGTACCGGGCTTTGCGGAGACCGACTGCACGGCATCTCCGGAATTCTCAACGGCACGTGCAATTACATTCTCAGCCGCATCGAGAATGCCCGCATTCCTTTCAGCGAGGCGCTCGAAGAGGCGCAGGCCCGCGGTTACGCCGAGGCCGACGCTTCGGAGGATCTGGACGGCGGCGATGCGCGCTCGAAGCTGGCCATCCTCGCGCTGGCCGGGCTCCACACGCGGGTTGTGCCCGAATCGATTCACGCCCGCAGCATCCGCACCATCGATGCTGTCGACTTCGACTACGCGGCGGACCTTGGCTGCACCATCCGCCAGATTTCGCGCGCGGAATTGAAAGGCGACACTTTGTTCGCCGACGTCGGCCCGTGCCTGGTGCCGACTGGATCGCCCTTTGGACGTGTGCAGCGAAATCTGAACCTGGTTCTCACCTCGGGCAAGCATGGCGGCGACATGGCATTTCTCGGCGCCGGTGCCGGTGGTGATCCCACGGCGGTGGCCGTCGTTTCCGACCTGATGTTCGTGGCCGAGGGTCTTTCGGCGGGCCACAGAAGTAATGCCGCCAGCTACGTCTCTACTGCAAAGATCAGCAGCGATTTCGAGACGCCGTGGTATCTTCGCTTTTTTGTGCGGGATAAGCCCGGAATCGTGGCGCGCCTGGCGGAAATTCTGGCGCAGCATCATCTCAACATCGATTCCCTGATGCAGAAACCCGGCTTCGAAAAAACCGCGCTCCCGTTTGTCATCACGCTCGAACCTTGCCGCGATTCGATTTTGCGCCCGGCGCTGGAGAAAATGGCTAGCCTCGATTTCAACCTGAGGCCCTGCCTCTGCCTGCCGATTTTGCGGGAATCGTGATGAGGGGAAATGGTGCGCCGGAGGCCGAATTACGCGGCCAGCCGGCGCGAAGTGCAGCAAGGAGACACTATTTCCAGAAGGGATTGCTCAAGCCAGCAGGCTTCAGAGCGCTGTCGGATTGCGTTTCCGTGCACGACTCTTCGGAGATTTTTTCGTCGATAAAGCGGGACGGCGGAGCTGTCACTTCGTCGTTCCTCTTACCGTCGTTCCCGGGAAAAATTGCATGATTGGAATTCATAGACACTCCTCCATACCAATGTTATCGCTCTATTGAAACACTTTAGTGAATTCTCAGAACCGCAAAATTCCGATAGTTTGCATCGAAAAACCTGCACACCGCTTCGCGCCCTGGCAGGCTTCAGCCCCTGTGACGTGCACTCGCGCCGTCGAGCAAGCGGAGTTTTCTTGGTGCATGTATTCTGAGCAGTCCGCTTCCACGCAAAGGATCCCCCTATGAAATATCGCAAGCTAGGCCGCACTGGTTTCGAAGTCAGCGACATCGCCCACGGTTTGTGGGGTATGAGTGGATGGAGCGGCTCGAGTGACGACGAATCTCTCGCCGCAATGCAACTCGCTGTCGACCTCGGCTGCAATTTCTTCGACACCGCCTGGGCCTACGGCGGCGGCAAGAGCGACGGACTGCTCGGCGAGATCAAGACTCGCAACTCCGGCCGACGGCTCTACGCCGCCTCCAAAATTCCTCCGGCAAATCTTCAGTGGCCGGCGCGCCCGGAATATCAGTACTGCGACGTTTTCCCCGCAAAGCACGTGATCAAACATGCCGAACTGATTCGCAAGAAACTCCGCGTGGACACCATCGACCTGTTGCAATTCCACGTCTGGGACGATTCCTGGGCCCACGATCCTGAATTTCGGTCGACGGTCGAGAAGCTTAAGGACGATCAGTGGATTCGCTATTTTGGACTGAGCCTCAATCGCTGGGAGCCGGAGAACGGCATCCAAGCGCTGCACACGGGCTTGGTCGACACGGTGCAGGTGATCTATAACATCTTCGACCAGTCGCCGGAAGACGAACTCTTTCCTGTCTGCCAGGAATTAAACATCGGCGTGATCGCGCGCGTCCCTCTCGATGAAGGCAGCCTCGGCGGCAAAATGACGCTGGAAACGCGTTTTCCCAAGGGCGATTGGCGGGCGGGGTATTTTGGTCCGGAAAATCTCGCCAACACGATCGCGCGCGTGGAGAACTTAAAAGAACTTTTGCCCCCCGGCATGACTTTGCCCGAGATGGCCATGCGCTTCATCCTCTCGCATCCGGCAGTAAGCACCACGATCGCCGGCATGCGCAAACCAGATCACGTCCGCGAAAACATTGCCGCCAGCGACGCCGGCCCGCTCGACAAGAGCTTGCTGGCTGAATTGAAAAAGCATCGCTGGGAGCGCAAGCCGCAGCGCTGGTCGGACTAGATCGATTGTCCCCTGTGTGCCTCTGTGTCCGCTGTGGTGAAATCGTCTTCGCCGTAGCCGCAGTCCTACGAGTGCTGGTAGTAGTCTGTAGCGCCAAGCTACGCTGAAGTCCGCCGTTCTGACTCCGATGCTCTGAGGCCAGCTTGTTCCAGCAGAAAATCTTCGCCCTGCTTTCCGTCCTTGTTTTGCTCGCAGCCGCGCTAGCGCAGAACCCGCGCGGGTCCCTGCGTGGCGCCGTGCAGGACGCCACCGGCGCCCGCATTCCCTCTGCCAAAATCGTTCTGGAGTCGCCCGATTCGTCGCTGCACCGCGAGGCCACCAGCGAAGATCGCGGTGAATTCCGCATCGACGACCTGCCCCCCGGACAGTATCGCGTTACAGTGAGTGCGCCGGGGTTCGCGCCGGCACAATCGAAGGTCTCGATCCAGGTCAGCTCTGTGCGCGAGGTTACGGTCACGCTGAAGCCCAGCGCTCTGTCGGAAACGATCAGTGTGCGAGGCGAGACTTCGTCAATCACCACCGAGCCCATCGACCTGGTCAGCGTGGTTCTTCAAGGAGTCGTCACCAGCCGCGATCTGGAAACCCTGCCGCTGGCGGCCCGCAGCTTCGCCAACATCGCCTACCTCGCGCCCGGCACCGAGCCGGTCGAGCCTTCCGATCCCACCAAAGCGCGCATCACCGCCGTCTCCACCGGAGGAAGCTCCGGATTGAACAATGACCTGTCGGTCGACGGCGGCGACAACTCCGACGATTGGATCGGCGGATTCCTGCAAAACATCTCTCCCGATGCCGTCCAGGAGTTCGCCGTGCGCACCGCCAACGAAAGTGCCGACACAGGTGGGACGACCGCAGGATCAGTGGTCATCACGACCAAGCGCGGCACCAACGATTGGCATGGCAGCGGAGCGTTCTACGAACGTGCGTCCGCGCTGAACGCAAGGTTCCCGATCGAGAATCCCGCCCCGAATCCGAAGCAGCCTTTCTCGCGCCAGAATTATGTCGGCACGCTGGGCGGCCCGATCAAGCATGACAAGCTCTGGTTCTTCTCCTCTTTGGAGTACGTCCGCGAGAACGCCAGTGTTGCCTACAGTCCCGCCAGCACGACTGAGTTCGACGCGCTCGCGCAGCTCGCTGCCGGTGGCCTGATTCCCGGCGTGCCCTCGATCGCAGTTCCACCGAACGTGGCAATCCCGTTCCGCGACTACGACAGCTCGCTGCGTTTCGACTGGGCGCAGTCGGAGAAGTCGCTGTGGTTTCTGCGCGCCTCCGGAGATAGCTATCTCACGCACAACGCACTGGTCGCGCAGGCCACGTTGCCCTCCACCGGACTGACGACTCACAACAACTACGGGAATGCAGTCCTCAGCAACACTTACGCCTTCAACTCCACGTGGCTGGGCACGTTCGTTTTCGACGCCAGCGAATTGCATCTCACGCAGACCCGCAACTCGACTCTCGGTTTCGCGCTCGCATTTCCCTTCAGTTCCACGTCGCTCACGGTATCCGGCTTCGAGACCTTCGGCGACAACCAGTTCGCCACGCCCATCACGCTGTTCCCCTCGCTGCGCAATCAGCAGAAATATCAGCTCCGCTATGACGTGACGCACGCCACCGGAGATCACGCGTTCAAGTTCGGAGTGAACTTCATTCACGAACCGGTCCTCAGCGGCGCGTTCCCCGGCACGGCAGAGCAGCTGATTCAGTATCCCAACGATCCGTCGTACTACGTGGCGAATCCTGGACAGTTTTATTTCGAACCTCCCGCCGCGCAGTGCATCCCCGCGCCGGATCCTCTCTCGGGCATCGGTTGCAACTTCAC
>Ga0075029_100000628_pt1 | contig 20309 bp, 16 predicted proteins | sample LitLauG_LLR_2013_FD_71391 | JGI IMG/M metagenome (GOLD analysis project Ga0075029, IMG submission 71391) | Freshwater sediment microbial communities from North America - Little Laurel Run_MetaG_LLR_2013 | ecosystem: Environmental > Aquatic > Freshwater > Creek > Sediment | place: USA...
GTCCCTATGTCGGAGAGCACACGCCGCTGGTGAAACTGAGTTCTAGCGAGGAGCATGGAATTCAGCAAGCCGGGTTAGCAGTGCGCAAAGGCAAATCGTACGCGGGACACGTTGTTTTGGCTGGAGCACCTGGCACAACGGTGAAAGCGAGCCTGATCTGGGGCAATACGTCGAATGACCGCGAGACCGTGGTCATTAGCAGAGTCGGATCTGAATATCGCAAGTTCCCGCTAACGTTCCAGGCGCAAGGCGATAGCGATGACGCGCGGCTCGAGATTGTCGGCATCGGTACTGGATCTTTTCATGTCGGAGCAGCTTCGCTAATGCCCGCCGACAACGTGCAAGGCTTCCGCGCCGAGGTCGTCGCCGCACTCAAGCAACTGCATTCCGGCGTGTATCGCTGGCCCGGCGGCAACTTCGTCTCTGGACATGAGTGGCGCGATGCGATCGGCGATCCGGATAAGCGTCCGCCGATCATGGATCCGGTCTGGCACGCCGTTCAGTCGAACGATGTCGGGACTGATGAATTCATGACGCTTTGCCGACTGCTGGATGTTGAACCCTATGTGACCGTCAACGGCGGTTTTGGAGATGCCTGGTCCGCGGCGCAACTGGTTGAGTACGCCAATGGCGCGGTCACCACGCCCATGGGCAAACTGCGTGCTGCGAACGGTTATCCGCAACCGTACAACATCAAGTTCTGGGGCGTTGGCAACGAACCGTGGGGCGAGTGGCAACTCGGCTTCATGCCCGTCGCGCAATGGGAATTGAAGCACAACATGTTCGCGCAGGCGATGCGGAGGGTGGATCCCACGATCAAGCTGATCGCGGCAGGCGCAATGCCGGATGCGATGGCGGGATCAAAACAGGCGAAGCGTCTCAACGGTCAAATCGTGCCGGACTACCTCTCTCCGGGAGACTGGAGCGGCAACCTGCTCGCCCATTGCCTCGACAACATGGATATGATCAGCGAGCATTACTATTCCACCAGCGGAAAGCGAACCGACCTTCAGACGGGTGAAAAAGTCGATATCGGCCCGCAGAGCCTGATCGAGTGGGAACGAGCGCCCGCCACTCAGGTTCGCGCGAAATACGAGCACTATCAGGAGTACTTGAAGCGCATCCCCGAACTCAAAGCAAAACCGGTGCCTATCAGTCTCGACGAGTGGGCGTATATCGGCGCTCCGCCGAATTCTTACAAAGTGGTTCCCGCCTACGCTTGGGCTTTTCACGAGATGTTTCGCCACTCTGATCTGTACCAGTTAGGCTCATTCACGTTTGCAACCGCAATGATCAGCGAAGACCGCACCGGCGCGGTTCTGAGTCCGACCGGTCTTCTATTCAAGATGTATCGCGAACATTTCGGCACGGTTCCGGTGGAAGTGTCGGGAGACTCGCCACAGCCCAAGCCGATTTATCCGGCCGGTGGCGACCAACCGGCGGTCAATCCAGGCAGCGATACCTACCCACTGGACGTCAGCGCTGCTCTCAGTGACGACCGCAAAACGCTCACGTTCGCAGTGCTGAATCCGTCGGATTCTGAGCAGCAATTGAACATTTCGATCAATGGCGCAAAACTCTCCAACCAAGGCCGCCTGTGGCGCATGGCTCCGTCGAGCGTTGACGCAACCATTACGGTCGGCAAGAAAGCAGAAGTCGAAGCGGAAGAAAAGGAAGTTACGTCTACGCCCGATACGGTGTCGGTGCCGCCATTTAGTGTGAATATCTATTCGTTTGTGATGCGGTAGTTCGCTTCTGCGCGGGCAGGCGTCGCGTTGTCTTAGGTCTTAAAGAAGCTTGCCGTGAAAACAACAGCCGTCGTAAGTTCGTTGCTGGCACCGCTGCCGTCGGTGCAAGTGCGTGCTTCGCTCGCCGGCATTCGCGTTTGCGGGCCAGGGCGCTCACGCCAGTTCCGCCGCGTCATCCAGGGCCGTGAACCACGAAGTGATTGTGCCGCAAGCCATGCCATTTCCCATGAAGGATGTCCGACTGCGGACGGGGGCGTTCAGCGCGGCGGCAGAGGCTAACCGGAAAGATTTTAAGACGCTCCCCCCCGACCGGTTGCTGCACACGTTACGCCTGACCGCCGGGTTGCCTTCTTCCGCGGAGCCGTTGGGTGAATGGGAAAAACCCGACTGCGAACTCCGCGGACATTCCACGGGCGGACACCTACCTTTCGGTCTGCGCGTTGGGGCGTTACCGCAACGGCGTAGAAACTAGAGTCGAGTTTGCTCTGGGTGTCCGGGGGGTGCCCGAAATCAGCCTTGCCGAAATCAGCTAAGTACATTGAAATCTTGGTGAGCGCGGCAGGATTCGAACCTGCGACCCATGCCTTAAAAGGGCATTGCTCTACCACCTGAGCTACGCGCCCACAGCGGACACAACCGATTGAAAAGAAACAACTAATTCGGCAACGCTTCCGTGACCTGCGCCGTGGCCAGCGCACGATCAGCGCACAATGCAGCTTCCAGCTTTGCCATTGCCGAAACACTCTGCTCCGGCAGAGTCTTGATGTAGTGCTTCCGAGTCACGCCTACGTCTTGGTGCCTCAGAATTTGCTGAACCATCACGTCATCCACTCCCAGAGCGTATAGCGTGGAAGCGAGTCCACGGCGAAAACTGTGGAACCCGTGCCACATAGGTAGACTACCATCCCTCACGTATTCATGCGAAGCGGCAACGTGACTTTGTTTTGATTCCCGGCAGACCCCACAGCGATTCAAGACTGGCAGGATTTCCCGATTCAAAACGTTGTTCAGGTTCGCAGGGTTTTCCTTTTCTATTAGCGAACATTGGCCCTTTATTGGGATTCCCGCAAGCCAACTTGTGCGCTGCAAGTATCGCCCGCAGCCGTGGGATGACGGGAACAGGTGCTTTGGATCGCTTGGTTTTTGGTTCGTTCTCGTATCCCTCCCAAACAGAACGCATGACCATGATCTGCTCGCCGTTGTAATCTTCCCATCGCACACCCCGCAACTCAGACCTCCGCAATCCGGCAAACGCGGCCACGGCGCACACCGTAGCAGCCGGTTCCGGCAGGACAGCAAGAATTGTTTCCACATCGCGCAGGCTGTAGGAATGGGTTTCATCTCCGTCCGGCGCACGGGGAATTTTGACGAGTCGCACGCAATTGCCCCTTGCCGCATCGGCGCAGCCCAGGCGCAATGCCTCATCGAAAATCAAAGCGAGCAGATTCTTGAGGTGAGCCAGTGAACTCCGTTTCATCTTGGGGTTCTGCCGGTTCACGTCATCAATAATCCTTTGTGCAGATAGCGCTGTAAAGTCTCGCAGCCGAACATTTCCGCAGCGAGGGCGCAGTTGAGACTCCCAGCGGGCACGGTAACCCTTGAGGGTGCTTTGCCTGACTTGCTTTTCCAGCATCGGGAAAAACAAGTCATCGGCAAATTGCCCGATGGTCTGGGTTGCTTGCGTGTTCGCTTCGCCCCGATTCAGTGGACGCAAGAAATCTTCCGCCTTGTCTAGCACGTCCTGAGGCGGTTTCTTCAAACGGCTGTGTTCCGGTTTGATCTCGATTAATTGCTTGGCCAGTTGCTTCCGCACGATGTGACCGCCCTCTAGCAGATTTTCCCGATACCGAAGCACCCACCATCCGGCCCTCCGGTAGATGTAACCACTCTGCTTTTTCATGCTCCCCCCTTCCCTGCTTTCGCCTGTCGCACCTTTGCACTGGCCCGCGCAGCTTTGCGGGCGCGTTCTGTTCGCTCTTGCGGGCTAAGATTCTTAGCGGCAACCCGCCCGCCCTTTGCACCCAACTTCGCTAGGTATTTTCGTAATTCCCTGTTCATGTAGCTTGGCCCCTTTCCGTCCGCACTAAGCGGCTAAGCTCATTATTAGCTTAGCGGCTTAGCTTGTCAACGGAAATTGCCGGGCGGACTTCCCGTTGCTGCGACGGCGACTCAGCCATTGTTCAAGCTCGGGGGACAACCAAGCGAATCGCACATACTTGCCGAACCGGATGCACGGCAGAGGATCAGAGGCGCGGCTGATTGCCTCTGCCAAGTGCGTTGCTGGCGTGTACGAACTGATGTAGGCATCGACTGCCCTGCGAATCAGTTCCGGCACCGTTAGCCCCCCGCGTTTGGAAATGGCCTTCAGTTCCTTGCTCTGCGGATCAGTCAGCAAGACAGTGGTTTTCTTCATCTCGGAAATTGTACATTTTCGGCGCACAATTCAGCGCACAATGGCTGCCGAATACCAGCCCTTTGCCCCGATTGTCAGGAAGGCATCCGAAGGTAAGTGATTGATCCGCCGTAGGCACGTATCAGAGCAGCCTTTTAAAAGGGCATTGCTCTACCACCTGAGCTACGCGCCCACGTTCGTCGCACCGTTCCAGTTAACTCCTTTACCAAATTGCTCTTAGGAATACCAGAAGGGCTGTCGATGGAGGCCGTCCGGTGCTGCGCTTTTCGCGGAGTTGTACCTAATGTTGTACCTATTTTTCCACTCGTATTCCCGCACTTGCCCGGATTTCCTCATTCGCTCTAGTTTTACCAGTTCTCGCGCTCCTTGTCGCTCCCTTTCATCCAACGCTTTAAGCTTCCCGGCATCGGAGGCCACATCCGAGTTCTCCACGATGTTGTAGCGCTGGAACATTGAGTCGGTGATCCAGCCGCAGATGCGCTTGATGACTTCCTTGCGCATCCCCGACTTCGCCATCCGCTTCGCCGCTGTCCGCCGCATGTCGTGCAGCAGCAGCTTGCCCGTGACTCCGGCCCGCCGGCACACCTTGCGCCACAGCTTGTCGAAGCGCATCACCCGGCCGCTGGTTCGCGCCCCGCGTGAACACTAGGTCGCCCGGCTTCTTTCCCCGGATCAGTTCGAGGTACAGCGGGATCAACCGCTCGTTCAGATGCAGCGGAACCTCGACCGCGCCTGCTGGGCCCGTGCAATGCGCGCTTCCCGCATCGTCACTGCCATTCCCAGCCCAAGCAGCTTATGCGGCAGGCCTGGAGACAGAACTATTTGTCTCTGAACAGGCCCAGTGGTTGGGCATCCAGCCACATGGGCAGGAAGAGCAGGCGCGCGTGCTGTTAGTGAGCGTGCCCTATGCATTGAAAGCCGGAGATGCAGAGACGCTCGGCGGCAAACCTGCTTCAGCGTTCATGATGGCGAATCTACCGGGCAGCAGCGCGGGTTCAGCTTCCACTTCATCGGGCACGACTTCCTCGATCAAGCTTCCCTCGAATCTCGGCAGCAACAGCGGAAATAACAGTCCCGCTGCCGCATTGACCGGGACAGGCACCGCGAATTTTATCCCCAAGTGGACGACCAGCAGCAATCTCGGAAACTCCAAAATATTCCAGAGCACAACCGGCGACGTCGGGATCGGCACGACCTCACCCACCGCGACGCTGGATGTTTCAGGCAGCACGTTTCTCAGTGGAACTTCGGGCAGCACGTTTGCGGTGACGGTGTACTCGCCGGCGCAGCTCGCCGAGGTGATCGAGGGACCTGTTGCCGGAGTTGGCGCAGGCCTCGATCTCAAGACTACCGGCACCGGCGGCAAACAGTGGGAAATTCTCGCCACCGGCAAGTCATCGATCCAGGGCGTCGGAAAGTTCAACATCCGCGACGTCACCACCAGTACCGACGCCCTGACGATCGACACTTCAGACAACGTCAACGTCAAGAATCTGGTGGCTTCCGACACTGTTAATGCGCTGATACTGAATGCCGATCTGGCCAGTCTCGGATCGGCCGGCATGGTCTCCCTGGGGCCCGTCGGGGTGGGGCCGCGGTTCAAAACCCAACTTCCCGTCGCAGGCAGCCTGGACGTCCAAGGCAATGCCCGGGACACTTTGATTGGCGATCCCGGTTGTGGCGCCAATTTCGCTGGCATCGGTTTCCAGAACACATCTCTCGCCAACTGCACCAATTACTCGGTGGTTGGCAACGGCAGCGATACCTACGTTGCCGCTCCCACTGGTGACATTTATTTCCGCACACAGAGCAACACCGTTACTCCCATGCTGGTGACTTCGAGCGGAAGTGTAGGCATCGGCACCATCGCGCCCAACGCGAAGCTGGACGTGCGCGGTCAGGCTGGCGATTCCGGCTTTGGCATCGCCGCCGATAACAACGCTTGGCAAGCTCGCGGCGCGGGCGGGTGGGTCAAGGCTATGGCGTACGTGGATCCTTGGGCTTCGGGTGGCATTGCGGTGACTGCGTGCTACAACTCGCAGCTGACGGGGAGCGCCGGCTCGACTCCGCCCTGTGGATTCGTACCTACCCATCTCACCGAAGGGTGGAACATCATCGACTTCGGCTTCCAGGTGAATGATCGCTTCATGACGACGACAGCTTTAGTCTCCCAAGCCGCCAGTAACCACTATACCTCCTTCGCTGACAGCCAGAATATTGGGACCTCCTTGGACCGAGATTTTTTCGAGACCAACACTCAAGTGGGCGTTGTTACATACGACAACGACTCGTCCGTTGGAAAAAACGGCAAGGTAGACGTGCCCTTTTACATTGTCATCTTTTGACCAAGCATGGAGACACGCAAATTCTCCCGACGATGCGAGCCACCGGAGAAGCAAATTGAATGGGCGCGCCATCCGCAAATCACGAAACGGATCAAGGAAACGCAAGCCAAGCAGCAGGCGACGATCCCGACTGTGGCGCAACAGATGGCCGCTCAACCGAAGTAGGTAGTCTGGACCATTAACATCAATGGCCAAGGGGGCGAGAACGGCAACGTGGACACGCCCTTCTTCATTTTTATCTACTGATCGGCGGCTATGGCAGGAATAAATCTCACAGGCGAGAGGTCAAGGACCTTGTTCACGGGGACGGCCACGACCAATTTGCTTCTTCAGCCAGTCAGCATTGCCATGCCAGACCGTGTGGAGCAGTAGAAATCCCACACGGAGCGCGGTAGACGGAATCAGATTTCTTTCCCGTCAAGAAAAGTGATACTGGCGTGATAGTTCTGTGCCGCCGTTTGCGCCTATCTGAATGAGGACCTCCGACGCTCCAGTGAACGAGGCTCAGTACAAGCTTCCCCAGAGAATTAGCAAAGGAGAATCAAAATGAAAAAGGTTTATGCGGTGATGTATTCGGCGCTGCTGTTACTGTTCTGCAGTGTACTCGGTCAAGCGCAGCAAAGCTCGGCGTCAACAAGAAATGACAATTCCAACGCGGGCAGCCAAGCCGCCAGTAATGTGAGCGGCACGGGCGCGAAGGATTACGTTCCCTTGTGGTTGAGCGGAACCAAGCTGGGAAACTCGAAAATCTTCCAGAGCCCGGGAGGGGAAGTCGGCATTGGGACAACTTCGCCCGTGGCCACCCTGGACGTGGATGGCACGGTCAACTCGGCCACCAGCTTCAATCTGAGGGGAACGCCGTTTGCCTGCGGCACCGCCACGAGTGGCAACGCTTTCCTCGGCTTGATTGATATCAAACGGCGTCGGCGGACGTCGTTTAATGTGCAAGGGAGCCCTACGGCACTTGTTATCGTCCCCTTAACGTCCCCAAGAATTGAGACCGGAGCGCATCGATGAAATGCAGTGCACCAACGCCGCGCGGTTTCGCTTCTTCGCTGAATGAGGCCCGAAAGAGCCGATCTTGAATCAGAAGTTGAAGTCGCCGGGCTGGGCGTCGTTAACGATTCGGATAGAACGGGGTTAGTCGAAAGGGATCCTGCAGGTTTTGCAAGTCCCATGATCGACGAGACCTGGTGTTTGAGGCCGACTGAAAACCGATCCACCAAGGTCTCGACTAGTGCGCTCTATTCCTTCACTTCGCCGTACTGAAAGCGCGGTAAGAGTCTGGCTCCAAAGCGTTCTGCGATGGCTAGTGTAAGAGCCTGGGGAACGAGGATGGATGTGAGGCTTTCCCATGGCTCCGGAACGAAGTCGATCTTTACAGGCAAGAGCCGATCTGAAGGCGGACGATCTTCGGATTCAACCAGGACAACTCTCCCGCCGCGAGCCATACAGTCTTGCGCGAGACCCAGTCCGAGAGCGGCTGTCTTTCCCACGGCGAAGATGACGGCCGCGTGGGACTCGTTTACATCAAGCAGAGGCCCGTGGCGAAACCCTCCGCCGGAATGGGGAGCAGCGCGCTGTCCAGTCATCTCGCGGATGCACAATGCGCCCATGATGGCGGCTCCGTAGGCTGGGCCGCGCCCAATGACTTCAATGTTGGCCGCTCCACGACAAAACTCTTCCATTTCGTTTCGCCGATCAAATACGCGCTCCAGAGATTTCGAGAGGGCTTGCACCGTCCGGTCCGCATTCCTTTGCCAGTCCCGGCCCAGGATGTGCGAGGCCAGTAAGATGCACACCGCAGTGGCGTTCGTGTACGTTTTGGTGGCGTTGCCATATTCCGGACCAGCTAGGATCGGGAGTTTGTTCTGGACCAGTGACCAGCAAGTGCTGTGGGCGTTATTACAGAGTAAGGCGAGAGGCCTGTGTGCTGCCTTCTGGCAAAACCGCACAAGTTCCGCGCTCTCTCCGGAAGTGGTCACGAGCAAAGAAAGGACAACCTGATCCCATGCCTCCGAATAATACAGCCACTCGCTTGCATCCACAGCGAACGACAATCGACCGCCCGATTGCAGGTATGACGCAGCCGTTAAGGAAGAACAGTACGACGCTCCCATCCCTAAGAAAAGTATCGAGCCCGCCGACGCGGATAGCTCCCGCAATGCCTCAAGCTCTTGTCGGATCGCCGAGTCATATCTGTATGCACTCAACACCTGAGCAAGCTTCTCTGGCTGTTCACGGCACTCCATCTCGTAGATCTCGACCATGCTCCGCTTTTGCAACTCGGGCCGGGGTTCTACGCCACCGATCCACTGGGGTCTGGGACCGCTCGTCTTGTCCATATGTCTTTCGGCAGCTCCTCTGCGAAGGTTTTTAATGAATCATTATAAACTGCGATATGATGGGTGCGAGGTGGCAACGTGGTCGATGTCGGCTCCCCGTCTGTGCCGTCCATAAATCGCGGCTTCATCCTTCGCATCTCATCGATAGCCGCTTTAGGCGGCCTGCTCTATGGCTACGATATGGGGATCATTGCCGCTGCTGCCATCTTCGTCAAGCGCAGCTTTGCCCTTACGACTCTTGCGGAGGAACTGGTCGTCAGTGTCGTTTTACTTGGAGCCATGACCGGCGCGATTGTGGGAGGAGTGGTTGCCGACCGGGTCGGACGCCGCGCAACACTGGTGTGGGCCGCAGGCATCTTCATCGTTGGTTCCTTGTTGGCGCCACTGGCCACAAACGTCGCGGTACTGATTGTGGCCCGGGCGATCATCGGTCTGGGCATTGGGTTTACTTCGGTAACGGCTCCGGTCTATGTTTCCGAATTGGCGCCACCGCAATCGCGGGGAATGCTAATCGGGTTGTACCAATTCGCGTTAACAATCGGCATCGCGCTTGCAGACCTCGTCGGTTATCTGCTCGCGTCGCAGCAAGCGTGGAGACTGATGTTTGGACTCGCCGTCGTACCCACCGTTCTCTTCCTGGGCGTCATCTTGACGGTTCCGGAAAGCCCACGATGGCTTTGCGCACATGGGCGCGAGAAAGACGCCGAGGCCGTACTGCTCAGTTATACAGACGCGCCAGGAGCGCGGCAGTTCCTGTCGGATATTCACGAAGGACTGCGGGCACGCGTAGAACAGAGATGGAGCGCGCTTTGGAGCCCCGCAGTCCGTGGTTCCCTTTTCGTTGCGGTGGGCATGACCGTGCTGCAGCAGGTGACCGGGATCAACACCATCATCTACTACGGTCCCCAGATCTTTGCGCTAGCAGGCAGCACGTCTCATAGCAGCGCTATCCTAGCGACCTTCGTGGTAGCTATCGTCAATGTGATCGGGACCGTGGTAGGGATTTTGCTGGTCGACAGAGTGGGCCGGAAACCGCTGCTGTATATAGGCGTGACTGGCATGACGATCGCACTATTGACGCTTTCGTACGCATTCAGTCGTGGCAGCGCTCTCGGCGCATCGCTGGCTTCAACTGCCATTGCTTGCCTAATGATCTACATCTTCTGTTTCGCATTCAGCCTCGGCGCAATTGCATGGATCCTGGTCGCAGAAGTCTTCCCATTGCGTGTCCGCGGACGGGGCGTCGCTGCCGGAACTCTGGGCTCGGGCATTTCGAACTTCATCGTGTCGATCACGTTCCTGTCTCTGATCGAAACTATCGGCAGCGCCCGGACGTTCGCCATCTATGGAGCGATGAGCGTCGTGACGCTGCTTTTCGTACGATTCGGCGTGCCAGAGACTTGCGGGCGAGACCTCGAGAGTATCAGCCTTGCGACAGAACCGTCGACGGCGATGTCTTCAGGAAATGAGCTTCCCTGATCCGATTCTGCCACGTGCGTCCGCCGTAGTCATCGCCAGACGAATCGCTCCCATCAACTGCGCGTCCTCGCCCAGATGACTGGCAACTATCGTGGGAAGCACGGGTTCGCTGTACCGCTCCAACACACGTTGCGTGGCATCGCGCAAGGCTGTGCTCATGCCCACGCCTCCACCCAAGACAAACAGCGCACTGTCGAGAACGAGCGCGATGTTAAACACGGTATAAGCCAGAATTTGCGCAGTGCGATCCAGAGCATTCTTTGCCGCCAAATCTCCAGTGGCGGCAAGTTCGAAGATTTCTGTGGCTGAAGGACTACGGCGCGTCTCACCGTTATTCCGCCATTGGTCGCGAATGCCGCCGCCACCGATCATGCTCTCCAGGGAACCGGGCGCGCCCGGCTTAGCGGGCTCTTCAGTAGTTCCCGGAACATACATATACCCCACCTCGCCCGCGGTGCATTTGGCTCCACGGACGAGTTTGCCGTTGGCGAAGATTCCGGCGGCAATCCCGGTTCCGATCGCAAGAAACACAAAATCATTGACACCGCGGGCGGCCCCCTTCCAGTGCTCTCCAATCGCCGCCATTCTTACGTCGTTTTCAACTGCGGCGGGCACGTTCAAGGCAGATTCCAGAATCTTCTGAAACGGAACGTTTCTCCATCCTCCCAGGTAGGAGGTTGCTATCACGATCCCGGTGTCGGAGTTTGTAACCCCGGGAACACCGGCAGCGATCGACATCAGATCGCTATGTGGAACGGACGATCGCCGCAAAAGGTGCTCCACGCCTTGCTCAATCTGAACGATCACCATTTCAGGGGAAGAGGTTGACTTCGTCGACGTGCACCATTTTCCCAACACCGTCCCTTGGCTATCCGCAAGGGCCAAACGCAAGTTGCTTCCACCAATATCGACCCCGACGACAAGTCCCGGCGTTGGTTGGACTGGACCGCTCACAGACTTCCTCATTGGTGTGGAACAACATCCGATTTTGAATTCGGACTCCGCGGCTGCGAAATCATCTCCATCGCCCAAATCGCGGCCGGACGCATGTACATCGACGCGCGGAAATTTCCATCAATGTCCCAAGCCTCCGGTGTGCGAAACCAATATCCTTTGCTTTCGTAAATCACGTGATACAAGCCCCAGGCAGTGCGGTAGGCCTCATCTTTCATTCCTTCGCTGAGCAAAAGCGCAGCCAATCCGAAACTGGTGCCCACCCAAACTTCAGGTGCCTGTTCGTTGTCGCGAATGATGGATCCGTCAGCGGACATGCCATTGGCCGCTCCCATTTCGCCGTCGCCGAACTTCATGACATTGAAATCGAATATCTTTTTTGCAGCCGCCGATTGCATCTCGCGAGGCACCAGATCTCCGAGTCCTGTCATGTTCGCGTACCACTGCCCCGCCAGTTGATCGGCTTGGACACTGTCCCGATATTCGCTCTCGGTGTCGTAGCGAAAGTATTTTCCGTTCCAGAGCTTGTCGACGTAGTTCTTTTGCGCCGTCAGGAAAAGTTGATGATTCGCGGCTTCCGTTTTAGCATCTCCGAGAGCCTTGGCCATTTCTTCGGTAGCGCGTACGGCCGCGAGCCACAAGCCGCCACAATAAGCGCTCACGCCACGTACGGGCCACGAGTCGTAGGTTTGATCGGGAGAACCGCTGTTCTCAGGGATCCCCGCTCCATGATCGAACTGTCGCAAGTACGCCATCGCGTCTTTCACCGCGGGGAACATCTCGCGCACGAATGTCTTATCGGTGCTGCCTGTCAGCACGTAATCGCGATATACCATCAGGACGAATTTTGAATTCAAGTCCTTCCAGTCGTTGGTATCCTGCCATCCTGGTTCGTTCACGGCAAAAAACGGATCGCCCTCGGGCACTCCAAGATCATGTGGGACGGCACCCTTCTTCTTCCGCATGTGCAGACTCGGTTCGTCCTGCTGTTGCGACTTCCAAACCCATTGCCCTTTCTCCGGCCATTCTTTTGAAACGGTGTCGGCAAATTCGCGGAGCACGTGTTTGTCGATCTCGGGCCAGAACTTCAATAACGGCATCGAGGCATAGAAACGGACGTCGAGGGTCCCGTAGTATGCATAGTCGAAGCACTCGAGCAGAGCAAAAGACGGCAGCGCTTTATGGTCCGATCCGACCGGCCGTCCCCAGAACGTACCTCCATCAGTCAACACATATAGTTCGTTGAAAAGCATGCCTCGATACCAGAGCGGCTTGCTCTCGTCATTGATGTAAGGCGACTGCCATGCATCGATCGCGTCGCTCCATGCCGTTGCATTCTCCAGCCCGTCACGCGCGATGGCCCAGGCGCTTGTGCCAGCCGTGCCGTAAAAGTCCGTGTAACGGCGATTCCATTCTCGTCCCTCGCCGAATTGCACAACGGGGAAATCCCAGGCAATCACCATCGGGATCACCTTCTTCTCGCCAGGCTGCAGAGTGAACTGCACGGCAATGGCGCCGGCCAATTTTTCGCCATCACTGACCCACGAGGTGGCATTGTTCGCAAGGCGTCCACCTTTCGCGAAGCGGCTCCAGACGGCCTTTCCGTCACCCTCCGCAGGATAGGAAGCGTGGTAGGTGACTTCAACTCCGGGTGACTCAATGGCGGCAATAGTGAACTGGCCGTCGGCCTCGCGGGGAGCAGACCCGGCACGATTGCGACCGAACACAATCCCCTTCATCAGGCCTGAAGAGACCTTTTCGCTGACGAATTCGTTGGAGTTGCCTTGGTTGGGTGCACCCTGAAAATCCCGGGTAAAGGTGCGAAACCAACCGACCATGTTCGTCCAGGAAAGAAGGACGGACACGGTGATCCGCTTGCGTGTGGGATTCTCCGCGTGCCAGCGATAGACGGCGATTGGATAGCTCGACTCACGGTAGTTGTTGGGAAGCACGGGTGAGAACTGTTCCAGCACGACGTGCGCGGGAAATTGATCCCACTTGTAGTCATACCAGGACTTTGGATAGAGGGCCGCGTATTCCCCCGCACCAACCGGATAATCCCACTGCCAACTGCCCAGTGTCTTATCTGAGGGGTGATCGGTCATCAAGACGCGAGCCGTGCCCTGAGGCTCGCCATCAGTCTGTTGAAACATAGCGAACTGATTGGCGTATACAGGAACGTATTTGTGTATACCGGCTTTGATATGCCAACGGGCAAAGTCACCGCGGTAGCTTCTTGAGAAAGTGCCCGATCCAAATCCTCCGACTGGAGCCCCCTGCCAGTAGCCATCGTCGATGTTTCCTGGTACGCGGGTAATTCCCGGTTTCTCGAGCGGATTGCCCAGAGGCCTGCGCCATGCCGCTTTCGGGATAGCGTCTCCGGCCCACGATTGTGCCGCAAGTACGAAAAATGACAAACAAATTGCCAAATAGGAGTTCAGTTTCATTTCACTCCACTCCGAGCAGCTTGACCCTGATTGCGTTATGCATCGAGACGATCCGTAGAACTGGCCCCGGTCATTCCTGTTGTTCCAACCAATATCGATTGAAACCTTCATAGTCTGAAGGCAGGTTGGCCAGGATGGCCCGCCGCAATTCCAGAATGTCAACGGAGCCCTGTTTCTGATACAGCACTCTACCGTCCGCAGCAATCAGCACCGTATAAGGAACCGCCGATTCCCACTTCGGATCAAATGCGGCCTGCAATGCGGCGGTGTCGTTGGAATCGAACAGCAGATTGGCGCTGGTGGCATGCATCTTTTCCAGGACCCGCGTCACGCTATTCCTCTCGTCGGGCAGGTTCGCCGCGACCGTGACCAACTCCAAATCGCGCACGCTGTACATCCGAAATGTGTCCTCGATGTCCGGGAACTCGTGGATGCAGGAGCCGCACCAAGTCGCCCAAAAACTGACTAGCAACATTTTCTTGTCCGGGTTGCTGCGCAGTCTCTTCAGGTCCGCGGCGGAGGCCATTTCCAATTTGACCGGCTGCGACTCGATCTTGCGCAGCGCTTCGACCTGCGCCGCATGTTTTTCCTTCCACTTCGTCGAACAACCAAAGACGCCAGTGTGTTTCAGTGCAACTTCACGATGCGCCAGAAGGGCATCAATCGCATCACGCACTTCGTGAGTCTTGACCAGTTCCGCTCGATAACTGTCGTCGACGCGACCTTCGTAACGGAGACGGCGATCAGCATCAAACACAAACGCATGTGGAGTCGCCTGTGGTCCATAAGCGTCCGTTACGGACTGCGTCTCTCCGTCATATAGGTACGGGTAGGTCAGATGCTTGTACTGAGCGCGGATCCTCATCTCCTCGAGGCTGTCGCTGATATCGGAAGAATCGAGTTCGTCGATCGTGATCGCCTTGGGATCATTCGGTTCGATAGCGACCACGCTAACCCGACGATCCTTGTAGTCGGCAGCCAGTTGCGCTATACGACGCTCGTACATCTGGGCAATTGGGCAGTGATTGCAGGTGAAGATTACGACCACGACTGGACTGGCGGAGTAATCGGAGAGTTTATGAACCGCCCCATCAGTGCCCGGAAGCTCAAAATTCGGTGCGGGTGACCCAACGGCAAGAATGGGGTGCGTTTGCTGCGCCCATGCGGCCAAGGAAAGCACGACCAGCGAGCCCAGCCTCCATGCAATTCCGCGTGGAATGATTTTCATGAGATGCCCCACCCCTCAGGTCTTCACCGTTCGTTTTCAGGGATGGAAGGCGAAGAGACCGCCAAAGTCACCCCGTTAATCACGGCCAGATCTCCTTCGAGACCGAGTGCCACTGCTGTGTGAGTCTTGTCGTTTACCGCAACCGCAAAAGGTAATGTGCCCGTCTTTATCGTGCCCATTACCGCACCGTTTGCTCCGTCGAGAACTGTTATTGCCCCGGAGCGTGAGCTTGCGACATAAACCTTATGATTGCTGGAATCCACCGTAATCGCCTGGGGGTGCTGGCCAATGCTTACAGTATTCACAATTGAGTCATTGACACCGTCAATCACCGTGACGCTGCCGCTCGTGTAGTTGGTGACATACACTTTTCCCAGGCTCGAGTCCACGGCCACCGCGCAAGGAGTTTCACCTGTCTTCACAAGTTTTGTCGCCTGAGATCTGGCGTCGATGACGGTTACGTTCGCACTGCCCGAATTCACGACGTAGACCTTATGGGTAGCTGGATTCGCGGCAATCGCCCAAGGGTGAATTGTTGCTTCGATCCTGGAGATTTGGTCATTAGTACCATCAAAAACCGTGACTTGCGGAGCCTCATAGGTAACTAGATACGTGTCGTGGTCGAGAGACTCCGCGCTCACCGCGTCACCGACGCCCGCGTTCAGAGTACGGGCAATGTTTGTTTTCCCGTCGATGATCACCGTAGCGTCGCTGAACGTCCGCGACACATAGACTCTATCTGCTGCCGGATTGACGGCGATCGCATACGGAAGAGCCCCGACCGGCACAGTCGCGATGACTTTGTCCATCGCGCCATCAATGACACTCACAGTCCCGCTTCCAGAATTCGCAACGTAGACTCGACCTGTATTCGGATTAACCGCAATCGACTCGGGCTCTGCCTCGACCGGAATGCGCGCCACAAAACGCCCGTCGCCATCGAGCACCGTCACCCTGCCTTGGCTTGTATTGACGGCATAAAACTTGCCGGTCTCTGAATTAAGTGCCAGTCCATGAGGGCTGATCCGAATTCCCTTTGCTTCCCGTGTCGCCGTCAGCCTTGCACCCATTCCAAGCCAGTTAATGGCGTGATTGACGAGTTCGTTTTGTACAGGACTGGTGAATATCTTGTCGCCGTGTCCCATATTCATGTAGATCATTTTGTATTTCGTATTGGCCCATACGACCGGCACATCGCCGCTTATCAGGACATCCTTAAGACCGATCGGATAGTTTGATGGATCGAGTGCGGCCAAAATCCGCACATCCTTGTTGAGCCGAGGGCTCGGTCTCCAGACATACCATTCGTTTGCGGGCGACTCAAAATCTCCGGGGATGGTGGCAGTGACCGGATGGAGGTGATCATCGATCGCGAGTCGCGCCGGCAGCGGAGGCCAACTATTGGTATAAAATATGGCACCGCCCAGAAACTCGACGAACCACGGCCAATTTGTGTCATTGTCGTTGTAGGCCGCAGCGTGGAAGCCCAACCATGCTCCACCGTGTTGGATGTACCGCTCAAAGGCACTTCTCTGCTCTGTCTTCGTGGGAGACTCGTTGAGCCAGACGACGAGCTCATATCCCCGCAGGCGCTCATCATTCAGATCGTCCCATCTTGTGGTTGCTTCGAACGTGAAGTGTTCGACTGCCGCGCGCTCAGTGAAGAATTTCACCGCATCCTGCGCGAACTGAACGTGATCCGGCTCCGTGGTGGTCGAGTAGAAGGCCAACACTCTGAAAAGTGACTCCTGGCCCAACAAGTGTGTACCGGAAAGTTGAAGCGCAATCACCAGGCAGAGTCGAAACCATTGCGCTTTCATTGATGCGCCGCCCACAGAATGGAATTGTGAAAAATCGTAGTGAAGGCCGAATTCTGAAACAACTCGGGATGATGGCCCATGAAGATGTAAACGTTGCGAGCTTTCATGTGCTCATTCGTCCAGATCACGGGATGATCGCCGCCCATCTTGATCTTGGTGTCGGGCGAATAGGTCGCCTCATCCACGTGTGCGAGCACATGAACGTTGGGACGAGGCGACTTGTCGTAGGTGTACCACTCCTCATTTTCCACCGCGAACGACGGCTTTACACTCTTCGTGACTGGATGCGTCCCGTCTTCCACGACAACGGTCGCGCTGGCAAACTTCGGAATGTAATCCGTGAACCGGATTCCACCCATAAACAGTGAAAACCAAGACCACATGGGATACCCATCGAACTCACCCAGCAGCGTCGCATGGTGAAACCCGATCCACCCCCCGCGGCCTTCCTCGATGTACTTCGTAAATGAGGCAACCGCTTTCGGGGTCCAGCCATAGGGTGGATAGTCCAGTTGAATGAAAAGTTGATAGTGCGAGAGGAAGGCGTCGTCGATCTTGTCCGTTTTCTCGATGTAGTCGACCGAAAAGTGATTCTCTACGGCCTGCTTCTGCAACCAGATCTCCGCAGCGTCCACAAAAGGGCGATGGATGCTGTGGGCCTCGGCCAGTGCCACGACTTTGAACTTTGGTGCCACAACCTGTGCACTGCTCCCGGCGGCTAAGGCAAGAAGCAGCAGGGCGACCCATGCGGAGGCCAGTCGTCGAATCGATGAAGACAATCGTTGTGTCATGCCCTTCCTTGTACTTGAGCTTGCAACCCGATCCATGTGCGCCACTGAGCTATCCAGACAAGGCGACCATCACATTGTATGGCATACTTAGTTAATATTCATTAGAATGTTTCGTAGCAGGATTAGATCGGATGAAATCGACTAGTCGGTGTCATCCAGGAATCATCAAGACTTGTTGTTTTTCGTGGAATATCTTTACAGCCAGAGCATTGCTCCAGTGACCCTACCGTGACTAGAAAGCCAATCTTGATCGGGCGGCCAAGACTAATCCGCCAAACCAACGCTGAGATCCTGTTGCAACTCCTGCGGGAGTCGGGGCCCTGCTCCAAAGCGGACTTGGCGCGCGCGTCAGGATTGAGCGCGCCCTCCGTAACGAATGTCGCTGCCACCCTCATTGCAACCGGCCTGGTCGAAACGCTTGGCGAGGGAGATTCGAGCGGAGGCCGACCTCCCGATATTCTGCGCTTTAATGCCGAGCGCGGCTGCGTTGCCGGAGTTGAAATTACTCGAGAGGGGCTTTACTTTCTTCTGGCCGACTTGACCGGCCGCGAATTGGCTCACTCAGAGACGTCAATCGAGAAATCAACGAGCACCCCTCTGGAGATCTGCCGTCAAATCGGCCGAGGACTTAGACAATTGCTCCGTGACAGAAAGCTGACAAGAGCTCACTTGCTCAGGGTGACTGTTGGGGTTCCGGCAATCGTGAATGTGGAGGAGGGAGCGGTACTTGCCCTTACTGCGCTGAAGGACTGGAGCAAAGTGCCTCTGGGTCCTATGCTCAAACGTGAACTCAAATGCCCAGTATTGGTCGACAACGATACGAACCTGGCTGCCGAAGGTGAATTCCATTGCGGAGCTGCGCGAGGGGAGAAGAACTTCGTTTTCATCACCCTTGGGGAGGGTGTTGGAGCGGGAGTTTTTCTAAACGGCAGTATTTATCGCGGTTCGCAATGGTCGGCAGGAGAGATCGGCTACCTGCGAGTACCGAGTATTGAAAGAGAACGTCCTGCGATCCATCAGTACGGAAAGCTCGAAACAGCTCTCTCCGCAGCCGGCATCTTGAAGAGTTGGCGGGCCAGCGGCCAAGTCGCGAAGCTCCGCTCTAGGGTTAGTCGTGTTTCCGATGTGTGGGATCTCGCACCTGCTGGCAATGCTGAAGCGCGGCGCATCCTTTGTCAACGCGCTACGATTCTCGCGGACGTTATTCTAGACCTAGCTCTGATTTTGAATCCTAGTCTCATTTTGCTCGGCGGAGAAGTGGGCGGCCATTCGGCTTTGTTGCGCGAGGTGAACAACCTTCTTGAGGGCAGCGAATTTGCAGTTGTACGGGTGGCGCTGGGAAAACTCGGCACATCGGCGGTCTTGCAAGGCGCCGCATTCGTCGCTCTGGAGCCTGCGATCCGTTCTTTGCTGACCACTCGCCGCGATTGAACGGTCGATCCTCATCTGCAGAACTATCCCGGCACGGTGATACGCAATCGGACCCGACGCTCTTCGGCCACTTCTACCCCTCACACATCACACTTCCCTGTCCACTGCTAGAGCGGCTGCTATGCGATCCCGCGCTTGCGGATGGTGGTGACCTCGTTCCGGTACTACCTGCCCTAGCTCGACTATTTTCGGGACCGGGGATCGGGGTTCAGACCCTCTTTTCCCTGGACAAGTTGTTAATCCTTCCCTTGATCCTTGGGAAACCGGCGGTGGCAAAGGGGAATGATGGCGGGAGCGACGGGACTCGAACCCGCGGCCTCCTGGGTGACAGGCAGGCGTTCTAACCAGCTGAACTACGCCCGCACTGTTTATCAAACGAATGAGGCTTTGTTCCCTTGCTCTCCACTGACACCAAAGCCCGCCTCGGCTAATCTGCCTGGGCGGGCCGTCATGCAATATGGCTGCTTCTAGTGGTCTAAGCCGCTTTCTTTTGCTTCGCCTGCCACGCTGCCCATCGTGCCCTTTGGGCAGCCGCAATCTTCCGGCGAGCACCCGCTGACATTGTGCGCTTAGGCTTCTTTGTACCAGCCTCCACATTTGCAGCTCGCTTCGCCCAGCGTGCCTTCTGCGCAAGACTAATCGCCGCACAGGTAGCGACCTAAAGCAACGCAAGTTCATGAAAAACCACAGAGCGGGTTTCAACCGTCATGTCCGCTTTCACATCGCTCGCCAGCACGAAACGAATGCCGCTTCAGCACGCGATTAGACGGTGGCTTCCGAGACCGGAAACCGTGCTCCAGTTACCGGATCTGAGCCCGCGCGAGGGCCTACCAAGTTACCGACAAATGATAATCACGCTCGCGATCGACTTGCGCCCTATTCCGACGAGCCCGTGCCCTTCAGTGGAATAGTCTGCACGGCATGGGGTCAGCGGACCCACACAGTCTAACCCCAACCATTCACGGCATCATAAGGAACCGCGGCATCCGCGGGTTGCTTTTGAGGGCGGCTGCCAGAGCGTGCCCTGGCAGCCGCGGATGGCCGCACGCTGCACATACCCGGAGAAACGGCGGACCACCCAATCCCCAATTATGGTACGGTGATGGTCCAGGCGTTGCCCGCCGGCGAAACTGCTACCTCCGTTCCCGCGTCGATCTGCTTTCTGACCCATTTGCCGCCAGTCTGCATCTGGTAGACGTTAAAACTCCCGTCACCCCACGCGTTGCAGCCGGTCGTCCACGGGGTTCCGCGGGTCAGTCCGAAAGCACTCCGTCCCACGCCAATCGACGTCGCGCACCCGCCGGCCGA
>Ga0075029_100000632_pt1 | contig 20251 bp, 18 predicted proteins | sample LitLauG_LLR_2013_FD_71391 | JGI IMG/M metagenome (GOLD analysis project Ga0075029, IMG submission 71391) | Freshwater sediment microbial communities from North America - Little Laurel Run_MetaG_LLR_2013 | ecosystem: Environmental > Aquatic > Freshwater > Creek > Sediment | place: USA...
CCGATAAGATTGAACTTCCCATCGGGTCTCAATGACGAAACTGCTGCGTTTTCTCCGTCCCTCGCACCAGCACACTGCGCTCTCCGCGACCCTGTTGCTGATGGGAACGGTGATGCTGTCGCGCGTGATCGGGTACGCGCGCGAGGCCTACATCGCCTTCGCTTTCGGGGCGGGATCGCAGACGGATGCGTACGTCGCCGCGTTCACCCTGCCCGATTTTCTGAACTACATCGTAGCCGGGGGAGCGGCCTCGATCACCTTCATTTCGATCTACACGCGGTTTCTCGCGGAGAAGCGCGACACCGACGCCCAGAAGACTTTTTCCATCATCATCACGGTGATGACCGCGGTGATGATCGTGGGAACGATCATCACTGAGATTTACACGCCGGAATTCGTGCGCTGGTTCGTGAAAGATTTCAAGCCGGATCAGATGGAACTGTGCGTTCGCCTCACCCGGATTCTGCTGCCGGCGCAGATTTTCTTTTACGTGGGGGGAGTCGTCTCGGCGGTGCTGCTTTCGCACCGGCTATTTCTGTTCCCCGCCTTTGGCCCGCTCATCTATAACGTGTTCATCATCCTGGGTGGAGTGCTGGGCGGACGGCACTTTGGTATTGCCTCGCTCGCCTACGGCGCGCTGGCGGGCAGTTTCGTCGGACCTTTTCTTGCGAGCGTCATTGGCGCGGCGAAGATAGGGACAGGGTATCGGCCCTCGTTCGATGTGACCAACCCTGCATTCCGCGAGTGGGTGAAGCTGTCGGTGCCGCTGATGCTGGGTGTCTCGCTGGTGACGGCTGACGACTGGATTCTGCGCCACTATGCCTCGAGCATCGTGGGCGGCATTTCCCGCCTGAATTACGCCAAGCGGCTGTTTGCCGTGCCGATTGCAGTGCTAGGGCAGGCGACGGGGCAGGCCTCGCTGCCGTTTTTTGCGCGGCTGTTCAATGAGAAGAAGCTGAAGGAATTCGCAGGTTCGGTGAATGATTCGGTCTACCGCGTCTCGGCGGCATCGTTCCTGGCGACAGCGTGGATGACGGCGGCGGCGCTTCCCTTGATTGATCTGGTCTACCGCCGGGGAAAGTTTCTGGTTTCCGATGCGCAGCCTACTGCAATTTACTTTTTCTGGTTTTCACTTTCGTTGGCCTTATGGTCGGCGCAGGGCCTCTATGCGCGCGCATTCTATGCGGCGGGGGACACGCTCACGCCCATGGTTGCAGTCAGCGTGATTACGGCCGCATCGTTACCCGTGTACTCAATCCTTTTCCATGCCTTCGGGCTGATCGGGCTGGCCTGGGCCTCCGACATTGGAATTGGAGCGAACTTATTGGCGCTTGCCTGGCTGCTTCATCGCCAGAAGTTTGTTCCGCTGAACGGTTTGCGATGGGGTGAGTTGGGGAAGGCTGCCCTGACGGCGGTCATCGCCGGAGCCGTCAGCTTTGAAGTCTCCCGGATCATTCCGGTCTCCGTCACGGGCCACGGAAGCCGCACGGCGGACCTGCTCCAATTAGGACTGATTACGGTTACGTGGGCCGCTGCGGTTGCAGGCGGACTATGGCTTCTGCGCTCGGAACTGCCGGGCGATCTGCGCCGCAGGAAAGCTGCAGCGTACCCGGCGGTGGCGCAAGGGGAGACCAAAGAGATTTTGGGCGCGGGCCGGGAACCGTAGCGGTAAACTGTCGCCTGCAGACTTTATTCGGAGCAACCGATGACCACTGCCGCGACCCTGGTCCCAATTCAAACTCTGATCGACGGGCTGCGCCAGCTTCCCGCGAGCGCCTTCGACGAAACGGAAGCCGTCCGCCGCTTTCTGCAAGACACACCCGTCAACAGCGAATCCCTCGCTCCGTACCTGAACTGGGACCGCCAGCACTACACCCGCAACCTGATCGACCGAACGCCGCTGTATGAACTCATGGCTATCTGCTGGGAGGTTGGGCAGGCGAGTTCCGTGCACAATCACCGCGACCAGAATTGCTGGATGGCCGTTCCCATCGGGCGCCTGCAAGTGGAGAACTTCCACCTGGTTCACCAGGATCTGGCGTCCGGCCGCTGCCAGCTCGAACCGCTCAATATTATCGAGATGAATATTTCTCACCCGTGCGCAGTCGATCCTGCCGATCCCGTGCATCGCGTTGTCAATCCGCGCGAATTCAATCAGCGGGCAGTGAGTCTCCACGTTTACTCGCGCCCCTTCGATACCTGCGTCGTGTACTCTCCCGAGCAGGGTACTTGTGGGGAGATTGGTCTGCACTTCCACACCGAATACGGCAAACGGAAGTAACTCGGCGAAGCGATAGAAATCTGGATCGCTTACGAGACGCCCAGTAACATTGATCCAAGGGGCGTGTGATGAAGCAGATATTCGGATTGTTGACCGGTGTGTGTGTGGTGGTCATGGCCGGTCTTGTCCTCTGGTCATTGCGGAATAAGGTGGCAATCCCTGGCGGGACCGGGACCGCACCTGTGCCACAGGCGGTCCAAACTCATGTTGAGTCCGCTCCACCGGCGCAGGCTGTCAACATGGTCACATTAACCGGACCGCTCGCAGATTACTTGGCACAACAAGAGCAGCCTAAGGCCGAGGCGGAGGATGCGGAGCGAGCCCCTCGTCCATTCAATCCGGCGGATCGCGTTGGCGACTCTCCCGTAGGTACGAGCACGCCAATCCTGAAAAAGACGTTCACGGTTGCCAAGGCGGTCGATCTGCCGTTCGAAATTCCGCCTCACGCTGCGAGTCCGCAGCTTCATGGAACTTATCGCTCGTTCCTGCAGCGCGGTGGCACGAAGTCGGACGATGACGCGGATGTGGAATTCCTGCTGATGAACCAGCGGCAATACGAGGATCTTCTCAACGGACATCCCGCCGATGCGCAGTTTTCGGCCGAAGGGGCCCACAACGGGGAGGTAAATACCAACATGCCTCCCACGCTGGATCAGCCGGTGAAGTACTATTTGGTTTTCCGCAATGACTCCAGTAGCCCGGGAAAACTTTTCGTCCAAGCCGACTTTCGCGTCGATTTCTGACTCGGTTTTCTGCTGCTACACTATGCAGGTTGCCCCCGCGGAAGAAATCATCGAACCCCAGCCCGGCTCCGGCCCCCTCGCCTGAAATCGTGCCGCAGGCCAAGGCCGCCAAGCCCGCGCCGTCGACTCATGGCCGCATATTCCTGATCGACACCATGTCGTTCATCTTCCGCGCCTATCATGCGATGGCGCGGCAGCGGTCGATGTCCACCAAGAACGGATTGCCCACGGCGGCGATCTACGTTTTCGTCAACATGCTGCGGAAACTGCGCGACGATTTCTCTCCCGAATATCTGGCCGCCATCTTCGATCCCGCCGGGCCAACCTTCCGCGACGAGCAAGCCGAAGCTGTAACCACAGTGCGCAAGTTCGATATCAAGACGCAGACCTTCACCGAGATCGAGTACAAGGGCTACAAGGCGAACCGCGCCGCTATGCCGGAAGACCTGGCGCAGCAGGTTCCGTACATTCGGCGCGCGCTGGAGGGGTATCGCATCCCGATGCTGGAGGCGAAGCGCTTCGAGGCCGACGACGTGATCGGCACGCTGGCGCGGAAGGCAGCCGAAGCCTCGTATTCGGTTTACGTCGTCTCCAGCGACAAGGACATGATGCAGTTGGTGAACGATCAAGTGCACATCCTGAACCCGCCCAAGGACAACCTGATCTGCGACGCGGCCAAGGTTGAGGAAATTCTGGGCGTGCCCCCGGAGCGCGTGGTCGACGTGATGGCTCTTCGCGGAGACGCGATCGACAATATTCCCGGAGCGCCGGGCATCGGCGACAAAGGGTCGGTGGAATTGATTCAGCGCTTCGGCACGGTCGAGAACGCGCTGGAGCATGCGGCTGAGGTTGAAAAAAAGACTTATCGCGAATCGCTGCTGAACAATCGCGACACGATTTTGTTCAGCAAGGGCATGGCGACAATCGATACGAATGTCCCGATTGAATTTGACGTCGAAGCCATGCGGGCGGGAGCGCCGGATGTCGAAGCGCTGCGCGCGCTCTTCACGGAACTCGAGTTTACGTCTCTGTTGAGGGAACTGCTGCCGGTGGTCGAGGTCACCGAGGCACTCTACAGCGAGGCGAAGTCGGCCGCAGACGTGGAACAAGTCGTCAAAGCACTGGGCTCGAGCGGCGTGCTCGCCGTGGCGATTGAGGCGCAGGAATCTGAGACGCAGATCGAGGAAGAAGAGGAGAAGGACGAGCCGCAGAGTTCGCAGATGTCATTGATGGCTGCTCCGGTTGCGACGCCGGTTCCTGTGCCGGTAGGCCGCGCTGCCATTTCTGCGGCGGCCGGCACGGCGACGGTTGTGCGGCTCGATTCCGGCGATGCAGCCGACCGGCTGCGATCTTTGCTGACCAATCCCGAAGTTCCCAAGTCCGTTTACGACTACAAAGCCGCGATTCACGCCCTCGACCCGCTGGGCATTTCGCTAGCCGGAGTGCGGCATGATCCCATGCTGTACTCGTACTTGCTGGATCCCACGTACTCGTCGCATCGGCTCGCCGACGTAGCGCTGCGCCGCTTCAATTTGAAGCTGGCGGGCAATCTTGCCGAGTCGTCCGACATCGCGTTCCGCCTCACCACCGCGCTGCGCTGCGAAATAGAGCAGTCGGGGCTTGTCAAACTCTACGATGAGATTGACCTGCCTCTGGTGCCCGTGCTGGCGCGCATGGAACAGGCGGGCGTGAAGATCGACACGGCGGAGCTCACGCAGATGTCGGTCGAGCTCGAGCGTGAGATTCGCGCCAAGGAGAAAGAAGTCTTCGAAGCGGCGGGAATGGAGTTCAATGTTGGCTCGCCGAAGCAGTTAGGCGACGTGCTCTTCAATCGCCTGAATCTGCCGAAGCCGGTGAAGTATGGAAAGGGCCGCGCTATATCGACGGCGGTCGATGTACTGGAGGAACTGGCGGAGAATTATCCCATTGCGCGCATGGTGCTCGATTACCGCCAGCTCACCAAGCTGAAATCGACGTATGTGGACGCACTGCCGGCGCTGATCAATCCATCCACTGGACGCCTGCACACCACATTCGGTCAGACGGGAACGGCTACGGGGCGACTTTCCTCGGCCAATCCCAACCTGCAGAACATTCCGATTCGCACCGAACTGGGGCGCGGCATTCGCGCGGCCTTTGTGGCTGATCCCGGCCACGTCCTGCTGACCGCCGACTACTCGCAGATCGAACTGCGGCTGCTGGCGCACTTCTCAGGTGATCCTCTGCTGGTGGAGGCGTACCGTCGCGGCGATGACGTGCACACGCTGACGGCATCGCAGGTCTTCGGCGTTCCGCCGCTGATGGTGACGCCGGATCACCGTCGTCAAGCCAAGGTGGTCAACTTCGGAATTGTTTATGGACTGTCGGCCTTCGGTCTTTCGCAGCAGCTCGGCATCGAGCCCAGCGAGGCCAAACAGTTCATCGCGAATTATTTTGAGAAGTACAGCGGGGTGCGCGCCTTCATCGACAAGACGCTGGAAGAGACGCGCCGCGAGCTGAAAGTGAAGACGCTCTTCGGCCGCGTGCGGCCGATCCCTGACATCAACAGCAAGAATGCGAACCAGCGCGGCTTCGCCGAGCGTACCGCGGTGAACACACCGCTACAAGGCACGGCGGCTGACCTCATTAAGGTTGCCATGATCCGCATCGACCAGGCGGTGCGCGACCGCGAGATGAAATCGCGCATGACGCTGCAGGTGCACGATGAACTGGTCTTCGAAGTTCCCGAGAATGAAGTCGACATCATGCGCTCGCTGGTCCGCGAGTACATGGAAGAAGTGCACAAACTAGCCGTGCCGCTGCAGGTGGACATGGGCGTAGGGATGAACTGGAGAGACTTGGAGTAGAAATTCAGCTTGTCATCCTGAGGCGCGCGTTCTTTGCGCGCCGAAGGACCTGTGCACTTTGCCGGCAGCATCGGTACTGCCCGCGAGTACATGGGTCCTTCGCTTCGCTCAGGATGACAACCATTCTTGGGCCGAGATTGTGGTGTAGAATCGCAAGGAACCCCTCCGCCGGAGGATGACGCAAACGAATCAGCGTCCAATCGGCGGAATTCCATCCAGTCGGGACGTGGCTCAGCCTGGTAGAGCACTCGCTTGGGGTGCGAGGGGTCGGCAGTTCAAATCTGCCCGTCCCGACCAAATACCTTCAGATCCCTCGCCAACAACGCTCGGGATTTCGGCAGCGGGCTCCCGCTTCGCTCACGCCCGCTAAACGCCTCAAGTTCAAATCTGCCCGTCCCGACCAATCCTCATATCGTTGGCTGCATAGCGTGTATGCCGCGCCAGGCCCGGATTTGGCCACAGGTAACCCTTTCGTAACCCTCCCGGGTGCACATTTTTTGTTGCACTTTAATACTCCTGAAATATCTTCCATGTAGTCTAAGACTCAGGAGCTTCCGCGCATGGGTGCATCTCGCGTCGCCAAGTCGTTGCCGTTGCAAGTCGCTGCCATCTGCTATCGCCGGCGCGGGACGGGTATCGAATTCCTCCTGGTCAACACCAACGGCGGCAATAAATGGACCTTTCCCAAGGGCTCGACCGAGGCCCGGCTCTCCCATAGTCAAGCCGCCGAGCGCGAGGCAGCAGAAGAGGCGGGAGCGCTCGGCACTATCGAGCCCCGTCACTTCCATCTTTATCTGCATTCCAAAGGCGTGTTCTGGCAGCCCGGAGGCGTGCAGGAATTTGTGGTGAAGGCCTTCCTGATGGAAGTGCATCAGATGCGCAAGCCGGATGAATCGAACCGTAAGCCCACCTGGGTCAGCCCGGAAGAAGCCAAGCGCCGCCTGGCCAAGGGCCGCGAAGTGAAATATTTCCACGAACTCGAAGCGGTGATTGATCGCGCCCTCGAACGCATCCAGTTCCACAACGAACTCTGGGGTGCCTATCCCGGAGCCCGCAACGCCCGGCCCTCCGCGCCGAAAGATCCGATCGCCAATGTAGTTTGGCCGTAGAGGGCAAACAATTAGCCAATTTGCAATTAGCAGCCGGCCCAAGAGCGCTGCTCTTCCGCGGGGGCGTTAAAGTTGCGTCCCGGTGAGGAGTGCGAGTTGTACCTATGGAGATTTTGTTATTAGAAGCGGGTGGCCCCGATTTGCAAGTTAGGGGGAAGAGAGAATACAGTGAACCGCGCTCCACCGTTGCAGAGACTAAGCAGCGATGCCTGCCAACAAAATAAACTTCCAAACAACGCGAACCCGGAAGTTCAGGGCTACTTCGTTGTGCCAAGAGGACGACCGCACGATCGGGCATATCGAGGAATTTGGCTGCTCCGTAGTGAACGTCGCGCAGACGAACCACGGCCTTGGATGGTCGTACACCATCGGCATTTTCGATACCACTGGCAAGCCCGAAATTATCACCGTCGGACTACCTCCAGAAACCGCGCACTTCGCGCTTAACGAATCCGCGAAGCTGCTACGAGCCGGAGTTGATCTCACTAAGGGCCGACACCGTGATCTAATCGGGCGGGTCGATTGCGAGTTCCGCCCGGTTGATCTGAAGTGGGTAGAACACCTAATGGGCTGGGCGCTCTGGTACTACGATGTCGACGCCTTCCCGGTACTGCAAGCTGTTTATCCTGACCTGCAGAATCGGTTCCCCGAGGACGAAGGGTTTGACAAGGCGTTTGAGCAGCCATTGATGCAGCCTAATGCTGCCATGACGAGAGCTGAGAACGATTTCTGGGCCTCGGCTGATCCGAACAGCAGTCTATTTAACTGGAAGTTCCCAGATCCCCCTCATGCACAAGCCTTCCTTTCTGAGACGGTCCACAAAGGGACAGAGGCAGTCACATACGTCTCACACGATGCCGAGGACGGTGCGTGGCAGTTTCTTGGCAACAGTATGCCCGACGGAAGTGGCCCCGTGCTTTCCTGCCTTCACCACCCAATCGACCGCGACCCCAGTCTTGCTGAATTGGCCGACCTGCCGTTGGGCTGGTATGCAGAACGCAGTAAGCTCGGAGAACCGTGGCTTCGAAAAAAGCACTCATCAGACGAAGGGTCTTTGTAAGGAACTCGTCATGGTTCGGATGAGTTGCTTGTTGCTTGGCGTAACATCGCCATTGCATTCAGATCTGCCAATCTGACCCCTAATCCCTCACCCTGCTTTATGATGATTCCAGGTCATGATTCAACTCTCCGGCGCCGGAAAACGCTTCGGCCACAAACTTCTGTTCGAGAACGCGGACTGGCTCATCACGTCGCATGACCGCGTCGGCTTGGTTGGCGCAAATGGCACCGGCAAGTCCACGATCATGAAGATTCTGGCCGGGCTCGACACGCTTGACTATGGCGCCCTTACCGTCGCCAAGGGTACCTCAGCTGGATATCTGCCGCAGGATGGCCTCACGCTTTCGGGACGATCGGTGTTTGCCGAGTGCATGTCGGTCTTCGACGATGTGCGCGCCATGGAGCAGGAGCTCGAATCGCTGACCCACAGCATGGCGGAGATCGACCACACCAGCGCCGAATACTCGGCCGTGGCCGACCGGTACCAGCGAGTCGAGCACGAATTCCGCGCCCGCGATGGCTACTCGATCGAGGCCGAGGTCGGGCGCGTGCTGATGGGGCTGGGTTTTCAAAAGGAAGACTGGCCGCGCCTGACCGACGAATTCTCGGGTGGGTGGCAGATGCGGCTGGCGCTGGCGAAATTGCTGCTGCAGAAGCCGAACCTGCTGCTGCTGGACGAGCCGACCAACCATCTGGACCTCGAAGCCCGCAACTGGCTGGAGGAATACTTACAGAATTATCCGCACAGCTTTGTGCTGATCTCGCATGACCGCTACTTTCTCGACGTCACGGTCTCGAAGATCGCCGAAATCTGGAACAAACGCATTTGGTTCTATACCGGCAACTACGACAAATTCCTTGCCCAGAAAACCCAGCGCAACGAGCAACTGACGGCGGCGTTCAACAACCAGCGCGACCGCATTGACCAACTGGAAGTCTTCATCAACCGCTTCCGCTACACGGCGACTAAGGCGAAGCAGGTGCAGAGTCGCATCAAGGAACTCGAAAAGATGGAACGCATCGAGATTCCGGCGGAAGAGAAGACCATCCACTTCAAGTTTCCGCAGCCCAAGGTCAGCGGCCGCATCGTGGCCGAGTTTGAGAGCGTGGCCAAGAGCTATCCTGGCAAGAATGGCAGTGGACCGAAAGAGGTTTTCAAGGGCGTTAACTTCATGATCGAGCGCGGCGACCGCATCGCGCTGGTGGGCGTCAACGGTGCAGGGAAGTCGACCTTAATCAAATTGTTGGCCGGCACCGAGCCGCTGACCCATGGCGACTTCAAGCTCGGCCACAACGTGGAATCCGACTACTTCGCACAGGATCAATATAAGGAACTCGACCCCGAGGCCCGCATTCTCGACGACCTGGGCGAGATCTCGCCGCGTTCCACCGAGACCGAGCTGCGCGGCCTGCTCGGCTGCTTTCTTTTCTCCGACGAAGAAGTATTCAAGAAGATCGGCGTCCTCTCCGGCGGCGAGCGCGGCCGGTACGCTTTGCTACGGCTCTTGCTGCACCCAGCGAACTTCCTGCTGCTCGACGAGCCGACGAACCATCTCGACATGCGCGCCAAAGACGTTCTGCTCTCAGCGCTGATGAATTACACCGGCACGGTCGTGTTCGTATCGCACGACCGGTACTTCATCGACAAGCTGGCCACACGCGTGTTCGAAGTCGGCGATGGCAAGGTCGAAATCTTTCCCGGCAACTACGAAGACTATCTGTGGCGCAAGCAGGGAGGACAGCACGTTGCGCCCACGCTCGATGACGTTCCCGGAGTCAATGGATCAAAAGCAACCATGGGTGCCCCGCTTCTCGCCGATGTTGCGAGAAGTGGGAAGCAGACAGACGGCAGTAACGGAAGCACAGCCTCAGCCGAAGCCGCGAAAAAGCGCATGAATCCCATCAAGCGCAAGCAGATGGAAGATCGCGTGAGCGAGTTAGAGGAAGAAATCAGCCGCACCGAGGCGGCCGTCTCCAATCTGGAAACCGCCATGCAGAATTTTGTCAGCGCCGAAGAAAGCCAGCGCCAGGCGCAGGAACTCGACCAGCACAAAGCCAGACACGCCGCACTGATTGCCGAGTGGGAAGATCTCGCTGAGGCCCTGCAGACTTCCGACTAACGCAAATCTGCCCTCCGCGCTCGTACACCACCTTCCGTAATCTTAAGAATTCCCTTACCTCTGTGCGATATTCAGCTTGGCCCAATGGCCAGCAACTGCCGGGGGCACAAAATTCCAGACCCACCGCACCAGCCGGCGCCAGATGAGCGAACGCCGCAGCGGACCAAGGAAGGTCGCATGCTTCAGTCGTCAGATTCTTTCAACAAGTCGAACGCACCGGCTTCCAACCCTAACGCTTACAACCCCGTTAAGACCGTAACCGCTCCTGTCGATCAGGCGACCATCGGCCGCACCCTCACGATCAAGGGCGAAATCAGCGGTTCGGAAGCGCTCTACATTGATGGCTGCATCGAAGGCAAGATCACCATGCCGGAAAGCCGCGTCACCATTGGGCGGAACGGCAAAGTGGACGCCAGCATTCAAGCCCGCGAAGTGGTGATCATGGGCAAGGTCACCGGCAACATCGAGTGCAGCGATCGCGTGGACATTCGTGCGGAAGGGTCGGTCAACGGCGACATTTCCACGGTCCGCATCAGCGTGGAAGACGGCGCCGCGTTGAAGGGTGGAATTCAGGTCCGCAGCGAGGGCAAGCCGAAAGAGCAGCCCCACGCGCAGAACCAGCCCAAGCCGGTCGAAGCGCCGAAAGCGATGGCCGCCACCGCCAGCGCCTAGGTTTCACGAATTTGTGTCAAGAAGGGAAAAGGGGCACGCTTGTGCGTGCCCCTTTTGCTTTTTAGTAGCGCCGGCCGGAAGCCGGCGTTACGAACTACTTCTTCTCCTCGCCCTTGAAGTCCAACGCCGCCGAATTCATGCAATAGCGCATTCCCGTGGGCGCCGGACCATCCTCAAACTTGTGCCCCAGATGCGCGTCGCACTTGGCGCAGCGAACTTCGGTGCGCACCATGCCGAACTTGGTGTCGCGATGCTCGACCACGCCGCCATTCTCCACGGGCTTGAAAAAGCTGGGCCAGCCGGTACCGGAATTGAACTTCGTCTGCGAATCAAACAGCGGCGCATTGCAGCACACGCAGTGATACATTCCGGTCTCGTGATTGTCCCAGTACTTGCCGGTAAAGGCGCGCTCGGTACCGGCCTCGCGCGTCACATGATATTGCTCGTCGGTCAGCTGCTGCTTCCAGTCCGACTCGGACTTCGTAACCTTCTCCGCAGTCTTTTCGGTCATTAGATCAAACTCCGTTTCGCTATTTTAGGCAATAATTTACTTGACTCGCCCACTTGTTTTTGATACATTTTGACTTGTGAGCGACATGAAACCAGAACCGAAAAGCCTCCAAGAAGCGGTTATCTACTTCGCTGATCCTGACAACTGCATCGACTACCTCGCCGTTCGCCGCTGGCCGAATGGAGTGGTTTGTCCCGGTTGCGGATCGACTAAGGTTAGCTTCAATGCACAGCGCCGCACTTGGAAGTGTGGCAGTCATCATCCCAAGCGCGAGTTCTCCATCAAGATCGGCACCGTAATGGAAGATTCCGCGATTCCGCTCGACAAGTGGATGGTGGCTGCTTGGCTGGTCACCAACTGCAAAAACGGAATCAGCAGTTACGAGATTGCGCGTGACGTGAAGGTTACTCAGAAGTCGGCATGGTTCATGCTTCACCGCATCCGGCTTGCGATGCAGGACGATTTCTTCGGTTCCAAGCTTGGCGGGGAAGTCGAAGTGGACGAAACTTTCATCGGTGGCAAAGCGCGGAACATGCACGTTAGCGAACGCAAGCGCCGAATCACTGGAACCGGAACCAAGGACAAGACTGCCGTCATGGGAATACTTGAGCGTGGTGGGAAGGTTCGAGCCGCTGTTGTTCCCAGCCGCCGCAAGGCTGTATTGCAAGAGGAAGTCCGCAAGCATGTCACCGCTGGTGCGGCTCTCTACACCGATGCCCTGCTCTCGTATGAAGGACTGGCAAGCGATTACGCGCACCAAGTCGTTGACCACGCGACTCAGTACGTAGATGGCCGCGTACACACTAACGGCCTTGAGAATTTCTGGTCGCTGCTCAAGCGCGGGATTTCTGGAACCTACGTTAGCGTGGAACCGTTTCATTTGTTCCGTTACCTTGATGAACAGATGTTCCGTTTCAACAACCGCAAAGACCTAGATGATGCTGGCCGCTTCAATCTGACCGTCTCTCAACTGGTCGGCAAGCGGCTCACCTTTGCTCAACTAACTGGCAAGGTGGGAGAAACGGTTCACTAGACCTTGGAGCCGGAAGCGCGGAAAGCGTCCGTCTCGATAGAAGCACTCATCTCGAAAGGCGCTTTCTCGGATAGTTCCTTCCACGCGCTTAGGGTTCTCAAAAGCCCAAGAAGCGCATTGGTGTTCTGCTCTCCTCTGTTCCATAGAGTCGTGTTGCAGCCTATACATTGAAACTGCTCCATTACGTTTACTCTGGGAATCGAGATGCTGGAAACCGATTTGCAGTTTTTGCATGTGATCTCCAGTGCCGGAATTTCAGTGAAATCAATGCGTAGTAAATTCTTAGGTGTCATGATTTCCTCTTGATAGGAGCGCCCGCCTTTTTCTTCTCCCGCTTTCGCCGCCATTCCTGATCGCGCTTCTTGATTTCTTCATGCGACACAGACAGCAATCTACCTACTACCACATCGAATTTTTCTTTTTCTGACCGTTCATTCATGGGATTGTCCTAGCCTTGCGTGCCGAGTCAGTAAGCTCCTGCCACGTAGGAAGCGGTCCCTCATTGGTCAGCCAACGATTAACCAGAGAACCAAAAAGCTCAACTCCCTCCAGGGGAACGTCCAGACTCAAGTGCAGTTTTGTTTTCGTCGGTGATGTTTTTAATTGGTATTCCACAATGGGAAGCAGCGGCTCGAATTCACTTCCAAACTCAGCAGACTCTCGCTTGCGATGATAAGTCCAAGCTACTACATCAGCAGCTTGCAGGGCGAAGTTATTGTCATCAAAATCGAACGCAATCGCGCCAGTGAACGATTCATTTTCCCGCTTCTCAATATGGAGTATGACCGTGTGTGCACCGTTGATTTGTTCGTGATGATGGCCGGACCCTTTGTCTACAAGGTAGGCCGTTTTACAGTCGTATTCGGTCAACGCAACCGCCGTTCTGTTGAGAATTGTGACCACCATGAAGCCGAGCGCGTAGGCTCCCATGAACTCTCGACAAAGCGCGGGCGTTAGAATCTGTCGGTATTCGGCGTGCGGAATGGAAGCCGAAACGCTATATATTTTGACTTCGTTGATGGCCTTGGCTACCGAAGTGAAAAGGGCTTTTTTCATCTCAGGAGCCATGCTGCAATACTTCCCATACGGTCGAACAAAGTCTTGCATGTGAACCTTATCCAGCCTGAACTCCTGCCGAATTTTTTCCCATTGCCCACATAGTGATACGAAGCGATCCTTCGTGAGAACAAGTCCACCGACCACTGCGATTTTCGATTGGTCGTGACTGCCGCTGTCATCGCAATAGCAGGTCATGGGCATTCCACGCCTGCGCGGGTCATTTGACTGCTGCATCAGAAACCACAAGTCCTCCGCCTCTTGGATACGGCCATCATCTACCCGACCCTTGGGCGAGTCAAGTAAATTATTGCCCTATTTTATTATGCAATGATTGGATGTTCGGGGAGCTGAAAAGTGGCAACCAAAGAGGTTCGAGAAACACCTACTTCTCGACGTCTTCTCCCACCTTCCGATACTTCCCCTTGAAAAACAGCAGCGGGTCGCCCTCGCGCACGACTACGTCCTCGACCTCGGCGATGAAGATGGTGTGATCGCCCGCCTGCTCCGCCGAATGCAGGCGGCACTCCAGATAAGCCAGCCCACCATGCAGCATCGGAGTTCCATGCGCTGTGCGCTCAAAATGCGCTCCTGCTTCGGCCTCGGCGTGCTCGTGCGAGCGCTCGGGACGCGCGTAGTACTCCGAGATTGCCCGCTGATCCTCACCCAGCACGTTGATGCCAAACCGTTTCTTCGCATGCAGATGCGCGTGGGTTCGCGTGCTGTGATCCACGCAAACCAGCACCAGCAGCGGATCGAGCGACACCGAGGCAAAGGCATTCGCGGTCATGCCGTGCACTTCGCCGTCCAGGTCGACGGTGATGATGGTGACCCCGGTGGCGAAGCTACCCATCGCCTTGCGAAATTCAGATGCAGTTAGCGTCATATTCAACGTAGGGGCGGACGCATTCGTCCGCCCCGCGCGCGAAGCGAGCGTCCGGCGAACAGGCCGTCGAGGAATTGCCCCCGGACGAATGCGTCCGGGGCTACGCAACCCGCTACATTACCACGCTTCACCGTTGTATCATTCGATGCAGTATGCCCCGGACGGGAATTGTCTCGGAAAATTTCGATGCAGCCCTGGGAAGCGTGCGTCCCGGCGAAGCGATCTCCCGCGAAGCCGCACTAAGCCTGATTCGCTGCTCCGACGACGATCTCCCCGCACTGCTTGCCGCCGCGCGCGCGGCCAAAGAGCGCTTCAAGCCCGGAGTCATCACCTATTCGCGAAAAGTTTTCTTGCCGCTTACCAATCTTTGCCGCGACTACTGCGGATACTGCGCCTTCCGGCGCGATCCGGGCGATCCCGGCGCGCACACGATGACCCCGGAGGAAGTGCTCTCAGTCGCCCGCGCCGGAGAAAAGCTCGGATGCACCGAGGCTCTCTTCAGCCTCGGTGACAAGCCGGAATTGCTCTTCCCCGAGATGCGAGAGACCCTCCGCCATCTCGGCTACAAGTCCACACTGCACTATCTCGAAGCTATGTGTGAACTGGTGCTGCGCGAGACCGTTCTACTCCCGCATCCGAATCCCGGCCTGCTCAGTGCCGAATGGATTGCCCGTTTGGCGAACGTCTCCCCCAGCATGGGCCTGATGCTCGAAACCACAAACGCGGCTTTGCTCGCCGCCGGCGCTGCCCACGACAACGCCCCAGACAAGCTTCCGGCCAAGCGCCTGCGCACCATCGAAGACGCGGGCAAGCAGAATGTGCCGTTCACCACAGGCCTGCTGATCGGCATCGGAGAATCGCTCGAAGACCGCGTTGACACCCTGCTCGCGCTGCGCGATATGAATGACCGCTATGGCCACATCCAGGAAGTCATCGTGCAGAATTTCCGGGTCAAGCCGAGTATCCCCATGGCGCATTCGGCGGAGCCGAGCCGCGGAGACATGCTCAGGGCCGTGGCAGTAGCTCGCTTGTTACTCCCCAACGTTAATATTCAAGCCCCGCCCAATCTCTCCGCGCCGTACTATGAAGACTTGATCGACGCCGGCATCAACGACTGGGGAGGAGTTTCGCCACTGACTCCCGACTTCATCAATCCCGAAAAACCCTGGCCTCACCTGGAACAGTTGCGCCTGCGCACCGAATCCAAGGGATGTGAGCTACGCCAGCGCCTGCCGGTCTATCCAGAATTCGTGGATGCTGTGACTAGCATACCGGGGCTTCTTTCCGATAAGTTGCGCGCACTCACTGATGATGACGGTCTAGCACGGAGGGCCGCATGATCTGCGTTCTCAGCGGCGGTACGGGCGGTGCGAAGTTCGTCGATGGCTTGCGGCAAGTCATGCCCGCCGAAGAAATCAGCATCATCGTTAACACCGGCGATGACCTGCTGTGGTGGGGACTCTACGTTTCGCCCGATATTGATTCCATCACGTATGTTCTGTCTGGCATGCTCAGCCGCGAGCGGGGATGGGGCGTAAAAGGCGACACCTTCCTGTGCCTGCAGGCGATGGGACAACTCGGCGAGCCCACGTGGTTCCACACCGGCGACCGCGACCTCGCCATGCATGTGCTGCGCTCGCGATTGCTCGCCGAAGGCAAGACGCTCACCGAAGCCACGAGTGTCATCTCCGGCAAACTTGGGGTGAAAGCGCGCGTTCTTCCCATGAGCGATCAACGGGTGGAAACGCGCGTCGATACGCCTGCCGGCGAACTGAGTTTCGAAGAATACTTCGTGCAGCGCTGGTATCAGGATCCGGTCAACTCGGTGCGCTTCGCAGGAGCCTCCGACGCCGAACCGGCCCCCGGCGTGATCGACGCCATTACCTCGGCCGACGCCGTTCTGATCGCGCCCAGCAACCCCGTTACCAGCATTGGGCCGATTCTCGCTGTGCCGGGAATCCGTCATGCGCTGCAGCGTGCTCGGGGAAAAATTGCAGCCATTAGTCCGATTGTCGGCAACGCGCCGGTAGCGGGCCCGGCCGGAATTTTGATGCAGGCACAGGGATTGCCCTGCTCAATCGCTGGCGTCGCCAAGGCGTACGAAGAATTCCTCGACATCCTGATCTGCGATACCCGCGATGCCCGCGCCGCCGAAACCGTGCGCAAGGGTGGACTGCGCGTGCAGTGCACCCAGACCATCATGCGCAGCACCGAAGACAAAGAGGCGCTCGCACGGGAAGCTTTGGCACTCGCCTGCGGCGACCTGCTCCGAGGGGAAGCAGCGGTGGGCGGGAGTCCTCGCGGCGTGGAAAGCTAGTCGTGATCCTCATCCCAGTCAAGAACATGTCTGCGGCGAAGCAGCGTCTGGCCGATGTTCTCGACCAGCCATCGCGCACGAAGCTGGCGCAAGCCATGCTGCAGGACGTTCTGGCTGCGCTGCATGGCTGGGATAATCGTCCGCAGATAGCGGTGGTGACCGGCGATCCGTATGCGAGCGAGTTGGCTCGCGATTGCGGCTTTGAGATCCTTCCCGACCCTGACAATCCTGGAGAAACCGGCGCCATCGAAATGGCCACGCGCGTTTGCGTCGAGCGCGGGGCGGAATACACCTTGGTCATCCCCGCCGATATTCCGCTCATTCAAAGTTGGGAGCTTGAAGAAATTCTGAAGCATGCGCCTGCCCAGGGCAGCGTGCTGGTCCCTGCCGGTGACGGACGCGGCACCAACGCTGCCTTCCGCCGCCCCGCGGATCTCTTTCCGCTGCGCTTCGGCAACGACAGCTTCAAACCGCATCACGCGGCGGCAAAGGCCTCGGGCAAGCCATGCATCGTGCTGGAACTGCCGGGGATTGAGGTAGATGTAGATAATCCTGAAGACCTGCAGCGGCTAATTTCGCTCCCGGGCGAAACCCGCGCCCAGCGCCTAGTACGGGAATATGCTCGTGTGGGGCTGAGCCGTGTGAGGCCGGACGATGCGCTCGAGCGACAAAGCCGACAGGGTTGACACTCCTCGAAGGCCGCGCCAAACTCGATGCTTTGACCGATGACTACTTCTGACTCCCAGCGGGAAAAGTCAACCGCGAAGCGGCGCAAGAGTGCAGCCCACGGCATAAGCCGTGGGTCAACGGACCAAGACTCGCAAGCCCCGAAGGGGCGAAAGAAGATGCCGCCTGAACCGCCGCACGAACTCCTCCTTATCCCTGTCCCAATCGCCGACGAAATCCATCCCGGCGACTCTGTCGCCGATAAACTGCTCGACTCCATGCGCCGCAGACGGCTTCGTTTCCGCTCGGGCGACATCCTCATCGTCAAACACAAAATCGTCTCGAAATCCGAAGGCCGCCTGATCGATCTCGCGACCGTTCAACCTTCTGCTGAATCCGAGGCATGGGCAAAGCAATACAATCTCGACGCCCGCGTCATCGAACTGGCTCTGCGCGAAAGCCGCGCGGTCATCCGCCGGCAAAACGGGGTGCTGATCACAGAAACTCACCACGGCTTCCTCTGCGCCAACAGCGGCATCGACGTTTCCAACGTCAACGGAGGCGAGCAGGCATTGCTGCTGCCCGACAATCCCGACCGCTCCGCAGCAAAACTTCGGCGCGAAATCAAGACCCGCGCTGGCCTCGAAATCCCCGTCATCATCACCGACAGCTTCGGCCGCCCCTGGCGCGAGGGCCTCACCGAATTCGCCATCGGCATCGCCGGGTTGAAGCCCTTGCGAGATGACCGCGGCCGCCGCGATTCGCACGGCTACAAATTGAAAGCCAGCGTCGAAGCCGTCGCCGACGAACTGGCCTGCGCTGCCGGATTGGTCTGCGGAAAACTGAACCGCACGCCAGCCTGCATCGTCCGCGGATTTCGCTACGATTCAGGCGCGGGAAGTGTCCGCGAATTGCTCCGCCCACAGGCTTCAGACCTGTTCCGTTAATTTCCGCTAAACTGTACCAACGTTGCTTGCAAGCTCTCGCCGCCGGTGAAAATCAATTACCTGGCGAGACCGCAAGCGCGTCTCGAGGGAGGAAAGCATGGCCCGCGAACTGAAACCTTCGGAACTGGAGTCCTTCGCTTCAGTCGACTGGTCTGATGTCGCGCCGCGCGTGACTTTGGGAGTGCGCGCATCGCTCGAAAAAATTGTCGAAACGCAAAACGGCGCCGACCTCTCGCTGGACGAGTCCTATGCTCTCGCGAATGCCGAAGGCGACGACCTCATCGGCCTGCTCGTGGCCGCCGATCTCCTCCGCGCCGACCTGGTAGGCAACATCGTCACTTACGTCGTCAATCGCAACATCAACTTTACCAACATCTGCTTTGTCGGGTGCAAATTCTGCGCCTTCAGCCGCGGCCCGCGCGAATCCGACACATATTTTTATAGTCCCGAACAAGTCGCGGAAAAGGCCGTGGAAGCCTGGCAAATCGGAGCGACCGAAGTTTGCATCCAGGGAGGCCTGCCTCACGGGCTGCCCAAGTTTTATTACCGCGATATTCTCCGCGCGATTAAACGCGCCGTCCCGCAGATGCACATCCACGCATTTTCTCCGATGGAAATCGTCTACGGCGTCGAACTTACGGGAATGCCGCTGGCCGACTATCTCTCCATGCTTCGCGACAACGGGCTGGGCACGCTGCCCGGAACGGCTGCCGAGATTCTTGACGACGAAATCCGCCACATCCTCTCGGCGAACAAGCTCTCTACTGCGCAATGGGTGGAAGTCATCCGGACCGCGCATCGCTGCGGTATTCGCACCACCTCTACGCTCATGTACGGACACGCCGAAACCTCGGCACACTGGGTCCGCCAGATGCGCCTGTTGCGCGACATTCAGTCCGAAACCGGAGGCTTTACCGAGTTCGTCCCCCTCGGCTTCGTGCACCAGAACACCCTGTTGTTTCATCAGGGCCTGGCGCGAACTGGGCCTACGCTGGCCGAGCATCTCAAAGTTCACGCGCTAGCGCGCATACTCCTGGCCGGGTCGATCCACAACATTCAAGTTTCGTGGGTGAAGCTGAATCGCAGACTCTCGCAAATGTGTCTGAACGTAGGCGCCAATGATTACGGCGGCACGCTGATGGAAGAAAATATTTCGCGCGAAGCCGGAGCTACTGCCGGACAGTACACGAGCCCCGAAGATTTCCAGTCGCTGATTCTCGAGAATGGACGCATCCCCGCCGAGCGCAATACGACGTATTCGCGCCTCTACATCAAGCAGCCCCTCGAGACATTTACGGCCGAGCAGACACTTGAGGCCGAATTCGCATGAGCGCGGACGCCGCTCGCCCGATTGCCATCCTCGGCGGCACTGGTCCGCTGGGTACGGGGCTGGCCTTGCGCTGGGCGCGGGCGGGAGAGACCCTCATCATCGGCTCGCGCGATGCTGCACGGGCACAACAGACTGCCGCCAGCATTCAACAGAAATCCGGCAATCAAGCGAATGTCTCCGGGATGGAAAACTCCGCAGCCTGCGCCGCCGCCGACACCCTCATGTTGACCGTGCCTTTCGAAAACCAGGCGTCACTGCTCAAGCAACTGAAGCCTGCCATGAAGCCCGGCAGCATCCTGATCGACGCCACGGTTCCTCTGGCCGCCGGAATCGGTGGACGCGCCTCCCGCACCATCGGCGTGTGGCAGGGCTCCGCCGCGCAGCAAGCCGCCGAGTTGGTTGCGAAAGAAGTAAAGGTGGTCGCCGCCTTCCACAACGTTTCGGCTGATCTGCTGAATGGCGACGAGCCACTCGATTGCGATGTGATTGTATGCAGCGACTATCCGGATGCCACCGAACGCGCCCGCGGGCTTGCCGCAAAAATTCCCGGCGTGCGCACCATTGATGGCGGCAAGCTTGAAAACGCCCGCATCATCGAGCAGATTACGGCCCTTCTGGTCGGGATGAACATCCGCCACAAAGGGCATGCGGGAATCCGCATCACCGGCTTGCCTG
>Ga0075029_100000633_pt1 | contig 20238 bp, 9 predicted proteins | sample LitLauG_LLR_2013_FD_71391 | JGI IMG/M metagenome (GOLD analysis project Ga0075029, IMG submission 71391) | Freshwater sediment microbial communities from North America - Little Laurel Run_MetaG_LLR_2013 | ecosystem: Environmental > Aquatic > Freshwater > Creek > Sediment | place: USA...
GCTCATCTTCCTCTGAAAATACACAGAAAATGCCCGTATTTCGCCCTTGCTGGCAGACAAACCGGACTGCAGAGAACGGACTGCTCGTAAGCGAAAAGGGGCATTGTCCTGGCTTTTCTCTGGAGGGCACATGCGCAGTCCGGTTTCAACCAACGCATTAGGCGAATGCAATGCGATCAGAAGCAGGGGACTTAGCCGGAACGAGTTGACTTTGTCTGCAACCTGGAAACCGCACTCGGCGCTTATGTCCGCTTCGACCTTGCCCACTTGCCACGTACCAGTTCTCGAACTGGGGGTCTGCAACCGCGCGGTTGAGCTGTGAGTTGAGGCCAACCTCTGGCCTTTTACCCAAGGACTTGGTGAGCCGGAAAGCGGATTGCCGGTAACCAGGCGCCTTTTCGGCGAAGCTGCCATTTGAAACCGTGGCATTGATGTTCTTTTCTAGCCGAGTGAGATTGCCCAAGCGACACGTGTAGTCATCGTACTTATCCAGCTTGTCAAAGGAAGAGCGCACATCAAGACGAGCGTTGGTCGGAAGAATGTGTTCGATTCCCCACACTGACGACTAAAATTACTGCCAACGCCGATCGCCTTCAAGGTAGGGCCCCCGGGGGGCAAAATCGGACGGCCGGTGTCGAAGTTCCACCTTTGCTGTAAGTAGCTGAGGTGGAACGCGCACGGTGTTCTATTGCAGATAGAGTCGAGCGGCATTGCCAGACACCACGTTGGCAACCATTTCTTCCGAGGCGCCGCCCAGGGCTTCCTCAAGAACTCTGCGCGAGTTTGGCCAAGTTGAATCTGCGTGTGGATAGTCCGATGCCCACATAAAATGTTCGCTCCCAAACTGGCCGCTCATTAGCACCGCCGTCGAGTCTTCTTGAAAGGTGGCGTAGACCTGACGACACACGTACTCGCTCGGTCGCATTTTCAACGGGTAGGCTGCAAATTTTCCGAATTTCTCGTGGGCATGATCGAGGCGAAACAAGAAGTGGGGAAACCATCCGCAATCGTTTTCGGCAGATACGACGACCAAATCGGCAAAACGATCGAGAACGCCGCCGCACACAATCTCCGCGAGGGAACGCTGCACGTCGTGAATGACGTCCAGATATTGCACATATGCAGATGTGGATCTCACCTGAGGACTTCCGCTCGTAATGCAGTGTAAAGACACGGGCAGTCTTAATGAGGAGGCAGCTTCCCAGAAGGCATCGTACGCACGGCTGCCATAAGACGGCTGCCCGTCTGCTGGTGCGCCGCAGATGAGCACGCCCGCGTAACCTAATCGGGCGACGCGTTCAATCTCCCTCACACTTTCGCGGACGTCGTACAACGAAATGGGCGCCAAAGGTACTAAGCGCGAGCGATTGTGAGCGGCGAACTCTGCCATCCAATTGGTGTAGACCTGAAAGCAAGCACGTTGCAAGTCCGCATCCGGCAGCGAGAATAATCGCATTGCGTGGGTTGGATACAGAACCTCGCACGAGATTCCGTCCCTGTCCTGATCCTTCAGGCGCTCGACGGGGTCCCAGCCGCCGGCGCGTGCCGCCTCATATCCACATCGAAGATGTTGTTTAAGCTCGCTGCCCTGCTTACCCGCTCCAAAGCCGCTCGCGACGGCAAAAGGAGAGACTCCTGGAGCCACGAACACATAGCGGTCTCTCGCGTAGTCGCGAACCACCCGAGGTGCGCGGTCGCGGTACTTACGATCAAGACGCGCACACCAAAGATCGGCCGGCTCGGTAACATGCGAATCGGCGGAGATTACGGAGTCCGGTACTCTCATGACGCTCAACCGCTGGTTAGCCCCACATGTGCCACCAGGTGCCTGGGTCGGGATTAGAGGGATTGGGGTCGTGACTCTCGGCCAGGTGCTCGGAAAAAGATTCACCGTCAGAACTGAAAGCCTGCTCGAGCGCCCCTACCAGATGGAAGATCGATCCGAAGGCCGCGACTCCCAGAGCGTGCCCGGTTTCATGCAACTCCGCTCCGCTGCCAGGATCCAGAAACGCAAAATTCCCCACATCGAAGGCATTTCCGCCATTCGCCGCGCGGATCGCTCCACCAGTCATCACCAGGGTCCCGGTTTCCCAATGGATGTGAATATCGTTGATTTTCGCACCGCTGGCGCCGAACCAACTGCCGTTCCATGTGACCACGGCGGCCAGAAGGTTGATCACGAAGATAACCAGTCCGATGCCGGTGGCCAGCCACGACATGGGCATGATCCAACTGGCCCAGCCGAGAATCCCCTGATAAACCTTGTTTCCTGCGATACCGTCGAAAGCGGCCAGGAAGTTGATTACTCCTAAGGTTACCCCGACGACAGGGCCAAACAAAATTGTCGCAGCGCCGGCATTGAGACCGGCGTTGAAGCCGATCATGAAACCACGGAAAAACTCACCCACGCCGGTTCCGGTGTTGCTGGCGGCTATCGCGTAGGAGACGGATACGATACCGATCGAAAGTATAGCGCCAAGAGCCAGCCCGGCAAGACCTCCTGTAACGACGCTCGCCGCCACGACGGCGACAGCGACGATCACCCCAACAATGGCGCCCACCACACTCCAGAATGACAGACCGGTGTAGTCGACATTATCGAGAGGGTCATTCCCCGCGTAGGCGTACGGATGCAGAGCTCTTGGATTGCCCATTACCTTATGCGGCTGAAACAGAGGCAGGGGGTCAGGTGTGAGGAACCGCCCGAGGTCAGGAGAGTAGTAGCGACGTCGCATGTAGTACAGACCGGATTCGGCATCGAAGGGATGCAGCCCATAGGTGCGATCGTCGATTGGACCCACCGAACTTTCCAGGTTGCCAAACGGCCGGTACACGATCGACGCCATCTTCACGCCCGTTGCGTCGGTGAAAAACGAAGTGTTGCCGGCGTAGTCGGTATGAAGAAAACGCGGACCCATGCTGGAAAGTATTCCGATGCGCCGCCCGCCTAAGAGCACGTAGTGCAGAACGGTGCCGTTCTGGATCTCCACTTCAGAACCGATAAACAACGTTGTCGTGACCGTCCCATCTTTGGCGGTCAGCTGCTTCGAGACGCGCTGGCCCGTAGGATCATAGGCGTAGTTTGCGACCAGTCCATCGTTACGGGCCACGCGAGAGAGTTCGTTCTTTTCGTTATAAGTGAGAGTCTTGTCCGCCAGCCCGAGCAGGTTGCCGTTGGCGTCATAGGCGAGATTTTGGCGTGCGCCTGCACCGATGGTTACACCGGCAATGCGATCAGGATGCACAGCATCGTCGTAAGCAAACACGCTGTTAGTCTCGTCCATGGTCGAGAGATTCAGTCCCGTATAGCCATAGTTTCGGACGATCGGATTGGGATTCGCAAACGTGCATGAAGACAACTGATAGAGCGGGTCGTAAGAGTAGGAGGCGTTGCCGCGACCGGCTGGCGCAGCATCATTGCTCGTCAGGAGGACACCCATCAGGTCCGTGGCGTAGGTCACGTCTTCGTAGACATCCCCGTGCGGGCCCAAGGTGCGCTGGCTCTTCACTCGCCCTGGCCCAACGTCGTAGCCGATGTTGGTGGTGACGCCGTTGACGTAGTGGATTGTCTGCGGCAAACCCCGAGGGTCGTAAGAGACTGCGCTGAGCACATTCGGAATCGCGCTCACCCAACCATTGAGCGTCAGTTTTCGCTCGACACGGGTCCCGTCCGAATAGGCACGCGCCACCTCGCGGCCGAGGACGTCATACTCATAATTCACGTGGAAGGGGTTGGCTACGCCGTCAAATTGAAAGGTAGCCTGAGTCATGCGGCTGGCGAGGTCGTACTGATACGACTGCGATCCGCCCCGGTAGGTCACGGTCGCGATGCGGCCCAGCGCATCAGCGCTGACGGTATCGTAGGTGTACTGTTCCAGAACCGCTCCTGCCGAACTCAGCCGTTGCAGCCGGCCCAGCGCATCCATGGTCACACGAAGATCGTTCCCATTAGCATCGAGGGAGCGCACTACCCTTCCCCTCGCGTCATACCAGAGCTGACGATGGCCCGCATCCCGATGCTCAAAGTCATACCGATTGCCCAACAAATCGCATTGGTAAGAACAGAGCATCCCAGCATCGTCCTGGATGGCAATAGTATGGCCCAGAGCGTCGTTGACAAATTTGGTGGTCATCGTTTTCCCGCCACCGAGCAACTCAACAATGCTGGTCCGCATGCGGAATACATCGAACTCTTCGCGGCGCGGTGTATTCGCTTGGCCGCGCCCGACATTTGCAGCGGAGGTGTCATTGTCGTCGGCGTCGGAAATGACTACACCGAAAGGGGAATACTCCGCGGTGGACAGCCCACCGTTGTAATTTACCGTCCGCACCATTCGACCCCGCGCGTCGTAGAAGATGGTGCGCGAAGCGGCCCCTGGCGAGGGCATGCTCGAGTATGCCGGGTTGGGCGAGAACGTCGGTTCGAACTCCTGTTTTGGGTCGCCCCAGGGATTGAACACGCGCAGGCCCGAAACAACATAGGTTGTGGCGTCGGTCTGCACGCGGTGCTGTACTTCGTTGCCGTGGCCGTCGAAGTAAGTCAGGACGTTCGACGAGACGTCTCCAGCCTTGGTCTGCAACATTCGCGCTGTGCGCACGTGAGGCACGACCGAGTCGTCGTAACTATATTGACGTGGCGGGTTCGCCGGATCGTCGGTCGGTGTAGCCGAGGACTTGACCCTACCCTGCGCGTCATAGCCGAACACCGCGATCGCTCCATTCGGATAAGTGACCTTTCGTGGCTGACCGGCTGACCGGTCGTAGTCGAACGTCGTGGTTCCTAGCGGCCCTGCCAGAGCCGTCCTGAACAATCCATCCGCATCGAAGGTGAATTGTGTCTTGATACCGAGCGGATCCATATCAGCCACCTTCAGACCCTGGGCGTTGTAGACATGCCGCTCTTCGGCGACGAACAACGAGGCTGTTCCGTCGGCATCGTCTCCCGCCACAAATCCGAGAGCGGCGGCGCCGTCCATACTGGCATCGTAGTGGGCCGTGAAGTCAGCCTGCTTCCACGTCAGGCGCAAGCGTCGAGTCTGCAGACCGCGATCCGCCTGTCCTGCCGGCAGCCCGGTGAAGTCCGGCCCGTCGTAGAAGATCTGCGTTTCGCCGAGAATTCTGGCGCCCTGGTCGCGCATAACGACCGATGCCGGTTTGTCGAGGAGGCGATGAGTTGTGCTGACCGCATAACTGATGTCCGTGGTGAGGACCTGATCTGCCTGCGCCACGCCAGACTTAGTCCCGAAGCCGCGATGGGCTTCCCGAGTAACGTTCCCGGCAGCGTCGTAGGTATAGGTTTTTTCTTCGCCCCGCACGTCGCCCGTTCGTTCGATATCGAGGGTTGTATGCCTGGAAACGCTGACGAATGTGCGATGCCGCCCGTCAACCGTGTCGGCAAGAACGCTGACCTTATACTCCGATTTTTCTGTCGAAAGCGGGAGGTTCGCCTGCGGCGTTCCGTCCATGCTGTAAATATCGACCTGCGACAGCATTCCGTTGGCCGCCGCGTCATCGATGGAGTTTCCCGGCACGCGTTCCATCGCCATCAGGAACTGGTGTACCGCTCGGGTGTCCGCTCTGCTCTCGTCTCCCTTTTCGATTCGCTCGGCGGTGCGAAATCCCTCGAAGCGTCGCAAGGTCGGTTCAAAGTGAGCGTCGTGATAGCGAAACTGAATTTCGGTAACGACCCCGGTGACCTGGTCGGTTTCGCGCGTGCGCGCCACAACCCGCAAAGGAAAAGGAAAGTTCGTGTCCCAGATCTGGCCGCTTTGCCGGTCCAGCAGATAATCTTCGACCGCCGAACGATAGAAAAGTTCCGACACCAGCCCCGATCCGTTGTCGATTTTCGAGAGCAGATAGGGCGTGGTGGTCGCGTTGAATTCCAGATGCGCGTAGCCGACCCGGGAGGCCGACCGGTAACTATTCCAGACCAATCCGCCGGAGGCCGTTCCCCGCAGATTCGTCATTCGCACTGTGCCGGGGATGGGGGTGGGAATCGGAGCAAGGACGACTCCTGCCCCAAAGCTCGCCCCACTGCGATTCATCCAGACTGTGACTTGGTTCGCCTGCACGTAAACCAGATCGGCGCATCCGTCTCCGTCGATGTCGGACAAAAAGATGCGATCTGCGTTTTCCTGCAGGTCCTGCAGGCGCGGGCTGTTCTGCATGAACACGGCATCGGCGAAACGGCCATCGCCAAGATTCTGCCAGTAGCGGACCAATCCGGAAGAGATTTCAACGATATCGCTTGATCCATCCCCCGTCATATCAGCCAACTGGATCAAAGGGTTCGAGAAATCGATGCCCGTTCCATCGGCGGGAGCCGGGACGACGAACGGATTGCCCCAACCGAGTTCTCCGCCGTTGCGCCAAAGGACGAATCCGCGATCGATGGTTTCGATCGCATCCACACGCCCATCGGAGTCGTTGTCCGCGAACCGCAATCTGCCGCCGAGCCAGTCGGGAGTAGCGCTCGCGTTGCGCGGATAGGCCACAAAGCCCCCCCAACCTTTCTGGCCTTGATTCGCGAAATACCCGCGAGGATAACCGGCCGCCAGTAAGGTCAGGTCGGCCTTTCCGTTGCCGTTGATGTCGAGAAACGCGGCGCCGGCAGCCTCGATCGATCCGCCGAATGGTGCCGACGGTAGAGCTTCAGGGAAATCCCAGCCTGTCCCATTGTTGCGCCAATAGAACTGCTTGCCGCCAGCGATCTCGAGAATTCCGGGCAACGGCGCCTGATCAAGAGTGACCAGGACTGCACTTGGGTCATCGAGCGGTGGCGGATCGCCGCTGCTGCCGCGATAGTAGCCGACCGCGACGTCCTTTGGATCGAAGACCCCGTAGCTGAAGCGAACCGGCGGCCGCACCACATCGCCGCCGACCGTGACTGCCGTCGGGAAGCTGTGAAGCTGAACCGCGGACAGCAATGAGATGCCGCTATCAGCCGCGGTGTCGTAGGAGAGAGTCCAGCTACGCAGCCTGATTTCTGCGGCGCCGGGCTCGGCAACCAGATCGATTCGACTGCAGCGTTTCGCCAGCTTGCACAGGAAGCCTGCGCGCCCGTCGCGCCTGACATCCGGACGGGCCTCATATGTGAACCTCACGGAATAGGCGGCATAACGGAGTTCCGTGAGATACGCCGTGCCATCGGCAGTGTCCCAGGTGTAGCTCACCACGTTGCCGGACACATCCGTCCAGTGTTCCACGAGCCAGCTCTGAATGTTGCCCGGTTGTGCCGGGTCAGCGATTCGGGCCGCTGGTGCCGTTCCCATATCCCAGACGTCTCCGTTGCGCTCTTCGATCTTCCATCCTTGTCCATTGCGGGTATAGCGAGCGAACGCCGTCTCGTAAAGCGCACCGAAGGAACCGTCCGTCAGAGCCGTAATTTCGTTGCTGCCGTCCAGGTACGTTTCCGGATCCTCGCCAGGCGTTCCGAGGTCGAGTTGCCGGGAAATGCACCGCACCGCTAGCTGCCAGCCGAAGCCGAAGGGGCCAGAACGGCTGGCATGGCTATATTCCAGGGTGAGCTTCGGACTGTGGCCGGCCACACCGTCAGGAAGGGAAATGGCATAGGAGTAGACTCCCTGACCGGTATTCAGATTCATGCGGAATGCTTCACCGAATCCGGGAGCGCTTCCGGCACTGGCGGGGGGCGAAACCGTCGAGTCTGTTTTTGCAGCCAACGTACACCTGCCTAGCGGTAATCGAACGAGTATTCAAAGTACGTCGCCAAATCAACGAGGCCGTTCAGGTTGAGTTTTCCCGCATTGGCAAGCTGCGGATTGTCTGCCGCTGTGATGGTGACCGTGAGTATGTCGAAGACCGGTTGTCCGTTGAGCGCGAACAGGGGATCCGCGGCAACCGCTCCGGCGACCATACCATTGGCGTCCGTCTTGACAGTGAAAGTTTGGCCGAGCACCTTGGATGCGACATGAAGTGTGAGACCCGACATGGTTTGCGCATCGCCGGAAACCCGCAACGAAGATTTTGTGCGCTTCAGGTTCGTCTGCGTCGTGGGGAACAACGTGGCATCGTAGACCAGTTGTGCCTGACCCTGATTCTTCAGGTAGAAGAGTTCATCTGGGAATGTAAGCTGCATCGAGGTCACGCGCGTGGCCGCGCCGCTTTTCGGCAAACCAGCGATGATCTTGGCTTCGAGGTCAGGATCGAAGAAGCCGTCGTAATATAACACGAACTGAACGTCGACGATCGAGGAGAAGTCGATGTCGTTCGCAGAAAGTGGCATGTTGAGCTGCCACAGAGTGTCGATGCCGTTATTCTCGAACAATTGCAGATCGTTGGGGTTGACGCGGAAAGCGAGTGCGTCCTGGCGGAATTCGTACGCCGATAGCGGCATAACGTCGGCCGGGTAGAGGCGGGTCGCTAGGGTGCCATCTACCTGGCGGAAACGGGAAACGCCGACATTCCGCAGATTGCCGGCAGTGCTCACCTGCGTCACCCCGACGAAAACCACTTCAACATTGCGAATCTTGCACAGATACATTCCGGGAGCCTGCCGGTCGAACATGGCAAGCTCGGTCTGGAACATGCACTGGCCGGTCGTGCGAAGCAGGTTGAAGGCGTAGGGGAAGTTATCGGCAAGGCTGATGATGCGCTTTACCGGGGCCTTCTTGGTTTTGGTGGTTGTGACGTAGTCGTACGTCAGCATATCGAGATCGAGACTCAGGAAATCGGCACCCATGAGGTTGTCGGTTGCCGAATGGGTATAATCCCCACGGATGACGTTGACCTTGCGGCCAGTTTCTGCGTTGTAAGCACGCTGCGCGAGCAGGCCTACGGTTGTGGCCAGGTCGGTGTAGCGTTGAGAAATTCTTCGTGCATTTCCCGCCAGTTCAAACCAAAGCCGCGCGTTGAATTCTTTCGAGTCGAGATAGTCCCGGTTCTCCTCCGCATCCCGCTGCTGCAACTGCGCCAGAGCGATGCGCTGATTTGCAATCGCTACTTGGGTTCGGGCCTCTGTCACCTGGGCCTTGGCCTCGCCGACGTAGGCGGTAGCGGCGTCCAGGCTCCGCTGCAGGCTGGAAGCCTCCATGTCTTGAGAGATTTTTTCCCGCCTGGTCTCCAGGTCCTGGATCACCTGGCTACGGCGCTCGCCGCTTGTGTTGTAGTAGGTGTAATTGCTGATGGTGAGACTTACCTCGGAACCCTGATCAACCGACGCGGCATTGGCCCACGCCTCCAGTTCATCGTATTCCGCCAAAGGCGCACGATTATTGGCGAAGTCGGCTTTTGCCTTCTGCGCGTTGGTCTGCTGCACGGTCGCATAATTCAGGCCGGCGTTCGCCACACTCACTGAGGCATTCGCTTCATCGAGTCCGCGCTGTTCGAGTATGACCGTTTGGGCAGCCACGGCCGCTTGCTGGTCGAGTTCCTGCCGTTGCAAGGTTTCGTCTTCACCAGCCGTCGTGTACTGGATGTACCGCTGCTCCATCTGGGACGCCTGCTGTGCAAAATACTTTGCGATGTTGAGCAAATAATCCCAGCTAAACGGCGGCAGATCGGCGAGCCCAAAGAAGTCCAACCCCGCCTTGATCTGCTGCAAGCGGAGTCTGGCTTCTACCACCTTCGAAAGGATTTCCGGGTTATCGGGGTGCGAAGCGGGAAAGCCGGCATGGGCAAACGCGGTAACCCGTTGTTTGATGCCTGCAAAACGGGGGTCCGCCCACAACGGCGAAGTTGCGTCGAGGGTGTCATCGGTTTTGATGATGTGTTCGTAGTCGACTCTCGCGGTGGGGTACTGGGTGGCATCGTCGGCGGCGTTTCGGTAGTCACGATCACCCATCGCGATGTAAACGGACGCCAGTTTGTTCCACAGCTTGGGTATTTCAAAGGCCTTGTTGATATAGGGATAAACCAGGACGCTGGCATAGGTAGAGGCTGCATCTTCGAGGTTACCAAGTCCCATTTGGCAATCGCCGATTGCCATTGGAATTACAAAGAAGTACATGGAGGGGAGGTAAGCGACAGTCTGCGCGGCATCGACCACTGACGTTATGCCCGTGAGCAGCGAGAGGTCTATCGAATCCGTAATTGCCTGCAAAAACCCCCGCACATTCTGGGCGAGATTGCCGCTAAGGCTCATGGAAACCGTGCTCTTTGCCCCCATGAGCGTATACGTGCGATCCGGTGGTAGCGTGCCCACAAACGAATTGCTCATGAGCCTTGGTCCCGCCGGTGTACCCGCAAGCGCAGCTGCTGGCAAAGCGGCAGCAAGCGCAGGGGATAGTGTCTTGGAAATCGCGAGCGACCGGGTTGCGGAAAACACGCTAACCGGAAACAGTTTTTGTTCCGCCTGCACCTTCACTGCGGCTGCCTGGGAACTTGCACTGCCGGCCGCATCTCCAGATCGGTTTTGCATCCCGGAGAGAGTCGTGAGCGCTTCCACTTGAGCGTCATAGAGTTTTGCAGCGCCGAAAGCGTCGGCACTGCTCTGAGCCAGCGCGATGGCGCCCTTCACGTCGCCTCCCGATTTTTCGGTCGAGAGCGCCAGGTCCTGCGTCAGCGCCGCTCGTAATCCCGGGGCGGACGCGGGCGCTAACTGCAGCGCTGTCGTAAATGCGGTTACAGCCGCTCTCCAATTGCTTGCGGCCGCAGCGCTATACGCCTGGTCGATTGAGCCCGTCAAGCGAAGACGGTCGGCCGAAATCGCCAGACCGGCAGACTCGAAAGGCGAAAGTGTTGCCGCCACTTGGGCTGGCAGAGCTGCGACTTCAGCGACCACGGTCGATGGAAACGTGTATGTCGCAACTGGTTGCCCTTGCAGAACAGCCCCCGTTTTGGCTGCAAGAACGTCAATGAGCGTCGCGTCCAACGGGGCAGTGAACTTCGGGTTCCAATAGCTGTTAATCGGGAAGGTGGGATGAATCGCGGTTAGTATCAGATTCTGGAGCTGTTGAAAAGCGCTTAACGCCTTAGCGTATTGGCCGCTCTTCAGCGAATCGTACGCGCTGGCGTACTGCTGTTGGACCTGGGTCTCAAAGGCTGCCGTCGGATCAGCCTGCTGGTAATCATGGACCCACGACACGGGATTTGCCAGAACGTGGTAAGAGTATCGTTTCTCGTCGAAATATTGCGGTGGCATAGCGGCCTCCCATCAAAGCATCCATCGAGATCGAGTCAAACGACCAGCTTCGGGGTCCCTGAATTTCCAGCCCTGCAACTATCATGTTGATGAGAAAATGCCCTCGCGAAGAAAACAACGAAACGCTATTTCCCTCGAATCACACCAGTGACGAACGCGGCAAGAGGTTTCCAATACCCCGGAACATCAGGAGAAACACAGAGAGAAATCAAGCACTTTGCTCGGAAGATGGGTGGCAAGATACTTCCGTCAAACATGTGCGTCAACAGCCACGTGTGAATTTTCCGTATTTCGTAATATCGGATGGATGGGAATATCGATTGACACCATACGGACGAACGAGTAAACGCCTATTGTGCATATAGTTAAATCTTTGACTGCAACTCGTCATGCAGCTACTTGCGGCAGCCGACAGCGTTCGTCTCAAGCGAGATTATGCAGGGGCAATTTACGAATTCAGAACAGGCGTTTTCCGACGGCAAAACAATCTGACAGATGGATGTCTTCCCTTTCCTAACCAAGAGGCAGAAGAGGCGAATGCAATGCGATCACAGTTCGAGGATGCGACCAGAGCGGGTTGACTTTTGACAGCTCATGGGAAACCGCGTTCGGCGCTTCCCACAAGCCCGTTTCTGGATAGCTTCTGCATCGAGACAATAAATTGTTGGCCAGCAACAGAAGGATGTGTTCTGCCTAGTTAATCCGCCCCGACCTGCTGGCGCGGGAGGGGTACGACGCCGGTTAACCGCATATTCGGAAGCGATGAGGTAGGCAGGCAAGCCGATAAATGGCATGCCACCACCGGTGTAGAGAAGGGATCCGTCATCCGTGAGAAAGATGCCCTCTATGGTGTCAGTGAGCGCGTGCTACTCGTCTGGCTCCTCAACTACAACCTTGTCGACGATGTTAGGGCGGCGGTGCGCTGCCCGTTGCCAAAGCGACAGCAGCTTGAGCCACCTTTCGTGCAAGTACCAGCCCAGTGAGTGTGGGATTCACTGAACCGACAGTCACGAACAGCGACTGGTCTGCGCAAAAGGCATTGCCAACGTTGTGGAATCTTCCATTGGTATCGGTCACTGAGGTCTGGGCATTCGTTCCCATCCAAAGTGTGCCCGCCTCATGATAGGTGGTCCCCAGCCCGTCGCGCGTCTGACTTGTGACCTGGAGATTGGCGGGATTATTTCCGGCGAGCTGATTAGCCAGCGCGAGAATGGCCGCGTCCATGGCATTGGCAAGTGCGTCTTCGGAAGACGTAGTTGTCAGTTGCACATACGCTCGTGGAACGCCGAATTCATCGCTCTCATACGGGCTTAGGTTGATCCATCGTCCCGTCTGATAGGGCACATTCGTAGTCTGGTCACCGATCAGTTGCGACACTCCGCGAAACCCTATCGAAATCCAACCCGCTTGCTGATTCGCAAGTGTCAGATCGAGTTGGTCGACATCCGGGATCATCGTATAGAGCAAAGCGTCGGAGTTCCCGGTTGGGTCTGCGGAGGCCGTTACCTGAACATGAAACTTCCCTTGCGGCGTCGAGCCACGAACCAGGAGCGCTCCAGTTTGTACTTCGGCAGGGAGCGTGTTTCCTGGATCCAACGCCGCTCGATTGATGCGTACGAAGATGTTCGAGCGCCAGTGAGCCATCAGATTCCGTCCCATCAACTCGCCTGCAGGATTGCCGGGGCTGGTAGGGAAAGACGCTAGCGCTAGACGAGTCGATTCAATCGTGCCGAGAGCGAGGATGACGGCGCAGTTAGGTTTAACAGGTATCGACTGGCTGACGCCGTTCACGCTGGCTTGGATCTGGGTAACCGAACCGTTAGCAGTGATCAACCGCGTCACATGCGCGTTTGGCACGACAAATAGTCGGCGCTGCGAATCCGGTTGATTCGATGCATCCCGAGCAGCATCGATGAGCAAAGTGACGCTGCTGTACTTGTCAAAACCGAAGAGACCGGAGGCTGGAGACTGCCCCTGAACCGCCAGCGGCGGGTCTTCAACGGAATCGAGATTAGGAATAGTGTTGGCCTGAATGCTCGCTGAAGCACGCTGCTTCAGCAGATTGAATAGGGGACCCTGAATAAACTCGGTGTCGTCCGAAACGCCTGTCTGTTGCTCCATCAATGGATAGTTTTGAATGAGGTACTGCGCCACGGTGGGCGGCCATGCGGCGAGATCGCTCGCCAGTAGTCTTGGGCACCACCCTCCCCAGTACAGTGACTTGCCCCCGACGCAATAGGCCTGTCCGATGAATGGAACGTTCGCACGCCACGCCATTCCCCAAACTACGTTTCTAGGAACTCCGTTGTCATTCGCCGGATACAGCGGATCTGGTGGATAGAGGCCGATATCGGGCATGTTCTGAAGGTGCGTTGGCGCTAGAAACGGACCAGCCTCAAGTACTAAAACTTTTAGGTTATTGGCTGCTCCCCAGCGGTAAATCTTTTCTGCCGAATAGGCGCCAAACATACCGGCGCCGATAACAATCGCGTCGAAGTCGCGCGAGCCGCCGACAGTCGCCTCGTCCCACGTGTTGCAGACAAATCTTCCGAGGACATCAACCCCTAGAGTTGTGTGTTGCACATCGGGAGGTGGAACAATCGGCTGACCAGAGTCAGTTAGTCGCGTTAGCGGCATTTTGAAGACTACCTTTCCGGATTATCTGGAAATGATACCAGCCAATCGCCGACTCATACGATTCGAATTCTCGCTGAGGCGAAAGTTGAGGCGTTCAGATTAGACGAGCGATCACGTGTGGGATCGCAATCGTAACGCGCGGCCGGCCATCACCGCCCTTAGTTAGAACGACGAGAATCGAGTCTCCAGGAACTCTCCCAATTTCGGCGTCGCTGTAAATCGCGGTATAGGATCCGGTTCCTCAAGATGTGGCCGTGAAGGGCTCGGAGAGATGACCTACACCGCAGGGGGACCGCCATCCGGTCCGTAAGGTTAACCGAGCATGGCGCGATCACATTCTTGTTCGGAAAACGTAACAAAGTTCCGATTGTCGTGCGACGACCTCAGAACACATGTATTAAGGCAAATCACCGCTGGGGAAACGTAAGAGAAGTGTGTCCGAGCATTGCGGTCTGGGGCGGTAGCCGGAAGACATCAGCCACAAGTAGCAGCGGTCGGCTGCGAAAGCCTCGATACGCTTGACGCGTTCCGATCACTATTGGATAACCAACAGTTTTGTGCTATCTGCGGTCCGCTGCAAGGAGAATCGCAGGCCGCAACCCGAGTTGGGAAACGGGTTCTGAGGTCACAGGGTTGACCGCCGCCACCATCTACAAACCGCGGATGATTTCCGTACCCCTGAGTCCGTACTGCGAGCTCGCGAGATGGGTCCTTGACCGGCAAGGAATTCCTTACATCGAAGAGTGCCACGCTCCCGTGTTTGCCGAGTGGGCCGCGCGAAAGTATGGCGGAAGCGTTGTTCCCGTGCTCGATACCGGCGAAACCACCCTGCTCGATGCGCGCGCTGTCGTTGACTATTACGAAGCGAGGGCGCCGCAGAAACTGAAGCTGTACCCCTGCGATTCCGCAACACGCGCGGAGGCTCACCAGCTTTTCGATTTTCTCGTCGATACTTTCGGAGTCGCGGTGCAGGCCTGGACTTGCGCCTACGTGCTGCCTCTGCGCAGCAGCACGATCTCCCTGTGGGTGGACCGCGCATCATGGTGGGAACGCCTCGCGGTGTCCGCCTTCCATTCATGGCTGTCCGCGAGCGTTTGGCGCGCTCTTGGCCTTCGATCTGGCACCATCGCGGAACAGCAACCCATCATCGAAGCCGCGCTCACCCGGATCGATGACCGCATCGCCGACGGCCGACGCTTCCTGATGGGTGACGCATTGACGGCTCCGGACCTTGCCCTTGCGGCACTCGCCGCACCCATCATTCTCCCGCCCCCATATGGCGGCCCGATGGCATCGCTCGATCACTTACCCGGTGATATGCGATCTGCCATCGAACGCTGGAGAACCCGGCCAGCGGGGCAGTTCATTCTGCGCCTCTATGCAGAAAACCGCCCGCCTCGTGCGCCTGATCTCGTTGCGCTCGGCAAGCATGGATCGGGCCGTACGCTGAAAGACAAGCTGCTGAATTTCGCGATTAGTCCCGCGATTTTACGTCCTATCTTCAGCCTTTTGCGGAAGTTCTCGCCCATTCTCAAAGTGGGTAAGACTGCGATTGTGACGCGGCATGACGATGTGACGGAAGTTCTGAAGCGCGACACCGACTTCACCATCCGCCAGATCAACGCGAAGAAGATCGATCAGATCGGCGGCCCCTTCATTCTCGGCATGGACGCATCGCCTCAGTACGATCGGGAGAACGCGGCTCTGCATGAGGCTGTCCGCCGGGAGGATCTCGACGCCGTTCGCCAATTCGTGGCGCATGAAGCAGGAGAACTCGTCGCGGCCGCGCGTGCCCGCGGTTGCATCGACGTTGTGAATGGACTCGCCCGCGTTGTGGCGATACGGCTGGTCGGGTCGTATTTCGGCATACCCGGCCCCGATGATCCCACGATGATGCGCTGGATGCGCGACATCTTTCATTACATCTTCGCCGATCTCACCAACGGCCGGGACGTCCTGCACGACGCGCTGACGGCCAGCCCCGAGCTACATGCACATATGGACGCCCAGATCGCACTCCGCAAGTCTCAACCGCCGGACGGGAACGGCGATGTGCTGGGCCGATTGTTGGCGTTGCACGATGCCGCGCATCCCTGGCTGGACGATCTGGCCGTTCGACGGAATCTGGCGGGCGTGATTGTCGGCGCAGTCGACACTACTTCAAAGTTTGTAACCCTTGCCATCGACGAACTTCTGCGTCGGCCGAAGATGCTGGCCGGCGCGCGGGAGCGCGCTCTGAACGACGACATCGAAGCCGTCCGCCACTACGCGTGGGAGGCCGTGCGCTTCAATCCCCATCATCCGCTCCAGGTCCGCCATTGCTCGATCGCGACGCAGATTGCGCAGGGACAGAAGCGCGCACGGACGATCCCAGCCGATACGACTGTTTACATCGCGACCCTTTCCGCCATGTTTGACGGCGATGTATTCACGAACCCCGCGGAATTTAATCCCGCGCGCACGACTGAATATCTGCATTTCGGTTACGGCATGCATACCTGCTTCGGTAAGGCGATCAACGGCATCCAGATACCGGAGCTGGTGGCCGCATTATTGCGCCTGCCGAACCTGCGACGAGCGCCGGGAAGTGCGGGCCGCATCCTTTATGACGGTCCGTTTCCCAACCGTTTGGTTCTGGAATTTGACGTCTGAGAAATGAGAACGCGCTATGAGCCATACCATTTTGACGTTCATCAGTAAGGTGAAACCGGCCGAGTTCGCCCGTTTGAGCAACCTGCTCGAACAGATCCGCCAGAATCCCGAGAAGAATGTCTACGTGCCCTTTCGTTCTTTGAACCTTCTACACTTTGCCAGCTTCACGCTGCACCAGTCGCTGAAAACTCCCGAGTACGGGCCTTATCTTGTCTTTGAAAATAACTTCGACGGCGAACTGAGCGGCTATCTCGAAGACTTGTACGCTCACGCTGCCTCGGGTCTTCACCAGATCTACAGTTCGTGTCTGGATTACACGGTGAAGAATGCCTCCGACCGTCAAGGAATCATCGACTATCTGACTGCCCACGTGGTTCGCCCCAACGCTTATCACATCGGAAACACCGGACGGAGCGTGGCGCGAATTCAGCAGGAGCAGGTCTTGCGCGATGCGCTGGAGGCGCACGGTGACACGCTTGTCGAACGTGGCAAGACTTCATCGCCGGATAGCGTTCTGACCGCGTTCCAGCAATTCGTTCGCAGCGATCAGAATTGGTCGTGGATCCCTGACTTCGGCCCGCGGCAAACCTTCGCGGAGCAATTCGCAAACTGGTCCAAGTTGATTCTGGTTGCCGGGCTGGCAATGCTCTTTTCGCCCATCTGGATTTTGCCCGTGATTATCGGCCTGCTGGTGCTGCGCTACAAAGAGAGCATAGATTCCGTGCAAAATGGTCAGGCCGATCCCGCGAACGTTGCGAATTTATTGCGGAACGAAAATCACACGCAGAGTGTGCAGAATCACATGGCGAGCATCACCATCGTCAAGCCCGGATGGCTGCGGCGCGCCGCCCTTTGGACCGTGCTATACGCCGTCAACTTGCTGGCCCGAGCCCGCGCCACTCACGGGGAACTTAGCGGAATTCCCAGTATTCACTTTGCCCACTGGTCGATGATTGATAACGGACGCCGGCTGCTCTTTCTCAGCAATTTTGATGGGAGTTGGGAGAATTATCTCGACGACTTCATCGACAAAGCGAGCGTCGGCCTGACCGGAGTCTGGAGTAATACGGTCAACTTTCCGCGGACTTATTTTCTCGTCTTTGGCGGCGCCACCGACGGCCCCCGGTTCAAAGCCGTGGCCCGCGACAGTCAAACCGTTACGAACGCCTGGTATAGCGCCTATCGGGATCTGACAGTGCAGGGCATCGACAACAGCAGCGCCCTGCGCGAAGACCTGCTCAAGCCGCTTGACGCGACCGCTGCGCCGGCATTACTGCGACGCCTGTAAGAGGTAAGGAGGGTTCCCATGGCGGAACTTGAACGCAAAGATATTCAAGGCATTGTCGTGAGCGCCTACAAACACCTGCCATGCGCGGCGTACGTGTTGCTGCGCGTGACCGACCCGCCCAAAGCCCGCTCCTGGCTGGGGCAGCGGGTCACCGAAGTCACGGCTTCTGAGAACAAACACGCGTCGTTGTCGATCAATCTGGCGTTTACTTGCAGCGGGCTGAAGAATCTTGGCTTAAGCCGGGATGTGCTCGCCACTTTTTCGCTTCCGTTTCAGGAGGGCATGGCGGTTCCTTACCGCTCGCGGCTCCTCGGCGATAACGACGAGAACGATCCGTCTCGCTGGGATTGGGGGACGTCCGATCATCCAGTGGACATCCTGTTATTGCTCTTCGCCAAAGACGAAGCGACGCTGAATTCGGCACTGGCACGCGAGCAGAGTGCGTTCCCGACCGGTGGAGTCGAGCAAGTGAAGGTTCTCCAGGCCGGAAGACAGCCCAATACACATGAACACTTTGGCTTCGCAGATGGCATCGGGCAGCCGGTCATGGAAGGCACAGGAAACAAGCAGCGTCAACTGGAACGAACGAATCACGCCACGGAACTTCCGGTCGGCGAATTTCTTCTGGGCCATCCCAACGTGTACAAGGTGATCGCACCGAGCCCCGCGGTCGCCGGTGCCGCCGATCCCCAGCAGTTGCTCCCCGTCATTCCGGCTGATGCAACCGGCCTGAACGCAGAAGCCGGGATGCATGACCTCGGTCGCAACGGGAGTTATCTCGTATTCCGCCAGTTGTCCCAGCGAGTCGCATCGTTCTGGCAATTTCTCGACAAGGCCACGTGCGCTCCCAACGGCGTGAGCAATCCCGAGGCTCGCGACCGTCTGGGCGCGAAGTTCGTCGGCCGTTACAAGAGCGGCGCTCCGCTGGTGCTCTCTCCCCAACACGATGATCCCGCGCTGCAAAACGAAAACAACTTCGCCTACTACGACAAGGATCCGAACGGCTTCGCCTGTCCAATCGGATCGCACATCCGCCGCGCCAATCCTCGTGACTCGCTCGGCCCGGATCCTGCGACCGCTCTGAACTCAGCGAACCGTCACCGCATTCTGCGCCGTGGACGTTCCTATGGCCTTCATCTGGAAGATGTGATGATTGACGACAGCAAGGAGCGCGGCCTGCACTTCATCTGTCTCAATAGCGACATTGAGCGGCAATTTGAATTTGTGCAGCAGACCTGGATCAACAACCCGGTGTTCGCCGGCCTGGATGGCGAAGTCGATCCCCTGGTGGGCAATCTCAAGAAAGGGGATTCCGTATTCACTGTGCAGGCTGAGCCGCTACGACAGCGCGTGCACGGTCTCAGCCGATTCGTCGTCATGAAAGGCGGGGCATATTTCTTCCTGCCCGGCGTGCAGGCTCTGAAATATCTCGCCAGTCTGCGATCGTGAGGAACCCGATCGCGCAATATCGACGCGAGGCACACCATGGAATTCGCGACAGACAAGCCGGCGCTGATCACCTTTCCGCCGAGTCTTGACTGCGAGCTGGCACGTTTTCTGCTGCAGCATTACAGAATCGACTATGAGGAGCAGCCGCACGCCTTCCTCTTCTCCTTTTTTGCGACACTGCGGCACGGTGGCACTGTGATTTTTCCGCTGCTCTACAACAAATCTACGAAACTCGTTGGTCCGCAGAGCATGAGCAATCACTTCGATCAGCATTGTGCTCCGGAACTCCGTCTTTGGCCCGATTCCGCCGCCGACAAGGCCCAGGTCACGAATGACTGGGCTCTGTTCAACGGAACCCTCGCCTTCGCCACCGCAGTGTTCGCCTACTATCACCTGCTGCCCTACCGTCAACTGATGATTCGCCCGCTGCGCCAGGGCGCTCCAGCTTTCGAGCAACGAGCGGTTCAGCGTGCTTACCCAGTCTTCGCTGGAGCGCTGCGGATTCTGTTGCGACTCACTGCTGAAAGAGCGCAGCAAAGCCTGGACCAAGCCCGCGCCGTGTTTGGCCAAGTGGCCACGCGGCTCGCGGGCGGCCAAAAGTTCCTCGTAGGCGATCGGCTTACGCTGTCCGACATCGCTTTTGCTGTGGCCGCTGCACCACTGGTGCTACCCCCGACATACGGCGCCCCAATTCCCACTTTTGATGAAATGCCTGCCCCGGTCCAGGCAGCGGTCAGCGAGATGCGCTCCTACATTGCTGGACAATACGCCTTGAGAATATACAAAGGATTCCGCCCATCGGAGCAGGTTAGAGTAAACAGGCGCGGCTGCTGAAAAGAGTGATTCCAAAATATCTCAGCGCAAAATAACGAGGCGCAACCGTTCTGGGCCAAAAGTCGGCTTGTAGGAAATTAGTGTCTGGCGACGACTGGAGCGGAAGACGGGCAACTCGGAAACAATCCGACGCACGGGGGATTTCAAGTTTCCAAAACTAATTCAGAACCGGTACGACACGCCCACCAGGGGCACAAATCTGCTTGGCCGCAGGCCCCCGTCGTCGAGACGAATCAGCGCGTTCGCCGAAAGGATCAGCTTTCCGGCGGGATTCCAC
>Ga0075029_100000634_pt1 | contig 20217 bp, 17 predicted proteins | sample LitLauG_LLR_2013_FD_71391 | JGI IMG/M metagenome (GOLD analysis project Ga0075029, IMG submission 71391) | Freshwater sediment microbial communities from North America - Little Laurel Run_MetaG_LLR_2013 | ecosystem: Environmental > Aquatic > Freshwater > Creek > Sediment | place: USA...
TTTTAGTTCGGCATTGATCCTGATCCTTTTGAGTGGCGTGCTTTCCGCCTTCTCGCAGGAAGCCGTTTCTCCCTCGACTGCCCCAGCGGCGAATATGGCCCCCGCAGCTCCCGCGGGAGCCGCACAAAGCGGTGCTACTTCTCTGCCTCCGACCTTCAACGATGTTCTCGATCATGTCGTGCAGCGCGAGCACTACTTCATGGCACAGATGCGCCACATGCATCCCCTGGTCGAGACCTACCTGCAGGATCTGAAGAACGACGCCGGCGGAAACGCTACTCCTGTGGGAGATCAGTACTACCTTGGCCGCCTCGACATGTCCGAAGGCCCGGAAGATACTTCCTTCGTCGGACAGCCCGGATTCGGCCACCGCCTGCTGCGCAAGTTGACCGGGATCTATTCCCTGCATTTCCTGCCCATGGGCTTCGCCCAGATGGTCATACTCGATTCCGATTTTCAAAAGAAGTACTACAACTTCAACTTCGTCCGCCGGGAGTTTCTGGGCGAAGTTCGCTGCCTCGTGATCGACGTCCAGCCCAAGGAAGGTCAGAAGGTATCCCGGTTCATGGGCCGCATCTGGGTCGAGGACCAGGATTACAATATCGTTCGCTTCAACGGCACTTACTACCCGCAGCCCAAGATCAATTTCTTCTTCCACTTCGACAGTTGGCGTCTGAACATGCGCCCGGGAACGTGGCTGCCCGCCTACATCTACACCGAAGAATCGAACCTCAAGACGGGCCTTACCAAGACGCTGCATTTCAAGGCGCAGACCCGACTGTGGGGCTATGACCTCAAAGCCCTGGGCAAGAACGAAGAATTCACGCAGATTCTGATCGACTCCCCGCAGTCGGTGAAGGATGAGACCCCAACTGCCGCCGATGCAACTCCGGTGGTCGCGGAACGGATGTGGGAGAAGCAAGCCGAAGACAACGTGGTCGAACGCCTGCAGAAAATCGGCCTCTTAGCGCCCGCCGGGGATGTCGACAAAATTCTCGCCACCGTCGTCAACAATTTGCTGGTCACCAATAACATCGACCTGCAGGGCGACATGCGCTGCCGCGTGCTGTTGACCTCGCCGCTCGAGTCTTTCACCATTGGCCGCACCATCGTCATCAGCCGCGGCCTGCTGGACGTTCTTCCCGACGAGGCTTCGTTGGCTATGGTGCTGGCGCACGAACTCGGCCATATCGTGCTAGGACATCGCCTCGACACCAAGCTCGCCTTTAACGACAAAATGTTCTTCCCCGACGAGGACTCGTTCCGGCGGCTCGACTTCAAGCGCAACGCTGCCGACGAAGAGGCGGCCGACACCAAGGCAGTGGAACTGCTGAAGAACTCGCCTTACAAAGACAAGCTCGCCAATGCGGGATTATTCCTAAGGGCCTTGCAGGAGAAAGGGCCGGTACTGCCAAATCTAATCCGGCCGCACCTGGGGAACTCCTTGGCGCAAGGCAAAGATATCCGTATGTCGCCGCTACTTGCGGCCGCGCCTGCGCTCGATGCGAAGAAGTTGGATCAAATCGCGGCTCTGCCGCTCGGCGGCCGCATCAAGGTGGATCCCTGGACGGATCAGGTGGAACTGTCCAAGGCCAAGCCGGTCGCTCTAACTTCCGCGAGGGAGAAGATGGAGTTCGAGATCACCCCATTCTTCCCGTATCTGACACGACAGTCGACCGGCGGAGAGAAAGTGGCGCTGACGACCACGGCACCCGCCACCGCGCCTGAACAGAAGTAAGCGTCGGGAGGTACGGGGAGTCGGGAAGGCTGAACCAGACGATGCCAGTGGACCGCGCCAGAAAACGCGCGTGCGGGACGAATCTTCACCCGAAGTAAGTTAGTTCGCGATCGCGCTGCCAACGTTCGAAAACACGTTGTTGGCGTTCGAGCCGATGAGACGCACGGTACCCACGACAATTACCAGAATCACCGCCAGCATCACGGCGTATTCGGCAATGTCCTGACCTTGCTCATCGTTCCAAAGCTGCTGTAGAAGTTTTGCCAAGGGCTCCCTCGTATTTAGATCGATTTAACTACCCTGCTCCACAAACAGCGACACCAGTCGCGTGCCGGATTGCGGATGAGTTGGGGGTATTTGCTATTGAAAGTATAGGCCCTCGGCAAGCGTTCACAATAGCACCAAAGTGCCACTCGCCGGACCTAAAGCAGCACACCCCACCAGATTTCAAGCGATGCTTTTCAGTGGCAACGCCTGATTCACCGCAAACAACGCTAACTCCAGCCGTGTTGACACGCCCAGCTTATCAAAAATGTTGCTGAGATGATGCTTTACCGTGTCTTCGCTGATCTTGAAGTACTCAGCGATTTCCTTGTTCGAGTACCCAGCCACCACCGCCGACACAATCTCCAGCTCGCGCGGCGTAAGGCCAAATTTTCTTTGCCGCGCTTCATCATTAGACGACTGCATCAGGGTCCGCAAGTATTGCACCAGGTTCGAGACACTCTCGCGTCCCACCCAGTACTCCCCGGACATCACGGTTTGGATCGCTTTTAGCAACAGCTGCGTGGCCGAATCTTTCAGAACCACACCGCGCGCTCCCAGTTGCAAGGCTTCGACGATCTGTGTCTTCTCGGCCGCCGCAGTCAGCAAAATCACCCGCACCGGAGTCGCGTTCGCCGGCACACTCAGGTCGCGCAGTGCCTCCAGCCCCGGATGCTTGGGCATGGCGAGATCGAGCAGCAGAATGTCCGGCTTCAACTGCCGCGCCAGTTTTACTGCCTCGGCCCCATCGGAACCTTCTCCGATCACCTTGAAATCCGCCTCGGCCTCAAGCAGCCTCCGCAAACCATCGCGGAAGATCGGGTGGTCATCGGCAATCACGATGCGTACGGTTTGCGGCTTCCTAAAATTCATGAGCGAGTTCTCCGTTGCGGGGCACGGAAATTTCTAAACGAGTTCCTTGTCCGGGATTTGATTCTACAGTGAGTTCTCCGGCAATCAAACGCACTCGTTCCCGAATGATCATCGGACCCTTGCCCATCTCTTCCATTTGCTGCTGGCTGAAGCGCCCAGAGAACGGGAACCCCTTGCCATCGTCTTCCATCGTCAGGTTCCATTTTTCAAGGTTCGAGCCAAGCCGAACCAAGGCGTGCCGCGCGCCGCTGTGCTTGCGCACATTCACCAATCCCTCTTGCACGATGCGGAGAAGTTCGCGGCACACCCGCTGCGGCATGTTCAATTCGTCAATATCGGTGACAAAGCGTGCGCTAATGCCGGTCTCCCGTTGAAAGCGCTCCACCGTATCCTGCAAAACTCCGAGCAGGCGGCCCGAGTCTACGTCGATGGCTTTCATCTGCTGCATGAGCTCGCGCAATTTCAGCACTTCCTCGCGGAGCAAGCTCTGGATGCGGCCGAGTTCACCGGTGATCGGCTTGCCCGCCTCAGCCTGCCGGCGGAGAACGTCGACTTGCATTTCCACCGCGATTAGCGACTGCACCGCCCCATCATGCAACTCACGCGCCACCCGCGCGCGTTCGGCCGCGCTGGCGCGGCGCCGCAGACGATGCAGAAGATACACGTTGTACACCGCAGGACCGACCTGCTGGAACAAATTCAGCAGAAAGCGCAGCTCCTCCTGCTTCTCTCCGCTCCACGACGGGTCAAACAGAAAGACCCTTCCTCCCCAGTCCCCTCCAAACAGATAGGAAATTGTGATGAGCGAGTGAAACGGCTGCTTCTCCCACAACTGCTGGATGGGCAGAGCATCTGCATTCGGAACGGGGTTGCCGTCCTGATCGAGGGCCAGAAGCGATCCACGCTCCCCTTTGCCGATGGAATAGCAAACGGTGCCGGGGAAATCCTCCAGATAGATCGTGGCATCGCGAGGCTTCGATTCCAGCCAGCGGAATTCCGACGGCACGCCGTCGGTGGGCTTGGTCAACTCTCCTACAAAGATCCGGTGGCTGTGCGACTCCTGCGCCGCGACCAGCAATCGCGAGGCGCCGTACATGGAGATCGCTTCACCGAAAATCTGCTGCAGCGTCCCGGTCAGCCCCGCCTCGACTCGCACCCGAGAGAGAATTCCCGTGATAACGGCCTTTTCCGCGCGCAGGTGCTTCTGCTGCTCCGCCAGATAACCCAGCAGCAACCCCATGACGATGAGATAGATCGAGAGCATGAACAGCCGCTGCGGATCGAATGCGCCCGCGTTTATATGTAGTCCGGTCAATGCCCGGAGACGTGCTGAACCGCCCGGCGCGGCCGCGAGCCGCACTATGAGGAGGCTCTCGATCCATAGCAACGCGACCTCAGCCGCCGCCGTGCCCAGTGTCTCCCACAGTCCCCAGCGATAAGCAGCCGCCGCTAGAACGAAGAAGAAAAAGAGAAAAAACGGGGTCCGCGGGCCTTCGGCAAAAATGGAGATCAGCGCAGGCCAGGCCACATCGCCGGCATGCACCAACAGACGGAAGGCCGCGGTGGACTGCTGCCGTCGCCGTAGCAGCATGATGATCAGAATGCCGTTAGCCAGATAGAAGACGAATAAGCCGTAAGCGGCCCACGAATGACCCAACTCGGTCGGGTCCATGCGGATGGCGACCAGCGTCGAGATCGCCAGGAAAACTCGGGCTGTCGCTAGCCAGCGCTCGATCCGCCGGGTTTCGCCCGGGTCCGGCGGAATTCGCAACCTCCACGAACTTTGATACCGTTTAGCGGGAGAATACACTCACATCACCGTTTCACAGGGCGGGGCTTTGCCCTTATGTACACCGCATACTATTGAATAAGTGGAGTTTACCGCAAGCCCGAATCGGGAAGCATGCCTCGGCACGGAATTTCTGTGACGCCCTGGCCGGGGTCCCTCGATGGTTACTCCAGTAACCATCGTCCCCCCTCCCAGTCCCTCTAGAATGGCGACGAGGCTGTGTCTTGAGCACAAGGTCCAAAATCTGGCTGGCGGCTGTGGCCGCGGCGCTGCTTGCGCTCGCGGTCGCCTCTCTCGCTCTGCCGCAATCTCCGGGGCTGAATACATTTAGCGATATCATCGAGTCCCTGCTCCTCGCCTCTGGTACGGCGTCGTTCGTCCCCCTGGCTCGCCGCGCCCAAGGCCGCCTTCGGCTGTTCTGGACTCTGATCTGCATGGGCTTCGCGTTCTGGTTCTCGTATCAACTGCTGTGGACTTTCTACGAAGTCATTCTGCGCCGCGACGTACCGGATCTGTTCGACGGCGACATCATCCTGTTCGGGCACATCGTCCCGCTGATGGCCGCTCTCGCGCTGCGTCCGCATATTCCCCGCGACGAATATGCCGCCCGCCTGGGTCGCCTCGATTTCGGGCTGCTGCTCGTGTGGTGGTTCTATCTCTATGTCTTGACCGTCATGCCGTGGCAATACGTGGTTGAGGACATTGGCGCATACAATCGCAACCTCAATGCGGTTTATCTGTCGGAAAAAATTGCGTTCCTTCTTGCCCTGGTTCTGTGCTGGATCAGCAGCAAGGGAGCTTGGAGAGTTCTTTACGCCAATCTCTTCGGCGTCGGCTTTTGCTACTCCGCCAGTTCCTACCTCGCAAACTGGGCGATCGGCCGCAATGTCTATTACAGCGGAAGCCCTTATGACATTCCTCTAGCCATCGCCATGTCATGGCTCACCTGGATTGGGCTGAGCACCAAGGTTGAAGATCCGGTAGGTGATCTCCCGCAGGTTTCGACCGCTTACGGAGTGTGGGTCGCGCGCGCCGGCATGATTGCGGTGTTTTCTCTACCGCTGTTTGCGGTCTTTACCCTGTCGAATGTTCTGGTTCCCGCTCGCATTCGTTTCTTCCGCGTGGTGCTGACCCTGGGCGCAGCCTTTGTGATGGGCGTTATGGTCTTTATGCGCCAGCATCTGCTCGATCTCGAACTGATACGCCTGCTGAATCGCTCGCAGGAGTCGTTCGAGAACCTGAAGCGCTTGCAGGCGCAGATCGTGCAATCGGAAAAGCTGGCTTCCATCGGACAGTTGGTCGGTGGCGCCGCCCATGAACTGAATAATCCAATCACCGCGATGCTCGGCTACTCCGATCTGCTGCTGAGCACGCCCCTTACCACCGACCAGCATCCCCTGGCGACGAAGATCGGGCAAAACGTCCGGCGCACCAAAACTCTGGTGGCCACTCTGATCAGCTTTGCACGCCAGGTGCCCGCTCCCAAGACAGCCATCGATCTCAACGCTCTCGCGCGCACCGCCGTGAAACTGCTAGAGGCACAATCGCAAGCTCTCAACGTGGAGATCGAAACTCGCTTCGAGCCGGCCTTGCCCAGAGTTTTGGGCGATTCCAACCAGTTGCTGCAGGTTTGTATGCAGTTTCTGGGAAGCGGTCTGCAGGCCGTGAGCGATAACGGCGGCAAGATCCTTGTCTCCACCGCACGTCAGGCAGGAACCACGGTTCTCCAAGTCTTGACCGAAGTTCTGCCCTCATCCCGACCTGCGCCCGACACCGCGGCTTCTCCCAGCCAGGATGAACTCGTACTTAGCGCCTGCGAGGGCATTGTGCAGGAGCATCACGGTCAAGTCACCCGCGAGCGCCGTGACGATGGTTCTCTGCTGCTGCGGGTGGAACTACCTGCGCTGGAAACCGCTCCGGTTAAGCCGAAGAACGCTACCGTGCCGGTGCTGTGGCAATCTCGACCGTACGCTTGAGTTGACCGCAGGCGGCGAAGATATCCCGACCGCGCGGACGCCGCACAAACGCCGGCATACCCGCCCGCATCAGCACTTGCTGAAACGCCAGCACCCGATCCTGCTCCGGAGTAGAAAAATCAATTCCCGGCCCCGGATTCAGCGCGATCAGATTCACTTTGGCACGCATTCCACGCAGCAATTCAACTACCTCGCCGGCGTTTTGCTCCGAATCGTTCACCCCGTCGAGGAGCACGTACTCGAACGTGATCCTTTCCCGATTGCGCAGAGGAAACTCTCGCGCCGCTGCGATAAGCTTTTCCAGATTCCACTTACGATTGAGCGGCATCAACCGCGTTCGCTGCTCATCATTCGATGCGTTCAGCGAAATCGCCAGCTTGGGGCGAATCTTCTCCATCGCTAAATCATGAATGCGTGGAACGATGCCTGCGGTCGAAACGGTCATGCGCGACTCCGCCACACCGACTTCTTCCACCAGCAACCGCACCGCTTTCATGAAGTTGTCGTAGTTGAGGAACGGCTCTCCCATTCCCATGAACACGAGGTTGATGCGATCCTGCGGCGGCGAAACCTGCTGATCGTTGAGCACGGCGCATACCTGGCCCACGATTTCGCCCGCGCTTAAGTTCCGCTTCACGCCTAATAGCGCAGTAAGGCAGAACTGGCAGTCCACGGCGCACCCGACCTGGCTCGAAATACAGATCGTGGCGCGATCCCAGCCGCGGCCTGCTACGGCATCGCCGGCTTCGCTGCCATCCCCAGCTTCGCCGCCATCCCCTTCGGGCATCCAGACGGTTTCAACGCTCTGCCCGTCGGCGAAGCCAATCAGATAGCGCACCGTGCCATCCTGCGAGACGAATTTTTTCTCAATCGTGGGCAGGCCGACGGAGATCCCTTTCTCAGAGAGTCGTGCGCGAAACTGTTGGGGCAGCGTGGAAATCTCTTCGATCGAGCGCACCCGCTGCCGATAAACGGCTTCCATCAGTTGCCGCGCTCGATAAACCGGCTCGCCCTCGCCTTCGACCAGCAAAGCCAGTTCGGGCATATCCATTCCCAGCAGAAGTTGTGCGTTTTGCCCCATCGTTCGATCCTACGAAACCGCAAGAAAAATGCAGACCGCGCCAGAATAAATCCTAGTTAAGCTATTGATAATAAACCATTAAACTATTCTCGCACACCCCCTTCCCCTGTGTAAGAATAGTAAAGATCCTTCCGCTAGAAGCTTTACTAGGGGTTCTAAGTTAGTTTCTCATAGCAGGTACGCATTCATGGCCCAGGAAGTACGCAACATTCGCCGGCAGCAGCTGCCGAATGGTCTCACCGTCATCACCGAGCAGATGACGCACATCCGCTCGGCCTCCATCGGGATTTGGCTGCAAACCGGTTCGCGCGACGAAGATCCCGAGTGGAACGGCATCTCCCACTTCATTGAACACATGGTCTTCAAGGGGACCAAGCACCGCTCCGCCGAGGAAATCGCCCGCCAGGTCGACTCCATCGGCGGCAATATGGATGCGTTCACCGCCAAAGAATGCATCTGTTTCAACGTCAAGGTGCTCGACGAGCATATTCCGACCGCCCTCGACATTTTGAGCGATCTGGTGCTCAATCCTGTGTTCGACGGTGCCGACATCGCCCGCGAACGCGGCGTCATCATGGAAGAGATCAAGATGGACGAGGACAACCCCGACTACCTCGTTCACGAAATCTTTACCCAGAATTTCTGGAAAGATCACCCGCTGGGCAAGCCGATCCTCGGGACAAAAGAGACTGTAAAGCGCTTCGAGCGCGAGCCGATCATCGAGGCCTACAGGCACCGCTTCGCGCCCGGCAACATTATCGTGTCGGCGGCCGGCAATCTCGATCACGACAAATTTGTCGAGCTGGTCACCCGGCACTTCGAGCACATGAAGCCGCAGAGCAACGGATTCCACTCCACCCAGCCCAAAATCGTTTCGCGGATCATCCTGCGCAACAAGAAAGCGCTGGAGCAAGTGCAATTGTGCCTGGGCGTGCCGGCGCATCCTATTGCCCACGCCAAGCGTCATGCCGGATACGTTCTGAACACCTTGTTCGGCGGCGGCATGAGCTCACGGCTCTTCCAGAACATTCGCGAACGCCAGGGACTCGCCTACTCTATTTATAGTGACTTAAACCCTTACCGCGACACCGGATGCATGGCCGTCTATGCCGGCACTTCGCTGGCTTCGGCGTTAAAAGTCGTGCAATCGGTGGTCAGCGAGTTCCGCAAGCTCAAGAACGAGCCCGTACCAGTCGATGAATTGCGCCGCGCCAAAGACCAACTCAAGGGCAGCTTGATGCTCTCACTCGAATCGAGCACCGCCCGCATGTCGAATCTGGCGCGGCAGGAAATGTACTTCGAGAAATACTACGATCTCGACGAACTGATTCAGAAGATCGAATCCGTGACCGCCGACGACCTGCTGGGCCTGGCCAATGAGTTCTTCAGAGCCGAGTCGGTGGCCGTCACTGCCCTGGGCAATTTGAATGGGTTGAAAATTTCGCGCGACCAGTTGGCCTGCTGAGCACCCGCGTAGGCAAAAGCGTCAACCACGAAGTCACACGAAGGAAGCCTCGGAAATGAATCCCTTCGTGATCCTTAGTGTCCTTAGTGGTTGATGGATTTCCCTTCCAGCCTCAAAAATTGAGCCGCCACCGGTCCCCCTGGCAGCTTGCAGTTTTCCTCGCCCTGGTGTAACTTCCGGTGGTTCCGTTCATCCCATCTTCTGCCCGCAGGTAGGCTACCTGCCTGTGCAGATAAAACTCATCCGAGGAGACACACTATGAAGAAAGTTCTCAGCAGTTTGACGCTCGCCTGCGTGCTCGCCGCCTCCATGGCCGCCTTCGCTCAGGACACCATGAAGCAAGACACGATGAAGAACGACACCAAAACCGACACCATGAAGAAAGATGAGATGAAGAAGGACAAAAAGGCCGCCAAGAAGGCCAAGAAAGATTCGATGAAAAAGGACGATATGAAGAAAGACGACATGAAAAAGGACGACACCATGAAGAAAGATGAGATGAAGCAGAACTAGTCGTTGTCTGGAGACTTCTGGCGCGGGCCGCTCGGCTCGCGCCAAATTATTTTTGGAAGAAAAATCTATCTATCGGCGGGCGCCCTGCGATTCTTCTTCTGGGTCGTCGGAATCCACATTCGCCTCTGTGCCCGCTGATGCAGCATTCGCAGCGCCGACCACATCGGTGTTCAGGTACTTCCGCATGCAGCGCAGGCACGGAATGTAGCCCTCGTGCATCGCCTCTTTCGCTGTCATCGTGCGGACAGTTTCCTTGTTATGAATGAAGTCGCATCCCGCGACATGAAAGACCTTGGCGTCCGATGAAACCACCACCAGCATGTCCGGAGGAATGCCGTGCGGCGGTTGCGCCATCCTGGTCAACGGTGGATTGATCAGGGCCAGCGAATTGGCCAGCCGCAGTCCTCCCGCAAGCAATGCCAGCGCCGCCAGCGGAACCAGCCACGCCGACCAGGTCGACCAGCGACTGCTGACGCGCGCCGTTTGCGCCAGCCTGCGCTCCAACCGGCGGCCGAATCCGGCGGGCACTTCCATCATGCGCTCATCGCCATAGAGCCGGACGACATTCCGCGTCCCTTCCAACACCGAGGCGCAGCGCGCGCAGCTTTTGAAATGCTCATCCATCAGCGCACGCACGGAAGCGTCCACATCCCCTTCCAGGTAGTTGGAGATCTCACGCCATACGTGTTCGCAGGGCATCACTTCCCGATTCACCATGGCTTGTTCCCCTTTTCAAACGGCACACGGCTGAACCAGCCGTGCTCCCAGCCCCCGGCCAGCAGATCGCGCAACATCAGCCGTGCCCGCAATAGCCTTGTTTTGACCGATGCTACCGATATTCCCAATGCCTCCGCCGTCTCCTGAATATTCAACTGCTCCATATCTCGCAACACGAATACATCGCGATACTTCATATCGAGCGAAGCCAGCGCCTCTGCCAGCCTCTGCCGCACCTCTTTCCGCTCCAGCGCTTCGGAAGGGATCTCGCGCCAGTCGGCGAATTCCCGGGGGATGTAATCGCTGCCCTCATCGCGGCGGTCGTCGATGCCTTCCATCACCACGGTGCGCTCCCTTCTCCGCCGCATCAGCGCTTCGTTCACCGTGATCTGAATCAGCCAGGTGCTGAAGCGCGCTTCGGCGCGGAACTGCCTGATGTTGGCCAACGCCTTGAGCATCGCCTCCTGCGCCACGTCTTCGGCGTCCGATTCGTTGCGCAGAATGGCCATCCCCGCGGCGAAAACCCGGCGTTCATAGGGGCGGACAAGCTCATAAAAATGTTCATTCTCCCCCTGCTGCACGCGCCGTATGAGTTCCTGCTCCTGCAGCGCGCCCGACTGCCCCGGATTGTCCACGACCACGTTCAATTCGGCCATCTCGCCCGCCGCGTCAGTACTCCGGATCTTTCTTCCAGCCGGTCAGCATGGAAACAAAGTTATTCCAGCCGTGCAGGATCACCATGATCAGATGTCCGAACACAAAGGCCAACGTCGCCCACATCGCCGCAAAGTGCCACACCCGCGCCCAGTGAAATCCGCCCATCAGCCAGGCCAGCCAGGAGAACTGCACCGGCTTCCAGATCGCGAAACCCGTCACCACCGAAAGCAAGCCAAGTCCGATCGCGCTGGTGTACGCCTGCTTCTGCAGCGGGTTATAGGCTTCGTGCTGCTCCGGCTTCGGCCCAAAGAAAAAGTAATGCCGCACCATCGGCCAAACGCCCGTGATGTCGCGATGGGTGAACAGAACCTGCCGGTAGTTTCCGCTGAAGATCTGGTAGCCGACGTAGATCAGGCCCGTGGCGATATAAATCCACATGAACGTCAGGTGCCACTGCAGCGCGCCGCCCAGCCATCCGCCGATGGCAAACGACTTCGGCCAGTTCAGCAAATCTTTCTGCGGAATCTTCGCCCCGAAGCTGGGAAACGCGCGGAAAATCTGCAGCCCGCTGCCCACCATCACGAACAGCGAAACCGCGTTGATCCAATGACAGAGGCGCACGACCAGTGGATGTTCATACACCGCACGCGTAACCGGCTCGGTTTCATCTTTTGTTCTAACGATCTCGACCACAGCACCGCTCATTGCCGCCTCCGGCTCGACTCACAACCAGTCTCACAGCCCGTAGTAGTAGGGATACCCCTGGTCTTCCCAGTAGCCGACCTTGTCAATCACGCTGGTGACTTTGATGTCGGTCAAATACTTGGCCTGCTTGTACCCAACTTTCGTGGGTATATTCAGCCGCAGCGGCGCGCCGTGCTCGCGCGTCAGCGGACGGTCATACATCTCCCAGCAGAGCAGGGTCTGCGGATGCAGCGCCGTCGCCATGTCGAGCGTCTCGTAATAATCGTCGGCGCAACCCATCGTGATGTAGCGCGCGGAAGTATCCGCACCCACCATTTTCAGGAAGTTCGAAAAGCGCGTGCCCCCGAAACGGCCAATCACGTCCCACCCTTCGACGCAGATGTGGCGGGTGTTCTGCCTTTGCAACGGCAGAGCCTGAATCTGGGCCAGAGTGTAGTCGCCCGGTTTCTGCACGGCTCCGGCCACGGTGAGCGTCCAGTTTTCGAAGATCACGCCCGGATCGTCCACGTCGTAGCCATTGATGGGAAACTTGTTGAACGGGGTGACCTCGGAATCGGAAAACGTGGGGGCAAGATGCTCGCGGCGGAACAGCAAGCCCGAAGCCCAATCGCTGAAGCCCAGGCCTTTCTTCAGCAGCCACTCCTGCGAACCCGGTATGGCGAAGGCTCCCAACGCAAGCACCGGCGCGACCTTCAGCAGCTCACGGCGCGACACCTGGGAGAACTTCCGCTGGGTCATGCCCGGCTCGATGATTTTCCGCTCGGGAGGCGGCGCTGGCACGGCGCTTGCGGCCTGACCACCGGGCGGGTTCGCTAAGGGTTCGTCTCCTGCCGGCTGGCTGCCTGCCGGCTCGGCATTAGGGTCAGCATTCGGCTGCGGTTTGCCGTCTTCGGGTTCCATAACTCACCTACGCGTCACAGAGGTTCTTCCCATGGGATTCGGGAGGGGGCACAAAGTTACGGCAAAGATAGCACGGCCTGTGCAAGAATGGGCCAGCGGGCCATCCGAGTATTCAGGAATTGCTTCTTTTGCTGGCCTTGGATCACCCATTCGAGGCATACTTTTCACAGGAATCTGAGCAAACGGGCCCAATTTTCTCCATGTTTGATCCAAGGTTGTCTTTGAAAGGCGCTCCGCAGGAGCCGCAAAAGTCGACGCCGCAGCGGCCTCCGGAGCACAAGCAACGCCGCCTGATGCTGATCGCGTTGAGCATGCTCCTGTTTGCTCTGGCCATCGTTCTCTATCGCGACCGCGATTTCTGGTTCCCGGATACGCAGGAGGCCGACGATCAGGAGGTAACCGATCCTTCGTCGGATGCGGCGGTGCCGCAGCCCTCGGCGCCGGTCTCTAAGGCGGACACGCCTTTGATCACGAGAACTCCGCCTACTTCGCGACGATCAAAACATGCCGTACTGGATCGCGGCGCGGTCGATACCGCGCCGCAAAATCAGAGCTCTGACGATCTCCCCTTTGCCACGGTGACCCAAAGAACGGTCCTGCCCGCGCTGGAGGTTGAAGTCGTCGCGGGCGATGTGCACAAGCAAGTCCATCCCGGCTCCAATTCCGTGCATGTGGACTTGCAGCCCGGAGCCTCCGCGCAGCCCGACGCCGTTCCTCCCGCGCCGGAAATGCCCGACACGACGGCTGCCAATGTGACCAGCAACGCTGCCGAGCACGTTGAGATGTCGGCCGATACGTCGGAGATATTAAGCCGCCCGGTCAATCCCGGCTATCCACTGCTGGCGCGTCAGATGAAGGTCCAGGGCTCGGTGATTTTGCAGGCGCTGATTGGGCGCGATGGCCTGATTCAGAACCTGCGTGTAATCAGTGGGCCTCCCATCCTCGCCAGCGCCGCGCAGGAAGCGGTGAAACAGTGGCACTTCAAACCCCATCTTGAGGGGACGGAAGCCGTCGAGACTCAGGCTAATATCACTGTGAATTTCACCATCTCCACGAATTGACGCTGAACGCCTCGTGGTAACATCTGCGGAGCGCAGAAGGGCGCATCCGGTCCGCGGAAAGGACAGAAGTCCACCTCGTCGTAACAACTCGTTGCAACGAACTCACTTTCGCCCATTCGATGCGGACCTCGGGCATACGAAAGGAAGTTCGTGATGCCAGTCCGACGTCTCCCCGCCAATCCGAATCTCGACCACCTCAAGTATCAAGCAAAAGACCTGCTCCGGGATCACGCCGCGCACCAACCAGAAGCTGCCCAGAGAATCAGAGAATTCCATCCGCGTTTCAGCGCGGCTGTGGACGCTGAGATTTTCAACGCCCACTTAAGCCTCAGCGATGCTCAACTGACAATCGCGCGAGAGAGCGGCTTCCCCAGCTGGCCCCGCTTGAAGCGGCACATTGAAGAGCCGACTCTTTCCGATCAACTGAACCTGCGCCATCATGAGCGGATTGAAGATGCCACGCTTCGCCGCGCCGTGGAGTTGCTCGACTCTGGAGATGTCGCCAGTTTGCGCGAACACTTGCGCCAGCATCCCAACCTGGCCCAGCAGCGTGTGGTGTTTGAAGGCGGAAATTATTTTCGCAATCCCACGCTGCTCGAATTTGTGGCGGAGAATCCCGTGCGCCGCGGCAAGCTTCCCGAGAACGTTGTCGAGATCGCCAAAGTGATCCTTGATGCGGGAGCAGAGCAATCCGCGATGAACGAAACCCTGACGCTGGTCGCAACGGGCAGAGTACCGCGGGAATGTCGCGTGCAAGTACCGCTGATCAATCTGCTCTGCGACCGCGGGGCCGATCCCGAAAGCGCACTCGAAGCAGCCGCTCTGCACGGCGAGCTTGAAGCGCTGCAGGCTTTGTTAGAGCGCGGCGCCAAAATCAACTTGCCGGTGGCCGCGGGCCTTGGAAACGTGGAACTGTTTCGCGAATTGCTCCCAGCTAGCGATGTTGGCGATCGACACCTCGCCCTCGCCCTCGCATCGCAATTCAATCACGTTGAAATAGTCCGGCTGCTCCTCGACGCCGGCGAAGACCCTGACCGCTACAACCCGGTGGGTGGACATTCGCACTCGACGCCGCTGCATCAGGCCGCCGCGAATGGCTGTGACGAAATGGTCCGGCTGCTGGTGGAACGCGGCCCGAGATTGGATAGGAAAGACATCCTCTGGCACGGAACTCCGGCAGAGTGGGCGCATCACGAAGGAAAACTAGCAATCGAAGCCTATCTTCGCGCGAAGGAAAAGGAGCGGGCGGACGCCCTGAAGCCGAGTGCGCAGGGATGATCTCACCCAAAATACGGCCCCAAAAATAACGAGCGTCCTGAGATCCTTGCGGATCCAGGACGCCCGGGCAGCCCTCCCCCAGAACTGCTCACCGTAAAAATTAATCGCGTGTCGACTTCTTGCCTATAGCACTTCAGTGCTATCAAAATCGCCCGCCTCGCTCTTTCGCTATCTCGCTGAAAAATCGATAATTCCGCGATCTTTGGGGTCCAACGACTCCCGTCTCACTTCTCTGGAGTTTCTGTGCATTTTGCCGATGACCAAACCGTTGGCGGCCATATTTACGTCCGTCGCGGGAGCTCTGAATGTTCGCGATCATCGGCATCGTCGTCGTCTTCGGCTGTGTGGTAGCCGGCTACCTGATGGAGCACGGCAATTTGAAAGTTCTCATTCAACCGGCGGAGTTAGTCATCATTGGCGGCGCTGCGGTCGGCACGGTGCTGATCGCCAACCCCCTGCACATCATCAAGAAAATTGCCGGTGGAATCGGTGGCGTTTTTGGCAGCTCGAAGTTCGGCAAGCAAACTTACATCGACGCGCTGAAGATGATGTACGAGTTATTCAACAAGGCGCGCAAAGACGGCCTCATGGCGCTTGAGACCGACGTCGACGATCCTGCGAAGAGCCCCATATTTTCCAAGAATGCGGCGTTCGTGAAAAATCATCACGTTTGCGATTTCGTGTGCGACTCGCTGCGCATGGCCGTCACCGGCGTGGATCCATTCGAGCTCGACCAGATGCTTGATTCCGACATGGAAGTGCAGCACCATGACGCCAGCCAGCCTACCGCCGCGCTGAGCAGTATGGCCGACTCCCTGCCCGGCCTGGGCATCGTCGCGGCCGTGCTCGGGGTCGTCATCACCATGGGCGCTCTCGGAGGACCGCCGGAAGAGATCGGACACAGAGTCGCCGCCGCGCTGGTCGGCACGTTCCTCGGCATCCTGCTGTGCTACGGGTTGATCGGCCCGATCGCTGCCAACATGACGAAAGCCGCCGAAGAAGAGCACGCATTCCTCTACGTCATGCGTGTGCTCATGGTCTCTTTCCTCAAGGGCAGTGCGCCGATCATGGCGGTCGAATCGGCGCGACGCGCCATTCCCGGACATGTGCGGCCCTCGTTCAAAGAACTGGAGCAAGCCTGCCGTGGCGGCGGCGCAGCGGCCGCAGCGGCCGCTGCTTCTGCCTAAGGTGCCAGCGGAAGATCATGGACAAGACTCGTCCCATCATCATCATCAAAAAGAAAGGCGGACACGGCGGCCATCACGGCGGCGCGTGGAAAGTCGCCTACGCCGATTTCGTCACCGCCATGATGGCGCTGTTCATCGTCCTCTGGTTGATGAACTCCAGCAAACAGATCCAAGTCGCCATTGGCGGATATTTCAAAGACCCTACCGGGACCGCGAAAAAAGTCGGTTCCAACATGGCTGGTACCGGGGACAACTTCACCCTCAATCGCGAGAACATGCCCAAGCTGAAAGAACAACTGCAGCAAGCCATCCGGCAGATGACCGACTTCGAGAAGCTGAAGACTCACATCGAGATGACCATCACTTCGGAAGGCCTGCGCATTGAATTGTCGGAGTCCGCCACCGGCACTTTCTTCGATAGCGGCAGCCCAAAACTAAACGAAGACGGCCGCCGGCTCCTGGCGACGCTCGCCCAGGAACTGGGTAAACTGCCCAACAAGATTTCGATCGAGGGCCATACCGACGCCAAGCCCTACACCGCCTCCGCCACTTACGGGAATTGGGAGCTCTCCTCCGATCGCGCCAACGCAGCTCGCCGCGTAATGCAAGCTGCGGGCATCCGTGCCGACCAGGTTACGCAAGTCCGCGGCTTCGCGGACCAGCACCTGCGCAAGCAAGACGCGCCGCTGGATCCTTCCAACCGCCGCATCTCGCTGATCGTGCAATACATCGTGAAGAACGAGGACGACGAGGAGAAACCCGCGGCCGCCAGCGAACAGAAAGGCGAACCGAAGAAAGAGAATGCCGCTCCCGCCACGGCGCCCGAGAAACCCGCTGGCAAGCCATAGTTCCCGCAAAATCAGCCTTTGTTTGGTTTGACCCGCCCCCCGGACTATGCCAAACTTCTTTCGTCTTTATGAGCAGCCGAAGCACGAAGACGTCCTTGTTCGCGCGACGCTTAGGCGTCCCGCTCTTGCTGGCTACCCTGCTGGCTGCTACTGCCCTTGCGCAGCGTGCAGGCTTGAATGACCCCCAGAATACGCAGGAGATCTTAACTTCCATCAACACCGCCCCGGGCACCGCCGTACTGATCGTCAACGTTTTTTCCGAACGCACACGCACCCGCCTCGACCGCCAGGCCCTGGTCAAACTGGTCAATCTCGGCAGCCAGTCCGCCCGTTGGCAAACGACTGAATCTCAGAACTCCACCGGCAAGTGGGACAATGCGGATCAGACGCAAGCGGTCTTCGCGAACGTGACTTACGGCAGCTACGACATTGAAGTCAGTGCAGTGGGATACCTGAGCACCCATAAAGAGCTGACGGCTGCCAGTACGATCCGGCCGGAGCAAATCGACATCGTCCTGCACCGCGATCCCGCGGCGATCAACCTCGATGTCGCCGACATGATGTCTCCCAAGGCACGCAAAGAAACGAAACAGGCCGTTTCGGCGCTGAAGTCGGGAAATCTGAAAGAAGCCGAGAGACATCTAATCGCGGCCCATGCCCTGGATCCCGCCAGCCCGGACCTGTCCTTCCTGTTGGGCTATCTCTATTTTCAGAAAAAAGACTTCGTTCAGGCGGGAGCTTATCTGAGCAGCGCGACAGCCGCCAATCCGCGGAATGCGCAGGCGCTCACGCTGCTGGGCCGGACTGGCCTGGAAAGATCGGATTATCCGATGGCGCGATCCGCGCTGGAAAAAGCGATCCTGGCCGATGACCAGAACTGGCTGAACTATAACCTTCTCGCCGACACCTACCTGCGCGAGAAAAATTACGGCAAGGCTCGCGACGCAGCACAGGTCGCCATCGCCAAAGGAAAGAGCAGTGCCAGTGCGGCGGAATTGGTCCTGGGGCAAGCATTCGTCGGTCTAGGCCAGAATCAGCAAGGAATTCAAGCTCTCAACGCTTTTCTCGACGAAGAGCCGCGGCATCCGCTTGCCGGACAAGTTCGGACTTTGATCGCTGAGATTCAGACCAGCGGGGAACCGGAACTAACTTCCGGCCCTGCGCCGGCTGAAGGCACGCCGCGAGCAGAACGACATCTTTCCGGCGTGGACCCGCTGGCCGCGCTACCCACTCCGGGCCTTTCGCTTAAATCGTGGAAGCCTCCCACCGTTGACGATATTCAGCCAAGCGTGGCGTCCGGGGTTGCTTGTCCGGCTGACAAGGTCCGCGAAGAGTCCGGCAAGCGCGTTCAGGAATTTGTCGAAGACGTAACTCGCTTCGCCGCCGTCGAAGACATGTTCCATCAGGCGCTCGACGAGTACGGTATCCCGATACGCACCGAGACGCGTAAATACAACTATGTAGCTACAATTTCTCAGCCGCGGCCGGGATTTCTCGCGGTCGATGAGTATCGGGCCGACAAACTCAACCTCGCCGGCTACCCTGATCAGATCGCCAGCACCGGCTTTGCGGCCCTCGCGCTCGTTTTCCATCCAGACATGCGCGACAATTTTGAGTTCACCTGCGAAGGCTTGGGCGATTGGCGGGGACAGGCTAGCTGGCTGGTTCACTTCCGCCAGCGCGACGATCGCCCCAACCGCATGCACAGCTACAAGATCGGCAACCAGATTCGTCCCGTGGGCTTAAAGGGGCGAGCCTGGATCACCGCCGACAAGTTCCAGATCGTGCGCATCGAAGCCGACATGGTGAAGCCGATGCCCGAGATTCAACTTCTCAGCGAGCATCAGGCCGTCGAGTATGGTCCCGTGCCATTTCCAAAGAAGAACACGACATTGTGGCTGCCGAAGAGCGCGGAACTCTATTTTGATTTCCGCAAACACCGCTACTATCGCCGCCACAGCTTCGATCACTACATGCTCTACTCCACCGACTCCGACGAAAAGCGTAAAGAGCCGGTGGTCAAACCCGCGAGTGGCGCGACCGATCCCACCGAAAAGAAATCGTAGCGCCGTAGCTGCCTACGTGGTGTTAGTTCAATTTGAATTTCTCGGCGGCCTCAGCGAGCGGTCCTCTGCGTGCTCTGCGGTCAAAAGCTCTCGTTTTCTCCTCAAATCAGAACACTTGAACCGCGGAGTACGCGAAGAAAATCCGCAGGGGTCGCGGAGAAAACAAACTGAGCCACTACCCTGCGTCTGGTCCTGCCCTCGCTGCCCGCCTTCGGCTATAATCCCCGATTGTTCCCCACAGGAGTTCCCTCATGAATAGGTGTGCGCGATTGGCGTGTTCGGTCGTTATTGTCGTTTTGTCCGTCTCTTCAGTGTGGTGCCAGCAAAAAGAAGAAAAACTCGATCTCGAAACCATCTCTCGCATTCGCTACGAAGGATTTCACAATTCCAAGGTCATGGAATTTGCCACCGGACTGATGGATTCGATCGGCGAACGTCTCACTGGCTCCCCAAACATGAAGCGCGCCAACGAATGGACGCGGGACCAGCTCACCGCCATGGGCCTCAGCAATGCGCACCTCGAATCCTGGGGGCCGTTCGGCCGCGGATGGGCCAATCAGTATGTCAACGCCCGCATGACCGAACCCGATATCGTCCCGCTGCTGGTTTATTCCAAGGCCTGGACTCCCGGCACTAGCGGCACCGTCACCGGCAAATGCGTGCGGGTGATGATTGAAGACAAGAAAGACTTCGATAAATATCGTGGCAAGCTCGCCGGAATGATCGTGATCTTCGGCCCCGACGCAGAAGTGAAGCCCATCACAGAGGCCCCGTTCAAGCGCTTGAGCGATGAAGATCTCGCGAAAATCGGCGACTACGAAATCCCCAGCGAGCGCCCGCCCTTCCGCTTCGCCGAGATGCTGAAGCGCCGGCAGTTCATAAAAGACCTGAACCAGTTCTTCGCAGACGAAAAAGTCCTGGCAGTAATCGATCACAGCCGCGGCACCGCCGGCGGAGGCACCGTGTTCGTGCAGTCTGGCGGCTCGTATCGCCCCGGCGAAACCACGACCGTCCCGCAGCTGACCATGGCCTCCGAACACTGGTCGCGCATCGCGCGCCTGCTGCAGCAGAAAAAAGACGTCACCGTCGAACTCAACGT
>Ga0075029_100000635_pt1 | contig 20214 bp, 42 predicted proteins | sample LitLauG_LLR_2013_FD_71391 | JGI IMG/M metagenome (GOLD analysis project Ga0075029, IMG submission 71391) | Freshwater sediment microbial communities from North America - Little Laurel Run_MetaG_LLR_2013 | ecosystem: Environmental > Aquatic > Freshwater > Creek > Sediment | place: USA...
GTCTATCTGTAGGGGGGAATTAGCAGGGATTCTACCTTGCTTGATTGCCAACCTACGAGCAGCCATGCGTTCAGCACGCTGCTCTTTACGTCCGGGATGTTTGGCATCCCAAGCATCTTCTTTCTTGTAGTCTCGTTTACCGTTAGTCATGAAAGGAATTTGGTCATCTCCTTGGCACCTTTGCTGAGATTTTCCTTGGCAGGAATTACCTGTAGGTTACTCCAGATGTGTAATCCAGAGACATTTTTACCTTTCAGGGGGACTAAATGATCTACGTGCCATTTAATGCCAGTAGCCAGTTCCCGTTGTTTGGCAAGGCGGTATGCTTCCTCGCTAACAAAATCTGTTAATTCATCTTGCATCCGCTGATGTTTAATGCGTTTGTGGCGGGCAAGGTTTTTAATACTGCGTTCTTTTTTAAATTCCTTAGACCATTTTTGGTAGGATTTGCGATTTACTTCCCGCATGTACGCCAGTTGTTCTTCCCTAGACAGGGCCGAATACTTTACTTTTCCATGAGGAAACGGCTTGCCTTTAGCCCAAACCATTACGTAGTCCGGTCATGTACGGCATGATTTTCCTTTATTGGCACCCACGGTATGGAATCGAACCCACCTCAGCAAGCTTTGGAGGCTCGCTCGCCAGCCTTGGAACATTCGCGGATGTATTGGAGCTACCTGAGAGACTCGAACTCTCCTTATCTGCTTGGAAGGCAGTTTCGTCCCAAGACCGGCAGCTAGTCATTTTTTTCTACTTTGGCCCAAGCATCTGCCCAGACTTTGGCACATATTTCTTCATAAATTTGTCGATTATGGGCACACAAAGCATTATGTCTACGTTGTGCCAAAGCAACAAATTCATCCTCAGAAATCTGGGTAATCTTCGGATCCGTCATCGGGCTCTTCATCCGGGTAGGGCCTCATTTGGGGTAATATGCTCAATTTGTTCCACCCTAGTAGTCTTTTTGGACATCTCGATAAAGGCGTTGGCTAGTTGTTCAAGTCTACCGGAAACAGCCTGATCGTTTACTTCCTGAGTTTGCTTGTCTTCTACCTTTTGGGCTTGTTCAAGGAAGTCTACAGCAATCTTGTGAGCATCCCGAGCCTGAACTGGTTTTCTACGCATTTCCCCAGTCTTCTGATCGTAGATCCATTCCCCGTTTTCTAGGCGGTCCATGGTTACGTCCAAAGCTTTAGAAGCAATTACCTTGAGTTTGTTACTGAGCTGGATATGCCCCTCATTGCGTACTTGTTGGGACAGTTCCTTAAACCACTGGGAATTGACCCACTGGTTCATTGTGTTCTTATGAATGTTTAAAGCCGCAGCAGTGGCGGCTTGGTTACCTGTAATCAGGTAAAGTTTAACAGCTTCCAGTTTTTCCTTGTCGGTGTACCACCGTGTCCAAGTCTTTTTGGAAAGTCTAGTATTAGTTGATTTGGTATCAGTTAGCATTTTGTCCTAGTTGTTCGTCTACACCCAGGGACTTGCAGTCCCTAGGGTGGCTACCCTGGCTATGTCCTACGCTACCACTCCGGACATACTCATTAACCCAAGAAAGAAAAATAATGCAGTGCAGTGCATTATAAAAACAAAGAAGCCATTATTATACACCTTTTTAGAGAGATTGTCAATGAATATACCAAGGATGCGGTATGTTAATCACTGGAATAGGGTATACGCGAAGCGTTTTTTAAGGTAGGGAATGTACAGAGTATGTGATGACAGAGAATGTTAGTAGTGTGTGATAAACCCCCTAAGATAGCTATAAACAGAGAATGTCCAGAATACGTGCTTGGTTTAAAAACCCCCCAAATTTTCTGAAGGTGCATTAAGGCGCTATTGATGGGGCGGATTTTCCCCCCTACCCCCCTAAAAGTAAGTAGGCGCTTACCCTCCTTTTTTCATATTATGAAACCACTTAAGTTAGTAAGTACTTACCAGGTTCTATCCCCTCCCTGTCTACTCATTGTAATGTTATATCCTTAGCCTGTTTGGGTACGTCCGTTGTGTGTTACCAGGAATGATTCTCATTCTCATGGTGCGCTGCGTTCCTACCCTAGAATCGCACTGCACAATAGAATATACCGTGAACATGGTATGTTTTAGCCTTGACAAGCTATCCCGTTAGCGTACAATTCTCTACATGGACGAACGCAATACGGTCCATAAGGTAGCGGTACAGTCTGACGGTTAGTTAAATGGGCTAGTCCTCGCGGGCTAGATCGCAGTGGTTAGGGTTAAATCCCCTATGCGCCCCATAAGTCAAGTCCCGTCATAGCCGCGAATCCGAGTATATCGCCAAGTCCCCCCGCTGGCAGTATCTTATTGAGCGGATAGCGTGAATGGCGGCGGTTGAAATCCGTAATAAATTGCCTAGCGCATAGTTTAGTGGGCAGAAAGGCTAGACTATGGCTAATTATTGGAATGTAACCCTTCGGATGGTTGTGGATACTCACGATGAAGACGGCAGGGTTAAGGGTAGCAGGCAGGAATCGGTGCAAGCGATTGTTAAGGCGGAATACGTCCGGGAAGCGATAAACCGGGCAATTGATGCCAGTCAGTTGGGCGACCAGATTTACCACGTAACAGCGCGCCCCGCGTTCGTTCTGGAATAAACGCTTTCTTACCGCCCACTAATCTGTGCGTTAGGCGACAGGGAAATATCTGCTAGGTGCTAGCGGAAAGGTCCGAAACATGGATGCTTCGATGCTGCTAGCCCTAACAATGCTTGCCACGGATTACAGTCAAACTTCCTATATTGCCAAGCATCCTACGGTTTATCACGAATACAATCCCATTCTAGGGCAGCATCCTAGTCAGGGTAAGGTTGCAGTGTATTTCGCAGGGTGCGCCGGGAGTGTGTTAGTTCTGAATAAGACATTGCCGAAAGAGTATGCCCACGCGGTAAACTTCGCTACGGTAGGCTTTGAGGCAGCAATTATCGGACATAACGCACACATTGGCATAAAATTCAGTTTCTAGGGGGAATGACATGAGAGACGAAAACCTGGCCGCAGAGATTAAATATCATGCTGCCTTCGCTGCTCTAAACTTGGCGAAAGAACTAATCCAAGTTGCACCAACGCCAGAAAATCAGGCAAATCTAGACTATTGCCGAAAGATGTTTGAAATCCGCAAGAGTGAGTATTTAGCTCTTGTCCTGATCTAACGCTGTTTATGCTGGCACCTAACACATATTTCCCTGTATAATGCTCTTATGGATTGGGAATGGTCTCAGTCCTACTTAATGACGAGGAATCATGGAAGCCACTCTGAAAGTAGCAGACGCAAATCCCGTTCAATCCGCTCCCGCTCTGTCGGTTGTGGACCCGGAAAATCCGCCGCAAACCGACGTTACCTTTTCATCGTCGGATGGTCTTTCCATCACGATCCCCGCTGCTGAAGTTCTCAGCGACAAGGATGCGATGGATACCACGGTGGACGCTTTCGAGAAATGGAAGAATCGGCAAGCGCAAATCTCCGCGCGGTTCGGTGCTCCCAAGTGTTACGAAGCCAAGGGTCCGCATCGTGAAATTCTGGAAAAGTACCTGTCCAGTATTCACAAATTCGCGCCGAAGCACGCCGAGTACGTCCAGCGTGTCGCGGACATGGAGAAGAACGAAGCCAATCCCGGCCAGATTCACGAAGCCAAGCTTCTTTTGCGCGGAAGTACCGAGCGTATCAAGAAGGCAGTTAATCAGGTTATCGAGACCCTGCGCCGGTATTACATGGAAGTGCAGGGTCCGGAATCGCGCAACGATCCCAGCAAGCCTGCGCCCATGGAACGCATCATGGACCTGCGGAAGCGTCTGGAGAAATACAAGCCCGAGCAATGGACTGCCGAGGAGTACGCACAAGCGCAAGTCTGTGCCAAAATCCTGCACCAGTTCGAAGCTCACGGTTTGCCGCTGATGCGTGAGGTTGTGGAATTCATCCAAACCAAGCGCCTCTCGCTCCCGGCCGCTGCTGGCCAAATCGACAAGTCCGCACAGAAAGTTGAGCCCGCCCGTATCTTGGACAAGGCTGAAATCGCGGCTACCTATCCGAACGAAGAAGTTATCGTGCCGGAAAAGGCGGTCCCGACGGAGCAGGTTGTGGACAAGGTTATCAAGTCCCGCAAGGAAAAGGCTGCTGCCAAGTTCGCCTAGTTGTAAATTAAGCCCCCAAACCTGGAAACGGGTGCGGGGGCTTTTTGTCGTCCAAAAAAAGGTCGGTCACAGCCGAAATCGAGGCAAACTAAATGCACCTTTGCGTTGCCTGTAATCTACAGTCTGTGTCTGAAGGGAGATATGAACTTGGTTACAAGACTTGTTTGGATTGTGGTGAACGTGCAGCAAGGAAGTCAACTCATTGCATTGTCCCTATGCATAAAAGTAACTACGTAGTTATGACCAATCCGGAAGATCTTAAAGGGATCAACAATAAAGGCGGGTTTTACAGATGAATCTTTCGTCGTTAGTACTTTTGCTAGGAGTTAGCCATGCAAACCCTCAAGACCCTGGGATTTGGTATGTCGCCGACCAACCACACGTATTGCACCAGAACGCGTTTACGTACGGGTTGGGCAGGGAGACTGAGAAATACCGTGTCGGGATCCAATCCCTCGGAAAACAGGAGACAGATGCAATTGTGGGCCAAGCGTACTTTACGACAATTGGCAAACAGTGGGGTATCTATGCACAACGCAAATGGTCAATTGCTGGCCCGGTTAAATTATCAGGCGGTTTGTGGATATACCGAGGCGAAGTTGATTCGACAATATCACAGCATTATTTCTCATCTGTATCCTGGGGCTATGCTCCACTTGTCGGTGTTGAATCCACATGGCATCACGTATGTTACGCCTTGACGGTACGAGGTGCAGAAAATCGCAGCGTGGATTGGAATGGGCATCATCAGCCAAGCCCAATCAAGGGCTTTGTATCAACCTTTGAAGTGAGGTTTTAATGTTTCCTATTACGGGAGAGAAGGAATGAGGCTAGTGCTAAACCGTCGTGGGTACGAGCAACTGATGGCTGATGGGCACATATTGGCCGAGGATGAGTTTTGCTACACGCGCGATCACAAGGACATTGTGTTTAGGTGCAGAAAACTCAATCGCTATTGCATGGTGCCGATTAACTACTTTGGCCCCGCCGATCACGCGAAAACCAAACACGGCCATTGCGCCTCTGAAGACGCGCCAACCATCAGCCCGAGCATTGCGTGCGACCATCGCTGCGGCTGGCACGGAACGATCATTCAAGGAGAAATTCAGCCATGAAAGATGCGCCGATCAATCTGCCGCCCCACGGCGCAGAAGCAAGTTGCTTTGCGAACCCCAATGATGTTATGCGGTACGCCGACAGGCACGCCCGCGCCGCAGTACTTGCAGATCGTGCTGGGCGGGAGGAGCGATTAGGGTCAATTTCTGAAATGTTGCACCGCATGTCCCCGCAGGATGTTTTGTCCCTGAGTCAGCAGCTTGAGGCCGAATGGGCGGCCGTTCGCGCATTGCGCGATTCCGAAAAGCCGGACGAACCTGTGGCCGAAGTAATCATCGGCGGGAACGGCCACATCAGTATTCTGCCGCTTGCGGAATTGGAGCATGAGCAACCGCTGTACGCTCGCCCACGGATCAAAGAACTGATGGCGCAGGAACGTCAACGCCGCGCCGCAGAGCCAAAGGAAAAAAAATGAAGTGTATCCATGGTGTATCAATGAGGCACGACTGCCCGAAATGTTTGTCGGGGGAACAAGAGCGTGCGCCCGCAGAGCTACCGAAAATGGCATTTAAGCGTCCGAACCCGGCATTAGCTATGGCCAAAGAACTGGCAAAGGATGATTTTGTGGATGCGAAAAATACGGCCGCGTTTTCCAAGATTGCCGACGCCGCTCTCAAAGGAAAGCCTTAAGTCCACCTAGTGTTGTTTTCTTACAACACACAACGGATCTTTCGTGCTACAATGTAGTTAATGGCTGGGCAATATGCCCGGCCATTTTCTATTGTGCAGTGCGTTTCTATTCCAGAATCGCAGCGCAACATAATATTCACAAGGGAGGATAAATGGAACAGATTCAACAGAAAGAACCACCCAAGCTTGAGCTTGAAGTTGTTGAGCCCAAGCCTGAAGTGAAGCAGGAAATGAAAGATCCTCCTCGGGTTTATCCCGAGTGTGCAAGGTGCTACTGGTAATGGCCAAGATCCTGTTAGTCTTTACCTACGCAGATGGCATCGAATCCGCGGAGATAGAAGAAGTTGTCGGAGGATTAGGTGACATTCATCAAATGGTGGAAGAAGATATCGAATACGCCAAAGAAGATCACATGGATCTGAGGCGTGTGGATATCTTTGTGTACACTCCTGAAGAATCACTCCCCGCACGTTTCGTGCACATCAAAACCGTTGAAGTCCCTCAATAGGAGTAGTCCATGCTGCATTTGTTTTGGCGCATCTTCCTCACCGATGTAGTAATCCTGTTTCTTCTAGGATTGGTGAGTGTCAACATGGACCCAACCAGTTATGGCACCATGATTATCAATATCATCATGGCGGTCGGTCTCGTTTTGATCCCGATTCTTGTTCTTGGTGGGATTTGGGGACTATGAGATACTTCGCGTTGGAAGAACATCGGCTACGCCACAGCACTGATGGTGTAGATGAGTGGGTAGCTGCCAACATTCGTGTTGGTGGCTACTTATCTTTCAACCGTGCGCTTGATGCAATCTTCAAGCGTTCTAGAAACGGACGTATCGTCAACGAAGAAAGAAAGATTGTCGCTCTCGTACAGGACGGCAAATTAACCTACCCACTGTTGGAAATCTATGGGAAAAAAGGCTGAGATCTTTTGGCTAGCCGCCAATAAGTATCTGTCCCCCATCGGTGATGATGTGTACAACAATGCACATTGGGGACATCCTCCGGGATACAAAGATCACTGGAAACAGCATTGCTGCGGTGCATTAATCAAGGCTTGTAATGAAGTTGAGAAGGTGATGTATAGCAATTACTTCTCAGAGCAGATCAAGCCCTGGTTGAACGAGCACTTCGGTTCATATCTAAAAGAAAGCCTACAGTTTCCAGGCCGTGATGCGGAAACTCAACAGATGCGCTATGCATATCTTATGCTGGCGTATGAAATAGCAGAGGAGCTAGACGAATGAGCAAGTATGTGGTTGTTCCAGTGGAACGCAAGCAATTCGAAACGCAAGATGAGGCTATTGCAGCCATCAAAATGCACTTCTCCAACGGCGATCCGGAAAATCCACGGTCTCCCAAACCCACCAAGTATTACATCGCTCAGTTGGTGGTGGAAGTGGAGAAGCAGGCCCCGCCCATTACTGTGACGCATCTGTCATGACTCCGGAATACGTGCTCATCATCACACCCACCGAGATGAAAATCGAGGAGCCCAACGTAGACTCCCAAGTCTTCTTGGGTACCTTCGAGGAGATCGAGGAATTGTTCAATGCAGCCATGGAGGACAGTGAAATCAAGGAGAACATTGTCTTTGCTCGTGTCATCAAGAAGGCCGAGGTAAGCTATGTGGTTACCAACAATCCTGAGAGCGAGAATGGCTAAGAAGAAATGGAAAGGTTCATTAGCTATTGTCGAAAGCGGGGATGGTGCGGACGGAATCAACTCGTTTGCTTTGCCCTTAACGGGCGGCGAATCGTATCCATTGGCCGTAACTCCTTTGCCTCCTCCTCCAAACTACAGCGCCTATACGCCGCCACCAGCCCACGCAAGTACACACACGCCGAGTGCGCGGCGTTACAATCCGGATACCGGCGTATGGGAAGTAACTACCCCCAACACGGCGGACGACTGCTGATTGATCGGCTGGTAGTGGTGCGCCTAAATAAAGAAGGCAAGCCAATGCTGGCCAAGCCGTGTGAGATTTGTCAACGTATGATTAAAGACTTTGGAGTCAAGCATGTCAGCTACACAAAATGAAAAGGCAGCAGTAGCAGTTCCGTATGTGACCCATACGCCTGAGCAAATGAAGAATGACCGTGATGGATGGACAAAACAAATTCGTCTGTTCAAAGACGAATGGAGTGCGGTTCGTGATGAGCCGGGTGACATGAAGCATCGTGGTATCTGGACTTTCGAGGGTACCATGAGCTATGTTCCCTACAGCCAGATGAGCTGTGGCATTGGTCTGGCCAATGTGTATGAGGTCGGTCATCTTGATCGGCTGGTAGAAATCGCCAAGCACTATGGCAAAGTGTTCCTACTTACGCTGGTCAAGCAGCCACTCATAGACGCAGCACAAAAGAATCCCAACTACTTCCTGATGGCCAAGCAACAGTCATGGATGGGTCATGGCCGGGACATCTACATCTATGGAGTTCGTGGATGATTCACACCAATACCAGCAAAAACAAAGCTCGGGATGTTGGGCCTGGTGCCAAGCGAATTGGCCACATCTACATAGATGGATTACCAAGCTATTCCTGTGGTGTAGCCTCTGCCCAAGGTTTCAATGATCTGAGTTTTACGGGCTTTGATGACAGTAAAAAAACTGTCTATGACATTCTTTTTGATTGGGTGAACAAACATCGAAAGCCGGTGGTCTTTACCATGATCGAGAAGTACATGTCTCCCGAACAACTCAAGAAAGAACAGAAGAAAGGCAAGTATGAGCATGTCAAGCACATCTGTTCTTTTGAGACTTGGCATGGTGATTACATGGTCGGTCTATATTGCCTGAGCATTGACGATGAAGCATAGCGATCAGACTCGAAAGCAAAATCAGACCACTTGGGCTACTCGTGTTGCCACTCGCAACAATCCTGAAACTCTGGGTGGTGATGAATTTAGTTTAAGTGGCACTCTGCATCCCAGTTTTTCTTGTGCTTATGGTTTGCTGAGTATCTGGACTTATTCGTTTGACGAAAAAGCCAAAGCCATTGAGAAAATTGTTACTGAATACGGAAAGCCTTTCATCTTTACCCTGTCTCACACAGACACCAAAAAAGCAGAGGAGATTATCAAGCAAAATAATTTGAAGAACTTCCGAGTCCTAACGGAAACGGAGTCGTGGCATGGAAAGTACCCGGTGTGTTTACTTATCTGTGAGGTGAATCAATGAAGGCTGTCCGTGAAGGTAACGTAGTATCCCTACCCCGGCAAGATGGTGTGACGGTGGATGTATTCACCGGCAAGGGTTGGGAAAACCACACGGTGTTCGAGATCATTCCCGACAAAGATGGAGGGAAGGGTAAGAAGATCCGGCTACTGCGTGGCCATGCACTTTCCATGGAAGACTTTCAAACTTTCAAGAAGCGAGTTTGAGATGAAGAGAATCGCATCAATGATCTTTCCCGAATCAAAGTTCGGGCCTGCCGATCAAATCTACGATGCAGATGAACTCTCTGCTGAAGATCACAAGCTGTTGATCCTGCACGGCGGGGCGGACATTGCCACATCGTTCTATGGTGAGAAGCCTGAGAAAGCACATTCAGGATTTTCTCCAAGCAAGCGGGACATCATCGAGTTCAACACGTACAAGCGTGCCGTTAAACTTGGGATTCCTGTTCTGGGGATTTGCCGTGGTGCACAGTTGGTTTGTGTTGCCAATGGTGGCTCTCTGTATCAAGACGTTCCGTTCCATGCAGGAGAAAATCATCAACTGCATCTTCGGGACGATCAATCACGCAAGATTGTCAGCAACTCCTACCATCACCAGATGATGATTCCAGGTGAGGGAGCAGAGCTTCTTGCGTGGTGTGGTCCTTTTACCTCCGAGCGTTGGAAGAAGGGTGCATGGCACTCGGAACACATCAAGGAACCAGAAGTGGTGTATTGGCCTGAACAGAAGACCCTTGCAGTTCAGGGTCATCCTGAGTGGGACAATACGAAACATGGCATCTACATGTATACGGTAGAACTGCTCAACAAATACTTTGATCTGGGAATCTAACATGTCCGCTACTGTGAACGAACGGAAACAAATCCTTATCGGCTCTGATCCGGAGCTATTCCTCAAAGATGCAAAGGGCAACTATGTCTCGGCAATCGGCAAGTTCTCTGGCACCAAAGACAATCCGGTACCCATTAAGGAGTTGGGTAAGGGATTCGCAGAACAAGTTGATAATGTGCTGGTCGAATACAACATTCCCCCGTCGGACGACTCTGGAGGTTGGTGTACGGCCCACAAGAAAGTCTTCGGATACCTGAGCAAGAAAGCAAAGGAGAAGGGTCTGAAGCTGGCCGTGGATGCGTCCGGTGTACTGCCTGACTCGGAGCTAGCCGATCCCATGGCCCGTGTGTTTGGCTGTGATCCAGACTTCAATGCGTGGACGCTGGAGATCAACAATCCTCCCCACTGTTCCGATCCCAACCTGCGTTCGGCGGGTGGTCATATTCACATCGGTCTAATGGGGCTGTCGGACACGGAGAAGGTCAACATCTGCCGGCTGATGGATCTGACAATCGGTGCATGGTCGGTCATTGATGATCCGGACACGCGGCGTGCTGAACTATATGGTCGCCCCGGTGCCATGCGCTTCAAGCCTTACGGTCTGGAATATCGAACAGTCTCCAATTTCTGGCTGAAGAATCCTGGCTGGACTGAGAAAGCATGGCTACTGGCCTATGGGTGTGCACGCAATGGGCGTTATTTCAAAGCTGCAAAGTATCGCGACAAGATGGAAAGCATGTTCCGCAATCGTGACAAAACGATTGCAGAAGAACTGCTTGGTGACCTTAATCCCATCGTTCACGGCGGTGGCTTCTGATATGGAGTATGCAGTTGAGTGGGACTACGACGCACTGTATCGAAAGTATTATGGTGTCGTATGTTACCTGTTCCATGTTGCGGAGAATCGTGAGTACATTGCGTACGTTCACGATATGAAACGACGCACCCATCCTGAAAGTGACAACGAAATCAGCCCATGCATAGTTTACCACATCCTAGCCCCCAATGCGGAGTACGGACCGGAGAAGAAGGGTCATGTTGTAGTATCATCAGTTCCGACGTGGGTGGAGGATCCACATCCGGAGATAAAGCTGAGGCCCCTAGCTATCAAGCCACGAGTTATTCAAAGCCGGGCCGAACCTGGGAATATAACCCTATTCTCCAGAATGCGGAGAAAGTCTTACAAGTGTGGGATCTCTTCCGAGAACTTCCATGTACTGAAGTTGCGGTCGGCGAAACCAGAGCACTTGGATACGGGGAACATCCTTTATCCGAAGGCTACGTTCACCAAGATTGACGACTTGGAAGTGCTTGATCCGGCCATCTATGTCGATAATGGCGATATTTATGTGTATGACGTGCACGTAGGTTTTGCCAAAGGCAAGGTTGCCAAGATCAGTAACAAAGCTGTTCGCAAACTCTTTGCAGAAAAGGTGCCAACATGGCAAGTCCAAAGCTTGTAAGCCATTTCGGTGACCGGGCAGCAATTCATGACCAAGTGGTTTATCTGTCGGAAGCAATCAACAGATATGGCCGCTTGGAGCGAAGCTACTTCGGTGGTTTGAATCGTGCCATTGGCATCGAGTTTGAGATGGAAAGTGCAAATGGTAGGTGGGAACACTTCTACAAGCGCAATCTTCCACTGTTCTGGAAGCATGTGCAAGACGGCTCACTTAAGAAAGACGGAGTTGAGCTGGTGTCTCGTCCAGTGTGTGGTCATGGCATTGACTATGCATTGCATGAAGTGGAAATGTTTCTGGCTCCAAACAAGAACCTGATTACCAATTCAGTGCGTACAAGTATTCACGTACACTGTGATGTTTCAGACTTCGAAACTGAAGAGCTGGATCATCTAGTAGCGTTGTATGCACTGTTTGAGAATCTGTTCTTTGCAGTGCAAGGACCATTCCGGCAGAACAATCCCTACTGCTACGAAATCACAAGTCTCTTACCCGGTAGTGTTGAAGTTGATGACCAAATTAAGTACTGTGCATTCAACATCGCACCCGTGCGTACTCAGTTGTCTGTGGAGTTTCGACATGCGGACTTCAGACTAGACATGCGTACCAATCGGCGTTGGATTCAGCTAGTGGCCAAGTTCATGCACTTTGCTGGTAAGAATCGAGCACGTCTCAATGAAATCGTAACTAACACAATCGTCAATGACGATTATCTCAAGTTGTTCCACACAGTCTTCGGCAAATCTGCCGAGCTATATACAGGAGTTGACGTGAATAAGTTGATGAAGGAAAATGCACTCTGGGCTTCTTGCTTCTTGGGAGTGGCATAATGTGTGGTATTTGGGGTGTCTTTTCCAATCGTCCGCAGTCGTGGTTGACTGCTCCTGATGTGGATTTAGCTAGAACCATGATGCTATTCACATCAGCTCGTGGGGATCACTCAACCGGAGTATGTACAATTCCTCAACGGGCACTCAATCCAACAGCGTATGATCCGGTACGTCCGGTGCGTATTGCCAAGGCAGTTGGTGGCCCGCACAACATTCTGCACCGAGAGGCTGGCATTGAGTTCATGAAGTGGTCTGTGTCCTATGGCAACAAGATGTTTGGCCATGGACGATTGGCTACTCGTGGCAAGATCTCTGTGGAGAATGCACATCCGTTTGACGAGGGTGATTGGATTCTTGCACACAACGGGACAATCTATTCTGGTCTCAAGCATGGTGGTGAGAACGAGCCTGAAGTTGATTCACATGCCCTGTGCCTGCGGATTGATGAGGTCGGTCTCAAGGAAGCACTGCTCAGTATCACAGGTGCCTACGCCGTCATCGCATACAACAAGAAAGAAAACAAGATCTATTGCGCTCGTAATGCGGATCGCCCTCTCTGGCACTTTACTGCTGACAACATGACGTGGGTTATGTCGGAAGAAGACATGCTCCGCACTGCTCTAAAGCGTCATGGCAAGTATGTAAAAGGTCGGAACAACATGGAGAATCTGGAGCAGTTTAAGCCAGAGGTTCTGTATGAACTGACCGAGGATGGCTTCCAGGATACGGGCAGCATCAAGAAGAAGGAAAAAATTCGGGAGATCACGCACTTCCCTATAGTGGCTTCCGGCTCTGGTGGCCATACACACCTAACGGAAGCCCAACGGAAGTACCAAAAGCAAACGGAGGGTTATGGGGATGTGAATGGCCCTATTCGCAAGAATGAGATGTTGACATTTCTTGTGGATAACGTGGTCGCTGATGGAACTCAGTTCGAGTACACCTGTGCCGGTGACAGAAAGGAAGGTGCGGATTACATCCAAGTAGTCTTTCGTACTAATCAGAAACTTCCGGATCTTATCGGCAGGACTGGCACTGCTCCTCTGCATCTTCGATTTGTTCTTAAGAACACCAAACAAGTCCAGTACTTCGTGAAGTACAAGGACATTAAGTGGGATGAAAAGTATGACGGTGACGAATCCCCCGGTGCTGACGACGACACTCCAGAGTTGGTTCCGTGTGATACTTGCTCGGAACCTGTAGAACTACCACATGGTGGAACACAATTGCACAATCTGAAATGGGTGTGCAATGACTGTGTGGATGACTTCGAACGCAACAATAGCTTCAAACTCAATACAAGGGTCTTAAACTAAATGCGTCTACATCTAGTACCTTACAAGAAGTTCAGCGCCGGTGCCAAGGAACTAGCCAAGGCCCTTAGCGAGCGTCTGGGATACAAGGTATTCCGTGGTCCACTCAAACCAAAGAAAGTGAATATTGTATGGGGACAACCCAATGCGCCGGGAGCCAACAAGCTGACGACGTTCGAACTGTTCAAGCAACACAACGTCTCCTCGCCTATCTGGAGTACTTCGAAGAACGATGCGACGAAGTGGATTACGAAGGGTATCCCAGTGATCGCCCGCAAACTGCTGAATGCATCGGAGGGCCGTGGAGCAGTGTATACGGAATCGGTTGCGGATCTTCCAGATGCTCCGCTCTACGTTCAATATATTCCCAAGAAGAAGGAGTTCCGTGTTCATGTCTGGGATAACGAAGTTGTCTTTGTTCAGGAGAAACGTCGTCGTCAGGGAAGTAATGCTGATGCTAAGATTCGCAATCATGGAGATTGGGTCTTTTGCTTCAATAATATTGCTGAGCCCGCTGACCTTCGTGCTGTTGCTTTGGCTGCTGCTGCTGCGGTCGGTCATTCCGGGGCAGTAGATATTATCTACAACGAGCGCAAGAACAAGTGTTATGCGCTTGAGATCAACAGTGCTCCTGGCCTGTGTCCCACCTCTGCCAAGAAGTATGCGGAGCACTTTGTACGAAAGTATGCGTAAATGGCAAACAATTACGCCCAATGGCTCAGCTACCAAGATTACGTCTATCATCTAGATAAAACAAAAAAAGAACTAGATTTAGCAAACAAAATGAAACAAAAGACCATAAAGGATGAAGCAATGGCAATTTCTCCAGAGCAAAAAGCATTGGCAAAGATGGAAGAAGGTAAGGAGTTTAAGCTTCCAGATGATCTAACTAACCACAAGATGATGTCTCTGTATGCCTTGATGGAATCCTTGATGAAGGAAGCAGAGCAGTTTCAAGCTGCTGGCAAGGCACGCAACCATATCAATAAGTGGAATCGTCTGCTTTCTGCAACACTCCAAAAATTGGGGCACTTGGAAGACCAAGTAGCAAGTATGGATGATCTTAGGGACACTGCTCGCAAGCTTAAGGATCAGCGTGATGAGTATATGAAAGAGCTGTCTGCCTTGAAGAAAACGGCATTTCCAATCCTTGAATTCGATAACTACGCAACGAGGATCTATCGCAGTCTTGGTCAGGAAGGTCCCAAGATTGAGTCCACTAAGGATCTGTCCAAGTTCTCTGATTACGTAGTTGCACAGTGCACTGCGGGAGCCCCTGAACCGGATATGCCATGAGCATCAAGCATTCAGCCTGTCATAAATGTAGAGAACAAGGTAAAGACACTCACGGAGATAATCTTGTCACATTCGACGACGGTGGTAAATTCTGCTTCGCCTGCGGGCATTCCGAGAAATCTACCAAGTATATTCCCGAAGGTTCCCCCTCCATCTACAGCAATTTCGTCCATGGTTCCATACCACTTTCCGTCAAGACAGACTTGCTTACTTACCTCTACGCGAACGAAGTCGATGACCATTTCACGTATGACGTAAGCCTGTACCGAGCAGTACTGAAAGACACACTACCTGAGTATTATTGGGGCAGAAACAAAGCAGCAAATCCAAAGGTATTTACGAGAGGTCAAGTACCATTCCATATTTTCTCGTGTGGGTACGACGATGACACACTGGTAGTAGTGGAAGATCCAGTGTCGGCCATTGCAGTGTCTCGTAATTACGACAGTCTGCCTCTGTTTGGATCCTACTTCCGTCCCGACTGGTACCGTAAACTTGGTACTCTAAAGTACAAGAACATTGTATTCTGGATGGATCATGACAAAGCTATGGAGAGCATGAAGTACGCACTTGGTCTACGTCATCTCTATAAGACATACTGGATTGATACAGCCAATGATCCAAAGGCGTACACAGCAGAGCAATGTAGTGTAATTGTGGAGAATGTGATGAAGAAAAACAAGCTGATAGCGTAAACATGGGATTGATTTATGCAAAATCTCATGGTACAATAAAAGGCGTCAATAGCGAACATGGGCGACAGCACAGCAGCAGAGCGGCCTGAGCCAACGGCGAAGGACCTCCGCTGCGTCTACCCAAACAGCGTCGCAGACAATGCCTAACAAAGACGTACCAAGGTGAAACGGCCCTAACTATTTCTTTGAAAGAAGTTAGTTGTACCCAGGGGGAGTTCCCCCTAGGGTAGCTACCCCCCGTTAGTTAGACTTACGTAAGGAAAAGACAATGAGTTTCCGTGAAGATGTAGAACGTGCGATGAAAGATCGCAATGTGAAGGCCTTTTACAAGTTTGAAGGTACTTCATCACAAGATCAGTTTGGTTCCCACTTTGTAACCTACTCTCTGCGTAGGACTTATTTACCGGGATACCATCTTACGCCACAAGATCTAGGAAATCTTGCTTTAAAGTTTGCTAACGCCATTGTTGATGGTGTCAAGCAACACAATGAAGGTTACTTTGGCTATGGTATCTGGCGCAATGTTCCACAGCTTAGCTATGATCCTGAGACTGGCTTTGTAGTCATGACTTGTCGTCTTACCAAGTATTCCAATGATCCCACCACTGATATTCTCTATGCACATAATATCATCCTGTGGAATCAGCAGCACAATGCTATTAATGCTCAACAGCAGGCATTCCTAGAAGGCGTCAATGCCCTTAATGGTGGCCTTGGCGCACAGGTAGCAGCTCCGCATTTTGCATTTCAAGGCAAGAAAAAGACTCCACGCCCAGAAAGTATGATTGGCCCCTCATTCGAGATCTCAGCTTAATATGCTCAAACATCGCCGCATCCGCAAAACAGTCAGCAATACCCGCAAGGAAACTCGTGTCGTTCAAGAAACCCGCAAGCCCTCTGATGATTCCTCCCCATCATGGTCTATGCCTTCTATCGACTTTTCATCCGGAGTCTCCTCAGACTCATCCTCTTCCTCCTCGTCATCAGATTCGTCGTTCAGCTCTGGAGGAGGGGGAGATTTTAGTGGTGGAGGGGCAGACGGTTCGTGGTAGAACTCATCCTACTAAAAGCACTACTTGAACGGGATATATACCGCAAATACCGGCACGTAATCAAAGTAACGGAAGAACTACAGCCGATTCTATCGGCGCTAGATTTGTGGTATCGAAACCACACGGAGAATCCAACTATTCCCGATGTGGTGGTGAATGTCCATCTGGGTAATCCCAAAAACCCAGAGTACATCCAAGAAGTACTAGGAAGGCTTGAGCGCATTGATACGCCCAAAGACCTAACCACCCTGCTACAAGATGTTAAACTGCGCCACACAGCTTCAGAGCTGGCGTTAGAGGCGTATAAACTAGCCAGCGGGGAAAGCACGGTCGGTAACGTGCACCGCGTTTTGGCACAACTGGAGAAGCCAGATGACACAGAAGTTCGATTCGTCAGCCAGGATCTTGGAGAAATTCTTAGTTCTACGACGGGAAGTAATGGGCTACGATGGAGATTGCCGTGGCTTAACAGGTCTCTTGGAAGTCTGCGAAAGGGAGATTTTGGGTTTGTATTTGCGAGACCGGAGACAGGAAAAACTACTTTCCTTGCCAGCGAGTGCACCAACTTCGCAAAGCAGTTGTTGCCAGACCAAGGACCAATCCTGTGGGTCAACAACGAAGAGCAAGGAGCTAAAGTACAGCTTCGATGCTACCAAGCCAGCCTCGGATGTACTCTCAGTGACATCCGCCTAGATCCAAAGAGAGCGGAAGCCACCTTCGTCAAGAATGGTGGGAAGAAGCTCAAAATTCTGGATGACTCAAATCTAGATTCTAGAGCGGTCGAGGCCATAGTGGCCAGCGAAAATCCTTCCCTCATTGTATTCGATCAGATTGACAAAATCAAAGGGTTCAAGAATGACCGGGAAGATCTCGCGCTTGGGGCTATATATGAGTGGGCTCGCAGCCTTGCAAAACAATATTGCCCAATTATCGGAGTTTGCCAAGCAAGTGGAGAGGCTGAGGGTGTCCCATATCTCCACATGGGGCACGTCGCTAACGCCAAAACCGCTAAGCAAGCAGAAGCAGATTTTATTATCGGAATTGGACGCACTCATGAACCTGGAGAGGACTACATCCGATACTTTAACATTAGTAAGAACAAACTTATCGGAGACACTGACTCTGATCCGGCTTGCCGACACGGAAGACAGCAAATCCTTATCCGACCAGAAGTAGCTCGTTACGAGGAGATCTAAATGCGAACTTGACTCATTCTACTGTTGCTAATATGCAACAACTCCTTTGCTTGGAACACGGCCTCTGTCACCCGTGAATATAAGGCAGGAGAACCTCAACGTATCGAAGATGCAGCAAGTATACTTTGCCATGAAATGTCAGATGAGGCTGCATTTGGCCATACCAGACAGCACATGATCTGGATCTTGGAAGGATACTACGAGAAGCTTAAAAAGCATCCAAAGGACAAAGACTTGATGACAAAAATAAAAGTCCTAGAAAAAGCATTAGAACACGAGGAATGCCGTAAATACGGTATTGACTAACGCATGACTCCACGTTATAATGTGGCTGTGCGTAACCTAGGGAAGCTACTCATGCATTCCAAACCAAATCTTCATCCAGACGACAAAGAACAACTAGAAAGGGACCTATTCTATCTCCGCTTATTTGAAAAAGTCAGTCTACAGAAACAAAAAACTGCTGGAGGCAGCCCGTGAACTGGATACATGTCTTGGTTGTGGTTGCCATTGTGAACCCGGTGGGGTGGTGGCGGCTCATAGTAACCAACAGCGAGACGGAAAGGGTATGGGCATTAAGGCTCACGATTTCCGTGTGGCCTATTTATGCTCTGAGTGTCATACACGAGTGGATTCTGGAAAGGACGATGCAGAAGTTCGAAGAGGATTGTGGGAAGCAGCCCATCGGGCCACTGTGGCGTATTGGTTCTTAAACGGTATATTAAAATGACGGATATTGAAAAGCATATCATGGAAAAACCTTATTTAGACGAACGTGATTTTCCAGATCCAGAAGTACCTCACTTTAAGGAAGTAGACGAACAATGTCTATACGAGTATGAGTTGGCTGGTTTTAGACAGCGAGAATTCGACTAGAAGCGTAGGAGATGCGAAGGACCAGACCAACGTAAATGTAATCTGGTCCTACGCAAACAAAGATGGTAGTGGTGTTACAACAGATCGACATTACTTACAGGAACTCATAGACCAGCACACCACTATAGTAGGATTCAACCTAGCTTATGACCTTCTCTGGCTTTGGAGGTTAGGTCTTAGCGTTGAAGGTAAGAAACTGTGGGACTGTCAAGTAGCAGCATTTATACTTTCCCGGCAGGAGATGCGTTACCCAAGTTTGGACGGGGTAGCAGCGTCTTATGGCCTGCCCGCGAAGCTTGACGTAGTAAAGACACAGTATTGGGACAAGGGAATAGACACAGTAGACATTCCCTATAATGTCCTCGCCGAGTATGCCGAGCAGGATGCCAAGCTGACTGCTAGCGTGTACTTAAAACAGCAAGAACAAATTCAGGCGCATCAAAAAACCCTGTTTAGCATTACCATGCAAGACCTGCTAGTACTCGCAGAAATGCGACATGCTGGCATGAAGTACGATCAGGAATACGTAAATAGAAAATCAACAGAAATCCTTTCCGAGATCGAAAGTATCAAACGAGAACTGGACCTGCTTCATAATGTCCCTTCCTTTAATTGGGCTTCTGGCGATCATTTGTCTGCCCTTCTCTATGGTGGGGAAATTACTGAAGTAGTCAAGGTTCCCAATGGTGTCTATAAGACGGGGCCGAAGGTCGGTCAGCCAAAATTTAGGCTTGAAACCAAGGTACATTCTCTGCCCCGGATCTACAAGCCACTGCCAAAAACAGAACTAGCTAAGGGAGGTGTGTGGAGTACATCAGAGGATATTCTCTACAAGATAGACGATGGTTCGAAATTGATTACCGGGATTCTCAAGATCCGGGAATTGAGCAAGTTGTACGGGACGTACTTGAAAGGGATCCCGGAGAAGGCGATCTCGTCGAATTGGTCTACAGGGATGGTGTATGGGCATTTCAATCAGTGCGTGGCTGTAACGGGCCGACTTTCTTCGTCAGCCCCGAATCTTCAGAACATGCCTGATCCAGCACTACAAATGATTATTTCGAGGTATTAATGCGTTGCGACGAATGTAAGTACAGCAAGGTAAAAACCCAGATTTTGCCAGACAAGGAAATGGTATCAGAACGATATTGTTATTTTGAAGTACCAAAGACCGAAATGGTGCCTACTCCTCGTGGTTTGGCTCAAATTACATTCCGGCCTAAGGTCGAGGACGACGACATGTGTGCCAATTTTTCTAAAAAATTGCCTATATATGATAAACCAGATGATATTTTTGGGCCTGTGATTATTAATAATGGGAAGACATAAAGAATTTTTACCTGAACAAGTTTGTCCAAAACATCCTGAACTTTTGGGTAAACGACATTCCAATACCAATACTTGTCTAGGCTGTAAAAAAGATTACATGAAAAAGTATTATGAAAAAAATAAAATTCGTATACTTTCTTATGTATCTGTTCATCAAAAAGAAAACAAGTCTGCATATTCAAAAATTAAAAGTAAATGGAGAAAAAATAATGCAGGATTAGTTAAATTATGGACTTCTAATTATAAAGCACAAAAAAAG
>Ga0075029_100000636_pt1 | contig 20185 bp, 19 predicted proteins | sample LitLauG_LLR_2013_FD_71391 | JGI IMG/M metagenome (GOLD analysis project Ga0075029, IMG submission 71391) | Freshwater sediment microbial communities from North America - Little Laurel Run_MetaG_LLR_2013 | ecosystem: Environmental > Aquatic > Freshwater > Creek > Sediment | place: USA...
CCGTCACCGCCTGGCTGAAGGACGCCTGGTTGCCGTTGGCATCGGTGACCTGCGCCGACACCGTCGCGGTGCCGTTGGCCAGTGCAACGGCGTCCGTCGAGGGGATGGTCGCGTTCCAGCCGGTGCCGGCGATGTTGACGGTGGCGACATAGGTCTTGGTCACGCCATTGTCGGTGACCGTGACGTTGAAGAGGCTGCCGGCGGCAAGCCCGCTCACCGTGCCGCTCAAGGGCACCCCGCCGGCGGCATGGGCCTCGGCAAAATTGATGATGTTGTTGCCCTCGACCGGAGCGATGGTCAGCGTCGGGCCGCTCTCGGCCACCGTCACCGCCTGGCTGAAGGACGCCTGGTTGCCGTTGGCATCGGTGACCTGCGCCGACACCGTGGCAGTGCCGTTGGCGAGCGCCGTTGCATCGCTGGCGGGAATCGTCGCGTTCCAGCCGGTGCCGGCGATGTTGACGGTAGCGACATAGGTCTTGGTCGCCCCATTGTCGGTGACCGTGACGTTGAAGAGGCTGCCGGCGGCGATCCCGCTCACCGTGCCGGCGAGCGGCACCCCAGCCGCCGCCTCGGCGGCGTTGATCACGTTGTTGCCCTCGACCGCGGCGATGGTCAGCGTCGGCCGCCCCGTCGCCGCCAACGTGAACACCACCGCCGTACTGTTTCCGACGTTGCCGGCCGCATCGGTATCTCTGGCCACGATGCTGTGGGCGCCATTGCCCGACAAGGTCACAGTGGTCGACCAATCGCCGCCGGTTCCCACCGGAGCACTGCCGATCTGTTTGGTAACGCCGTTGAGGGTGTCGAACAGGGCCACCGTCGCACCCGGCGCTGCTTCTCCTGCAGCCGCGCTGACCGTGCCCGATATCGTTTGGCTCGCCTGGCTGGTTTGCCCGCCGGGACTGGTGATCGCGACGCTCGGCGCAGCGGTGTAGAGCGCGAACACGACCGGCACGCTGGTGCTGTTTGCACTGGCATCCTCGGCAACGACGCTGTTAATGCCGTCTCCCTGGAGCTTTACGTTCGCGGTCCACTCACCTCCGGGGCCAACCGTTGTAGTTCCGATTTGCGTCGTCACACCATTATAGGTGTCCAACAGCGCCACCGTGGTCCCGGCATACGCGATGCCGGCCGTCCCGCTGATCGTCACGGTTGGCAAGTTGGTCGTGCCGCCCACATTGATGATTGCGACCGGCGTGAGCGACGTCACAGGCGCGGTGAACAGGGTTGACGTGGTCTCCGACAATGTGGTCGACGACGTGGTCGAAGCGTTGCCGGCAACGTTTCCTGAAATGATCGCCAGCGTTGTCGGCACCAGGCTTCCGGTGACCTGACCTTTGGCGCCACCAGAATCCGAAAGGACCGTGGTTGTCGGAGACTCACTGGGCAGGATGGGAGGGCTGCCGACGGCAGCGGTCTTGGTCGTACCGGTATTGGTGTTGCTGTTCGGATTTGTGTTTTCCGTGTGCTGCGGCAGGTTCGGATACAGTTGTTTTCCGGCATCATACGTGCCCAGAACCTGCTGAAACGAATTGAATTCCTGCGCGATCTGCGGGGCTGTCTTGCTGACCTCCTGAGTAACGACTTCGAAATTGGCAGCGGGCGTCAGCCGCAGTGACGGGCCATTGCTCGTGACTGTTCCGATCAGGTCGCCGGCGCTGCATACTCCCTGCAAACCGGTCGGAACGCACTTGAAGACCTGGACGGAATGAACCTCCTGATCCTGCTGATCGGCAACGGAGATCGAAACCTGGCCATCGGCCGAACTGATGTCCAGAAGCACCGCCGTTCCGCGAATTCCGACCACAGCGACGGGTGTTCCGACTTCCATACCGCCCGTTTTGGCAATCTGACCGGCGACGAAAGTAGCTGCACCCTGAAGCAGGCTTTGCAGCGAGTGGTTCGAGGTACTGTTCGGGTCGTAGACGAAATCATTCAGCATGAACCGCGCGCTTGCGGACAAATTGAATGCCGTACCATCGTCCAGCACCAGGCCCAGTGTCGAATTGCTGCCGGTCTGGACGACGTCGCCCTGATAGAGGGTATCGCCCGTATTGGCTTCGACGGCGACACCGTTGCGCACGATGCTCGCGCTGCCGGTCATCTTGACGACGTGACCAACAACCTTGGCGCCAGGGGCCGCTGCTCCGGCCTGAGCATATGCTGCGTGGCTCGTCAGGGCCTGCACGAACCGTGAATCCAGCTGGGCACCCTCGGGGGAAACCAGCATCGGGCGCTTGTCGCCTGAAAAGTAGTTCGGCAACACAAATCGATGAAGCTGATCCGAGATGATCAGATCGTTTCCCGAACGGGCATAATCTCCCGAAAATAGAAGGTGGGCGTCGGGAACTGTAACCGCTTCTGCGTTACCGAGTTGCGACGGGGAATGGAAACGCAAGCTATCGGGCGCAGCACCATCATGATGCAGCGGCAAATGATCCTCGAGTTGCAGGTCGGACTGCAAACCCTCCGCGTGCAAAGGAATTTTTGGTGTGAAATTCAACTGCCCCACCACCCAAAAATTAATTTTTTCTAAATATCGGCGAGCGTAGCTATAATTGTTTTAAATTGGCAACAAGAAAATAGTCGCTGCCTGCAGCCGAACGCGCCGGCGACCCCCGGTCGTCCCCGGGAAGCTGAGCCCTAAATTAAACTTCATTTAAATACGCGGGTGAAGACCCGTTGCTTATTAATTAACCACGCCCGCCAGCGGAATATACCTTGCGCGCGCGCACAGGTTGCGAAAGCATCCAGCCAGACTGGTCGGAACGGCCTGAGGCGAACAGGGCACTGAAGTCGGGCAATCAGGAATGGACGAGCGACAGCCTCAACAGCGGCAAAGCGAATCCCCGCAAAATTTGACGGCGGTGGCCGCCACAAAGAGTGCTGAACGAGCCTTGCGCCTGGCCAGCATCTCGCTTGCCCTGGCCATCCTGGCGCTGGTCTTTGGTATCATCGCCGCGCTAATACGTTGAGCTCCAGGGAAGGTTCATCGCAGACCTCGGTCCGTCAGCCTGTAGAAGAAACAGTTTCAGGCGCCCACCTTCGTTTTTCACCGATTATGGAATTTCTTCCTCGTCTGGAGGCCGCTTTTGCCGCTTCGAGCGGAGCGCGTGCGGGCTCGCGCCCGTGCCAAGGCAAGATTGCTGTCATTTTCGCATCGCCGATAAAAGTGCAAGATTGTGCTTGGAACAGCATCGGCGCGGATCGGAGACGGACATGTTCAATCCCACGCAAATTGTCATCCAGGCATTTGTCGAACAGCTTCGAAATATGTACGGCCAAATCTATGGAGTTCTCGAGCCCGCCTATCCCGACATTATCGGTTTCGTTGGCCGCCTCGCGCTGGAGAATATCGCCGATAGCGATGCGGCCTATCATGACATGAACCACACTATCATGGTGACGTTGGTCGGCCAGGAGATTTTGCGCGGGAAACACACCAGGGAGGGCGGCGTCAGGCCGCGCGATTGGCTGCACTTCACGATTTCGCTGTTGTGCCACGACATCGGCTATGTACGGGGAGTGTGCCGCGGCGATCGCGACGGACAATATGTCTGTAACGACAAAGGCGATCTCGTGCCGATACCTTCAGGCGCCACGGACGCATCCATGACCCCTTATCACGTCACGCGGTCGAAACTCTTCGTCCGCGAGCGATTCGGAAAGGCGAGCTTGACCCACCTCGATACGAGAGAAATCGAGGCGAATATCGAGCACACTCGTTTTCCAGTACCCGAAAGCGAACAGCATACCTCAACCGCGGATTATCCAGGATTGCTTCGTGCCGCAGATCTGATCGGACAATTGGCCGACATTGATTATCTGCGCAAGACGTCGGCGTTGTTTGCCGAATTTCGGGAGACGGGAGCGAGCAAGAAACTGGGCTACCAGACGCCCGATGATTTGCGAGCAGCATATCCGGCGTTCTTCTGGAAGGCGGTCCGCCCCTATATCGGCGATGCGCTCCGCTATCTGCGGGTTACTCAGGAAGGCAAGCAGTGGATTGCCAACCTCTACGCGCACGTGTTCTCCGAAGAGCACCGGGGAGCATTCGGGTCATACTGAGAGGTTTTGCGGAGGCCATTCGCCCGGTGTATTTGACCGGCTTGCCGAACAGCGCCGACGACGCTTTCGGTCCCATTCCTTTGAACCATGTCCTTTGAACCATGTCCTTTGAACCAAGTCCTTTGAAGCGCGGCTCGCGATCGAGCTTCAGGGGCACAACGGTCCTGCGAGCCATGGCGACGCTCCTGCGGCGGGTTTTGCGCGCGGCGGCGCGATTGCGCTCAGTACCGCCTCCGCTCAACGCAAGTCGACCTGGGCAACCCTGCTGGCTGCCGACGATGACGACATCGAATGATTGGCCACCACGATCGACAAGGCGATCAGTACGATCAGCTGAACCACAAAAATCAATAGTATGGCGTACCAGTGTATGCGGAGCCTTTCTGGAGTGAAGTCCTCAGGTGTGAACATGGATGCCTCCGAACTCACGGTTAAGAACGTGATAGTCCCAAAGGCAATCCGAAGATGTGAACCATTTCACAATAGCGGGGCGCCACGCTGCGATGGGTGATTATTTCAGGCCGACCTGGTGTCCTGATTCCCAAATTCGTTTCATCTTGCAGCATCCCCGTTTTGCGAACTTCGGAATCCAAAGCACACCGGGATCATCTTATTGTTTCCAGTGTGGCATTGGTCCGGAAGTCCGCATGACAGACAAGCGGCAGTCGTGACGCGACTTCCAAACCGCGACACTGAAGCGCGATCAGATTTGGTTAAATCGTCATCGCGCTTTAGCTCCCTGATTGAGCATGATCTTTTCGGAAAACCGCTGCACACTTTGCCCGATCATGCTTTAGATTAGCCATCCCGCAGACGCTCCAACTGGTCGTTGCAGGCTGCCTCGGCCTCGGCGAAGGTTTCGAAGGGCGAGCCGGTGATCCTGATAGCGGCCTTGTTTTGATAGAGCGGCCGCCATGACGCGGTGAAACCAGGGGAGCCGTGAAGACCTGGGCCGGTACGATTCTCATGGCTGATCACGAACGAGAAGCCATCGCTGGCCGCGCTCCATATTTCCATTCCCTCGAGGGCGTGATGAAATTGCAGAGCCATCTGCCCATCGTACACCTTCCGAGACATCTGCGGGTCTGATTCTTCCCATCAACCGCATGGTTAACGTGCCGGGTCCAACGGCAGTCTGTGATGAAAAATTTCTCATTGCCGGCGCAAGGCGGTATCATCATGATAATGCGATTGGTCGCTGCAGAAGCCAAACGATACGGCAAACCATCACGATCCGCGCAAAGGCCCGGGTCGCCTGGGCAAAGTTGTTCCTTTCAAATTATCGCGGCTTACCGCCATCTCTCTCGCATGCGGGCGGCAATGTCGAGCGGAGGGCCTCTTCGGTCAGTGATGCCACCGGACGATTCTGCGGACGCTGGCCAAGCGGTTCGCTCGAACAATGGCAGAAGCGTTTCTGGAACGAAACGGGTTCTCGATGCATAGAGGTGACGGTCTCCCTGGCTGCGCTGGCCGTGGGAGAAGAAGCGCTGCGGGACCAGGAGGTGCAATTCGTCCCTGGCGCGTGTCATTGCAACATATAAGAGCCGCCGCTCCTCCTCAAGCTCATCGGTGGTGCCAGCACCAAGATCCGATGGGATACAGCCGTCGACGACATTCAGCACGAAAACGGATTTCCATTCCTGGCCCTTTGCCGAATGAATCGTCGACAAGATCAGGTAATCCTCGTCAAGCAGCGGAACGCCCGCCTGGTCGCTGGTGGCTTCAGGTGGGTCGAGCGTCAGTTCTGTAAGAAACCGTTCGCGCGAGGGGTAGCTGCCTGCAATCTGTTCCAGTTGAATCAGATCCGCGCGGCGAATTTCTGCGTCTTCATGGATGCGTTCGAGATGAGGCTGATACCAGTGCCGGGCGAGTTCCAGATCTGCCGGCCATCTACAATTGCGAAGGCCTGCCATCGCCTCGACAAAACGGTCCCAATCGGCTCCGACCCGGGGCGGAGCCGGCAGATCGCGCAACGTGGCGGCCGCGTCGGCCGATTCCGCGACACGCTGCAGTATGCGATGCGCGGAGGCGGGCCCTACGCCGGGTAGCATGTTGAGCACCCGAAAACCCGCTATTCGATCCCGCGGGTTCTCGACGAGGCGCAGGATTGCCAGAATGTCCTTGACGTGGGCGGCCTCCAGAAATTTCAGGCCGCCGAATTTAACAAAGGGAATATTGCACCGCGTCAGTTCGATTTCGAGCTGTCCGCTGTGCGACGAAGTGCGGAACAGCACGGCCTGTTGTTTCAGCAGCGAGCCTTGTTCCCGATTCGACAACACCTGCTCGACTACATAGCGCGCCTGGCCGGCCTCGTCGCGAAGCGCGACGAGTTGCGGCTTTTTCGGGGACAGCCGCTCGGTCCAGAGGTTTTTGGTGAAGCGCTCCCTGGCCAGCCCGATCACCCCGTTGGCCGCCGCGAGAATCGGCTGGACGGAACGGTAATTGCGGTCCAGCGTGACAATTTCGGCGCGCGGGGTGAAATGGTCGGGAAAATCAAGAATATTGCGCACAGTTGCCGCACGAAACGAGTAGATCGATTGCGCATCATCGCCGACCACGGTCAGCCCCTCGCCGCCTGGTTTTAGCGAAAGAAGTATCGCCGATTGCAGGCGGTTTGTGTCCTGGAATTCGTCGACAAGAACATGATCGAAGCGTTCGCCGACCTCTCCTGCTAGAGCCGCATCCGACATCATCTGCGCCCAGTACAACAAGAGATCGTCGTAATCGAGCACGTTCTGCGCCTGCTTTGCTTCGACATAGGCCGCGAACAGTTGCTTCAGCTCATTGGTCCAGCCTGCACACCAGGGAAACGCTTCTCCGAGCACCTGCTCAAGCGGCGTTTCGGCATTCACGCAACGCGAATAAATTGCCAGACAGGTGCCTTTGGCCGGAAAGCGCCGCTCGGTCTTCGAGAATCCCTGCTCGTGTCGGACCAGGTTGATCAGATCGGCCGAATCCTCCCGATCGTGTATGGTAAAGGCGGGATCGACCCCGATCCGTTCCGAGTATTCCCGCACAAGGCGGGCGCCGATGCCGTGGAAAGTTCCGGCCCACGTCAGGCTTTCCGTCAGGTTGCACGAATTACCGCCACGCACCTTGCGCGCGATGCGCTCGACGCGATGTCTCATCTCCGCAGCCGCCCGTCGAGAAAAAGTCATCAACAGGATACGGCTGGGTTCGGCACCGTTAACGATTAGATGGGCAACGCGGTGAGCCAGTGTGCTGGTTTTTCCGGACCCAGCGCCGGCGATGACGAGAAGAGGCGGTCCAACAATGCCGCTTTGCTTCACGCCATGTTCGACAGCGCGACGTTGCTCCGGATTGAGTCCGTCCAGATATGTTGCGGCAGTTGCCAGCACCGATCGCCTCTCATCACAGAATCGGCGATTCTGCGACGAAGCGCAATGAGCGTCGGTGGATTATGCGTTGCCTTCGGCGCACTTGAGGGACGCAGGCCCTTGCTTTTTGAAAAAACCGCCTGCGGCCGTTCCAACCCGGGAACCTGGCCCAAACGAGGAGGCCCGAGCAAGCGGCTGATTCGGAGTTGCGAAGCTCCTCAACCCATGGCAGCTCCACTGGTGCGCCTGCCATGTACGCGGCGATCGAGCCAATAGGTCGATATCGCCAGCAAAACCCAGCCCAGGTTATAAAGAAAGCCGCTGCAAAGCACGACCCAGCCTGGAATCGGCCCGATCTCGGCACGTTCAACGAATTCGTTGAAGTGCGTTGCCATTTGCGGATGGATCGCCAGCTTTCCAAAATACGCGGACGTTTGAATTACGATGATCCAGATGTAGGTACGCCGAACACGGCGGCCTGCGGCGCGAAAAAAGCTGATATGGTGACGCGGATGCAGGTAGTCGTCCGCCAGGACCGTTCGCCAGGTGGGATCGTTCGCGGTACGATTGCCGATCAGGATCGGTGCGTACAAGTGCGTTTCCATATAGCGAGCTCGCGCGCGCCAGACGTTGAAATAGCGGTAACGGCGCGCCTCGAGTCCGAGAAACACTGCGAGCAGCATACCGATCAGGATCAGCGGCAAAGCCGAAGCTTCTCGCGAAGAAAACGTCGTAGAAAGCGCGATACCCATGGTCACGATCGACCAGTTGGTCGTGTTGTCGAGACGCGTGCGCCAGATCGTGCTGCGATAGATTTCTCCGCGATAGAGGTGAGCGATCGCGCCCAATTCAGCCGCGTTCAGATCCTGAATTTCCTTGTGCGGTTCGGCAGGACTGAGCATGGCAAGCACCGTTCCACCCGAAGCCGACGCGAGTAATTCTCAAGCAGCGGTTTTTGGCAACGGCCGTGGCGGGGTGGTGCACGCACGGTTGCCTCATGCCAGATCGACTTTGTAACACAATTTAACGTCACTTCGATACCTTCCGGCGCCGACAACGCGCGACGCCAGCCCTTTTTGCGCCGGGCCGCCCGTTTTTGCGTTCGCGAGATCGCCGGGAAGCCTGGTCGACGATGCTCTCGCCACGCATGCGCCGGTCATTGAGTCTCCCCGGCGGTTCCGGAATTAACCCGCAGGGCGGACATAAAGCTTAACCGGCAAGCTTAACCGGTGAGTTTTGTTGCGCTGCCCGCGAAAGCAAATGAGGGTTCGCCATCAGCAGTTTCCCCTGATGTTTTTATGAGGGAGTTATGGTGATGGTGCAGTCAACAATCGGACGCGCCTTGACTGATATCGAGCGCGCAATCGAAGCGGAGGTCCGTAACATGGCGCCGGCCCACGAGGCGTTGACGAGCGAGGGCGCGCCGGCCATGGCGATGCCGGATTATGTCGAACATCGCGAGGGAGCCACCGAGATCGGCAAGTTGTCGGCGGAGGCCGTTGTCCGCGAATATGAAAGTGCGGCAAAGGAGATCGAAGCAACGGGAGCCGACTTGATGGATCTTGTCAGGCAATGCGAGACGATGACCCGCAATGCGCTCGCTGTGACCGAGCAGTTGAAGGAAACCGCCGGACGCTACCGCGAGGAAGCCAGGCGTGTGTTCCTGGAAATCGAAAACTGCTCGGAGGTGACGGCAGAAGTCCGCAAGACTTGCACCGAGCTGAGGGAGAAGATCGCCGGTCCCGGCGCGACAGGGACGAAAGCCAAAAGAAGGTGAGAGCGTCCGCCGGCCCACGACCGGCGCAATAGACGTTTTGCCCCCTGGTACGGGTTAGCGACTGCGATCACGGCGTTGATGGCCTCTCAATTAAACTTCATGGGCAAGCCGACATCATTGTAAAGCACATGGAGCCGGCTTCGGAACGAAGGTTCGTTCTTTTCCCGGCTTCCCGATACAGGATCGGCGCCCTCCAGCAACGTATCGGTCGCCTCAAGCGAGAACTCCATCACAAATCGCATTCGAGCTTTTCTCAAGCCTTCGATCTCCGACAACCAGCTCGTGACGTCGTGTCGGCCCTGGCGGTAGCGCTGTTCGATCAGTGTCGCGGCCGTCGCGCCATCCTCGATCGCTTGTGTCGCGCCCTGCCCCAGTGTGGGCACCATTCCATGGGCGGCATCGCCGAGATAAAGCACGTTGCAATCGGCAGCGCGGTAGAGAACGTCGTGCTCCTGCATGCGAGCCCAATGTGTATCGGCCACGTTGGCGCAGACGGTTTCGATCAACCAACGCGCCTGCGCACTCGGGGGCGAAGAACGCGGCGTGTAAACCGCGCGCAATGTGTCGGGGGTTTTCAAATATGGCAGGATATCCGCATCAGGCGGAATCGGAAAGGCGCAGGCGACATAGACATGCCCGGACGGCACGCGGAACGCCAGAAGGCGGTTGGGTCCATTGAACCATTGCTCATAGTCGTCGATCAGTCCTTTTGAGGTGTCGGGCACCAACACACGGGATATCGCGACGCCGGTTTGTCTCACCTTCGGCTCGCCGGACATGACGCGCCTGACCAGGGAGTAGCGGCCATCGGCGGCGATCAATAGATCGATATCGTCGATGTGCCGTACCCTTCCGTCCTGTATCCAGGCGACCTTGGCTTTGTACGGATGGGAGGCCGCGCGAGCGACGCCGGTGATCTCACAGCCGTAGTGAACGCACGTTCCAGCCGCTTCGCGCAGTACGCGGTAGAGTTCCGACCAGCGAATGCGCCAGCCAGGACTCTCGGCTACTTCGGCAAGTTTCAGGTTGAGCAACTCGGTACCATCGGTCAGCGATATCCGCCAACTGGCCCAGGGAAGGCTTGACCGCGTGACCAGCCTCGCAAGCTCGGGGTCGGTGAGCTTGAGCGCTTTCACCGCATTGGGCCCGACATTGAGCCCGGTGCCGGCTTCAGAATGGTCGTCGCGCGCAACGCGCTCGAGGCACGTCACTTCAGCGCCGGGGAGCAGCGAAAGCCTGCGCGCCATGACACTGCCGGCAACCCCGGCTCCGACAATCACAATGCGCATCAAGCCCCGCCGTCTCGCCGCTGTGAAGCAATCACTGCGATCAGCCCTCCGCCATCCGGCCCCTGATGTTCGGCCCCGCCCGAGACGAAAATGCGTCCGTCACCCACTACACCGGCGACGAGGCCCGCGACCGCGCCGCGAATATGCCGCTGCGCATTGATGTCGATATCGTCCAGCATGGTGTGGCGATGTCCACGAACCTTGCCGCGGCGGTCGGGCTCGCATTTGGCAAGCACGCAGGCGATGCGGGAAGCGGCCGCGGGCGCGACCTGCGGACGCGCCTCGATACCGAGATCGGCCAGCGTGTCGACGATAGCGCCAATATCGAGCGCGTCGTTCATCGCTCGATGGGCTATGCGGAGCGAGCCGCCCCAGGCGGAACTGTTGCCGAATACGACCACCTCATTGCATTCGACCTCGACGCCGGAGGAAATGCTGGCGCGCGGCGACTGGATCGAAAAATCGCCAAGCAGCGAGGCCTCGTCGAAGTCATCAGGCGCGATCTCGTTCAGCGCAAGCGCTACTCCAAACGCACCCGCGGCGCGGGCAAAGGCCATGGAGCGGCTGGGGTCGCTGGTGCGTGGCGCTTTACCCGCCGAGAGCGCGGCGGCCGCGCGCGCAGCGGTGACGCAAGGGCATTTGACCTGAACGAAATGCACGTCGTCCAGCCGTTCGATCCCTGCATTGTCAACCGCCTTGCGCACGGCAGCGGCGACGCTCTCGACATGGACGCGCCGTCCGATCTCCTCGGCCGGGACGGGATCGCTGACGGCGGTTCCGATTGCCAGCGCCGAAGGAAATTGGCGTGCAGTCGTCGCGTCGTCCGCGACGCAGAACACGCTGTAGTGAGGGCTCATGACTCCTTCGGTGCCGCCGGACAGCACGCACGGAATTTCTCCGATCAGCTGAGCCGGCGGCCTGTTCAGATATCTCGACAACAGCGCCATCAGCGATTGGGTGAAATAGCCGCGGGTAAAATCGTTGACCCCGCCATTGCCCTCGGTCTTGCCGATAATGGCGACCACATCCGCCGCACGGATCTTCCCGTCGGCCACCAATTGCTCAAGCGCCGAAAGGTCTCCCGGGTGCGCCATCGATAGGCGGAATACGCTGGCGGTCCTCATGCGCCGTCCTTTCTGGTGAGCTCGTACAGTGCGCTTGGGCTGAGCGGAATTTCCAAAAGCTCAATTCGCCGGTGCCCAAGATCAAGCGCATTCTCTATCGCCTGGGCGAACAACGGACCGACCGGAATTGCGCCGGCCTCGCCGGCACCCTTGATGCCCAAAGGATTGAGCGGCGATGGCGTCGTGGTGTGGCCGACTTCCATGCGCGGAACTTCGAGCGCGGTGGGCAGGAGATAGTCGGCGAGCGAAGCGTTGAGCAACTGGCCCTGATCGTCGAAGACAAGTTTCTCATAGAATGCGTTGCCGATACCCTGTGCGACGCCGCCATGTATCTGGCCGGAAAGAATCATCGGATTGATCACCGTTCCGCAATCGTGCACCACCACGTATTTCAGAATCTGCAGCTCGAACGTCTCGGGATCGATCTCGACGATCATCGCGTGCACTCCGTTAGCGGTCGTTCCGCGCGGCGGCCCGAAATACTGCGTCGATTCCAGTCCAGGCTCGGTCCCCGGTTTTACCGCGCCGCGCATCGGATTGGCGTGCTGGGCCAGCGCGCTGAGCGTAAGAAATTTTTCCGGAATGCCTGCGATCGACACCTTGCCGCCGGCGATGACCAGATCGTCTTCCGAACATTCGAACAGCTCGCTTGCAAGCTTCAACGCTTTCTTGCGAACGACGTGCGAGGCTTCGCTGACGGCGTTTCCAGCCACGACGGCACCCCGGCTCGCGAAGGTTCCGGCGCCCCAGTAGAACTGGTCGGTATCGCCCGTAATGACATCGACCTCGGTGACGTCGACGCCGAGCTGGTCGGCCGCAATCTGCGCAAAACTCGTGAAGTGTCCCTGCCCCTGGGTACCAATGCCGGTTACCAGACTAACCCTGCCGTTCGACTGCACCTGCACCTTGGCGCCCTCGTAGGGCCCGACGCCTGTACCTTCGACATAACAGGCGATGCCGATGCCGACGCTTCGGCCGGCGGCACGCAGTCTGGGCTGCTCCTCGTGGACGAACTTCTCGTATCCGATCGCGGCCAGCGCCTTGTCGAGCACCGGTTCGTAATTGCCGCTGTCGTACTGGAGTGGCGCAAAGTCCTGGTAGATGATCTCGTTGTCGAACGGAAACGCGTCCGGCGGAATCAAATTGCGCCGCCTGATCTCGACAGGATCAATGCCGAGTTCGCGCGCGGCGAAATCGAGCAGCCGCTCGATCACGAACACGCCGTGTTGACGGCCAGCCCCCCGATAGGGCGTAACGATCGGCAAGCTGGTGAAGACGGAGGTGAACGTGCTGTCGTAGGCCGGAATTACATAGGGACCGAGCATGGTGCACTGGCTGTTGATCGGCACGGTCAGACCGTACGGATTGTAGGCGCCGTTGTCGTGCAGAAAGACATCCTTGAGGCCAAGGATGCGGCCGTCCCGCGAGAGCGCAATTTCCGCATCGTGGATCTGGCCGCGCTCGTGCGTGGTCGCCACGAAATGCTCCAGCCGATCCTCGATCCATTTCACCGGACGGTTTAGGCGCATCGAGATCCAGGGCAGGGTTACTTCTTCCGGATAGAAGATCATGATCTTGGGTCCGAAACCGCCGCCGATAAAAGGCGCGATCACCCGCACCTGCCGCTCCGACAGGCCGAGAATAGCGGCCAGTCCGTTGCGCACGAACACGGGCGCCTGCGTCGTATCCCAGATCGTCATCTGCTGGCCACGCGCGTTCCATTGCGCCACGATCCCGCGGGTCTCGATTGGCGAAGAAATGCCGTGCTCGTAGCGAAAGCGGCGTTTGAGGACGAGGTCTGCCCCGGCGACTGCCTTCCGATAGTTGCCTTTTGTCTGACGAACATGGGAAGCGACGTTCGAGCCGAGGTCGTCGTGAACCAGGGAAACCCCGGCCGCAACCGCGGCTTCGAGGTCGACCACAGGAGGAAGAGGTTCCAGCTCGACCATAATGTCGTCGAGGGCGTCTTCAGCGATATAGCGGCTCTCCGCGACGACGACGGCGAGCGGCTCGCCGGCATAGCGGACCTTCTCCTTTGCCAGCGGCACTTGGGTCCTGACATTGAAGACGATCCGCGGAATTGGCGGCGGCGGCACCAGCAGCGGACCAGGCTGCCAATAGGTCCCGAGATCTTCTGCAGTGTAAACCGCCACGACACCCGGCCGCTTCATGGCCTCCGATACATCGATCCGGCGGATCCGTGCGTGGGCCACTGCGCTGCGAAGAAAGGCAGCGTGCAGCATGTCAGGCAGTTCGACGTCGTCGACAAACAGCGCCTGCCCGGTCAGCAGTTTCCTGTCCTCATTTCGCTTGACCGGCGCGCCAAAGAAGCGGGTTGTCATGGCGCTCCGGCCCGCAACAGATGAGCCGCCTTCAGCATGGCATCGATGATATTTTGATAGCCGGTGCAGCGGCACAGATTGCCCGACAGGGCTTCGCGCAGCTCAGTTTCGGACGGCTCCGGGTTTTCCCTCAGGAAGGCGGTCATGGTCATCAAAATTCCCGGCGTGCAGTAACCGCATTGCAGGCCGTGATGCTCGTGCATCGCCTGTTGAAGGGGATTGAGTTCGGCCGCAACCGAAGCAAGCCCCTCGACGGTGATGAGCTCGTGGCTATTGGCCTGCACCGCAAACATCAGACAGGAACGAACCGGCGCGCCATCGAGAAGGATGGTGCATGCGCCGCAAACGCCATGCTCGCAGCCGACATGGGTGCCGGCAAGCATCAGCTCATGGCGCAGAAAGTCAGTGAGCAGCATTCGCGATTCCACCGCGCGGCGGCAGGATTTGCCGTTGACGAAAAGCTCGATTTCGTGCCGGTCAGGCTGCATGGGCGATCCGCTTGTGCGCCATCGCGATGGCGCGACGAACCAGAACTCCTGCAACGTGTCTCTGATAGTCGGCGCTCGCGTGAATATTGCCGGACGGTGCAATGGTCCCTCGCACGTCGCCTGCGACCGTCTCGATCGCCTTGTCGGTGCATCGTTGTCCGATCAGCGACGAAGCGATACGGCTGGCGTCGACCGGGGTGTCGCCCACCCCGCAAAGTGCGAGCCTGATCTGTGAACAGCGGTCTTCATTGTCAAGCGACACGACGGCCGCGACGCCTGCCAGCGCAAAGTCGCCACGCCGGCGCGCCACCTCCATGAACGATGCGCCCGAGCGCGGCCGTGCCGCCGGAAAAGCTGTCCCGACCAGCATTTCGTCGGGCTTCAGGTCGGTCGTCAACGGGCCGACGAAGAAATCGCATGCGGCAATCTCGCGCTCACCTCTTATCGATCTGATCCCCATCCGCGCCTGCATTGCCAACGCAATTGCCGGTAGCTCCGACGCAGGATCGGCATGAGCGAGATTGCCGCCAATGGTTCCGCGGCTACGTATCTGGGGATGCGCGATATGAGGCAGCGCGTCGGCAAACAGCGGGCAGTCATGCAGGAACCCGGCGTCCCGTTCCATGGCGCGATAGCGTGTGAGCGCTCCCACGCGGAGGTGCTGCGCGTCCGACCGGTCGAGACCGGCAAGCTGCGTCAGGCCGTTGATGTCGATCAGCACGGCGGGACGTGCCAGGCGGAAATTCATCGCGGGTATCAAGCTCTGGCCGCCGGCCAGGAATCGTGCCTCATCGCCATATTGGGCTTTGAGGGCCAAAGCCTGGTCGAGCGAGGATGCGGCAATGTATTTGAATGGAGCAGGTTTCATTTTACGCCGGACGACCCCCAATTTGCGCCCGCCTTGCGAGCACGGCAGCTCAGATTATCCGCCGCCAAGCATACAAGTCAAAAAACCGCAAGGCGTCGTGCGGAAGAACGAAGAGGCAGCTGTCCCAGCGACTGGAAAAGTAAACCGGATGGGTAAACCCTTCATCTGTATGGATCGCTTGCTCTTCAGCCGCAACAGGGCCATCATTGGGCTGGCAAGATCGTCCTTCCGGTCCTTTGCCACAGCGAATCCAGGCCAAAGCGGGAGAGTTTGCCGTGAAAGCCGTTTGGCCGTTGCGGATGTGCGTGGCCGTCGTATTTTTGGTTTCGGCCGGCTGCAGGAATGCGGACGCTGAAAGGTTGCGCATAGGTGTACAGAAGACCGGCACATTCGCCTGGCAACTTGACGTCATTGCACGTCACGGACTTGCTCGCGACAGCGGGCTCGATCTCGATATAACGGAATTGGCTTCGCCGGAAGCCGGCAAGCTCGCCCTCAACGGCGGGACTGTGGATGTAGCCGTCGTAGACTGGCTTTGGGCCGCGCGAGAGCGCGCGCTCGGCCGCGCGCTCAAATTCTATCCGTACTCGACGGCGGTTGGCGCGGTAATGGTGAAGGATAACTCCCCACTGCGACAGCTTTCCGACCTCAAGGGGCACTCGCTCGCCATTGCGGGCGGCGCGCTTGATAAGAGCTGGTTGATGGTGCGCGCAGCAGCGCATCGGCGCGGCCTCGATCTGCCGCGGCAGGCCAGCCTGGTGTTCGGTGCACCGCCGCTGCTTTACGAAAAGCTGCGGCAGGGAGAGACGGATGCGGGCCTGAACTTCTGGAATTTCTGCGCGAGGCTTGAGAGCCAGGGCTATCGCAGGCTGTATGACGTCCGCGACGCGGAGGCCGAACTTGGCCTCGCGCAGCCCATCGCCGTTACCGGATATGTCTTTTCCGAGGACTTCCTTGCCGCGCACCCCGGAACAATCGATCGGTTCCTGGACGCGGCCCAGAAGGCAGACCGGATTCTGCTCCAGTCTGACGTCGAGTGGGAAGCCCTGCGTCCCCTGATGGCTGCGGAGGATCAGGCGACCTTTGAAGCCTACCGGGCAACCAGCCGCAGCACGGTGCCACGCAGGTCAATCGATGAGGAAGAGGCCGATGCACGCAAATTATTCAGGACGCTCGCCGACATCGGCGGGGCCGAGCTGGTGGGTCCTTCGCAGCAACTGGATGCGCATCTCTATTATCGTCGTCCTACAGTGCCTGAGAATTGACCATTGATAAGGATCCTGTCGCTGGCCGTCTTGATTGTTCTTTGGACCGTGGCGGCCGCCGCCGTGCATTCGCCGTTACTGCCCGGTCCTGCGGCAGTGGCTGAGGCACTGGTGCGCGACAGCCGTTCGCTGGCGCTCCCGTATCACTTGGCCTGCACCTTGCTGCGGGTGGTCGTGGCTTTCGCGATCGCCTTTTTGCTGGGGTTGGCAGCGGGATTTGCGATGGGCAAGTCCGCCCTGGTCGACCGGATCGGCGACCCTTGGCTGGTAATCCTGTTGAACCTGCCAGCGCTTGTGACAATCATTCTGGCATATATCTGGGTCGGGCTGAACGAAACGGCCGCCATTGCTGCCGTCGCGCTAAACAAGTTTCCCAACGTCGTCGTCCTGACGCGCGAGGGAACGCGGGCGCTGAGCGCGGAATTGGAAGAGGTGGCCGAGGTATTTTGCCTCTCCTGGCCGACCCGAATCCGCCATATCGTGTTGCCGCAGCTTGCACCCTACCTCGCTGCGGCGTTTCGCTCCGGCATTTCAATCATCTGGAAGATCGTGCTCGTCGTCGAACTGATCGGCCGTCCCAACGGCGTCGGCTTCGTACTCGGGTCAGCGTTCTCGTTGTTCGATATGGTGACGATTTTCGCCTATTCATTCGCCTTCATCGCCATCATGCTCGCGGTCGAGAGCCTGCTCGTGCAACCCCTGGAACGCAATGCAAGTCGCTGGCGCCGAAAAGCTGCTTGAGCTGCGGGTGGATTCAAAGGTCTACGGCTCGGCCGCAAGCGCGCCGGTCGAAGTGTTGCGTGATTTCACGTTGGGAATAGCTGCTGGCTCGTTTGCGACCCTGGTCGGCCCTTCCGGCTGCGGCAAGACCACAATCCTGCGCATGGCAGCGGGTCTCGACCGCGATTTCAGGGGCGAGCGGCAGATCTTGCGATCGGCGCGCGTCGCGATGGTTTTTCAGGAGCCGCGGCTGCTCCCCTGGCGTACGGTCGAAGACAACATCCGGATCGCGATGCACGCAGCATCGATGGCGGGTGACATTGGCGAATGGCTGGATCGTTTCGATATTGCAGACCAGCGACAAAAATATGCCGGCGAACTCTCGCTAGGTCAGGCGAGGCGAGTCGCGATGGCTCGCGCCATGTCGATCGGCCCGGATTTGCTGCTGCTCGATGAGCCGCTGGTCTCGCTTGACGATGTCGTCGCTGCCCGGCTGCGCGGTGAACTGCGCACCATTGCCGACGGCGGGAAGGTCGGCATTTTACTCGCTACGCACGATCTCGCAGAGGCGGTCGAGCTCTCAGACCGCCTGCTTTTTCTCGGCGGCAAGCCGGCGCGCGTCATCCTTGAGAGGAGACTGTCGATCCCACGCAGTCATCGCGACCGCAACACGGTGTCGGCCCTTGTCGAGGAAATCCGCGCGCAGGCGCGCAGCGCCCGCAACGATGATCGATCCTGAAGCTGCATATTTTCGAGTCGATCGGCTCTCCCCGCTGGCTTCAGAGAATATACTCGTCAGGCGGTCGCGATCCACCGATCGCCCCTCCGGGCACGCTTGCTCAAGGCCATTCACCGAGACTTGCAATCCGGTACGATCCAAATGCGGTACGTTGTGGAAGTCTCGCAAACCCAGGGAGTCCGACATGAGCAAAACTCGTACTCAGGCGCGCAGCAAAATGAACCCATGTATGGTCGGCATTTTGGCTTTCAGCATGCTGTTGATCTACCCGGGGAGTTCAAGGGGGCAACAGAGTCAGTCGGCCGCCGAACAGATAGCCAAACCTTACGGTCTTGATTCGTTTGGGCAAATCGAGGCAATCCGCTACACCTGGAATGTCGAATCTCCGCGTGGCAAGGTTTCTCGCACGTGGGAATGGAGCCCGAAGACCGATGCGGTCTCCTACGAGGGGAAAGACAAGGAAGGTAAGCCCGTAAAGGTCAGCTATCAGCGCTCGCAGCTGAGCAACCAAAGCGACGCCATCAAGAACGAAATCGATCCGGCATTCGCCAATGATCAATATTGGCTGCTGCTCCCGTTCCACCTGGTGTGGGATGGCGCGGCCGTGACCGACGAAGGCATGAACAAACTTCCCATAGGCGACGCTTCGGCCAAACGGCTCGTGGCGAAATACCCGTCCGAGGGAGGGTACCAGCCCGGCGATACCTGGGAGCTCTACGTCGGCGCCGACAAGCGGATCCAGGAAATCATCTACCACCGCGGCGCTCCCAACCCGCCGCCCAAGCTGGTGATCGCAACCTATGCTGATTACAAGAAGGCAGGCCCACTTCTCATCGCAACCGACCACCGCGGAACGGTGGACGGAAATCCGTTCCGGATTGTTCTTTCGGACGTGTCGGTCAAGGTGACGGGATCCGAAAACTGGATCAACGCGCAATGAAGACCTCAGGGACTGGTTCGTGCGACGAAATGTGCGTCACACGAACCGGTCGCCCCGTTCAGGCGGAGTAACGTGCTGTAGAAGTTTTGACGCACCGAGTAATAACCGCACGCTATATCGCGTAGGGTAGATGGGAGCGTCGATTGCCCGCGTGCCAGTGCGGCAGCGCGGCTTTCCAGTTTGCAGATAGATAGGGTAACCATTCGATCCTTGGAGCACGCGAATGCCTACCAATCCCTTTACCGATGTCTGGCATTTTCTGACCGCGACTACGGGTGATTATCTCCGTTTGGGAAATTGGCGCTATCTCATTCTCGCGCTGTTCTGGGTGCTTTTGATCGCCGGCATCGCAGTTGCTTTTGGCAATTGGCGGGAGGACCCTGCGCAACGCACCGGTCGGCATTTTGCAATCTGGCTGGTCCGGGTCCTGATCGGCTGCATGTGGTTCCAGGGCATGTTGTGGAAACTGCCCCTCCCGGTCTCCGACGGTTTGCAATACTGGACCGAACAGGAATCTACGAGCGCCGCGTTCGAGTTTCACCGCACCTTTCTGAAGGAAATCGTGCTGCCGCACATGAGCGTGTTTGGACCAATCGTTTTTCTTGCCGAACTGGCATTCGCAGGCTCGATGATCCTGGGGCTCGCGGTACGATTCGTGGGCGTGCTGGCCATCGCTTACGTGCTGCAACTCTGGCTCGGGCTGTACGGCAATTCGTCCGAATGGCCGTGGACGTATATGTTCCTGGCCATGCTGATGTTCCTGTTTGTCGTCGAGGCTGCCGGCCGCAGTCTTGGTTTCGATGCCTGGCTGCGCCGCGAAGTCCCCGCCGTGCGCGAGGGAAAAGGCCTGATCGGCTGGCTCTTCAACATCGCAGGTTAGTAGTCGTTTTGTGGCAGAGATGAGCCCATGATGCGACTGGCCCGCGCGGCGACGCTTGTTGTGACCCTGGCGGCGACACTCGCCTACGCCGCCGACATCGGTTATCGCGCTCCTCCTGGAGTTGCCGCAAACGAATTCCCCTCTCCGCAGCGCGCGGTTGCGCAGATCGTCAGCCCGAGCCGCTCGGCCGAGGAGCGCCGCGACGCCTTGAACGAGGCCCGTCAGATCGATCATGCCAGCCCGCGCTGATCCGAAAGGGACAAGCCGACGCCCGAAGCGCGATAATTTTGACGGAATCGCGATTGCGCTTCGGATCATTTTTGAGCGTGAACACTTCGGAAAAAGCG